>Ga0138256_10009545_pt1 | contig 10175 bp, 8 predicted proteins | sample KNB2016incub_MG_FD_105486 | JGI IMG/M metagenome (GOLD analysis project Ga0138256, IMG submission 105486) | Active sludge microbial communities from wastewater in Klosterneuburg, Austria - KNB2014incub_MG | ecosystem: Engineered > WWTP > Activated sludge > Unclassified | place: Austria...
ACGACAGGAAGAGATAGCGAGAGTCGGGCGTCAGATTGAAGGGTTTTTCAGAGAACCCGAAATGTCTCTCGTACATGGCCTAACCACGGGAGTCTAACGGTGATAAGAAGTGGATTGTGAGAAACGCCAAAGCGGTCTGGATGACGGCCCCCAAAGCTCCCCTCGAACTGCGCGAGCAGGCCCTTCCGAAGCTCCCGCCCGGAGGAATATTGCTCGAGACCCTGGCGAGCGAAATCTGCGGGACGGACGTCCACCTTCACGAGGGGCATCTCGACTCCGTGCCCTGGCCGATCATCCCCGGCCATGTCTCGTGCGGCCGCGTGATCGAGACCGCGGGCTCGCCCAAGGACCCCTTCGGCGAGGAGATCCGCCCGGGCGACGTGGTCACCTTCTACGACGTCTTCGGGCAGTGCGGCTCGTGCTACTCGTGCCTGGTGGCGAAGCAGGAGACGAGGTGCCCGCACCGGCGGGTCTACGGCATCACCACGAGCGCGCGAGACGGGCTCCTCGGGGGATGGGCCACCCACATCGAGCTGCGCCCCGGCGTGCGCACGGTCAAGCTCAAGGGGGGAGTGACGGTCGACGACTTCATGGGCGGCGGCTGCGGCCTTCCCACCGGCTTCTCCGCGGTCGAGCGCGGAGGCGTGGTGTTCGGCGACACCGTGCTCGTTCAAGGAGCGGGACCGGTCGGCCAGAGCGCGGCGATCTTCGCGAAGCTCGTCGGCGCGGGCCGGGTGCTGATGATCGGCGGACCGAAGAACCGCATTGAAGCCGCGAGGGCGCGCGGAATCGACGAGGCCCTCGACCTGGACGAGGTGCGCGACCCGGAGGAGCGAAAGCGATGGGTGCTCGATCAGACCGGGGGCCGGGGCGCTGACCTCGTGATCGAAGCGACCGGGAACCCGGCCGCCGTGCGCGAAGGGCTCGAACTCGTGCGCGATGGCGGGCGCCTGGTGGTGGTCGGGCAGTACACGGACGCGGGTGACATCACGATCTCCCCGCACCGCCATCTCAACCGCAAGCACATCACGCTCCTCGGGTCCTGGGGCTACGAGTTCCGTCATCTCCACCTCGCCATGGGCGGCCTGGAGCGCACGCGAGAGAGACTCGACTGGGCCGGATTCGTCACCCGGGAGTACGGCCTCGAGAACGCGTCCATGGCCCTCGACGACATGAAGCGTCAGGCCGTGCTCAAGGCGCTCATCCGGCCCCGCTGCTAGCCGAAGGGTCTTAACGGAAGACCGGGGGAGGCGGCGGCTTGATCTGGTCCTTCCTGATCCGCGGGGAACGGTCGGTCGGGCCGCGGCCGCCCAACGTCACGAGGGCGACGTAGCTGAGGCCGCCAAGCACGCCGAGCAGGATCAGGAGGAAGGCCAGCAATCTCAATGGATTGGCGCGCATGAAGCTCGCGTTGCACCGGCCGCACCGGTACGTGGTCCTCACATCGAGCTGACGGGTGAGAGACGGCTCGCCCTCGAGGCGCGAGGGGTGGACATCGCGCGAACCGCAGTAAGGGCAGGCCCGGCGTGAGGCCTTCGCTCCGGGAGGCTTCGCAAGTGCGTCCCCCTCCTCCCTTTGAAGTCCTTCGAGAGGACCGTCCAGTTCGGATGGCCGGAAGGGGATGTGGAGGTCGATGGGGTCGGTCTCGGGCCGCCTGATGGTCGCGCCCGCGGCGATCGGGAAATAGGAGCCGCACTCCGAACACTTGACCGGCCGGACCCGAAACAGGAGGAACCACATCCCCTCGTAGTGGCGGCGCGAGTAGCGGGCCCGGTCGCTGGAACAGTTCGGGCACACCGCGGTCTTGCGTTTTCGTCCAGCCCAGGCTTCCTTGAGACCGATTCGCATTTCCCGATCGCCATTCTAGGAGCCACGCGGCGCGCGGGGGCGGGGCGCGTCGTCGCCCCCGCAAGGCCGTGCCATTCCACGCATGTGCGCCCCCCCACCTAATAGATTGACAGGGCTCTGGTTGGGGAACTATCGTCCAGCGAGAGCTTCAAGCCAGAAGCCTCCCCTGCAACGTGCAGGGCCTAGAGGGTGCGCGGGAAGATAATTTCATCGGGGCTCACTGACCGACAATGCGAAAAAAACTGCTCCTCGCCGACGACAGCATCACCATCCAGAAGGTCGTCGAGTTGACGTTCCCCTCGGACGAGTTCGAAGTGGTCACCGCGGGCAACGGCCGCCTCGCGGTCGACAAGGCCCTCACCTTCCTTCCCGACATCGTCCTGTGCGACGTCATCATGCCGCAGCTCGACGGCTACCAGGTCTGCGAAGCCCTGCGGGCTTCCGCTCAACTGAGCAAGGTCCCGATCCTGCTCTTGAACGGCGCGTTCGAGCCCTACGATGCGGAGCGCGCCAAGTCCGTGGGCGCCCTGGGCAACGTGTCGAAGCCCTTCGATCCTCCCGCTCTCGTGGCCCGAGTGAAGGAAATCCTGAACGAGCGGTCCACCGCGGCCTTCGAGCGGCCCTCGGTCGAGACGCTGGAGGCGGTGGGCCAGGCCATCGATGAAGGCCGGACCGTCGAAGCCGGGATCCCCGCCGCTACCGTGCCGCACGAGTACACCTACGACGAGTCGGAGACCCACCCCGTTTCCACCGTCGAAGTTCCGCTCGACGTTCGCGAGATGGCGGCCCGGAGCCTTTCCCTGGACGCGCCGGTCTTCGCGCCGGCCGAGCCCGAGGTCCTGACCGGCGAGGAACCGGCCGACTTTGCGGAGACGCTCCACGGCCCGCTCGACGCGGACGCGCCTGCGCCCCTCGCCGAAGCCTCCGTGGAAATGACGGCCGAGGACGCCGCCGCCGCCCCGGCCGAGGAGGTCGAGGCGATCGAAGAGATCGAGCCGGTAGCCGCCACCGGGGAGTTCGAAGCGCCCGCTATGCCGATGCCGGCCGCGCCTTCCCCAGCACCCGCGGCCGAAGAACCCATGGAGTTCGAGGCCGAGCCGGAGACGCCGGAAGTCGCGAGCCCCCTGCCGCCGACGCTGCCGCCCCTCGCGGCGCCTTCCGCGCCGGTCGCAGCCGCGGCCCCGGCTGTCCACGAGTTCTCGGGGGTGCACGAGTTCGACCCGGAGGAATTGGATACCCCGGTCGCCCACACCGCGGAGACGGTCGCGGCCCCCGAGTCCGAGGCGATGACCCTCCCGGCGGAACTCCCCACTCCGGAACCGATTCCCCCGCCCGCAGCGGAGATCGCTCTCCCGGTTCCTGCTCCGCCTCCTGCTCCAGTTCCTGCTCCGGCCCCGCCTCCGGCCGTTGTGGTCCCGGCCGCGGCTCCTGTCGCTCCGGCGCCAACGCCCGCGGCCGCCGAAGCGGGAGCGTTCGACGGTCTGGGCGAGCCCTCCCCCGCCGCCGTGCCTCCCGTGAGCGCTCCTGCTCCCGCGGCGATGCCTTCGGCTGAGGTCGCGGTGCCGGTGGACATGGTTCAGCAGATCGCGCAGCGCGTGATCTCGCAGGTCTCCGAGCGCGTTATACGGGAGATCGCCTGGGACGTCATCCCCGGTCTCGCCGAGAAGCTGATCCGGGCCGAGATCGAGCGGATCAAGGCGCGCGCCGAGTCCGAGCGCGACTGATCCCCCACCAGGACCGGTCGAGCCTCATCGCGGCCCTCACGGGTCGCTTCCCATTTGAGAAACGAGTGAGGTTCCATTGAGCCGTTTCAATCCCGAGTCCGTGCCTTCCCAGTTCGAGTCGAAGGAAGCCGAGGAGAAGTGGTCGAAGGTGTGGGAGGACGCCGCCGTCTATCGCTACTCCGAGGAGTCGACCGCACCCTCCTACGTCATCGACACGCCGCCCCCCACGGTCTCGGGCTCGCTCCACGTCGGACATGTCTTCAGCTACACCCAGACCGACGTCATCGCCCGCTTCCAGCGCATGCGCGGACGGAACGTCTTCTACCCGATGGGCTGGGACGACAACGGCCTTCCCACCGAGCGAAGGGTCCAGAACTACTTCCACGTCCGCTGCGAGCCGGGGGCGCCCCCCTTCGATGTGTCGAAGCTCGAACAGGCGGACGACGCGGCCCGCAAGCTCCCTCCCCGGAAGCTCCAGCGGGGCGCCTTCATCGATCTCTGCGTGAAGCTGACCGCGGAGGACGAGAAGGCCTTCAAGGCGCTGTGGCAGCGCCTTGGCCTGTCCGTCGACTGGTCGCAGGAGTACTCGACGATCAGCGAGCACTCGCGCCGGATCGCGCAGCTTTCGTTCCTCGATCTGTTCGAGAAGAAGCACGTCTACACCCTCGAGGCCCCCACCATGTGGGACGTCGACTTCAAGACCGCGGTGGCCCAGGCCGAGGTCGAGGACCGCCCCATGAAGGGCGCGTTCCACAAGATCCGCTTCGCGGTGGAGGGCGGAGGCGACTTCACCATCGCCACCACCCGCCCCGAACTCCTGCCCGCCTGCGTGGCCGTGGCCACCCATCCCGACGACGAGCGCTACAAGGGCCTCATCGGGAAGAACGCCGTGACCCCTCTGTTCCGCGTTCCCGTGCCCATCTTCGGCTCGCCTCTCGTCGATCCGGCCAAGGGCACGGGCATCCTGATGGTCTGCACCTTCGGCGACGCCACCGACGTGCAGTGGTGGCGCGAGGAGAAGCTGCCCCTGCGGCAGACCGTGGGCCGCGACGGCCGCAAGGCGAGCATCGAGTTCGGAACCGAGGCCTTCCCGAGCCGCGATGCCACGGCCGCGAACGCGGTCTACGCGACCGTGGCCGGAAAGTCGATGTCGGAGGCGCGGCGCCTGATCGTGGAAGCGTTGCGGAACCCGGATGGCTCCGCGGACAGGAATGGCGCGCCGCCCCTCGTCGGCGAGCCCGAGCCTCTCGAACACGCGGTGAAGTTCTTCGAGAAGGGCGATCGCCCGCTCGAGTTCGTGTCGTCGCGCCAGTGGTTCGTCCGCCTCATGAATCAGCGCGACAAGCTGATCGAGATGGGCGACTCGATGGAGTGGCACCCGGACTTCATGCGCCTGAGGTTCAGGAACTGGACGGAGAATCTCCAGATCGACTGGTGCGTGTCGCGCCAGCGTTACTTCGGCGTGCCCATTCCCGTCTGGTACCGGGTGGATGCCGGCGGCGCCACCAACTTCGACGCGCCCATGGTGCCCGAGGCCAGCCGTCTGCCCGTCGATCCCACCGTGGATACGCCCACCGGCTTCACGGAGGCGCAGCGCGACCAGCCGAACGGCTTCACCGCCGACCCCGACGTGTTCGACACCTGGTTCACGAGTTCGCTCTCGCCCCAGATCGCGAGCGGCTGGACGGAGAACCCGGCCCGCCACAAGAAGCTCTTCCCCATGGACGTGCGCCCGCAGAGCCACGAGATCATCCGGACCTGGGCCTTCTACACCATCGCGAAGGCGTGGCTCCACGAAGGCACCATCCCGTGGAAGCGTGTGGCCATCTCGGGCTGGGTGCTCGACCCCGACCGCAAGAAGATGTCGAAGAGCAAGGGCAACGTGGTGACGCCCATGCACCTGCTCGACCAGTACGGGTCGGACGCGGTGCGCTACTGGTCGCTCGCCGCGCGCCTCGGCGTCGACACCGCCTTCGACGAGAAGGTCCTGAAGGTCGGCCGCCGCCTGGTGGTCAAGGTCTACAACGCGACCCGCTACGTGCTCGGCCAGGAAGCGCCCGAGGGACCGATCACCCACCCGCTCGATCTCGGCTTCCTCCATCAGCTCCAGGCCGTCATCGAGAGCGCGACCGCTTCCCTCGACGCCATGGACTACGCGGGCGCGCTCGACACTATCGAGCGATTCTTCTGGGACAGCTTCACCGACACCTACCTCGAACTCGTGAAGGGACGCGCCCGCAGCGAGTCGGATCCCTCCGGCCGCGCCTCCGCGGTGGCGGCGTTGCGACGGGGCCTGAACGTCCTGCTGCGGCTGCTGGCGCCCTATCTGCCCTACGTGACCGAAGAGGCCTGGAGCTGGGACTTCGCGGGAGAGCCGAAGAAGTCCGTTCATCTCGCTTCCTGGCCGGAGACGAGCGAACTCGCATCCCTGGGAACCTCGCGCGAGCACGCCGATGTCTACGAACTGGCCAAGGGAGCGCTCGGCGCCATCAACCGCGCGAAGACTCTCGGCGGAGGAACCGTCGGCCGCCACGTGGCCTCGCTCACCATCGCGGCTCCGCAGAAGACCCTCGATCTGTTGGCGAAGGCCGAGGCCGACATCCTGGCCGCCACCCGCGTGATGAGCCTCAAGAAGGTCGCGGTCGGGGAAGATCCCGGGTTCGACCTCGGAACCCTGGTCAGGGAAATCGAACTCGCGCCGGTCCCGGACAAGGCGTGAGCGGCTGCGCATGGCGACGCTGAGCCCGGGGCCCGCAGACTACGAGCGGGCCCTGGCCGCCGCGGGCCTCTCCGACATCACGGTCTTCCATCGCCAGAGCACCGGTTCCACCAACGACGACGCCCGGTCGATCGCCGCCATCGGCCTTCCCCTGCTCGAGTCCGCGGTCGCCATCGTGGTCGCCGAGACCCAGACGAAAGGGCGAGGCCGCGGCTCGAATGCGTGGTTCTCGCCCCAGGGCTCGATCGCCCTCACCATCACCGTACCCGGCGTCGATGCCGGCCGGCTGGGTGTCCTGCCCCTCGGGGTCGGCGCCGCGGTGGCGGGCGCGCTCAGGGATCTCGGAGCCCCGGCGCTCGTGAAGTGGCCCAACGACGTCCTGATCGAGGGGGCCAAGGTGTGCGGCATCCTGTGCGAATCGAGTCTGCTCGCGGGCACGGCCCGCGTGTTCGCAGGCATCGGCATAAACGTGGAACCGGCCTCCGTGGACCCGGCGGCGCTCCCGGGCGCCACCACCCTCGGTAACCATGGGGTCGCCGCGGATCGCCCGTCGCTCGTGGCCGACCTCACCGCGCGGGTCCTGGCCCTCGTCCGGGGCGGCGCCTCCGCCGCCCGGATCGTCGAGGGCTGGAAGGCGGTCGCGGTCCCCTGGTGGGGCGAGGAAGTCACCCTCGTGGACGGGGATGCCGAACGGCGGGTCACCCTGCTCGACGTCAACCCGGAAGGCCAGCTCGTGGTCCGCGACGAGGGCGGCGCCATTCGCTCCCTCGTGTCCGGGGAGGTGCGCCGATTACGGGCCGCAGCCTCTTGAAGCCGGCCGACGCGCCGGAGCCCGAAGTCGCGTACTTCCGCGACATCGAACGGGCCTTCGTGGAGAGGCGGGGCGATCCCCTCTTCATTTCGAACGCGGACTGGGTCTTCCTCGCGAAGCTCTGGAAGAAGGGCGTGCCCAAGCGGGTGGTCCTGCGCGGCATGACCGACGCCTTCGACGCTCATGCGCATTCGTTCTCCCGGAAGCAGAAGATCCGATCGCTCAAGTTCTGCGAGGACCAGATCACCGCCGCGGTGGACCGGTACCGGCGCGCCCTTCAGGCCGAAGGCCCGAGCCGGCGCGGACTGGGCGGAGCCCTCGAGGCGTTGGAGGAGCGGGTGGGCGCCCTTCCCGCGGGGCCCGAGGTGGCGGAGGCCGTCTCGGCGGCAAGGCGATCCCTCCTCGAAATCGCGGCGGCCGTCTCGGCCGACAAGGGCTTCGCCGCGGATCAGGCCCTCGCCGGAGTCGAGGACCGCCTGGTCGAGGCCGCTGCCAAGGCCCTGGGCGCCCCCGTCCTGGCCGCGATCGAGCAGGCGAGTCGGGACGCCACCGCGGCGTATAAGTCTCGGATGCCCGCGAAAGTCTATGAAACCCTGATCGGAGAATCCGTGCGAAGAAAGATCCTGCAACGCTTCGGCCTTCCCCGCTTCCTGCTGGCGGAAATCGAATGAGCGGCGAGATTCTGCACGGCAAGGTCCTGCGCGCCGTGAATGGAGGCTACGGACTGCTCCAGATCGACGGCCAGACCGTGTTCGCCCGTAACGCGCTCAAGGGCGAGGAGGTCACGGTCGCGGTCAAGTCGAAGCGCAAGGGGGTGCTCTTCGGCGAGGCGGTGTCGGTGGAGACGCGGCACGCCCATCGCCGCGACGCTCCCTGCGCGGTCGCGGGCCGTTGCGGCGGCTGCCACTATCAGGCCGCGGACCCGGTCGCTCAACAGGAAGCCAAGAAGGAAGCCTTCGAGGAGCTTCTAGGGCGCGCCCACATCGACCTGCCCGTCTCGCGCTGGAACAGCGGCGAAGAATTCGGCTGGCGAACCCGGGTCGAGCTCCACGGCGCCCGGTTCGACGAAGGCTTCACCCTGGGCTTCTTCGAGGAGCGATCGCATCGGGTGGTGCCCGCTTCCGGCTGCCTTCAGGTCTCGGGGCGGATGCGCGCGCTCATCGACCTCGTGGTGCGCTCGCTCAGCGCGGGCGGGGTGAAGGCGGGCTCGGTCGAGATCGCGGAGTCGTTCACCGGACCAAGCCTCGTCCTCGTGGCTTCGGAACCGGCTCTCACCTCCGTGCTTCGGAGACATTCGCACGAACTCGGCCTCAGCGGCCTCGCCCTCAAGACTTCGAAGAACGAAGCGGCCACCATCTACGGCGACGCCCTGGTCGAGAACACGGTGGGAGGCGTGGTGCTGCGCCACAACGTGATGAGCTTCTTCCAGGCCAATCGCTTCGTCACCGCCGGGCTGCTGGAAGCGGTGATGAAGGCCGCCGCCCTCGAACCCGACCCCCGCATCGTCGATCTCTTCTGCGGGGTCGGCCTGTTCAGCGTTCCCCTGGCCATGAAGGGCCGCGACGTCACCGCCATCGAGTGGAGCCCGGTGGCCTTCGACGACCTCGGACGCAACGCCAAGGCCAACGCGGTCAAGATCGAGCGCCTGCCCCTGAGCGTGGGCACCGCGCTCGCGACCGGCCTCCACCTCAAGGGAGCCACCACCATTATCGATCCCCCGCGCCGGGGCCTCGATCCCCTGGAACTCGACGCCATCGCCGCCGGCCGGCCCGGGCGGATCATCTACGTCTCCTGCGATCCGGCGACCCTGGTGCGCGACATCCTCCGCTTCGCGACCTTCGGCTACAAGGCCGTGTCCCTGGAGGCCTTCGACATGTTCCCCACCACGTTCCACATCGAGTCGCTGGCGATCCTGGAAAGGGCCTGAGCCCGAAGAGCATGTTCCAGAAGAGCGGCTATTTCTTCCTCGCGCTCCTGGCCGCGGCCATCGCGGCCTTCTGGCCCAAGTATCTGTCGAAGGCGCCTCGGGGCATCGATGCCTACACCCACGTCCACGCGTTCGCCATGCTCGCCTGGGTGCTGCTGCTCATCGTGCAGCCCTTTCTCATTCGATTCAGGCGGCGGGCCGCGCATCGCGTGCTCGGCGCCTTGTCGTATGCGATTGCCCCCATGGTCGTGATTTCCTCCGTTCTCCTCGCCCACACCCGATTCAAGGCCATGAGCCCGCTGGTGTTCCTGGCCGAGGCCCACAACCTCTACCTTCCGCTCTCCACAGCCGTGCTTTTCGCCATCGCCTGGGCGGGCGGAATCGCCTACCGGAAGGTGACCGCGCTGCACGCGGGCTTCATGGTCTGCACCGGGCTCACCATGATCGATCCGATCCTCGGCCGGATCCTCTTCTTCTACTTCCCGCCCCTGCCCCACGAGCTCCTTTACCAGGCGATCACCTACGGCCTGGGCGACCTCATCCTGCTTGGTCTGATCCTGGGCCGGGGGGGCGACCTGACCACCCGCTGGGCCCTCAAGACCATGCTGAAGATCTTCCTCGTCGCCCACGCGCTGTGGTTCACGGCGGCGCAATCCGCGGCGTGGATTCCCATCGCGCGCTGGTTCAAAGGCCTGCCTCTCACCTAGAAAAGCCGGCGCGCCCCGATCCCCCGGGACTAGACTGACCGCCGTCCTTCGCGAAGGGAAAGAGCCCAATGAAATCCATCCACCGCCATCGCCTCGCCGCGGCGATCACCGCCGCCCTGCTGAGTGGCGCGACTGCCCAGGCCCCGGCGCAACCACCGGCTTCATCGAACCTCCGAAGCGAGACGCCAGCGAAGTTCGTGCCCGTCACCGACGGCTTCGACCACGCGCGGCGCGACGTGTTGATCCCCATGCGCGACGGGGTCAGGCTGCACACCGTCATCCTGGTGCCGAAGGGCGCCACGAGCGCGCCCATTCTGCTGACTCGAACCCCCTACGACGCGACCGCGCTCACTTCCCACACCCCGAGCGGTCACCTCGGCCCGGTGCTCCAGGGCTACGACAACGCCACCGACGTGATCGTGGACGGCGGCTACATCCG
>Ga0138256_10009546_pt1 | contig 10174 bp, 5 predicted proteins | sample KNB2016incub_MG_FD_105486 | JGI IMG/M metagenome (GOLD analysis project Ga0138256, IMG submission 105486) | Active sludge microbial communities from wastewater in Klosterneuburg, Austria - KNB2014incub_MG | ecosystem: Engineered > WWTP > Activated sludge > Unclassified | place: Austria...
GAATAAACGTCGCTATTTTTCCAGCCCTTATTCGTTTTTTCATCGCAGAAAAAAACCATTGCATATTAAAATATATGACTAATCCTAATATCAATAATAGAGTTGTTCCGATACTAATGCTTGATGTTAAAATACCGCTCAATTGGACAGGTTGGTATAAAAAATAAATCATTGCACCACAACCTGCAATAATGATAGCCAGATTCTGAGATAAGCTACCGGCGAGCAATGATGCTACGCCCTGCCATCGATTGGGTTTATTCAGTACTATAATTCTACCACCTATTTCTCCTAAGCGTGCAGGTGTAAATAAGGCGAATAATAATCCAATCAAAACTGATTTCATCGATACCATGATTGATATATTCTCAAGCCCTGATACTAATTGTCTCCATTTAATGGCTTCAATAAAATAATTAATAAACACTAAGACTAGAATAATTGTCAATTTCCACCAGAGACCTGACACATTCTTTAATTTCTCAGTTACTTTAAGTATTGTTTCAGGATCTCTGAATTTATCAAAATTGAAATAAATAATAAATACAAAGCCAGCTAATGCGGCCAAACTTAGCCAGTTTTGCACAGAGGATTTTATTTTTAATGATGAACTTGTCAAATTAAGTTTTGTCTTGCTAAATGTCTTAAATCTTATTCATTTCTCACCCAATAATCCAGAGACAACAATATTAAGTATATTTGTAATATGAAAGAAGTAATGCAGCAGGAAACAATTATTCTCGGTATTGACCCCGGAACTATAATTCTCGGGTATGCCATAATATCGCTGCAGGGCAAGAAAATTAATATAATAGATCTGGGGAATTTAAACCTAAAATCATTTGATAATCCACACGAGAAACTCGCCTATATCTATAATCAATTGTGCACGATCATAGAGAAATACAAACCACAAGAGTTTGCCATTGAATCGCCATTTTATAGTAAGAATCCGCAATCAATGCATAAATTAGGACGAGCCCAGGGTGTCTGTATTGCGGTTTCTATGAAATATCATCTGGTAACCGCCGAATATTCACCCAGGAAAATCAAACAATCCGTTGCTGGACATGGCAATGCGTCAAAGGAACAGGTTGCCCGAATGATTGAAAAACAGTTCAATGTAAATTTATCAGGTTTTAAGCTGGATGCCACTGATGCGCTTTCTGTCGCGATTTGTCACGCACTGACCTCAGGTAATCCACTATCCGGGGGCACAAAGGCAAATTCCTGGAAAAAATTTATTACTGAAAATCCCGGAAGAATATCCGGTTAAAGTTTTCAGATACTTGCAGCGATCTGGTCTGCTATTTCGGCCAATTCTTCATTACTCAACTGTACAAATCCCTGACCGAATGTCATGTCTTTTACACTATTTATAGGTACAAGATGGATGTGCGCATGTGGTACCTCAAGCCCTACAACCGACATTCCGATTTTCTCACAAGGCAGTACTTTCTTCATTCCAATAGCTATCTTTTTTGCAGTCAACAACAGGTGCGAATATAGGCTATCCGGAATATCAAAAATATAATCGATTTCCTGTTTTGGAATCACAAGTGTATGTCCTTTCTTTAGCGGCCGAATATCTAAAAAAGCATAGCAAAGCTCATCCTCGTAAACTTTAAAACTCGGAATCTCGCCTGAAATGATTTTAGAAAAGATACTCGCCATGACTAAAAATTAAAATCAATAATTTCAAATTCCATGTCGCCGGCAGGAGTAGTTATTCTAGCTATAGCTCCTTTAGTGAGACCTAAAAGACCCTTTCCAATTGGAGAGGTAGCACTTATCTTACTATTCTTCAGGTCAGCTTCAGTCTCTGAAACCAATGTATAAACAAACTCTTTCTTTGTCTTCAGGTTCAAAATTTTCACATTTGACAACAATGATATCTTAGTCTTGTCCAACTGACTTTCATCAATCAACCTGGAATTTGCATAAATCTTTTCCAGTTCATTGATACGGAGCTCGAGCATTCCCTGGGCATTCTTTGCAGCATCATACTCAGCATTCTCGGATAGATCGCCTTTATCTCTGGCCTCGGCAATCGCACGCGCAGCCTCCTGACGTCCATTCGACTTCAATTCTTCCAATTCATCTTTAATTCTATCCAGACCTTCCTGGGTCATATAATTATAAGCCATTGTACTATTTTTATAAAGTGAATAAAGACTAAATACCATCCCAGGTATTTAGTCTTTATTTGAATGTAAACAACTAAAATAAAGTAAGGTTTACACCCCTTACTTTCCAAAATTTAATCTAATACCAAAATTGTGCGAACCACTAAAAGCACGGGTCGTACGGTATGCATAATCAAAACCTATCTTAGCACCTGTTTCTTTATTTAAAAATAAATTAGCAGAAGCACCTAAAGCAAGTCCAGTATAAACATCTCTCTCTTCGACTGAAGCAGTCTGCAAGTCAAACTTATAGGCACCACGTACCTGCACGATATCATCAAATACACTTACTTCCGCGCCTAAGCCAAGCTGGTCCTGACTGAATGAGTTAGAAGTAAAATTTGCAATAGGTGTGAATCTTATCTCATCACCAAAATAGAAATCATAAGATGTACCAATATTCAATGTCACCGGCAATTCATAATTGGCAGATCGTTGATCATACGCAAGATTATAATTACTTGCAGTAGATTTGAGTGTCGTGAATCCTTCACCATTAAACTTCATGGGTGTTCCCAAATTACGCAAGGATAATCCCAGTTTAAAATTATCTTTCACTCCATTTACATATTGTACACCCGCATCTATTGCAATTCCACTTGCCCTGATATCAGTGATACTTTCCATGATAAAGCGCGCTGACAGACCTACAGAAACTTTATTTTCAAATGTCGTAGCATAGGAAACGGCAAGATTAGCCCATGTCGGTGAGTAATATGCTCCTGTTCCCTCTGGTTGATCCGTAGTAGTAACGCGGATATCCCCAAAGTCAAAAACCATGATATCCAGTCCAAAGACACCCCGCTTGCCAACTTTCTGCGCAATGCCCAAAGAATTAACTGCAATATCAGTACCAACTAAATACTGCATGTGACCAAATGCTATCTCAGTTTTATTTATTCGGGCAAGACCAGCAATATTTAGTCGCGTAGCTTCAATCCCACTAATACCTGAAGTAAAAATGGTATGTAAACCGGCGCTTCGTGCCCAGGGATTCATCAAGAGCTCACCTGCACCTGCGGCACCCTTCCTATCAGGATTTCCAGCCATCAATATACCTCCACATAAGAGTAATAAAAATGTTGTAAAAAATTTATTCATAAGAAAGTACAAATTTTGATCTTTAAATATGGAGGGAGATGAACTCCCCCCATTTATTCCATTCATTAAAATCCTGAAATTTCTAGTTGACGGATAGCCCCTACCCATTTGATCACACGTTCGCCTTTATCGGACTTGATATGAATCAAATAGACTCCACTAGCTACTGTAATCCCCTTACTGTTCTTCAAATCCCATTCCAGATCCGGATAAATCTGCGAAAACTTCAGTACTGCACCCGGCTCATTACGGGCTTCCGGAGTTTCATTCCGACTAAAGTGACGTATGAATTTTCCATCCAGTGAATAAATATTAACCTCACACTTAGCAGGAAGGTTAGTAATCTTGACTATATCTGCAATCTCGTTCTTTTCATAGCTGGAATAAGCATAATATGGATTTGGTACCACATTAATCATATCCAGTGCAGCATTAGTCAGGCTATCATCGGTCGCACCGGCAGTCTTACCACGAATTTCGATATTATACTTAGGCATTCCCTGATTATCACAAGCCGGATCATTAGTCTGATATGCATTATTTACTCTGATCTTTGCAATTGTCTCGGCAGGAATCAAACCATCTTTATACGAAAGTAAATTCTGTACTGGCAATGGGAAACCTACCCATTTAACCATAGAAGCTACCTGACCTTTAGCCACGGTGCTTCCAGATTTTAATCGCGTATAAATTACACCACATTCGTCATACTTAGTATCAGTCACATAGATATAATGCTGCCCACCAAAGTACAATGCTGCAAGATTCTGTTGATAACCTTCAAGAACAGTTACTGGTGATGGATTCCAAACCATATCAACATTGACATTTGGATCCAGTCCGGCAGCTTTCAGATAGTCACCAAATACAGCCGGCTGATAACTGGAGTTTTCTCCAAAGAATATATTCAATCGCTCGCCTGTCTCTACATTTATTGCATAACCAGGGAACCAAGATAGTCCTACAGTTGATTCCTGTACGGGATTGCCATTTGCATCTACGTCTTTAGATATCGATTTACTTTGTCTTAAATCAAATGTAGAAGGAATTTTAATTCCGCCACCTTTTTCCGGATTCAGACCAGCAGCGATATAATCATTATTACTTGTTTCAACTACTACACAACGTGACCAAAGATTTCTGTCACTGGTAAACACGATATCCACATTATTCAATGATTTCAAAGAAACTCTGTTATTTACAAATGTTTTAATCTCATCATTTACCGGAGCGGGAGTCATGTTCCATTGACCACTAACATCAGCGGAATAGCGCAGTGCTAATTGGAATGGTACGATATTCAACTTCTCATAAGCATTCATTGAATCCAATTTTATATCCGTAATCACTGAAGATGGACGCATATAATTCAGGAAGTCAAGTCCCTGGTAATTATCTACATCAGGCTGGAATGCTAACCATGGTGTAGCTGATTTGTCCCTTGTCGTTATGGTCTCACCTATATAACCATTGACATTATCCTGGTCATCACCGGGTTCATTATTATTAAAGAAAATAGAGAACCCATAATCTGCAATCAGTTTTTCATTGAAAATATCAAACTTTTCATTCTCAACTAATACCTTGCCATCCTGATCAGTCAATGACCATTTAGTCGTAGGAACATCGAGCTTCCCATCAGCCATGTTATCGTCTGAGAAAGAAAGTACGAATTTTCCGTCTTTCACATCCAGCGGATTATACACTTTAATTTGTATCGGGCCTGCCCCTTCGAGATAAGTAATATCGCAAACAGGTTGGTTATTAATCCTTGCATTTATGATACGATCTCTCTCTTCATTTGACATATCAAGGAAAACTTTATAGTTACCCTGACCATCTGTTCGTGTGATAATGCTTCCATCACCTACCTTAGCATGAAGGTATCGATCATTAATCGGTCTGGGTACAGCAGCATCAACTTCAATATTTCTACGACCTCTGACGAAAGTCAGCTTCTGACCCTGGAGTAACGCATCATTACTGGTCTCATAAGGATTAAAATCTTTGAAATTATTAGTTGCATAAGCAACCACTACATAATAATATTCTTTATGATTCACCAATTGTTTATCAGCACCAGTAGAAAATTCATCTTCAGTAACTTCAAAGACATTTCTGAGACCCTTATTCTCACCTGTGACTTTAAGTACCGGAGTTAACAGTGGCCTGTTCGTGCCTGGTATCTTATAATTACTCTCTACCCAGTTGTATAACTTAGAAATGTTATTCTTTTTATCCACCTGAGCTACCAATCTTGCTTTCGATGGGTCATCTAACTGACTCACTGCTGAAGGATCAACTAATTGATAAATCTGATATCCTTCAAACTTATAGAAATAAGTAGAATCTGTATTAGATGGAGAATAACCCGGATTAAATGCTGAGAAATTCAGGTCATAATTATTCTGACTTGGCTCATAAGACAAAGCAATAATCAATTTTCTGTCCAGCTCAATGATGTCCATATTTGGAGCATCCGGTCCATCAAATATTTTAAAGCAATTGTCAAAAAGGCTCTGGCATATATCATCTGCTCTTCTCAAGTCATCGAGAGGTGGGCAAGGATAATGCTGATCAGGCACCCAAGGCACACCTACTACCAGGAAGTTAGTTTTATTTGGATCCAGTCGGATTGGCCCGGTAGATTGAATTGATCTTCTATCATATTCAGGTAAACCATCTACAGAGCACATGGACCATCCGGTAGCATCACCTGGATCTGAAGGGAATGCATAATTTGTAGGCGTACCTCCGAAATTTTGATATCCTGTCCCACCGACAGTCAGGTGAGTTCCTGCTGCCCATTTTGCCTGGATCAGGTTATACCATTGTTCCGGCTTTCCACTTTGTGGGTCTCCTGTACCGCCAGTACCACCATTATTATAGTACATAAAAGCAGTCATTCCTATATCAATATCCTCACCACCGTTATCAACAGGTTTAGTAGGACCTTCAAAATAGTCAATACCCACAATTGGAATATGATCTTTATATGTATTAATTACAGATCCACCACTGGTACAAATCACACCATTGTTACCATCCTGATCATCTGAATTGTAATAATATACCAAGCTGCGGGCAGTATCACAACCAATATAGTCATCATACGGACATCCCAGGTCAGCATCAACCCACCAGCCAAAATAACAGTCCTGGATAGGCACCGGTGCACGGTTTACTAGCTTGTAACGCATAAATGTCATATCATTTAATGCATCACCTGTAGCAAATGCAAATGCTTCTACCTGTACTTCCATTTGTATTGGAGTACCGCCTGTCTCAGAGTGTGACAACCCGCCGCCCTGATCATTATAAATCCAGAATATCATCTGATCGGCAACGGCAGGATTAGCCTGATATTCTTTATCGTCATAGCATTTACCACCTATACCCCGAACTTCAATAATCGGATAATCACCATCCAATGGATTGTATGATCCTATATCACCATAATTCGGATTATCCCAATAGGGTGCCAGGTTAGCTGTAGTAGAAGGAAGTGGCCACTTATTATACTTAGTAAAGAATGGATTTCCTTTTGCCGGCCAGTTTAACACACCGGCAGGGATACTTGATTCATCATAAGGAATACCTTCATCGATGAACTGCTTAAATTTCTTCTTGTGTAAATCCACTTCTTCACGGGATACGCTGAAGAAACGGTCCCAGTTTCGACACTCCTGAGCTGTGGTCTGACCAGTCTCATCATTCAAAGGACCAGGCCAGAAGTCATTACTATTAATACCTCCATAGGTCTTACCTGCAAATTTCAAGTTACCGGATTCATCTTTACCACCGATCCATACAGCAGCACTAAATATTGAAGAGACCGGTTTTGCACCGACACCACTTACATTAGGGACGATGTAACGTGCATCTGTCCTGTCCCACCAGACATCACCGCCATTCTGAAGCATGGCTCGAACGTTGTTGACTTTAAGCTCAACCTTGTCTGTAGAAGGCGCACAGGCATCTCTGATGGCTAACTTATTATCTTTTGCTCTTTGAAGTGCCTCCTGATTTGGATAAGCTTCCAGAGTAAAGACTCCTACAGTGAAAGTTATGAGTGTTAATAAAATATATCTCATTTTACGTTAGATTTTAGATTAAAAGTTAAAATTCAAGCCTACATAAATTCTCCTAGGACCATTAAAAAATCCAGGATTATACATCATCCAATTGTATGTATTTACATATTCTTGTACAGTTCTTCCTTCACTCGCAGCTACAGGATTGCTATTGTAATCATAGAATGCAGCCTGACCGAAAATTGTATTCAGGTAGCCATCATCATCCGGAGATGAAGTAGCTTTATAGAGTCCAAATACATTACGGGTATTCAACAGGTTAGTAATACGCAGATAAACAGTCATCGGTAATGGATGTCTTTTATTTGACTTATTAAGCATGAATTGCTTGTCAATTCTCATGTCAACATTGTAGTTCCATGGATATCTGGCTCCATTGTAAGTACCGATAGAAGCAGAAGATCCAAACTGCTCAGGTCTCTGATCCTTTGTATATGGTCTTCCTGAAATAGCTGAAGCAGCAATATTAAATCCGGCATTAGCAAATACATCCTGGCCAAACCAAACCGGGCCATTATATTTATTGCCATCTTCATATCTGAAATCCATCTGTAACTTAATCGCATGTCTTTCATCAAAATCGAGCGGACTCAGAATTCTGATTGTTCCATTTTTCGCAATGTTTCGCTGTGTGTTCGGATCCGATCCTGTACCATCTGCAAACTGTAATGTGTAGTTTGCGAGTAAAGAAACATTACCCAATCTACGCAGATCATACTGAATCTGTAAGCCTTTTACAGTACTGAAGTCGATGTTTCTATAAGTAAGCATACGACCAGCGTTATTGGCCGTATTATTCAAATATGTACTCTGTATCAGATCTCTAATTTCCTTATAATAAGCCGACATTTTAATCGCTGATTGCTTTCCTATCACTTGCTGGAATCCAACTTCATAGTCTATAGTTTTCTCTGGTTTCAAATCAGGATTTGCTATGTCTGTTCTAGATTCCCACAGGTAATAATCGAATGGATTTGCATAATTACCTGAAGGTGGCCGCTGTACTAAAATATCATAATGACCAAAGAAGTTGGCTTCATCAGATATTGGGAATGAAATAGCAATCCTTGGAGAAAAAGTAATCTGTGGATTGTAATCTCTGAACGATCGGTTCGGATCGTAATTCGGTCTGGAAATATCCGGTTTTAATACCGGGTCATCATTGATCAAGGCATACGCCGGGTGGATATCCGCATTTGAATTGAATGGTCTGGAAGTTTCTATACCTTTCGTATCATACCATACATCACCGATTCTGTATGCGGATGCAGCAGCTTCACCTGAGTTACTTGTCTTATAAACAAATGAATTCGGATTTATATTATCAGGAACAGGTACACCACGTTGATCATAGAACTCCTGCGCTGTCAGGATTGGATATAAACTATACGGATCTCTAAGCACCTTGGTATTCGCATCGTAGCGCTCAAGTCTCAATCCTAATCTGAATATTACATCTTTTGCCTGGAATTTATCCTGAATATAGAAAGATTGGTATGTCGGATTAAACGGAGCAATGGTGAATCGCTTCACATTTGTCAGACCTGCAACAGTATCAGTGAAGAAATCATTGAAACTGGCATTCTCCACTTTATTGCCCAGATAATCAAATCCATAATAACCAATATAACCATTTCTCAAGAGCTCTTCTGCAGAAAACATATCCAAGGACAATTGATCAGGCGTCAGATTATTAACATGGACATATTGAGTCAATGGTACTCCTAACTTCTCTCGGACTTTGATGTAGAAAGTACTTCCTTTTTGATTGGTGACTGCCGGATTATAAAGTGGAATCTGAATTCCATCCGGTGTCGTCCAATAACCTTTGATAGAAGTTGAATCCAATGCTCCAAACTGAGTATTGGCCAACTGATCAGCCAATCTCCATAAACCAACTGGTGCAAGGCTGTAACTTCTATTTATATCTTGTTGATACAGGAATCCTAATAATATATTGTGCCTGCCTCCATCTGAGTTTTTACCCACTAAATCAAAGCCAATATCTACACGTCCTGTGATATCATCACTCTCTCCCTTACTGAAGGTATTATATACCTGGCCGACGTTGCTATATAATTTATGAATTGTAGAATTTACGTTATCGAAAATTCCATTGGTATTTAAGGTAGAGGCTGGAATAGAACGTGAGGCACTATCCAATACTAAATTATAATTCGATAGTACTGGATTCTGAGTTCCTGGTGTATATAATGGGTTATCCGGATCGACATAAATAACAAAACCTGTTCTTTGCTCATAAGTACCTTGACCTGGATCGAATGCTATCGGAAAACTATCAAGTAAATGATATTGGCCAATGTAACCATAATCAAATATTCTATCCTTATGTCTGTAATCCTGACTATGTGAAAATTCCTTCTCATACCCACCGATAATGGTATAACTGACATTTTGAATAAATCCTTTATCTACTTCATTTTGATTTCCCAGTCGATGTCTGAACCTGAAATTACCTCTGTAACGATTAAAATAGTTATATGGATTATTATTATAATTTACTAAAGACCAGGCATTTGATGGACTGAACCGGTCTTTACTATCTGTATAACCACCACCTATCTGGATATCAATATTAGAAGGAAGTCTGAAATCAAGTTTACCGTTGAGGTCGTAGTTTCTTGATTGATTGTTTTTAGAAGTTTTACTCCATTCAGTAATACTTGTTGTATTGAATTCGCCTTCAGGAAAATATGCTGAACCCACCTTGCGTAGAGGATTAGCTTCCAGACGTGCAACTTCAGATTCTTTCATATATCTGCGGGACTGAAA
>Ga0138256_10009547_pt1 | contig 10173 bp, 9 predicted proteins | sample KNB2016incub_MG_FD_105486 | JGI IMG/M metagenome (GOLD analysis project Ga0138256, IMG submission 105486) | Active sludge microbial communities from wastewater in Klosterneuburg, Austria - KNB2014incub_MG | ecosystem: Engineered > WWTP > Activated sludge > Unclassified | place: Austria...
CCGTGTCGCCGGCATGTTCCACCAGAACGAGAATACCGGGCGCGACCGCGTTTACTCGGAGCGTTGGGGCGTCGCGCCGTCGATCGCCTTCGGGCTCGGCACGCCGACCACGATCACCGCAGCGTACCTGCACCAGGATGAAGAGAAGGCGCCCGACTACGGCATTCCGACAACGGCCGCGACAACGACCGCGCGGGCAATTCCGGTCAGCGAGCTGGGTGTTGATCCGAAAAACTACTACGGTTTTGCTGGCGACATCGACGACAGCGTCGTCGACACATTCACGGTGCGCGTGCGGCACGACATCAACAGCTGGGCGAGGGTGACCAGCGACACCAAGTACGGTTATTATCAGCGGTATTCGCAATACACCCCGACCACTTGCAACGCGACTTGCACGACAAACCTTACAGACGGCAACGCCGCCACGGTTCCGGTCGGATCGGTGGGCGGCCCTGGTCCCTACGAGCAGGACACGCAGGGTGTGCAGAACATCACGACGCTGTCGCTGACGGCGTCGATCGGCGGGCTGCGTAACGCGTTCATGGTCGGCTCGGATGTTTCCTGGCAGGACAACGACCGCAACGGTTTCGCCTACGACACGCGCGACACGACAAAGGATTTGCTGAACCCACAGCTGGGCAACCTGCCGACGATCAATCCGGTTCCGACCAGCCTGCGCTACACCACGGCAAAGGATGTCTCCGTTTTCGTCAGCGATCGTCTCTGGCTAACCGACCAGTGGTCTGTCACTGCCGGAGTGCGCCAAGCCTACTATGAGGTCGATCAGACTGCGACGACCAGGAACGCCGCCGCCGCCTGCAGGGGAGCGACGATCGCAGCGGGCGTTGGTTGCCGCACCAGCTCCAACACCGACTTCCTCACCCCGCAGGTCGGCGTAATTTTCGAGCCGGCGGAAGGTCAGAGCTATTACGTGTCGTATTCATCGTCCGCTCGTCCGCCGGGCGTGTCGGTCGCCAACGGCGACACGATCGCTGGACCGGGCGCTGGATCCTCCATCGGCACGCAGGATCTCGATCCGGAAGAGAATACCAACATCGAAGCGGGCGCTCGTATCGCCCTGTTCGACGACCGCTTGCAGCTGCAAGGCGCCATCTTCCGGACGAAGAAGGAGAACGCCAAGGAGATCGACCCGGTCTCCAACACGATCGTCACTTCGGGCGACAGCCTTGAGCTGCGCGGTGTCGAACTCGGCGTGGCCGGCGCGATTACCGACGAATGGTCGGTCAATGCCAGCTTCACCTATGTCGACGCGGAAATCACCGACTCGACCAGCACCTTCACGCCGCTCGGCGGCGCGACGGCGATCTCGGTTGTCGGCAACAAGACAAACTTCGCACCGGAAACCGCAGCGAGCCTGTGGACCACCTACAACTTCACCGGCGGGCTGCTGGGCCTCGAAGTTGGCGGCGGCGTGACCTATCAGGACGATGTCTTCCTCAACGTCGGCAACACCGCCGTCGCGCCGGGCTACACGACGCTTGATGGTCTTTTGTCTTATGCCTGGGATCGCTTTCGCTTGTCGCTCAACGGCTACAATCTGTCCGACGAAACCTACTATGCACAGGTGCACGGCAACCGGGTCATACCGGGCCAGGGCCGCACCTTCATCGCAACCCTCGGCGTGGTCTATTAAAATCCTCCCCTGGATCATGCCTCTTGCCTGGGACGGGCCCATGGGTCCGTCCCTCCTTTCTTATGAATGCGCCTGATTGGAGCGGCCCATGCTGGTCAAGGTTGAATCCGTGCTGACGAAAGAGGAGGTGGCGCATTGCCGCTCCGTTCTCGAAGGCACGAAATGGGTGGACGGCAAGATCACGGCTGGCGCGCAGTCGGCCATCGCCAAGCATAATCTTCAGGTTCCCGAAGATGCGCCGCAGGCGCGGGCGCTGGGCGAGATCGTGTTGCGCGCGCTGGGTCGGTCGCAGGGGTTCAATTCGGCAGCGGTTCCGTTTCGCGTATTCCCGCCGCTGTTCAACCGCTATGATGTCGGCATGAAGTTCGGCGCGCATGTCGACAATGCGATCCGCTTCATCGCCGGACCCAACATCCGTGTGCGCACCGACCTGTCCGCCACACTCTTTCTCACCGAGTCTGCCGACTATGACGGCGGCGAGCTGGTGATTGAAGACACTTATGGCGAGCAGAGCGTCAAGTTCGCAGCGGGCGACATGGTGCTCTATCCTGCATCCAGCCTGCATAGGGTCGAGGCGATCACGCGCGGATCGCGCTGGGCGTCGTTCTTCTGGATCCAGTCGATGGTCAAAGACGATGGGGCGCGCACCCTGCTGTACCAGCTTGACCAGTCGATCATAAAGACGCGGGCCGAGCTGGGCGACACGCATCAGGCTGTGCTGGGGCTTACGGCTGTCTATCACAACCTGCTGCGGCGCTGGGCGGAGGTCTGAACTTACTGGGCCCGCTCGGCCTTGACGCCGCGCGCGTCGAGCATGGCGAGGACGCTGTCAGGCCCGATCAGGTGGGCGGCGCCGACGGCGATGAAGCTCGTGCCTGAGCCTTTCAGCATGTCCTCGATCTTCATGACCCAGTTGGCGTTGCGGTTGACGAGGAGGGCGGCGTAAAGGTCGGGCTCTTCAACTTTCATTTCGGTGACAAAGAGTTCCTCCATGCCGGCAAGATCGGCGGTGGACCACTGCCGGACCATGGTGTCGAGCTCGGTCGGCGCGTCTTGATACTCCTCCATCGTCTCGCGCAGATACTCAAGTTCCTGCTGGGGCGACATGCCGGCGAAGACCTTGATCTGTTCCTCGGCTGTCTCAAAGCCTTTCGGCTTGATGTTGCGGGCCCGGAAGACGCCTTCGATCTTGCTGTCGACGCCGGATGCAGGATCGTACCCCGCGCGCGTCATGGCGGCGGTGGAGATGGTGAGCGCGGCGAACCATGGCCGGAAGACATCGAGCTGGCCGGCCGAGAGGCCGGCGAGGCGCGCGGCTTCGTCCAGCGTCGCGATTTCGTCGTCAGTGAGTTTCTTGGTCAGGCGGTCTGCAGGCGAGAGGCCGTAGCGCGAAACGAGAACCATCATCTCGGCCTGCATGGCCTGCGCATCGGTGGTGGGCAGTTCGAGCCAGAGTTCTTTCGACTCCGCGATGGCGGCGTCGAGTTTCGGCGTGCGCCACTCAGTCTCGGGCTTTAGCAGATGGATGGTGCCGAGAAGATAGATGGTCGAGTCGGCATCCTTCACCACCCAGAAGGCAGGCTGGGCGAGAGCGGGCGCTGTCCATCCCGTCAGCGCGAGCGTGACGGCTGCGACAGGCCGGAGCAACAGGCGGCCGATGCTGGCGAACCAGACCATGGCGATCTCCCCAACAGGCGGGGAAACCCGCCGCTCTGCGCTAAACTAGCACGCAAGCGCAGGCGCGCCAGCTTTGGGGGCAGCGTGTCGCTTGCGGGGCGGCGGCTTGGGGCTATAAGCGCGCGATCCGCCGTCCCATCCGCTCGGGAGTTGCTCATGACCGCCGCCAAATCCGCGCCGAAAAAGGTCGTCCTCGCCTATTCCGGCGGTCTCGACACGTCGATCATCCTGAAATGGCTGCAGACGGAATACGGCTGCGAGGTTGTCACATTCACAGCTGACCTGGGGCAGGGCGAGGAGTTGTCGCCGGCCCGCAAGAAGGCCGAGCTGATGGGCATCAAGCCCGAGAACATCTTCATTGAGGATGTGCGCGAGGAATTCGTCCGCGACTTCGTTTTCCCGATGTTCCGCGCCAATGCGGTCTATGAGGGCCAGTACCTTCTCGGCACGTCGATCGCGCGGCCGCTGATCGCCAAGCGGCTGGTGGAGATCGCGAAGGAAACCGGCGCCGACGCCATCGCGCATGGTGCGACCGGCAAGGGCAACGACCAGGTGCGCTTCGAACTTTCGGCCTATGCGTTGAACCCGTCGATCAAGGTGATCGCGCCGTGGCGGACCTGGGCGTTCAAGTCGCGCACCGACCTGATCGAGTTCGCCGAGAAGCACCAGATTCCGGTGGCTAAGGACAAGCGCGGCGAAGCGCCGTTCTCTGTCGACGCCAACCTGCTGCACTCCTCTTCCGAAGGCAAAGTGCTGGAAGATCCGGCCGTCGAGCCGCCCGCCTATGTCTACCAACGCACCGTCTCGCCGATGGAAGCGCCGGATAAGGCGACCGACATCGAGATCGGCTTCGAGCGCGGTGACGCGGTGTCGATCAACGGCAAGGAGTTGTCAGGCGCGACGCTGCTGGCGCAGCTGAACGATCTTGGCCGCGACAATGGCATTGGCCGTCTCGACCTGGTCGAGAACCGGTTCGTCGGCATGAAGTCGCGCGGCGTCTACGAGACGCCGGGCGGCACGATCCTGCTGCAGGCGCACCGCGCCATCGAGTCGATCACGCTGGATCGCGGCGCCGGCCACCTCAAGGACGAGCTGATGCCGCGCTATGCCGAGCTGATCTATAACGGCTTCTGGTTCGCGCCCGAGCGTGAGATGCTGCAGGCGGCGATCGACAAAAGTCAGGAGAATGTCTCCGGCACGGTTACGCTGAAGCTCTATAAGGGCAATGTGATCGTGACGGGCAGAGCCTCGCCCAATTCGCTCTACTCGGCTGCGCATGTGACGTTCGAGGACGACGCCGGCGCCTACGATCAGAAGGACGCCGAGGGCTTTATCCGCCTGAACGCGCTGCGCCTTCGCCTGCTGGGCCAGAACAAAAAGCGCTGACACGCTTCAGGTTTTTGGGGGCATCCCTCCGCCCCCTAGAAAACGAGAACCCGGCCGATGTTCTGGCGGGTTGGCAAGCATGCCTCAAAGGTTAATTATGCTAACGGCACATCTGTGCTAGTGATTCCCTATTGGGGCGAGTGCAAACTCGCAGGGTACGGGCAGCGGAAATGGAAACGCGACCGCTTCCTAGAGGAGAACGTCAGACCGCGGCGCCTGTCGGCGTCTCGACCGGAGGCGTATCTTCTTCAGTCCATGCCTCGAGCAGCTCGCAACCTGCCGCTGAATGGATCTGCGTCGCCTCCGCGCGCAACGTGCTGGTGGTCGACGATAATGACCGCCATCTGGACATTCTCAGCACCATCCTCACCAGCGTCGGCCACGATGTGGAGACGTGCGGCTCGGGGTCGGAAGCGCTTCGCAGGCTCGACATGTGTCGCTACGACGTCGTGGTGCTCGATCTCGTCATGCCGGAGGTGAATGGTCTGGTGGTGGCGCAACAGATGCGCTCACTCACGCTCAACCGGAACACGCCTGTCGTTGTGTGCACCGCCAACATGACCATTGCGCGCCGGCAGCTTGCCGATGTGCAGGGCGTCACCGCAATCATCGGCAAGCCGATCGACACGGCGGACCTTATCCTTGCAGTGGCGCGTGCGCCGTTACGGGAGCGGGCGCGCCGGCCTGACCAGATCAGCCTTTGACCATAGACGGCAGCCCTGATTGCAGAGGAGGCCTGGAAACGCAGGCGAAATTGCGGGCGAGCAGCGGCCCAAATGCAGGCGCGCGGTTGATCGCGTACACCGCAAATGTGCCCTCGGATCAGATCGAGGCCTAAAGGCAGGCCGGGACAGCAGGCGTTCTGGCCAAGCGCATCGATCCAAGGGCCATGCTTCAGGCCGTGGCGAACGCCGCCTGAGCGGACCCCGCGTGATTTCGGCGCGGGCTGCTAGTTAACCTTGCGATTGTCGGAGGCCCCGATATTGCAGGCGCCGTTACGTCACAGCAATTCCTTCCCAGACCGCCGACAGGACGAAACGATGGACCTCTCGAAGATAGCGATCGGACCCAACCCGCCGGAAGACGTTAACGTCGTGGTTGAAGTCCCGCTCGGCGGCGAACCAATCAAGTACGAGATCGACAAGGCGTCCGGCGCGATGTTCGTGGACCGCTTCCTGTACACGCCGATGCGTTACCCGTGTAATTACGGCTTCATTCCGCATACCCTGTCGCTCGACGGCGACCCCATCGATGTGATGGTGGTCGGCAACCGCGCGCTTGTGCCAGGATGCGTGGTGCGCGTGGTGCCGGTTGGCGTTCTGATGATGACCGACGACAAGGGCCAGGACGAGAAGATCCTCGCCGTGCCGCACCCCAGGCTCACGCGCTACTACGAGAAGGTAAAACACTATACCGACCTGCCCGACATCGTTGTCGAGCGCATCGTGCACTTCTTTGAGCACTACAAGGATCTCGAGCCTGGCAAATGGGTGAAGGTCGAAGGCTTGCATGGCCCGGAGCGCGCGCGTGAACTGATTCGCGAGTCGATCGAGCGGGCCAGGGCGACAGAGAAGTAGCGCCTAGTGCTGCGTTGGTCCGAAGGCGACCGGATAAAGCGTGGCGACAAGAACCAGCGCCATCGTCACGTTGAACACGCGTAGCCTGAGCGGATCGCTCAGGAAGCGGCGCAGCTGCATCCCCATCAGCGTCCATGAGCTAACCGTGGGCAGGTTGATCGCGCCGAACACGGCCGCGACGACCAGCAGGCTCATAAAGGGGTCAGCGGGCAGGGTGTAGGCGGAGACGGCGGTCAGCGCCATTGTCCAGGCCTTGGGATTGACCCACTGGAACAGCGCGGCCTGCACGAACGTCAGGGGCCGCGACTTTTCCTCGGCGGCGCCTTTCGCGCCCGGCGGCGCTGATGTCGCGATCTTCCACGCGAGATAGACCAGGTAGGCGCAACTCGCATACTTCAGCACGGCGTGCGCGACGGGATAGATCTCGAAGATCTGCGCCAGGCCGCCGCCGACCAGAACGATCATCAGCGTGAAGCCGACCGAGACGCCGAGCATGTGCGGTATCGAGCGCACGAAGCCGAAATTCGTGCCCGACGCCATGAGCATCAGATTGTTCGGCCCCGGCGTGATCGAGGAGACGAACGCGAACGCTGCGAGGGCTGTCAGGAGATCGGCGGTCAACATTTCGCAAGAATATGCTATCATGCTATCAAAGTGCTTGCGTTTTTGCGCTGGATGCGAGGAATTCTGCAATCAATGACGAAGATGGATGACATAAACCGCAGAATATTGCGCGAACTCCAGCTCGATGGTCGGACCACGAACGCTGATCTCGCTCAGAAGGTAGGGCTGTCGGCGTCGGCTTGCTTGCGCCGCGTGCAGGAGCTGGAACGGGAGGGCGTGATCGCAGGCTATCGCGCGGTGGTGAACCGGTCGGTGACGGGTGGCGGGTTTACGGCCTATGTCGCGGTGGGCCTGTCCGAGCACCACAAGCGCAACCAGCGTAATTTCGAGAAGGCGATGGCGAGCGCGCCGCAGGTCCGTGAGTGCCACAATGTAACCGGCGCGATCGAATACATACTACGCGTCGAGGTCGAGGACCTTGCCGCCTACAAGCACTTCCATACCGAGGTGCTGGGTCAGGTGCCGGAAGTCGCCTCGATCACGAGCTATATCGTGATGGGCTCGCCGAAAGACGAGCGGGCCTAGGCCTGCTTCTTCACGTACTCGGACTTCAGCTTCATCGGGCCGAAGCCTTCGATCTTGCAGTCGATGTCGTGGTCTTCATCGACGAGACGGATGTTCTTGACCTTCGTGCCCTGCTTCACGACACCGGAAGAGCCGCGCAGCTTCAAGTCCTTGATGACGGTAACCGTATCGCCGTCCTGCAGGACATTGCCGTTTGCATCTTTATAGACACGCACGGCTTCGCTCGCGGTCGCCGCGGCGGGCGACCATTCATGAGCGCATTCGGGACAGACCAGCATCGCCCCGTCCTCATAGGTCAGGGCGGAGTTGCAGGCCGGGCAGGGTGGAAGGGTCTCGGCCAAGCTTAGGCGTCGACCGCGGCGCGCGAGAAGCGCTTGCGGTCATTCGGATCGAGATAGACTTTGCGCAGACGGATATTCTCCGGCGTCACTTCGACCAGCTCGTCGTCCTGAATGTAGGCGAGCGCTTTCTCAAGCGTCATGCGGATTGGCGGGGTGAGGCGCACGGCTTCATCCGTGCCGGAAGCGCGGACGTTGGTGAGCTTCTTGCCTTTCAGCACGTTCACTTCGAGATCGTTGCCGCGCGTGTGTTCGCCGACGATCATCCCTTCATAAACCTTGATGCCCGGGTCGATCATCATCGGGCCGCGGTCTTCGAGATTCCATAGTGCGAAGGCGACAGATTCGCCCGCGCCGTTCGAGATCAGAACGCCAGTGTGGCGGCCTTTGATCTCACCCTTGTGCGGAGCGTACTGATAGAAGATGCGGTTCATCACGGCCGTGCCGCGTGTGTCGGACAGCAGCTCGCCCTGATAGCCGATGAGGCCGCGTGTCGGGGCGTGGAACACAAGACGCGTGCGGCCAACGCCCGACGGGCGCATGTCCATCATGTCGGCGCGACGCTCGGAAAGCTTCTGCACGACAACGCCGGAATGTTCGTCGTCGACGTCAATGACGACTTCCTCGATCGGCTCGAGCGTTTCGCCGGTGACTTCATCCTTCTGCATCACGACCTTGGGACGCGACACGCCAAGCTCGAAGCCTTCACGGCGCATGGTCTCGATGAGAACGGCGAGCTGGAGTTCGCCGCGGCCAGCGACTTCGAACGCATCAGTGTCAGGCGCACGCGAAATCTTCAGTGCGACATTGCCTTCAGCTTCCTTCAGCAGGCGATCCCAGATGACGCGGCTGGTGACTTTCTTGCCTTCGGTGCCGGCGAGCGGCGAGTCGTTGACGCGGAAAGTCATCGCCAGGGTCGGGGGATCGATCGGCTGGGCAGGCATCGCCTCCGTGACGGACGGGTCGCAGATCGTGTCGGCGACGGTCGCTTTGGTCAGGCCCGAGATCGAGACGATGTCGCCGGCCCTGCCTTCATCAATCGGAGCGCGCACGAGGCCGCGATAGGCCAGCACTTTCGACACCCGGCCTTGTTCGATCACTTCGCCAGTGCGCGAAAGGACCTTCACGGTCTGGTTCGGCTTCACGGAGCCTGAGTCGACGCGGCCCGTGAGAATGCGGCCGAGGAAGGGGTCAGAGCCGATTGTGGTGCCGAGCATGCGGAACGGGCCATTATCGACGCGCGGCGGCGGCACGTGCTTCAGAACGGTTTCGAACAGCGCCGCCATGTCAGTGGTTTTCTTGGCCGGGTCCGTGCTCATCCAGCCATTCTTGGCTGAACCATAGATGATCGGGAAATCGAGCTGTTCGTCGGTCGCGTCGAGATTTGCAAAGAGGTCAAACACCGCGTTGACCACTTCGACGTGGCGCTCTTCCGGCTTGTCGATCTTGTTGATGCAGACGATCGGGCGAAGGCCGACTTTCAGCGCTTTCGACACCACGAATTTTGTCTGAGGCATCGGGCCTTCTGCGGCGTCGACCAGCACGATGGCGCCGTCGACCATGTTCAGGATGCGTTCGACTTCGCCGCCGAAGTCGGCATGGCCGGGCGTGTCGACGATGTTGATGCGGATGTCGTTCCAGACGACCGAAGTGGCCTTCGCCAGGATGGTGATGCCGCGCTCACGCTCCAGATCGTTGGAATCCATCATTCGTTCGGACGTGGCTTCGTTCTCGCGGAACGAGCCCGACTGTTTGAGCAGGCAGTCGACCAGCGTGGTCTTGCCGTGGTCGACGTGGGCGATGATGGCGATGTTGCGCAGTTGCATGACGGGTTCTTTGCCGGGGGAGGTCTCAATTGTGCGCCGCAATACAGGGGTTTTGTGAATAAAGCGAGCACCTGAGGCGCCGCAGCGGTTTCCGGCTGGAAATACCCGTCACAGGCGCTGTTTTGGACGCTATTAGCGCCGATTGCGGGCGAATTGGCCGGTCGCTTGGGCGGGCGGCAGGGTCTTTCAGGGAATTAGTTCGATGCGCCATCTTATCGCGATAGCGGGAGTGCTGGCGGCCACGGGCTGTGTCAGCGTTCCCGAAACCCGCGCGCTGGCGCCGCTGGCGGCCTGCCAGACGGGCGAGCCGATGGTGGAGACGATGCTCTTCCTCGGGATGGCGCGGCCCAACGGATCGGTGTCGCGGTTCGAATTCAGTCAGTTCGTCGATTCGGAAGTCGCAACGCGGTGGAAAGAGGGCTTCACCATCATCGAAGGGCAGGGGCTCTGGTTCTCCGAAAAGCGCAACATCACCGAGCGCGAGCCCTCGCGCGTGCTTATCCGCTTTCACGATGGCGGCGCGAAGGCCTCCGCCGATATCGAAGCGATCCGTGACGCTTACA
>Ga0138256_10009548_pt1 | contig 10173 bp, 4 predicted proteins | sample KNB2016incub_MG_FD_105486 | JGI IMG/M metagenome (GOLD analysis project Ga0138256, IMG submission 105486) | Active sludge microbial communities from wastewater in Klosterneuburg, Austria - KNB2014incub_MG | ecosystem: Engineered > WWTP > Activated sludge > Unclassified | place: Austria...
ACTCGAAGACGCACTCGCACGACGACCACGTCCCATCGCCGAGACCATCGCTCTCTTGCGACGTATCGCCGACGCGCTCGCATTCGCGCACGATCGCGGAATTACGCATCGAGACCTCAAACCATCCAACATCATCCTTCGCGGCGGTCGCTTCGACGATCCAGCCATCCTCGACTTCGGAGTCGCTCGATGGTTGGGGCACACGTTGCAGATGACTCGCACCGGCATGCTGATCGGCACACCTGGATACATGGCGCCCGAGCAAGCCCGTGGACAAACCGACATCGGCCCGAGTGCCGACGTCTTCGCGCTCGGCTGCATGCTCTACCAATGCCTCATGGGCAAACCCCCCTTTGCCGGTGACCACGTCACCGCAGTGCTTACCAAAGTGCTCTTCGAAGAAGTCCCGCCCGTGCGCTTCCTTCGGCCGGACACACCGCCACAACTCGACATGCTTCTCTCGCGCATGCTCCTCAAAGACGCCGCCGAAAGGCCACGCGATGCGCGCGCTTTGCTCGAAGAACTCGACGCGCTCGCCTTCGATACCCTCAGCGGCAGCCCCGCCACGACAAACGCACACGCACCACGCAAAGCCCTCACGGACACCGAACTCGCCTTGTATTGCTTGGTGCTCGCAACGCCAGAACGTCGCGCCGACGATGACAACTGGACCGTGTCAAACTCGACCATCCGTGCACCCTTCGTCAATGAAACCGCCTGGCCTCGCGACGCCCTCGAACGCCTCGGCGTGCAGCTCGAATCCCTCGCCGATGGCTCGCTCGTCATCGTCGTCGGAAAGGGCGCCAGCGCAAAAGAACAAGCCGCAACCGCTGCTCGTTGCGCATTGCTCTTGCTCGAGCGAAATCCATCCGCGCAAGTCACCCTCGTCACGGGTCGAGGTGTGCTCGGACCTCGCGGCGGCGTGCCGGAAGGCGAGGTCTTCGCGCGAGCCTCCGCCCTGCTCCGAGAACGCGCCATCGCCAACGCGACCGGTTCACACGCAACCGGAATCTGGATCGACGAGATCACCGCGAGTGTCCTCGGTCCCGGATACGACATCGAGCGAGCGCCCAACTCGATCGTGCTCACAGGCATCGACACCGACTTCGCAAAAGACGTTCACCACTCCCTTGGCGATGGGCTTTCGTGCATCGGTCGCGATCGAGAAATCTCACAGCTTCTCTCGAGTCTCGACGGCGTCATCGAAGACGAGCGAAGCGCCGCCGTCGTGATGACGGCGGCCCCCGGCATGGGCAAGTCGCTCCTCCTGCACGCGTTTCTCGATCGCGTCAAAAAGGACCGTGGCCACGTCACGCTCCTCCATGGCCGTGGCGATCCCAGCCGAAACAGCTCGAACTACGGACTGCTCAGCCGCGCGTTGCGCGATCTTGCTGGCGTGCATCTGGACGATCCCGCCACCCATGTGCGACACAAGCTCGAGGTGCGTCTTGGCACGTATCTGTCCGTGACAAACAAGGACACGACATTGCGTCCTCTCCTCGATTTGTGCATCTCGCCCGAGACGTCGAGCCAAGTCCCTGCGGTTTGGTCGGCCCTCGAAAACGCCCTGCTCGTTTGGCTGGCCGCCGAATGCGCGCATCATCCGCTCATCCTCGCCATCGACGACTTTCACTGGGTAGACGCCTCTACCATTCGCTTCATCGACGCCGTCTTACGCAGCGCTCGGGACATGCCCTTGCTCGTTGTCACCACCCACCGCACCGCAGGCGATCGTCGCGCCCAACTTCCGTGGCACGCTCGTGCGCAAGAGCTCCGGCTTTCCGGCCTCAGCAAACGCGCCGCCGAGCGCTTTGCTCGTTTGGCACTCGGAAACCACACCCCCGCCGACACCATCACGCGCATCGTCCACGATGCCGGCGGAAGCCCGCTGCTTCTCGAAGAGCTCGTGCGAGCTGTCGCCTCCGGCAGCCATGAAACGACATCCGGCGCGCTCCTCGCAATCCTACAAGCGCGCATCCAGCACCTCTCGAACGGCGCACGTCGTGCGCTTCGAGCCGCAAGTTTATTCGGGCAAACCTTCTGGCGTCGCGGTGTTGCGTTTCTCCTTGGCCTCGACCAATCCACCGATGAGCGAACCGTCGTGCGATGGCTCGACGAACTCCTCGACGCCGAACTCATCGAGCTGCATCCGGACAGTCGCTTTCCAGACGACACCGAGTACGGATTTCGTAGCGCCCACGTGCGTGACGCCGCCAATGGTCTCTTGACCGACAGCGACAGGGATCTCGGCCGCGCCCTCGTCGGGGTTTTTCTCGAGCAAGCGGGCGAGGACGATGCCGCCGTGCTCGCAGGTCACACCTATAAAATCGTTCAATACTTGCAGAAACGCCATAATGCGTACTTCGTCGCGCGCTTATCGATGTTGACGGGTATTCCGCTCCATTCGGTCAAGAGCGCCACACCGGACAATCCGGCGATGCTGAAGAAGTTGCGGGTTGCCCTCGGCCAGCTCCTGCATGGCAACGAGATTGCCGAAGTTCGGCACCTGTTTCAGGACGTTTGACCTGACCGAGCGTCATCTTCGTCCCCGCGCCCAATGCCCAAGCCTCCCGTCCACTCACAATGACTGCGAAAAAAACCGCTCCACCCACTTCATCCGCTCACCCGTTCGTCGTTGCGTTGCTCCTGTTTGGATCGGGTTTGTCGGCGCTTGTCTACCAAACCGCGTGGCAACGCGAGCTTCGACTCGTCTTCGGATCCTCGACCGCTGCAAGTGCTGCCGTCTTGGCGATATTCATTGGAGGCGCCGGAGCCGGCAGTTTGCTGCTCGGCCGACGCAGCGACAAAACGCCCCGCCCGCTCCTCATGTACGCCAAGCTCGAAGCAGGGATTGCGGCGCTTGCCGCGGTGAGCCCGTTTTTTATCGACGGTGCACGCCTGGTTTATCGGGCTCTCGGGGGCACGTTCCATTTGGGTATGACCTTCGGCACGATATTGCGTCTCTTGCTCGCAGCGATCGTCATTGGTTTGCCCACCGCGCTCATGGGCGGCACCTTGCCAGCAGCCGCTCGAAGTGCCGAAAATGCCCGGGATATCCAACGTCGAACCGTCGGTTGGCTTTATGCAGCCAATACCCTGGGAGCCGTCACGGGCGCGACCCTTTGCACGCTCTTCCTCTTGGAACGGCTCGGTACGCGCGCCGCATTGTGGTCGGCTGCGCTCCTCAACGCAATGGTCGCAGCGATGGCACTGCTCTTGGATCGACGCCTCGCCGCAGCCATCGAAGACCCGCCAAGTCCGACGCATACGACCGAATCTTCCGAATCGTCGCAATTGCCAGAACGATTCGTGCTCATTTTCGCAAGTTTGTCTGGATTCGTCTTCTTCTGGCTCGAGCTCGTTTGGTATCGACTCCTCGGCCCTTTGCTCGGCGGCACGGTGTATACATTCGGCATCATTCTCGCCGTCGTTCTCTTGGGAATTGGTTTGGGCGGGCTGCTTTATCCATTGTTTTTCCGGAAGAAACACCCCACGCCGCGAAGTCTGGCGCTCACGGCGGCACTCGAAGCCTTTTTCGTCGCCCTGCCCTTCGCATTCGGAGATCGCTTGGGTTTGCTCACCATGGCGCTGCGCCCCGTCTCCGACGGAGAACACGCCATCACGTTATTTCATTACATTCCCGGATGGATCGTGATCATTGGGATCATGGCCTTTCCCGCATCGCTCGTTGCGGGCGCGCAATATCCCATGCTCGTCGCCCTCATGGGCAAAGGACGCAACAACGTCGGCTCGCATCTTGGGTCTGTCGGCGCGTACAATACGCTCGGAGCCATGGCCGGCGCGCTGCTCGGCGGATTCTTTCTCATTCCGTGGTTCAGCGCTCCCGGCTCGATGCGCATTGCATGTGTCGTGCTCGTCGCCATGGCTGCTTCGTCGGCATTTTTCGCATTCCGCATCCGATCGCTCAGGGTCATCATTGCAGCGCCGTTTTTCTCGGCCCTCGCTCTCGTTGCTCTCGCCGCCACGGGTCCCACCGCCGTCCTGCGCCACACGCCCATTGGTGCCGGACGTGTCGACAGATTGGTTCTCGGCACGCCTACCGCGGCACGAAACTGGTTTCAAGAAGCTCGTCGACTCATCGAATGGCAAACGGAGGGACGCGAAAGCAGCGTCGCCATCGACACGACCGATGGCATTGCCATGGTCGTCAATGGGAAAATCGACGGCAATGCACGAGGTGATGCCGCAACGCAAGTCATGGGTGGTCTTCTTGGCGCCATTTTGCACCCCGCCCCCAAGCGTGCCATGGTCATCGGGTTTGGCACGGGCAGTTCCGCCGGGTGGCTTGGCAGCGTTCCCAGCATTGAGCGAGTCGATGTTGCCGAGCTCGAGCCATCCATGTTCGAGATTGGGCGCCGCTGTGCCCTCGTCAACGAGAACGTCCTCGACAACCCCAAAGTCAATCGCATCGTCGGGGATGCCCGGGAAATTCTTCCCACCATCCCACGCAAGTACGACGTCATTTTCTCCGAACCGTCGAATCCTTATCGCGCCGGTGTCGCCAGCCTTTTCACGCGCGAATACTACCAAGCCGCCAAGAAAAAGCTCGAACCCGGCGGCCTCTTCGTGCAATGGGTCCAAGTGTACGAAGTCGAGCCAGAAACCTTACGCATTCTCTATGCAACGCTCGCATCGGAATTTCCCTCCGTCGAAACGTGGTACCTTGGATTCAGTGATCTCGCGCTGGTCGCTTCCGAAAAGCCCCTCGAATACAACGTTGCACAATTGAAGGAAAAGCTTGCCAGTGAACCCTATCATCGTGCCTTGCGCGTCGCATGGCGCACCGAGGGTGTCGATGGTCTCTTTGCGCATTACGTCACCGGCACCGCGTTTGCTCGCGCATTTGCGGATGTACCTGGCGCCCTCTTCAACACGGACGATCGAAATCGCGTCGAATTCGGATTTGCTCGCAGTGTCGGCAATCTCGTGACCGCCAGCGTCTTCTTCGATCCCATTCGCAAAAGCAAGGACAACAGACTTCCACAGAACATTGCGACCACCATCGGCCTCGATCGCGTCATCGAAGAAAAAGCTGCCCAAATCGCCGGCGACGGCACCGAACCTGCCGTCCCCGAAGGATTGTCTCCGGACGCCGAAGTGCGCGTGCAAGCGATTGTCAATTATATCGCCGGCAACTTCGAAGGAGCCCTTGCTAAGTGGGAATTTCAACAGCAAGGCCCCGTGGGACACGTCCAACGTGCGATGCTCGCCGAAATCAATGCCTGGTACGGCAAAGAAGCAGCTTTGCCCTTCATCCAACAGCACGCACAGCATTTTCCCATCGAAGCTGACGCCATTCGTGCTCGGTACGAATACGCCAATGGACATCGCGCCGAAGCGCTCGAACTGCTCGAGCGGATGTTTGTCGCATATCGCAAAGATCCCTGGCCATCGACGATGATCATGAATCGCGCATTGGATCTTGCTCGGGAGATGGGACAAGGCAATCGTGCGGACGCCGCTCGCCTATTCAAAGCCGTCGAAATGCCATTTGCCGTGAGCGTGCTCGAGAATTCGCGACGCATGTTGCGTGTCGACTTGGCTGCTGCCCTTGCCGACCAGAATGCCTGCGTCGCTGCATTTGCCGCTTTCGAACCGAATCCTCCGTGGGACGAACGCTTTCTCGGCTTGCGCCGCGACTGTTATGTCAAGTGGAACAACCCTCGAGCTACGGAGGCCAAGCTTGATGTCGAGCGATTTTCGGCATGCCAAAATCCGGGCCGTCGCGGCTGGCTGACATGCCTGTAAAATCGCCGCGCGCGGCCTCGACCGGGTGATACGCCAATTCTGGCTTGGCCCGCAATCCGATGCTCGCCAAAACCGCCACGCCCAGCCGACTGGAACGAGGTTTCATGCAGGAGGAGGAAGCTCGTTCCGGGCACGAGATCCTACGACAAACCTCATGACATTTGCAAAAACTCTCGGTAGACTGCGCCGTCATCATGTCCGACGCGCTCCTACCTCTACGATCGAAAAGCGAAACCCGCGTAAGTTTGTCTCCCTTTGGTTTGGGGTTTCAAAAGCCGAGACACTTTCTGGAAATGCTCCGAATCGCCTGGGAAAATCGCGACAACCTGGGGTACGCCCATCGCGTGTTGCTCCAGGGCGTTTGTGACGGTTGCGCACTTGGCACGTCGGGTGTGCGCGATTGGACGATCGATGGTTTGCATTTGTGTCTGGTGCGTTTGAATCTGCTGCGCCTGAGCACGATGGGGCCCGCCGAACGCGACGTGTTTGCAGACGTGGATGCATTGCAGCGGCTCGATGGTCGAGGGCTGCGTGACTTGGGACGACTTCCTTTTCCACTGCGACGTAGGAAAGGTGAACGCGGATTCATCCCAATCCCCTGGAACGAGGCACTACATGAATTGGGCGATCGTTTTGCTAAGACAGACCCTGATCGTGTTGCCATGTTCATGACGTCTCGCGGAATCACGAATGAAGTGTATTACGCGGCGCAGAAGGCCATGCGTGTCTACGGTTCACCACACATCGACAACGCTGCGCGACTTTGCCACAGTCCATCCACCGTCGCAATGAAGCGCACGCTCGGCGTTGCCGCGTCCACGTGCTCGTACAAGGATTGGTACGGGGCCGATGTGGTCGTGTTTTTCGGATCGAACCCCGCCAACGATCAGCCAGTGGCAATGAAGTACCTGCTCGAAGCCAAACAGTGCGGGACACGGGTCTACGCGGTCAATACATTCGTCGAACCAGGACTCGATCGATATTGGATTCCTTCGACGCCCGAGTCTGCTTTGTGGGGAAGCCGTATTTGTGATGGCTTTTTCACGGTCGACACTGGCGGCGACATGGCATTTCTTCACGCCGTTGCCCGGCGGCTCATTGAAAAAGGAGCCGTCGATCGAACGTTCGTCGATGCGCACACCGTGGGCTTCGATCATTACCAAGCCAAACTGCTCGCGCAAGATTTTCATGCGCTCGTACGCGCGTCGGGGGCAAAGGCAGAGGACGTGGAGCGATTTGCCGACATCCTTGCGGAAGCAAAAACGGGAGTATTCGTTTGGAGCATGGGACTCACGCAACATGCGCATGGGAGCGACACGGTGGCGGCGCTCGTTTGTTTGGCATTGACGCGAGGTTTCGTCGGGCGTGAGAAATGCGGCGTGATGCCGATCCGCGGTCATTCGGGGGTTCAAGGCGGCGCAGAAATGGGCGCCTATGCCAATGTGTATCCGGGCGGCGTGCCCATTGACGACGAACAGGCCGATCGATTCCAACGGAACTGGGGCGTGCGTCCTCCGGTGCGCATCGGAATGAGCACCACGGAAATGCTCGAAGCAGCCTACGCAAGAAAGCTCGATATTTTTTATATGATGGGAGGCAATCTGCGCGATACGTTGCCCGATCCGGCGCGTGTGGAAGAAGCGCTGGCACGTGTGCCCGTGCGCGTGCATCAGGATATCGTACTCACGCATCCGATGCTGGTGGATCCCGCAGATGTCGTCTACCTATTGCCTGCGCGAACGCGGTACGAGCATCGCGGGGGCGTGACGGAAACGACGACGGAGCGGCGCGTGGTGTATAGTCCGCACGTGCCAGGGCACGAGATTCCCTTGGCGCGCGAAGAATGGTGGATTCCGCTCGAAATCGTGCGTGCAGCGAGACCGGAATACGACAAGGTTTTACGCGTCGAAGATGCGGCGCAGTTGCGGCAAGACATTGCGCGTGACGTACCAGCATATCAAGGAATCGAAAAGTTGAAACAAAAGGGTGACCAATTTCAATGGGGTGGTCCGCGTCTTTGCGAGGGGGGCAAGTTCCCATTGCCCGATGGACGCGCCAGGTTCGAATTGCGAGACATTCCCGATCGAAGTTTGAAACCTGGTGAATTCTGGCTTGCCACCCGGCGAGGAAAACAATTCAATAGCATCGTGCAAGGTGAAACGGACCCGCTCACGGGCGCATCGCGTGATCACGTGCTGATGCATCCGGAGGACATGGAAGCATTGGGGCTTCGTCCGGACCAACGATTGGTGGTAAAAAGCGATCATGGAACGTTCGAGGGGCGGGCGTTTGTTGCAGCTATCGTGCGGCGTAACGTGCAAATGTTCTGGCCCGAGGCGAACGTGCTGCTGCCTTCGGGAATCGTCGATCCTGGAGGGCTCGTTCCCGATTATAACACAAAGGTTCGCATCGAGGCGCGGGCGTGACGACAAACAAAGGCATTCGCCGCGCAGAAGCCGTGGGAATCGGGGACGACGCGGTCGTGCGAAAACAGGACGATGTCGTTGTCGAAGAGCCGCTCGAAATCCGTGTGGCCGGAGAATCGCTCGCCATGACCATGCGCACGCCGGGCGAGGATCGCTTTTTGGCGCTGGGTTTCTTGTTTGCCGAAGGGGTTCTTCGGGGGCTCGATGATGTGGGGAGCGTGCAGCATTGCGGGCGCATGGGAGAGCCTCGGTATGGCAATGTGATCGAGGTCATTCCGGGGGCTGGGGTGAGCTTGGACGTCGATGTTTTGGCGCGGACGAAGCGCGTGGGAATTACGCAAAGCGCGTGCGGAGTATGCGGTCGAGACAGTATCGACGATTTGTTGGAGCGTGTGCCCGTGCTCGATTCGCAAGCCCGTATCGAAGCGAGTGTTTTGGCGCGTGTGCCTGCGCTGTTATCGGCGGGGCAAGCGAATTTCGCAATGACGGGCGGGCTGCATGCCGCGTGTGCGATGACGGCTCGAGGTGGCGTGGTGGCACATGCCGAAGACATTGGCCGGCACAATGCGGTGGACAAGGTCGTGGGCAAGCTTTTACTTTCCAAACAACTTCCGCGTGACGAAACGACAAACGATCCCGCGCTGATTCTCGCGGTGAGCGGTCGTGCGAGCTTCGAGATTGTGCAGAAGGCGGCGATGGCGGGTTTTTTGTGTGTGGCAAGCGTCTCGGCTGCAAGCTCACTCGCCATCGATACGGCGCGAGCGGCGGGTTTGACGCTTGCCGCGTTCGTGCGTCATGGGCGGTTTACGATCTATACGCACGAAGCACGTGTTGTTTGATCATGCCCAATGTTTGCCGAGCTGCGGCAGTTGGACATTTCGCAAGCGCTTGCGGGCGAATGCGGAAAAGCCCGCAGCGAGGGTTGCAAAGAGAATGAGGAAGCGACCCTTGTCGTTGTCGGAGGGCGTCAGGACATTGGGGGGCAGAACGCTCGATCCGCAAATCGCGTCCATGTTTATCCCCAACGCTGCTTGCAGGTCGGCGTCGACGCCGGTCTGGCTGGCAGCGGCGGCAATGATGAGATCATTGGCGAGTGCAGCGCGCGGGAGATTGGCCTCGAGCCGAGTGACCCAGACGTCTTTGGGGTGCAGGCCCGTGAGGGCGGTGGCGATATCGTCGAGCGTCGAGGTTTCGACGGCGTCGCTCGCGCCGCATTCGAATACGCGTGCGTCGATTTCGCCTGCCGGCACGGTTCCGCACGACGGATCGATGGATGAAACGCCGGGGGGACACGGATCGGTGACGACTTGACCGCTCGTGGCAAAGTTTTGGAACGCGGTCGAGCATGATGTATCGGTTGTTTCACCATTTTTCACGCCCTGCTGGACGTAGGCTTCACCGAGAATGGACGTGAAGTTGAAGTCGTTGTTGACGTCGAAAAAGCGCGTGCCGTTGCTGCCACTGATGGGGGACGTCAATGCCTGCGGCTTTGCAAACGTAGTGAGCCACATGCTTCCGCCTTGTTGATCGAGCATTTTGTCGCGAAGAACGCTGTAATTCGACGTATTCGTTTTGAAGTCCCATAGGAGCAAGCTCGCTGGGACGTGGGCATTGGCAAAGTTTTCCGCTTCCCATCGTCCTTCGCCAATGACGTACAGGGTAATTGCGACATTGGCACCCGTGCCGACGGCGACCATTCGAAGGGGCAGCGTGGGGTTTGCCCCTGGCTGGACGACGCGCACGGGCTTCATTTCGTCGACGGTTTTATCGGGCAGAAGCTTCAGCGCAATGAAGTCGTATCCTTCAGCGATGTAGGCGTCGATGATGGGGGCGGAATCGGCTGGAATGTTATAGCCGGCATTGGCGAGCCAATCGTCGAGGATTCCCGGGGTTTCCGTTTTGAGCGTCACTGTTTCGAACGGACCAACCGTTCCGCGATGAACGACGGTGACGCCACCGCCGCCTGCCTCATTGGTCG
>Ga0138256_10009549_pt1 | contig 10172 bp, 5 predicted proteins | sample KNB2016incub_MG_FD_105486 | JGI IMG/M metagenome (GOLD analysis project Ga0138256, IMG submission 105486) | Active sludge microbial communities from wastewater in Klosterneuburg, Austria - KNB2014incub_MG | ecosystem: Engineered > WWTP > Activated sludge > Unclassified | place: Austria...
GACGATTGTCCTCGACCCAGGCGCGCGAACGCAACCCGTCCTCGCTCGCCACGGGGACGACGGTCACCTGTCGCGCCCCGATCAACGTCGGCTGCTGGTTCACCGTCAGCACGACCTGCTTCCCCGCCGTCCCCTCGAACCAGGCCGCTGCCTCGCGCGTCGGGCGCACGTCGACGCCGTTCACCGCCAGCAGGTAGTCCCCCTCACGCACGTCCACGCCCGGGGCGCTCAGCGGCGCGCGAAGCTCCGGGTTCCAGTTCTCCCCCGAAAGGATTCGGCTCACCCGGAACCGCCCCTCCTGCACCGTGAGGTCGGCGCCTAACAAGCCAATCGACGGTCGGTCGAACTCCGGTAGCTCGCCGCCAAAGACGAACGAGTGCCCAACCGACGTCTCGCCACCAAGGATGTCGAGCAGGTAGGTCAGGTCGGCGCGATGGCCGACGTGCTCCACCCACGGGGAGTACTTCCGCCAGACCTCGTTCCAGTCGGCGCCATGGATGTTGGAGACGTAGAAGAAGTCGCGCTGCAGCCGCCACGCCTCTCGGAAGATCTGCCGCCACTCGGCGCGCGGGTCGAGTCGCATGTTCAGCGTTACCGCCAGTCGCGGCGCGGTCGGTGGCACGGGCTTGTCGGCATCGACCAGCCGCCAGTCGGTCCCCTGCCGATAGAGCAGTTTCTTCCCATCGGCCGAGATGGCGTAGCTGCTCACCCCGGCGACCAGCGCCTGTGCCTTGCGCGTGGCGAGGTCGTGGCGCGACAACGAAAAGGTGGTCGGCTCGGCGTTGAGCGTGCCGGGCGATGGCGACGCCTGTGATGATTCGACGAAGAAGATCGCCCCTTCCGGGCCCGGGATCAGGTCGGCGTAGTTGCGGGCCGGCACGTCGACGGCGAGGACACGTTGCGACAGCCCGTCGAAGTCGATGGCGACGGTGGGCGGCGCAGGCGCCGCTCCAGCGGCCGGCGGCGCCGCAGGCTTTGCCGAGTCGGCCGACGCCTTCTCGTCATCGCTCTGCGGAAGGAAGGGCGACGGCTCGCCCTTCCTGAGGACCGCCAGGTACAACGAACGGGTGACCGGATGATCGTACGGCGCCATCTCCAGCCAGCTCGTGTTCAGCCCGAGGTCCGTCGAGGCCAGCCAGTAGAGGTACTTCCCGTTGCGGTCCCACGCGGGGGCCAGCGCGTCCGACAGGCCGTCGGTGATGCGTGTTGAGCGCTTCGCGCTGACGTCGTAGACAAAGATGGCGTGCAGCTGCGACGGGAGACGCTTGGCGTAGGCGATCCATCGGCTGTCCGGTGACCATGCCGCATCCAGCGTTCGCGTCGGCACCATCCACTGGTCGGTGTCCACCAGTGTCGGTGTCCCCGTCGCGACGTCCACCATCCACAGGTTGAGCCCGACGTCGGTGAAGGCGATACGCTTGGAGTCCGGCGACCACCGCGGGTTGAAGTACATCGACGGCTTGCCGAGGGCGATCTCTTTCCGCTCCCCAAGGCCGGTCTGCGGCGCAACGACCAGTTTGTACTCCCCGCTCGCATCGGAGAACCACGCGACCGACTTCCCGTCCGGCGACCACGCCGGTTGGCGGTCCCCCGCCCCCGGCGTGTTCGACAGGTTGCGCACGTCACCCTTGTCGGCCGGCACGGTCCACACTTCACCGCGCGCTTCGAAGAGCGCGCGCGTTCCGGTCGGGCTCAGTGTGGCACCGCTGATGTTCGCCGCGACGTTCTTCCACTGCTCGCGCGACCACGGCAGGTCGCCGCTCACCGTGATGGCGAGGGGCGAGTCGCGGTTCGTGGCGGGGTCGAACACGTGGACGTACCCACCGACTTCATAGGTGAGGACTCCCCCTCCCGAGCTCAGTTGCTTGGCGTCGAAATCCCGGTGGCGCGTGAGCTGCGCGACCTGGCGTGAGGCGGGATCGTAGCGATACAGGTTGACCGCGAAGTTGCGATCGGACAGGAAATACACCTGGTTGCCTAACCAGACCGGGTCGGTATCGTGGCTCCCAGCCCACGGCACCTTCTCCTCTTCCGAGCTGGCCAGGTCGATCAGTCGGATCGGCTGCGCCTGTCCCCCTCGATAGTTGCGCCACTCCACGTCCCACGGTGCCACGAGCTGGTACGCGACGCGTCGTGCATCGGCAGAGAACGCCCCCTTGTTGGCGCGCGGGATACGCAGCGCCTCCGGTGTCCCGCCGGCAGCCGGCACGGTCCAAAAGCGCGGATGCGGCACCGGCGCCGTCCCACGCTCCGACGCGAACAGGATGCGCGTGCCGTCCGGCGTCCACCCCTGCACGACGTCGTTGTGCGGGTGCCACGTCAGCCGGCGCGGTTCCCCGCCCTCGGTCGAGACGACGTACACGTCGGGATTGCCGCCGTACTCCCCGGTGAAGGCGATCCACCGGCCGTCCGGCGAGAAGCGTGGGTTCGACTCGACCCCCGGGTGACTCGTCAGGCGGCGCGCCGCCCCACCGGTGCGCGGCGCGATCCAGAGATCGCTCGCGTACGACACGACCACGTGGGTCGCGCTCGCGTTAGGCTGTCGCAGGAGTCGCGTCCCCTGTGCGGCCGCATCGGATCCCGACACGGCCAGCAGTCCGGCGACGAGCAGGGTCACTCGACGACTGGAACCGGGTCGCGTGATGCACCAGGGCCCATGGCCCGAGGATGGTCTGTCGCAGTGCGTTCGCATGAAACCTCGTGTCCTCTTCAGGTGTGGCTCACCGCAGGCGCCGCCGGCGCATCCGCTGCGGGTCAATCGCTCGTAACCAGAAGGGCCCGCACCCGCGCACGGCGGATGCGAGCCCCTCGTCCAGCGGCCGGCGTACTAGCCGCCGATGCTCGGGTTGTTCAACCGCTCCACGTCGGGAAGCGGGAGGCACTTGTTCGCGCCATATGTACCACCGCCGTTCGGGAACGCGGCCCCGACCGCCGGCTTGAGCGGCACATTGAAACGGATCGTGTCATACAGCCGGTGCCCCTCGACGAACAGCTCGCGACGCCGCTCCTCCTGCACCTGCGCCTGGATTGCCGTTTCCACTGTGCTGGCAAATGGCGCGAGATTCACACCGGCCCGGGCGCGAAGCGCATTGATCAGCCCGACCGCCGTCTGGCCACCAGCGGCTTCGGCCTGGATCAGCCGCGCCTCGCGCCACGTGGCGATCGGCAGCACGTCGGTGAGCGCCTTGTACTTCTGCTGCGTCCAGAGGCGTACCGTGGGCATCGATCCACCACGCCCGGCGTCCACCACCGGGACACGGGGATCCGGGACGCCGTTCACCGTGAGGCCGCGGAACGTCGAATCGACCGTGATGGTCCCGTTCGTATTGTTGAAACGGAACAGCCGGTTCTCGGCCCGCCCTGCCGCTGCCGTCGTCTTCGCCGTGAACACGAAGCCATCAGGGACCTGACCCGCATCGGCCGCCGCCTCGGCTTTCTTTCCGAGGTTGATGCGCGCGCGCGCACGACCCACGAGCGCCATGGTCTTGATGTCGGACGGCACCCCTGGCGTGTCGATCGCCCGTGTGAAGCGCTGTTCGGCGAGGGCGAAGACTGCCGCCGGCTGCAACTCCGGTCCGAGATCGAACGCCGCGGAGCAGAACATCTCTCCCATCATGATGTACGAGTAGCCGGCGTATGCCGCGGCCCGGGCGATCAGCGTCGTGCGTCCCGTCACCTCGGCGTCAGTCCACTTCTCCAGCAGCTTGATCGCCTGGTCGGCCTGAAAGCGCGCGGTGGAGATCGGCGTGTAGACCCCGAATCCGTTGCACGCCCCGGTAGAATAGAGCGCCGAGGACGGAATGTTGGTGCGTCGGTCAATGTCCCACGTGGCGGCGTTCGCTTGCGAGTCGGAGAACTCGTCGGCGACCGTCCCGCCCGTGAGGATGAAGTTTCCGAATGCGCACTCGAAGTCCGCCACGGCGCCGGCCACGATCACCGGGGCGTTGGAGGGGACAAGGAGCGTCGATTCGAGGATACGGCTCGGGGCGTCGGCCTCGAGCAAGGTGCTGCACGCGGTGAGGACTCCGCTACCGAGCGAGGCGGCCAGCACGGCCATCCCGGTTCGGGCGATCCGCCGCGCGCTCGACATGGAGCGATGGTTCGTCATGCGTATTCTCCTGGCATGTTCGGGCGGAAGGGGATCAGAAGCTGAGCGAGAGCGAGAACATCACCTGGGCCAGCGGCGGCACCTGGGCCTGCTCGGTGCGCGCGAACTGCTCGAGGGAGAAGAAGTTCTCCGGGTCGGTGCCGCCGTACGACGTCCAGAGCGCGAGGTTGCGCCCGGACAGCGTGAGCGAACCGCTCCGTGCCCCCACCAACTGCGCCCAGCGTGGCGCCATTTGATACGCCACCGACACCTCGCGCAGGCGCGTGAAGCTCGCGTCCTGGTAAACCCAATGCCGCAGGATGTTCGACGACTGGATCTGCGCCACGTAGACCGGGTCGTACTTCTCCGGTTCGAGGTTGGCGAGGCACTGCGCAAACACCTGGCAACGCGCGCGGTCGTTGTTGTTCAGGATGCGGTTGCCACCCTTGAAGTCGAACTGCGCGTACAGGCGCCACGAGCGGTAGAGCGTGACCGTCGAGTTGAACGACCCTTCGAGGCTCGGGTCAGGACGCCCGATGAAGACGCGCGGCGCATTGGGCTGGCCGAGCGACGTGAGGCAGGCCACCGTGCCACCCTTGCCGTCATCGCAGATCATGTTGATGGCGCGCTTGGTCGTCGCGTCGAAGTCGGCCTTCACGACTCTGAGGTCGTAGTACGACGCCACCGGCTTCCCGACGATGTGACGCTGCGCCCCGACCTGGATGTACTTCTGTCCATTCTGATCCACCGCCAGCGGCAAGTCGCCGAGGTCGGTCACCTGGTTGTCGTTCTTCGAGATGTTGAAGCCGAAGTCGACGTTGAGATTGTTGCTGGAGTAGGCATTCAAGCGCGTCGCCAGCTCGACCCCCTGGCTCTGGATCCCGCCGATGTTGATGAAGCGCGATCCCGAGAAGCCCGACGACGGCGACACCGCCTGCGACAGGATGCCGTCGCTGGTGTTGCGACGATAGAACGTGAGGTCGGCGCTCAGGCGCTCGTTGAGAAACGCGCCGTCGAAGCCGAACTCGATCTCGGCCCCGCGCTCCGGCTTGAGGTTGGCGTTACCAAGCGACTGCGGCGTGACCGCAGACGCGCCATCACCACCCGTCGTGGCCGAGTAGGTGCGCAGCGCGGAGTTCACTGCCGGTTGCTGCCCGGTCTGCCCATAGGCCGCGCGCAGCTTGAGCTGGTTGATCCACCCGAGCTTGAACCACGGCTCTTCGTTGATCACCCACGTTCCGGCAACTTTCGGGTAGGTCGTCCACGAGAAGTCCTCGCCGAACGCCGAGTTGTTGTCAACGCGAATCGCCGCCGTGAAGTACAGGCGGTCGTTCAGGTTGAACTGCTCCTGGCCGTAGAAGCCGAGCGTCGAGTTCTCGAAGAAGTCCTCGCCGCCAAACGTCGTCGCGGCAGCGTCGACCAGCGTCAGTCCGCCGGCCGGGAATCCCTCGCCGCGCGCGGCCAGCGCGTACGTCTGCCGCTTGAAGTACTGCGCGCCGAACGACGTCGACGTCTGGAAGCCGAACAGCATCTTCTTGGCCGTCGCGGCGTAGTCGACCGACGTCACCGCCAGCTCCCGGCGGCGCGTGAGCTTCGTGCCGTTCTGGTCCGTGGGGTTGCCGAAGAACTGGCGGAAGAACGGTCCCATCCGCTGCGTCTGGTTGACGTTGTTCTCCCCCGTGAAGTCGTTGCCGACGATGAGGCGCTGGCTGAGCCAGGTGCCCACCCGGTGGTTGAACGCAAGAGATCCCGTGGTGCGCTTCACGTCCTGATACTGCTTGAACGCACCCCAGAACGCTTCGGGCGGTGCCGAGTAGTAGCCGCGACGCAGCTTCTCGGCGTCGGTCACCGGCGTCTGGCCGAAGTACAGCGAGAACCAGGCACCGCCGCCGGCCTCCTGCGGAACGTTGATGCGTCCCTGAGAGGTATTGAACGAAGCCTGAATGTCGAGCGACTTGTACGGCGAGATCGAGACATTTCCCGCACCGCTCCACCGCCACAGGTGGTTGGTCGGCTCGATCCCCTTATCGTTGTCGTACGTGCCGTTGAAGTTGTAGCGAGCCATATCGGACCCGCCGTTGATCCCCATGTTGTAGCTCTGGGAGAGGCCATTGTTGAACAGGTCGCGCCCCTCCGCACGCTCTACTGCCACGGGATTCCACGCCGAGATCGAGCCGTCGGCAAGGCGGCGGTACGTCCTGCCAATGCGCCCCTCGGCTCCTTGGAACCAGTTGTTCCCCAGGCGCGTGTTGAGCGTGGTCACGGCGCGTCCGGCCTTCCCGCGCTTCGTCGTGATCTGGATGACGCCGTTGTTGGCCTCGGTGCCATACAGCGTGGCCGCCGACGGCCCCTTGATGACCTCGATGCTCTCGATGTTCTCGGGATCGAGGTCGTTCATGCGCGAGATGACGCCTGACGAGAAGAACTGCGACTGCGGCCCCTGCGACACGTCGTTGGGCACGCGAATGCCATCGATGTAGATGAGCGGCTGGTCGGAGAGCGACAGCGACGCGGCACCGCGCACGCGGATACGCGGACCGGAGCCGACCGCCCCCGACCCACCCATCAGCACCACCCCCGGCGCGCGGCCGTTGATGAGGCTGGAGACATCGGCCGCTGGGGCGATGCTCTGCACCGCTGCGGCGTCCACCTTCGTCACGGAGTTGCCGATCGATCGCTTCTCGACCGGCTCGGCCGTCCCGGTGATCACCAACTCGCTGAGCGTCGCCACCTGCTCCGTAAGCGTGATCCGGATGTCGGTTCGCCCGACGCGCACGACTTGGGAGGATGGACGGTAGCCGATGCGCCGCACCTGCAACGTGACCTGCGCACCGGTGACCCCCGCGATGCGGAAGCCGCCGCTGGCGTCGGTGAGGGCGCCCAGTGTCCCGCCTTCAACGGACACTTGCGCCCCATCCACGCCGCGAAGCGTGCGGGCGTCCACCACCGATCCGGCGACGACACCCGTCGCCTGCGCCCGTGCCGCGATCGGCGTGATGCCAATCGCCAGCGCGAGCGCGAGGGCCCACCGACGTCGTGTGCTTACGCCGGGGGCAGGCCCGGCTCGTCCCGTCAGACAGTTCCTCGTCATGAAGCGCCTCCAGATGCACTCGGGGGGAAAGATCCGCGCGGATGTGCCGCCCGCGCGGCGTGCTGCGAGGTACGCGAAAGTGTATACAAATACACGCGACGAAACGTTGACGCCGTGTCGCCGCGCTGTCAACGCCTGCGTGCAGTACCATGGCCCGCCAGCGCACGTCCCGCAAACCGGGCATTGCTTCACCCGTTACGCGACCGCCGGCGCGCCGCTAGCCGCGCGCGCCCGCCTCCTCACCTCCGCGCTGGCGCGAACGCCAGAACGCGAACGCCGGAACGCCCAGCAGGACCATCCCAATACCGATCGCCGACTGCATGGGTTGCTCGACAATGGTGTTGAGTACGATCGCCGCGGCCGCCAGGACGAAGATGAGCGGGGTGAACGGATAGCCGGGCACGCGGAAGGGGCGCGGCGCGTCGGGGCGCTTGATGCGCAAGGCGATGACCGCCGCGGCCCCGAGGGCATAGAAGATCCACCCCACGAACACCACGTACGTCAGCAGCTGCTGGAACGTCCCGGTCAAGGCGAGTACCGCCGCCCACGCGCAGTTCGCCGAGATCGCCAGCGCGGGGGTCCCGAAGCGCGGGTGGACTTCGGCCAGTCGCCGAAAGAACAGCCCGTCCTGCGCCATCGAGAAGTAGACGCGGGGAGCCGTAATCACCGTCGCGTGCGCCGCGCTGTACATCGAGATGATGATGGCGATCGCGATGACGCTCCCCGCCGCCGGTCCAAGGACCTGCGAGATCGCTTCGCTGGCCACACGATCCGACGCGGCGACTCGATCGGGGCCGAGCGCCGCGAGATAGGCGAAGTTCGCCAGCAGGTAGATCGCGATGAGCGTCAGCGTCCCGGCCACGATGGCGCGCGGAAGGCTGCGCTGCGGGTTGACCGACTCGCTCGCGACGAACGTGACATACTGCCATCCCTCGTAGGCCCAGAGCACCGAGATGATCGACAGCCCGACGGACGAGATGTTGGGGGTCGAGGGCGACGCCGGTAGCGAACCGCCCGATCCCAGCGTGAACAGGATGAGGCTCATCACCAGGATCGCCACCACCTTGATCCCGGTCGCCACGTTCTGGACCGAGGCGCTCTCGCGCGTCCCACGCACGTTGATCACCGCCATCAGCAGGATCAGCCCGATCGCGATGGCCTTCTTGGCCACGAGCGACAGCTCCGCGAACTGCCCCATGTAGTTGGCCGCGGCGACCGCGAGCGTTGCCACCGTGCCGCTCCCGATCACGAAGAAGAGCGTCCATCCATACAGGAAGGCGGGGAGCGCGCCGAATCCATCGCGAATGTAGGCGTACAGCCCCCCCGACCCCTGCTCCATCGCCCCCAGCTCGCCGTACGACAGGGCGCCAAGGAGCGAGAGGACGCCGCCGACCAGCCAGACCGCGCTGGCCACCGCGACCGAGCCTCCGCTCTGCTGCAGCACCGACGATGGAACGAGGAAGATCCCGCTTCCGATGACGTTTCCGATCACCAGGAGCGTGAGGTCAGTCGTGCCTAACGTTCGCTTGAGGGCGACGGCCATGAGTCGGGACGAGTGAGGGGAGGGGGAGAGACGCGGTAGCTTACGGGCGCGCCTGCCAGCGGGTAAGGTCTTCCTGCCCGACCGCGTTCGGCCCCGCGGCCAGCCGCACCCTCGGTGTCAGCCGCCCAGCGCCCGCAGGTCGTCCGGTGTGTCGACGTCGCGCGGTGCGTCCGCCTCGAGCGTGATCCGCACCACGCGGTCGCCCATGGCGTGCAACAGGTCGCGCGCCCCGGCGTCTCCCTCCAGGGACCGGAGCCGCCGGGCCATCGTCGAATCGAAGAGGACCGGATTCCCCCGGCCATCGCGGTACACCGGAACGACGGCCGCTGCGTTCGAGTCGCGCCAGGTGTCGATCAGGGCGCGCACGACCGTCACGTCGATGAGCGGCTGGTCTCCCAGCGCCACCAGGAAGGCGTCGCACTCCTCCGGGATCGCCTCGACGCCAAGTCGAAGGGAACTGCTCATCCCCTCCTCGGGGCGAGGGTTCTCGACGATCATCGCGTCGCTCCCTTCCAGCGCCGCACTCACCGCCTCGATCGACTGGCCGGCGACGACGATCACCGGCGAGAGCCCCGCCAGCGACAACCGGTCGACCACGTGCCGCACGAGCGGAATGCCAAACAGCTCGGCGACCACCTTGTCCCCCCCGAAACGATCGCCGCGCCCGGCGGCCAGCACCAGCGCCGCGATCATGCCACCTCCGGCCGGGCCGACGCCCGGCGATGGAGGTTGACCGCCGCATGCATGACCGTCAGCGGCAATCGCACGCAGTTCATCCGCATCTGCGGGATGCGGGCGTCGAGCGAGCGCAGCACGTCGTCCACCAGCAGCGTTTCCACCTCATCCAGCGGGGCGTTGCGTACCAGGTCGGTCAGCATCGAGGCCGACGCCACACAGATGGCGCAGGCGTTCGCGGTGAAGCGCGCGTCGCGCACGATGTCGCCATCCAGCAGCAACTCGATGCGCACGCGATCGCCGCACAACGGATTCGTCCCTTCCTGCGAGATGGTGGGCGAGGCGAGCGTCCCCTGGTTATGGGGATTGCGAAAATGGGCGATGAGGACCGGACCATACGGTGTACTCATCGTCACTCCACGGCGCCGCGCTCGCGGGCCTGACGGTAGGGCGGAAAACGGAAGGCCATGTCTCGCGTAAGAAAGCCGCCATGGCCGAGCGCCGCCAGATCGTGCACGCCAAGCCGCTCCCCCGTGAGCAATCGCGGCAGGATGAGGTCGAAGACCGTGGCCTGGGAGAAGAGCCCGCACGCCGGCATCCCCACGATCGGCACTTCGCCCGCGCGCGCCAGCCAGACGAGGGAGCCGGGGTGGGCCGGCACGCCTTGCCGCTCCAGATGCGCCCCCAGGCGACGCAGCGCGTCGAACGCCGGGTCGAGCGGATCCATCGGACGCGATCCGGCGACGGCCACGACCCGCGCCCCGGCCGCGAGCACC
>Ga0138256_10009553_pt1 | contig 10171 bp, 5 predicted proteins | sample KNB2016incub_MG_FD_105486 | JGI IMG/M metagenome (GOLD analysis project Ga0138256, IMG submission 105486) | Active sludge microbial communities from wastewater in Klosterneuburg, Austria - KNB2014incub_MG | ecosystem: Engineered > WWTP > Activated sludge > Unclassified | place: Austria...
ACCTCGTACCTCTCACCTCGTACCTCGTCCCTCCCCTCACTGACTATTCACATTAATTTTCCAATGCCCTTTAGACTCCAATTCGAATTCAACTCTCACCGGCGTAATTTCACTGACTCCTTTTTGAGAATTATAATTAAGCCTGACCATTAAAGGGAATGAACAATTTTCAATGATAATTCTATTAGTGCCCTGGACAACAGCGTTCCCTGTAGATGAAGTAACATTGTGTCCACTCAATACCGAACGGGTGCCCAGGAAAATTTCTACCCGCTCCTGTCTTTCATCTGGTTTGTCAAATTGCACAGACAGGGTATTTACGGTCTGGATGAGTTTATATTTTTCTTCAAGAATTTCTTGAATAAATACATCATTTTTCCATTCGGCCAGTTTACCAGAGGTCACCGTATTAGTCTCTTTATTCATCTCGTGCAAGGTGCCGTCACCATGCCGCAAACCATTTTTGAATTCTCCTATATAATACGATCCATCCTGATATACATATTTCCCCGAACCATGTGGAACCCCGTCTTTAAACTTGCCCTGATAGGTGTCGATACCCCGTGCAGTGCCTTCTCCATTGGCCAGCCGGTTTTTACATTCCCCTTCATAACTTTCCTGAAGCTTGACGGAAAGTACTTTACAATTTGAGGTTTGTTTTTGTCCAAACCCCAAACTGGTTAGAAAAATTAACATATTTAAGAGTAGAAATTTCATTTTTTCAAAGATTATATTAACAAATAACGCTTTTATTAACCTTTTTGCCAAAAAATTTAAAAAATCACCCATTTTGGGTTACGAAAGCAGCATTTGTTTTTATGATTTCGTTGACTTTGAGTTAAGAAATTTAAGATTTCTGAACTTTTTTTTACTTTTACGTCGAAACTTTAAAATTTAATAATGAAAAGACTTACTCTAACCTTCACTGCTGTGCTATTTGCTGTGGTCATGACCATGGCTCAGCGCGCAGTTACCGGCAAGGTCACGGAGGCTTCCGGGGAGCCCTTGATCGGTGCCAACGTTTATTTGAAAGGTACAACAACCGGTACCACTACTGATATCGATGGATCTTTTTCCATAGATGTCCCTAATGAAACTACCGTTTTAGTTTTTTCCTACATTGGTTATACTGACCAGGAAATTGTAGTCGGGAACCGTCAAACCCTTGACGTGATCCTTGCTGAAGGTATTACCCTGGCGGAAACTGTTGTTACCGCTTTAGGCATCAGTAGATCCCAAAAATCACTGACTTATTCTGCGCAACAGGTGGATGCAGACCAACTGCGTCAGATTCCTGCCACCTCTGTGAATAATGCATTGAGTGGTAAAATTGCCGGTGTCCAGGTAAGGAGCCAATCTACAGTGGCCCTTGGCCGGGATGCTTCTATCAGGATCCGTGGAGCGGGTTCCTTAAATGATAAAACGCCTCTTTATGTTGTAGACGGTACACCTGTGGCGAGCGCACAGGATGTATCTGTAGACGATATTGAGGCGATGACCGTGCTCAAAGGCCCCAGCGCTACCGCATTATACGGGCAACGTGGAGATGCCGGAGTCATCGTTATCCAAACCAAAAAAGCAAAAAACAGAAGTGGCTTGGGCATTGAAGTCAATTCGGGTACTTTTTTTGATCAGGTGTATATACTGCCCCGTTATCAGAATTCCTACGCAGGTGGTGGATCTGCGGATCTTATCGAGTTTAATTGGGAAAATGGAATGCCACAGGAATGGCAAACATTTAATGGTAAATATTACCATGACTATTCTGACGATGCTTCATGGGGACCAAGGATGGTAGGTCAGGAATATATTCCATGGTATTCATGGTATGTAGGCACTCCTGCTTTTGGACAAACTGCGAAATTAACCCCTCAGCCTTCTAATATCCGCGATTTTTATGGTACAGGGGTGACCCTCAACAATAACGTAAGCCTTAGTCAGGGGGGACAAGGATACAATGTGAGATTGTCTTATACCAATCAAAATATCAAAGGTTTGTTGCCGTATTCATCGGCAAATAAAAACACCGTCAATACCAGTGCTACATTTGATTTGGGTAAATACCTCACCGCGGGTACAAACATCAACGTGTCCAACTGGATTGTAAATGGCACCTTCGTCGATGGTTATGCTAACCAATCCTCCGGATCCTTTAATCAGTGGTTCCATCGCGACCTGGATCTGAAAAAAATAAAAGAATACCAGGGAATGAAATCTCCTGAAGGTATCCTTTCATCCTGGAATCACAACAATCCGGGGAACTATCTCTCCAGCCCACTTTCTTTTTATGGCGCCAACTACTGGTACAATTTTTACGATTATTTTGATAACCAAGGTCAGAAATCTACCCGCACAAGATTGTTTGGAGACGTCAACCTTACTTTCAAACCTTTCAAAGACTTTACCATTCAGGGATGGGCAAGAAGGAATCAGATCGAAGTCATCAATGATGGTTATGTAAATAATATATTACAGACCAGTGGTACCCAGACGGGTATACGAAACCAATATTATTACAACCAGGGATATTATGAACCAACCAATGGTGCACCTGGTAAAGAAGATAATTATGAAGCATTGGCTTCTTATCATAAGCGGTTTGGTGATCTCTCCCTCGATGTCAAAGCCGGTGGGAATATCCGTAAAGTCACATTTTCCAGCATCGGCGGTACCACAAATGGTGGTTTATCTGTTCCCGATTTGTTTACCCTAACGAATTCAAGAGACCCAGCTACTTTTAATAGCGCCAGATCCTTCAAAAAAGTGAACAGTTTATACGGTACTGGTACATTAGGTTACAAAGATTTCCTCTATGTTGATTTTGCGGCCCGGAATGACTGGAGTTCCGCGCTGCCCAAAAATGACAATTCCTATTTTTATCCTTCTATCGGGGTAAGTTTCCTGTTCAGTGAATTATTGGGCATCAAAGACCTTTCTTTCGGAAAACTGCGTGCCAGCTACGCCCAGGTAGGTTCCGATCTCGATGCCTATCAGCTTTCACTCAACTATGGTGTCAATGCTAATCAATGGAATGGTTCATTCCTCATGGCTACACCGGATGTTTTGGTTGACCCGAATATCCGTCCTTCACTTTCTTCTGCGTATGAAGGAGGAATTGACCTTAAATTTTTCTCTAACCGGGTAGGTTTATCCGGTACCTATTATAAAGAGAAAAAAATCGACGAAATCCTCAATGTACCTGTTTCTGCTACCAGTGGTTTTGCTTCTAAAACCATCAATGCAGGTAGAGTTGATCGGGACGGGGTAGAACTTACCCTGGAATTGAATCCGATATCTACCAAGAAAGTAAATTGGAATATTATGGTTAACTGGGCCAGAAACAGAACTAAAATTGTTGAACTGGCACCTGGTATTGAATCCATCATCCGTGAAACCGGAACATTTGGAACGAGCTTTGGAGCCCGACTGGTGCACCAGGTCGGCCAATTGTGGGGACAAGTGCGTGGTGGTGGTATCAAACGCAACGATGCCGGAGTACCTGTATTAGATGCCGGTGGATTTTTTATAAATGTTCCCGATACTTATTTTGGTTCAGTTTTACCGGATTGGAATGGTGGTATCCTGAATGAAGTAAGTGTAGGTAATTTCTTCGCTAATTTTAATATTGACTTTTCCAAAGGTGGGGTATTCTATTCCCTTTCTGACAACTGGGGCAAATACTCCGGTCTGTTTGAAGCAACTGCAGAATTGAACGACAAGGGCAATCCAAGCCGCGACGATGTGTCTGTTGGTGGAGGAGTTCATGTTGTTGGAGTAGATGAAGAAGGAAAACCAGTCGATAAATATGTCAAGGCTTTTGATTATTGGCACCAGTATGTAAATCATGGTATCGCTGAAAATTCTATTCATCCGCTGGATTTTGTAAAACTGAGAGAAGTAAACATTGGTTATAAAATTCCAACTCAAAAACTGGGAATTAAATATGTCAATAACCTGGTAGTATCTTTTATTGCGCGTAATCCCTGGTTGATTTCCTCTAAATCAAAAGATTTTGACCCTTCAGAACTTGCACAGACTTATGGTGAGAATGGTCAGTTTCCGGGTACCCGTTCATTCGGATTTAACGTAAAAGTTGGATTCTAAAAACTTTAATTAAACATGAAAAATTCATTTAAATCTATAATTATTGTTGCAGCTGCTGTTTTATTCAGCACCTGCTCCTTATCTGACTTTGGTGACCTCAACAGGAATCCAAATGCAACTACTGTCCCGGTGACTTCTGCACTCTTAACCAATACTTTATCAGGATTAGGTGGCTGGACTCAGGGAATGAATGAGGGGTTATATTCTCAATATTTTTCTGAAACACAATATACCGAGGCTTCGCTCTATTCCGTGATCCAGGTCAATTTTGCCGGAAATTATTCCGGAGCTATGTACGACCTGCAGAATATCATTGACAACAATACCAATCCGGATACTAAAGATGAAGTTACGGCCAATGGTTCAAACAATAATCAGATCGCTGTTGCCCGGATTTTATTGGTTTACCATTTTATGCATCAGACGGATCGTTTCGGAGATGTTCCTTATAGCACAGCGCTTAAAGGTGATCCCAAACCTACGTATGATACACAATTGGATATTTATAAAGGGTTCTATAAAGAATTAAAAGAAGCTATCGCACAGTTTGATAACGGGGCTGCTGCCAAAGGTGATATTTTGTTCAGTGGTGATAAAGCAAAATGGAAAAAATTTGCTAACTCACTCCGATTGGTATTGGCCATGCGCTTGTCAAAAGCAGATGCTGCTTTAGGTAAAGCTGAATTTGCAGCTGCATTTTCCGATGGAGCTGGCTACCTTTCTTCTGCGCTGGATGATGTGGTGCTTGACTATCCCGGAGCGGCATTTAAAAATCCATGGTTTGGTCTTTACGATGGTCGTAAAGATTTTTCTATAAGTGATGTAATGGTTACCCAGCTTCAGGCATGGAATGATCCCAGGCTGCAGGCTTTAGGTACAGCTAATGCAACGGGTGAAGTAATTGGTGTCCCTTATGGTTTGACTCGTGACGACGCCATTACCTTTACTAATGCTCATCCTGACTGGTCATTTATACTTGCGCCTCAATTCCGGGCTGAAAATTCCGATGTTGTTATTTTATCGGCTTCTCAGGTGTTATTGACTATAGCTGAAGCGATTCAGTTAGGTTGGGTAACTGGTGATAAGAATAAATTTTACTCGGATGGTATTAAAGCCTCCTGGGAAAGATGGGGTGTGTATACAGCTTCCAGGTTTAACGCTTATATGCAAGGTACGAATGTGGCCCTGGATAATACAGCGGCTGACCTGGTTAAAATTAATACGCAAAAATGGGTTGCTATTTACCCGGATGGCCGCAGTGGTTGGACGGAGTGGAGGAGGACGGGTTTGCCCGCGCTGACTCCAAGCCCTCGAGCAACCAGCAGTTCAAAACAAATTCCAAGAAGGTTTTCTTATCCGTCTGTAGAATATAATTTGAATAGAGAAAGCCTCAACGCCGCTTTAGGCAGATTGGGAGGACCCGATAATCAGGATGGCAGAGTATGGTGGGATAAATAATTAATAATTCAACGTTTTTAAAAAAAATAAAAATGAAAATAAAATATATCATAGGACTTTTGATGCTTTGCAGCTTTGTCGCTTGTATCGATGAAGGAGGCAATGCAATTGAAGGTGCCGGAGCCAATTTTGTTCGGATTCCGGCAGGTTCCAAAGAAATTAATATAGCAGGCCTGGATGCAGTGGCGGGCAATGTTAAATACAGTTTGATGGAAGTTTTAAGGGATGCAAATTCACAAGCCAGTCTTAGTGCTGCTTCCGATGTAAAACTAAAACTTGATAATTCTTTGATCACCGCATACAATACAGCACATAACACCACCTTAATCCCGTTGGAAGGTGGTTATACCTTGGAATCGTTAGATCTTAAATTCGCTTCCGGTGAATTTTCTAAGAAAATATTTTTAAACCTGGATCCGAGTAAATTGGACCTGTCTAAAAAATATGCATTAGGAATTGCATTTGAAAGTGCTACCGGTGGTTTCACTCCGGTACCTTCATTGTCCAAGGCATTGTTCAATGTAGTCATCAAAAATCAATGGGATGGCCGGTATCAGGCGGTTGGTGTATTTACCCACCCTACGGCTGGACCAAGGGACATAGATGAAATCAAAGATTTTGTTACTTCTGGTGCCCGGTCTGTAGAAGGAAATTTAGGTGACCTGGGAGGAGCCGGTTATCGCATGAATTTAGTTATCAATGCAGATAATACAGTGACTATTCAGGCCAAAGGTGTCACTCCAAATATTGATCAAAGTTACGGCCCTAATATTTACGATCCGGTAACCAAAAGTTTTAAATTGCATTATTCCTATAATGTTGCCGCACCACGTATAATACAGGAGACTATAACCTTGAAATAGTTACTTGATTAGTAATTTACTGCGGTGATTTAATTTTTAAAAAATTTACTCTACTTGTATAAAAAGGCTCCTGATTGCAGGGGCCTTTTTACTTTGATTTATAACCTGATGGAAATTTGAGGTGTCCGGAAATAAAAATTAGTTAAACCACTTGATGATTACAAAAACCGGCTATTTTAATTAAATTTCTTAACAGTATCATTCACATCATTCATTAAGTAATCGTTATCTTTCTAACGGTTTTCTAACCGGACTAAATCATTTTTTAAGCTAATCATATGAAAAGACAATACCTACCCTGGCTATTAGCCTTATTTACAATTCTTTCCATTTCAAATCTCTCCGCTCAATCCATTACCGGAAAAGTAACCGCTGCATCGGATGCACAAGCACTGATCGGGGTTTCTATTTCTGTAAAAGGCTCCACCGTGGGCACCATATCTGATGTTGATGGAAATTATGAAATTGCTGCGGGACCCAATGATGTCCTCATTTTTACTTATATCGGGTATACCGCGGTTGAAGTAGCGGTCAATGGCAGATCTGCCGTCGACGTAGCCCTCAGTGAAGATGTGAAGACGCTTCAGGAGGTAATCGTTACCGGATATGGTACTCAGATCAAACGGGACCTTACCGGAAACATCGCTAAAATCAAAGCCAGCGAATTTAAAGACATCCCCGTAAATACCCTGGAAAGCGTCCTTCAGGGAAGAGCGGCGGGTGTGCAGGTGAATGCAGGCACCGGAAAATTGGGGCAAGCAATGCAGATACGGATCAGGGGAAATTCTTCCGTATCCGCTTCCAATGAACCATTATATGTTGTGGATGGTATTCCGATTACCACAGCGAGTCTTTCCAATCAAGGTGGCTCCACCAATTCTATAGTCGATATCAATCCTCAGGACATCGAATCAATCGAGATTTTAAAAGATGCCTCAGCAGCCGCGATTTACGGGTCCCGGGCTTCCAATGGAGTCGTTTTAATCACTACAAAAAAAGGAAAAGAGGGCAGGACCAATGTCAATTTTGGCATTCAATACGGAAATAGTGAGCCGACCAGGAAAGTTGATTTTTTAAACACCGCTCAGTTTATCGATTATTATAAAAAAGCGGCAGCCAATGCCGACCGGATTGACCAAATAGATCCCTCGGATCCAGGATCCACATCCGCATATATGGAAGGATTTTTTGAATCCATAAGCCTGGGCACCTATGGGACGGCCAGTCAACCTGACACCAAATGGGATGATCTTGCTTTCCAGGATGCCCCTCAAAAACAAATAGACCTGAGCATCGATGGTGGTAATGCCAAGACTAAATTTTTTATTTCGGGCCAGTTTTTTGATCAGGCTGGTATCATGGTAGGCAATCAATTAAATAGGATGTCAGGCCGTATTAACCTTGAACACGAAGCCAGCAAAACATTTAAATTGGGATTCAACCTCGGCCTGGCCAGGACATTCAATGAAAGATTGAGTGGGGACCGTCAGTTTGATAATCCACTTCAGATCGTAGCCCTTACACCCTTGTCTCCGCTCAATGATCCTGCCACTGGTTTATTGATCGGATCACCTCCTGGAGATATCAACCAACCCTTATATTATAATCCGCTGTTAAACATTGGTAACTCTTTCTGGAACACCAGTGTTCACCGCAACCTTAGCAATGTTTATGGAGCAGTCAATATTTTACCGGGGTTAACTTTCCGCTCTGAGCTGGGCGTGGACTTTATCAACCAACAGGAAGAATATTATTCAAATAGTTTCACTGCACGGAATACCGGATTTCCTCTTGGAACCGGATCAAACTTATTTACCAGGGTGGAAAACCTAAACACAAATAATTATTTTAATTACATCAAAGAGTTCGGAATCCACAACCTCAACCTGACAGCAGGTATGTCCTATCAGGAATCCAGGCAGGATTTTAATTCTGTGACAGGTACCGACTATCCGTCTGATGCTTATCAAAAAATTGCCAGTGCGGCTAAAATTACCGCGGGTAATTCCACTGAAACCAATTTTAGATTTGTGTCCTACTTTGCCCGCGCCAATTATAAACTGTCCAACAAATATTTATTGGGACTCAGTGCACGGATTGACGGTTCATCTCGTTTTGGAGCTGACAGCCGATATGGATTTTTTCCTGCTATATCAGCCGGATGGATCATTTCAGAAGAAGGATTTCTGGAGAACAGTAGTTTAATTAGTTTTTTAAAAATTCGCGGAAGTTATGGACGTACGGGTAATGCTGAAATAGGCAACTTCCCGCAATTGGGTTTATTTTCCGGCGATGCCGGGTATGCAAACCAGCCTGGTCAAAGACCATCCCAGCTGGGTAATCCTGATCTAAAATGGGAAACCACCGATCAGATGGATATCGGTATTGATTTTGGTTTATTCAGCGACCGGATCAATGGTGAAATTGACTACTATAGGAAGAAAACCGATGGACTTTTATTAAATGTCAATGTACCTTCTACTACCGGGTTTTCAACTGTGACCCGGAACGTGGGCAAACTGGAAAACTCCGGTATAGAATTATCCCTCAACAGTACGATTATCAATGGAGCTGATTTTAAATGGAACCTGGGATTTAATATTGGTATCAATGAAAATAAAATCAATGATCTCCAGGGACAAATCATTGAAGGTGGATTGAATAGCATGAGCAGAGCGATGGAAGGTCAGCCCCTGGCTACTTTTTTCACCGTTGAATATGCTGGTGTGGATCCTGCAAACGGAAACGCAATCTGGTACAAGAATTCAAAGAACACAGACGGTACCCTAGACAGGTCTACAACAAGCAGTTACAATCAGGCGCAGCGGGTAGTCGTTGGAAACGCACTGCCTAAATGGATTGGAGGCTTAAATACAACAGTCAGTTATAAAGATTTGGAGTTTTCCATGTTATGGAATACCGTTCAGGGCAACTTGATTAATTTTTATGGGGCTGGACGGTTTAGTTCAGCTAACGGAAGATTTGAAGACAACCAGACCGTGGATCAATTGGATTCCTGGACCCCTCAAAATACCAATACAAGGACTCCGGAAGCCCGACTCTTTTTTAATAACGGGGCTCAACCTTCCAGCAGGTTTATTCAGGACGGTTCTTTCATACGTTTGAGAACAGCCACCTTGTCTTATAATTTACCGAAATCAATATTGAGGACAGTAAGGATTAATAACGCGAGAATCTTTGTAACCGGGTTGAATCTTTTAACGATCACAGATTATACGGGCTGGGATCCCGAAGTCAATTCCGACGACATTGTTACCAACGTTGCGCAGGGCTATGATTTTTATTCCCCACCCCTGCCAAGGACGATTATGGGCGGTATAAACCTTAGGTTTTAATTTTTTAAATCTTGTGTAATTATGAAAAAATTTATTTATATATCGATATTCTCTATACTGGCTGCCTGTGATAAACAACTGGATGTGGTGCCAACCCAATCCATTGACGAAACAACAGCCCTCGCTACTCCGCAGGACGTGAAAGTTACCCTGATCGGAGCGTATGATGGCCTTGCGGACGGAGATGTTTATGGTGGAGGGTTCCAATTTACCAGCGAATTGGTCGGAGATGACCGGGAAGTGTTGTTCCGTGGTACGTTTACTACCCTGGATGAAATGTGGAGGAAAGCCATGACGGCCGGTAATATCCAGGTTCGTGATACCTGGAGGGATGCTTATGTAGCCATCAACAGGGTTAATAATGTTTTATCAGCACTGGATATCCTGGAT
>Ga0138256_10009555_pt1 | contig 10170 bp, 8 predicted proteins | sample KNB2016incub_MG_FD_105486 | JGI IMG/M metagenome (GOLD analysis project Ga0138256, IMG submission 105486) | Active sludge microbial communities from wastewater in Klosterneuburg, Austria - KNB2014incub_MG | ecosystem: Engineered > WWTP > Activated sludge > Unclassified | place: Austria...
ACATCACAGGCATCTTCCGTGGCGCCGGCCAAACCACCGAACTGGCCGCGTGTGGCCATGGAGCGCACAAACACCCCGCTATCAAGGGTGTGCTGGCTCATGCGCAGCCGATCACCCAAGAGGGCGCCGCCCGAAAAAGGGCTGGTGGGGTCAATGGCAATCACGCCAACTCGGGCTTTGCGGGCGCGAAGTTGCGTAATCAATGCGCTGGTAAGCGTGCTCTTGCCGGCACCCGGCGGGCCCGTAATGCCGATGCGCTGCGGCTGCGGCAGGCCCAGATACAGCGAGTCAAGCTGGTCCAGGGCCGCGGGATCAGCGTTTTCAACAAGCGTCAGGGCGCGGGCGATCGCGCGGGTGTCGGCCTTTCTTACGTCGGCGAACAGGTCGGGCATGAGGGCAGGTTAGCTTGCAACCCCGTATCGGTTCTAGTCCAGCTCGGCCTGGTACTTCTTGGCGAGCTGCCGCAAGAGAGGCGAGTTGTCGCTGCGCGAGATGCGCATGAACCAGGTTTTGAGCGTCTTGTCCTTGAGCAGACCCAGCCGATGAATGGCGGCTTCCCGCACCCGCAACTCCGGGTCGTTTTCGCCAAGGGCCTTGAGCTTCTCGAGGTTCTTTTCAGGCAGATAGGCTACGGCAATTGCGCGCAGGGAGGCGGGTTTGTCCTCAGCAAGATACTCGTTAACGAGCGCGTCGCGCGTATCAGGGTTTCTTGCCAGCAGCGCTGCCAGTGCGTCGCCTTTGACTCCGCTGTTGGTGCCATGCAGAAGCAGGTCACGCAGTTTGTCATCAGCGGCCAGAGCGCTGGATTGCCGCAGCCCGTTGATTGCGCCACGGGCGACATTGGCATCGGTGTCATTGGCGAAGGCCGAAAGCAAGTCGAGGTCTTTGGTCGAGGGAGCAAGCCGGCCAAAGGCGCATAAAAAGTCCGCGAGGTTCGCGTCGCGGCGCGTCATGCCGGCTTCAACCATGGCGCGGATGGCGTCTCGGGCGCGGCCCCCGGCAAGGCCTGCCAGCGCGTTAATGTAGAGCTGCTTGAGTTTGACGTCGGCTTGAGACTGAAGAATCTCATCCACGCGGCGCAGCAGTTTTGCCACGTCCGGGGCGCTGAAGCAGTCCTCAGAGATCATGTTCGAAGAGAGCAGCGCCGCAAGGCAGCGTTCCATTTTTGGCGCGCCAGCCGCCTGCAGCAGGGCATCTACGCTGTCGAACTGCCAGGCCCAGGCGACGGTCAGCCGGTCGCGGATGCTGACTTCAAGGGTCTGGCGCGCGATCATGAGGCCCAGTTCGGCTCGCAGCTGGACAGCAAGATCGCGGCTGCACTTGGGGCCCCAGGGCAAGTTATGGGCCAGCACTTCAAGCACCCAGAGAGGCTTTTCAGAGTTCAGGGCGTTTTGCGCCAACTCGAGGGCAAGAACAGTCAACTCCGGGGCGGTGAGCATCAGGGCGACATAGACGCTGAACTCATCGATTTCGCCATAGGCCAGCGCAGTATCCGTGCCCAGGAAGCGGGCGCGCCACTGGGTGTAGCTGCGCTGAACCCAGGCGATCTGGGCTGGGGTCTCTTCGGTCAAGAGGCAATTGAACTGGGAAAGCCTCACAGCGCCATCGGTTTCGGAAGCAGCCGCGTTTTCGAGGCGCCTGAGAACCAGCTCACGAGGCTTGGCTGCGCGCAACCAGCCCGTCTCGAGGTTTCTGCCCTGGCCGTTGTTGCGCTGGACGGCGAACTTGAGGTTCTGGATATGGATGTCGATCTCACGCTCGGTGGCAATGGTCTCGGGCGGAGGCTGCGGCTTGTCGGGCTCTGCTTCGGGATCGGTCGCCGCATTAGTGCCGCCGCCCAGGGGCTCGTCCTGGGGTGCCCTGGCAGGCGGTTGGAGCGGCGTTGAATGGGATCCAAGATCAGCCGCGCTTGAAGTTCTGGCGGGAGCATTGGCCGGGCTATTGGCAGGCGGCTTGGGCTGGTTCACAAGCAGCAGCAGGACCATGGCAATCACGACTGGCAACACGCAAAACATCAGCGGCCATAGCGGAATTCTGCGGGGGTTTGCCGGCAAGTCAGTGGGCGGGGCTTCCATGCGTGCATTGTAACGATTGAACCGGCATTTGGGCTAAGGCGGCTCCAAAGATCAGCGGCTACTTGCCCTCGAACTCAAGGGGCGGGGAGATCTCGATGCCGCCGACCTTGGATGGGCCGCGCGCCCCGCTGAGTATCCAGCTTTCAATCAGCTTGAATTCGTCAGCGGGCAGGGGGTCCTGTCCATAGGGCATGGCGGGATGCTTGGCCCCGCTGAGGTGCATCAGGATGGGTGAATTGAGTGCAAAGGGCACCACGGCGGGCCGCCTGCGCCCGAGGTCATCATGGGAGCCCAGCAACAGGTGTTCGTAATCCTCAACGCTGAAGTGACGCGGCTTCTTGCTCCAGGTTGCGAGCCAGCCCGCGCCGCCCTCGGGGTTTGCGCTCATGGGCGGCTTGGGCATGGGAGCATAGTGGCAGCTCAGGCAGCGGAAGTTGAACAGCTCCTGAATCTGGCTGTAGGCCACTGTGGGCTTGGGGGAGGGCACCGCGTTCATGACCCAGTAGGCAAGAGTCTCGGCTTCGGCATCAGTCATGGCCGCATTTTCAGGCATCTTGGCCCAGGGCATCCAGCGGCTTGGGTGTTTGATGGCAGCGGCCAGCCAGCCGGGCCGGACACGATTAAAGGTGGAACCCAGGTCAGGTGCAAAGATGGCTGTCGGACTGCCCTCAAGGATCTTGAGATCGTCAACGAAGGCGGCTTTCTGGTCGCCAAGGCCGTGGCAGACCGTGCAGCCAAAGCGGGTGTTCAGGGCGCGCCCCTGCTCAAGGCGGGCGGCATCGGGATTGACTTCACGTGACGGCCCCGACGTATTCATGGGCAGCAACGGAACCTGGGCCAGGCTTTCAAGGTAACGGGCTGCGACTTCAACCTGGAAATCTGTCAGGCCCAGATCAGGCATGCGGCTGGCGTTGTTGGTGCGCAGGGCATAGGGGTAGCGCAGGTAGCGCCGCAGCCACGCCCCGGGGCGGCGCTCGGCGATGCGGTTCAGCGGGGGGGCCAGATGGTCGGGAATTGGCTTGGCCTGGTTCTGGTGGCAATGCTGGCAGTTCTCGCGGGGGTGTTCGGGAGTCGAGGTCAGGTCGGTGCGGTGGCAGTAGTTGCACTTGAAATCGCGTACCAGCTTTTCGCCCGCTTCAGCGATGGCGGCGGGCTGGCTTGGCAGATCGTCAAAGCCCGGCTCTTTGAAAACCGGAGGCTGGGTGGGAACGGGCGTTCCCTGGTAGGTCGCGCCTGGCCTGTAAAGGAACGAAAGCGCGCCCAGCACGCAGAGAGCTATGCCAAACACCAGAACGCCAACGTGAGAAAGCCTGGGCATGGTCGTGATTGTAAAGCTGCAGAAACAAACGCAAAAGGGTCAGGCACCGTGAGGCGGAACCTGACCCTTTTGCGAGCCCGACTTCAGGCGCGCGGGAATGGGGTTAGGCGCGGCAACTGACCGAGCCTGGCCTGATTCTCATCGCGCCTTCCTGCTACCCGTGTTTCAAAAGGCTTGGGTCGGTCTTGGGTTCGACTGGCCTCTCACCGCTGCGTTTGAGGAAGCTGGTGTACTCCGCCCAGATTTCCCGAACTTTGTCCGGTGTGATATGCCCGTCATCAATCAGGATCGATTCCAGCCGCTTGATATCTCCCAGCGCCTTGAACAGCTGCCGCTGGAACGCCAAGGCCTCATCGAGCTGCGTTTTCGTAATGTAGCCTTTACGAAACGAGCGGCGCCCGATGCGTTTGTCTTCCTGACGCATCAACGCGAAGTTGCGGGCCTTGACGAGCTTGTAGAGCTCGGCGCGGCTGAGCCACTTCCGGCTGAGGATGGCATGCGCCAGATCGAGGTCACGACCCTCGTTCTTGGCGGCTTGACAATCTGCGAGTGCCTGATCGACCTGAGCCTGAGACACCTTGGTGTTCTTCAGGATGATCGCGATCAGCAGCTCGTCCGCCTGGGACAACATAAATAGTTTGGCTTCTTTCGTATGGAGCAATTGCATCGCCAGGTTTCCCTGGGGCGTACGCGAGGGGGGTGCGGGGGTGTATTCCCGTGCTGTATATTCAACCTATAGCAGTCCGCAAAGGCAAGCAGTTTGAGTGCGCTCATGCAGCAAAGCGTTCAGCTGCCCGTTTACTTGATGGCCGCGAGTTGCTCACTCAACGTGGCCTCGGAAGTCAGACCCAGACCGGCAAATGCAACCTTGCGATCTTTGCCCGCCAGCACAACAAAGGGGACCTTGTTCAACTGGAGCATCTTGCCCTTCTTGGTGTCGAAGAGGCGATTGAAATTCTGGCCGATGCGAGGGCCCTCTGACTTGAAGCAGTCAAAGCTCAACTTCTCGCGCGCCACGAAGTCACGTGCCGCAGAAAGGTCATCGGCGACAAAGGCGACAATGGCGACCTCGGGGTGCTTTGCGTGGAAGGCTTCCACTTCGCGGGCCTGCTTGACGCTAACGTCCTGCCAGGTTGAGAAGGCGGCAAGCAGAACAATCTTGTCTTTGTACTTGTCGTCAGAAAGGCGGGACTCGGTTTCATCCAGGCCCTTCAACTCGAAGTTGGGCAGGGTTTTGATGCCGGCGGCGTCGGTTTCAACGCTGATGAATGCCAGCGCAGCCAGTGACAGCACCGAGAATGTCAGCGTAAGCCAAAGCGTCTTCACATCAGCCTCATTTGCGCAGGGCGCGGAAATTGACCGCAACTTCATACTTGGTGAACTTCAAGTCCAGGCGGCCGACCACCAGGTCTGGACCGTCGTAGAGCAGACTCCAGCTACCCTCTTTGAAAACATCATTGCCAAAGGAAGCAAAGCCGTCACTGACTCTGCCACGGTCACTGCCCAGCAGGGCTTTGAGCACCTGCCCCTTTGGCCCCAATTCGGCGCGCAAAGATACGTCCTTGTCGTCCGTTCGCAAGACCGAGATGGCGCCAAAGTCCGTGAACTCAACGGCCAGCACGGCGTTGCCGCCTGACTCAATGCTGCCGTCGGCGCTCAGGGAGGCCTTGGAACGGTAGCTCAGGGAATGAATCTGGTAGGCCCCATTGACTTCGTTCACCAGCGAGGGCCGCGATAGTGTCAGCACGCCATCGGACGCGGCGCCGGTCTCGCGGAACATGGCATCAACGCGTGGATTGTAGCGGCTGCCCTCCGAGGCACAGCCCGCAAGCAGCAATAACGACAGAATCACGGCGATTCGCATGGAGCGCAACCTAGGCGGCAATGCCCGCCGGTCAAGGGCAATCCCTGCTGCCTCATTGACAGTGGCCCTGAGTGCGTTAGCTTGGCGCGTCGCAAAAAACTCGGCTGCGGAGAGGTGGCAGAGTGGCCGATCGCGCCTCCTTGCTAAGGAGGTGTAGCCCAAAAGGTTACCGTGGGTTCGAATCCCACCCTCTCCGCCAGTATTTGAAACAGGCACGCCAAGGCGTGCCTGTTTCATTATTCTTGCCCGCAATTAGTTCTGGCTGTCGCTCACACTGGCTTGGGCACCCGCCAGGTTTCCGCTGGCCTTGCGCGCTTCCCACTCCTCCATCGTGATCAGGATTTCGCGCTCCTTACTACCCCGCGCCGGGCCCAAAATGCCTGCACGTTCCATCTGGAACACCAGCGTCGTGGCCGCGTTGTAGCCAATGCGCAGCGCGGAGCGCAAGAACTGCGCGCTGCCACGGCCGTTGGCCAAAACCTGGTCTACGGCTGCGGCGAACTTCTCGTCCAGCGGCGCGTCGCCGTCAACACCCTCGGGTGCGTCTTCACTCTCGGCGGAGCGCAGCTTGGCTGGGTCAATCACATACTGTGGCTTGAGCTGGCCGCGCATGAAGCCCAGCAGCGCAGTGAGTTCGTCGTCCTTCATGAAGGCACTCTGGACGCGCAGGGCCTTTGACTCGCCGGGGATCACCAGCAGCAAGTCACCCTTGCCCAGCAGATCCTCCGCCCCCGTCTGATCCAGAACAACACGGCTGTCAGTGCCGGTGTTGACGCGCAGCGAGCAGCGCGCGGGAATGTTGGCCTTGATCAAGCCGCTAAGCACATCAGCGCGCGGAGACTGCGTAACCAGAATCAGGTGAATGCCTGCCGCGCGGGCCTTGGCTGCGATTCGATTGATCATCTCATCCAGCTTGCTGTCGGCGCATACGATCATCAGATCGGCGAGCTCGTCAACAACTACAACGATGTAAGGCAGGTTGTCATTGGCATTGTCGGGGTTCATCCCGGCGTTGCCCAGCTTCTCGCGGCGGGTTTTCTTGTTCAGGTCGTTGTATTCAGTGAGCTTCTTGACGCCGGCATGTTTCAACAGCGTGTAGCGGCGTTCCATTTCGGCCACCACCCATTCGAACACCCCCACCGCCCGGCGGCTTTCATCAATCACCGGCGCAATCAGGTGCGGCGTGTGCGCATAGGGCATGAACTCAACCTGCTTGGGATCAACCAGCACCAGCCTTACATCTTTAGGCGAGCGCGCAAACAGAAGCGAACCGAGCATGACGTTTTCCAGCACGCTTTTGCCCTGGCCCGTGGCACCGCCGACAATCAGGTGCGGCATAGTTGCCAGGTCGCGGACGATCACCTGGCCCGTGCTGTCCTTGCCAAAAGCCATGGGCAGCTCGAGCGACTTACGGGCCTTCTCGAACTCCGGCGACTCCAGGATTTCGCGGAAGCCTACGGTGTCGCGTTTGCTGTTGGGCACTTCCAGGGCAATCGTGCCGCGCCCTGTCGAGGTGTCAATGCGAACCATCTGCACACGCAGGTTGACCACAAGGTTCTCTTTGTAGCGCTCGATGCGCGTAACGAGCACGTCAGGCGGCAGCTCAAGTTCATAGCTGGTAACGGTCGGGCCGCGCACGCAGCCGACGATTTTCACTTCCAGTTTGAAGTGCTGGAAGGTCTGCCGGATGATCTCCATGCAACGCTGCTGTTCTTCGCGGTGGTTGGCGGGATCGGCCTTCTTGTGATTCTGGAGCAGTTCGACCGTGGGCAGCTTGTATTCCGCCAGGCCCTGCTCAAAGGTGCGCTCCTCAGCCGGTTCGGCTTGGGGCTCTGGTTTCTGGACGGCTGGGCGGCGGCCGCCTTTCTTGCGGGCTATGGGCTCGGCGGCGGCGCTTTGCTCTGCGTCTTCGGGTTCGGCTGGCTCTGGCTCTTGCTCGGTTTCCTCTGCTTCCTGTTGCGGTTCTTGCTCGGTTTCGACTTCAGCTGCAGCGCTGCGGCTGAACAGTCGCGTCAGCCAGTTGCCGCGAGGCTCGGCCTCATCTTCGATCAGGGGTTCGGCCGTGAACTCGATATCCATGGGGCCCGACAACGCACTGTCATTGCCCAAGGGATGCAGCAGGTCGCGAACGATGGGATAAAACAGCACGTCAGTCGCCAGCAAGAAACTCAACAGGGCCACAAAGCCCAGCACCAGGTAGGTTCCGGTCAGGCCGAAGTTGGCGTCAAGCAGCGTGAACATGCTCGCGCCGACTACGCCGCCGCGAGACGGCATCAGGCCGCTTTCGCTGAAGCTGCCGCCAAACAGGCTTGAGAAAGTGAACACCAGCAAGACAGTGCCAAGCAGGCGCAGCGGCCAATCTGCGGCCTTGCGGCGGAAGAACACCAGCGTGGCATAGATGCCCAGCAATGCCACCAGCAGATAGGTGCCAACGCCCAGGAAGCGATAACCCGTTTCCACCAAAGCCGCGCCCACATTGCCGCCCAGATTGCGCACGGATTCATTCACCGGGTACACATTGCCCGCGACATCGGCGGGGTCGTAGCTGATGATGGCCAGCACGCAAAAAGCCACCGCCAGAAGCAGGCTCAACGCGCAGCACTCCTGGACTACCTCGCGCTTGAAAATCGTCGAGATGCGCGGCAGGGAAACCTGGGAGTTGCCCGCACTGAGAGTCTTGCCAGCCATGTTGGCTCCGATGAACGACGCCGCGCTCTGGGCACGGTTCCATAGGGGACTTCGACAAAGCAGGCCGCGCGGCTTGAGCAAATGAAGCCTTGTGCCCGGCACTGGCCCTTTGGCTCGCCCGCCATCGGGCTGTATGCTGGGCGCGGCCCCGGAGGTTTTGCCATGCGTTACTTGGCGCTGTTAGCAACGATGTTGATGCTCGCGGGCTGTGGCTCACGCAGCAGGCTGGAAGAGCTTGAGGAGAACCCCGTGAACGGAAACGGTGAAAGTGCGCCTGTTGAAAAGGCCAAACCGGCGACCAAGGTCAACTTGCGCTTCGTGTACAACCAGTGCAATGACGTCAAGGCGATTCGCGCGTTCTACGGCGACCTGCTTGGCATGAAGGTCGGAGCATTCAGCGATACCGAAAAATTTGGCTGGGTGACATTCCAGTGCGAAGGCCTTGAGTTCATGTTCTTCAGGGCCGACAGCACGCTGCCCGTCAGCGAAGAGTTCTCATTCATACCCGGCGACGGCGGCGGGCCCCGCGCGGCTTGCGCCTGGTCAATAGAAGTACCCGAAGCTGAATTCGCAGCCACGTTCAGGAGGTTGCGCGACGCCAAAGTGAAGGCACAGACCGTTACGCCAACATGGCGCCAGCAGAGCTATTGGGGGTTCACAGTGCTAGACCCCATGGGCAGCACCGTGGAAGTCTATTGCAGCGTCAAAGAAAAACCCGACAGCACCGAGTGGGAAGACTAGCGCCACCCCGTAGGGACACGGCTTGGCCGCGTCGGCCCCCCAGGACAAAATCCCCGGCCAAAAGCCGACTTGGACTCTCATACCACCTGGACCAGTTTTCGGGGCGTAGACCAGCCCTGACCTGATAGCCATCCGTTGCACTCATCCCACGCGCCTAATGGAATCAAGCACCCGGCGGGCACTAGACCCCCTCGCAGGGCGCTAGCTACCGCGTAACCGCCAAGATCAGCCCACTGTTACTTCCTTGTCCAACCAATGAGCGAATCATCACTCCCAACGAAGAACATCCACTGTGACGTTGAACCGCCACATGTGCTATTTGATTCATTGCCAACGTATATGATTAACACTGTGTCGCCTGGGCTCAGAGCCCTATTCCGCCTGTTATTATTTAGGTGGAATCGCTGCATAGTGCGGGGATTCATAACATACTTGTTGATCTCACTGACTTTCCGTGACTCGCGATGGTTCAACGCGCTTTCAATTCTCGGCCGAAAAGCTGAGCGGAGCAGACACTCACGGAGGTCCGTCCACGTTGCATGACCACGCCCCACACATTCCTCAATTTCACTCGCCGTAAGAATGTCAGATTCTGGCGGGCCGCCTCCGCATGGACTGTGGCGAAGTGACTGTCCATAGTTTGCAAGCCCCACAAAAATGCTGACCAGCAAGAGCAAGACCAGTGCGCCCACCAGAAAAACAGCCCACTTTGGGCGCGAGGTAGTTGCCAACCTGCTGTCAGCTCCAGATTTCGGATCATTTTCTGTAGTCACGGTGACCCGCAGCTATTGATGGGCGAGAAACGGGGGACGCGGGGCAGGCCCTCGTACTCTTGCTCTTGCCATTCCCCGCTAGGCGCACGCGGCAAAGCCGCGTCCCTACGAATCGGACACCTGTGGTTTTGCATTCGCGAGGTTTGTTTTTGCTCGGCGTGCGACTCGCAACAAGAGGTTTTTCAGGCGTTCATTCGTTGCGCTGAAAGGCCAAGGGCTGGCGCTGAGGAAGTGTTTAGAGTTGACGCCGTCGGCCACTTCGACAACGACTTGTGCACAGCTTGAAAAGGCCGAATCGATGCTCAAGATCGCGCGAGCGGGAAAACTCTGAATGCGTGCTCCTTGGCGCCAGGCAATGGTATTGCGGGAAAGCTCAAACACGGCAGCCGTTCGACGGACGACAGCCCAGACCACGAGGCAAATCAGGCAGGGCGCAAAGCAGGTGCTGGCAATGGCGGCCGTACTCGTCATCTGGCTGACGCCAGCATCGTCAGGCCGCGACCCAATCAGAGTCATTGCAACCAACATTCCCGCAATGGCAGACAGCACGCAATAAAGAAGAACCAGCGTCTGCCCCATCGCGCGCGGTGCCGAGTTAACAAACAGCTTGCAGTGCATGGACGTGTCCCGGGATTCGAACCGACAGCGCACACCCATAGGCACGCGGCTCGGCCGCGTTCGTGGACAAACACCTGTTCGACGAGGCCGCTA
>Ga0138256_10009556_pt1 | contig 10170 bp, 10 predicted proteins | sample KNB2016incub_MG_FD_105486 | JGI IMG/M metagenome (GOLD analysis project Ga0138256, IMG submission 105486) | Active sludge microbial communities from wastewater in Klosterneuburg, Austria - KNB2014incub_MG | ecosystem: Engineered > WWTP > Activated sludge > Unclassified | place: Austria...
CCGGACGGTGGAATTCATGGTCACAACGTCCGGTGGGATTTCGTCGGGCGGAAGGATCTGTGCAATGTTCAATTCGCCGCGCAGCGACTGAAGGTACGGCTTGTCGCCGAATGCAACCGCGAAGCGGCTGAAGAACAGGTTCTGCAGCCGTTCGTGATCGACTTTGCTAATGATGATTTGGCGTTTGGTAGCCATATTGAAACTCCTTATTTAGTTCGGCGTAATCTGAATCCAGAACAATTCCGGATAGAAAACAATTAATATGTAAAACAGGATCCACGGAATCACAGCAAGGAGCAGCATCCCCGTTGCCGGACTTCATGTCCTTAACTCGTACGACAGGCTGGAGGCCTGTCTTTGACGGCAGGACAGGCTGGAAGCCTGTCGTACCTACTTCTAAAGCAACTTGCGAGCCAATAAATCATTGAACGCGAGATTCTGATTCACAGCATCGAAGCAAGCAGAATCTATCCATCACGAGCGACGCCCGCTGCGACACTGGGCTACGCGACCTCTGCAATCGTCAACTTTTGGCGACAGTTGTCATCGTGAGTTGACACTGAATCATCATCATCGTCATCGTGATCATCATCGTCGGGACGGGTCACGATAAGCTCCAGCGTCGATCCACCAACAGTCAACAGCAACCGAGTTTTAGCAAACACCCGATGCTTTTCGGCAAACATCTTCGTCGTGTGAAGCACCAGTTGGACGCCGTAGTAGCTGGGGGACATTCCACGCACGACAGCACTGCCATCGTCGATCAGATCAAGTGACAGATCGCTAATCAGTCCGTGCGTGCGTTGCAGAATGGCGGTATAGAGCGCGTTGAGCCACTCGTTACGTTCGCTCCATGGGTGGAGAGGCATTGAAAACATCCTTGCGAGAGACGTGGGGCTCAAAATTCACTTCTTCGTGCATCGCAAAGACTGTGCCGAAGGTGCGACAGGCTTCCAGCCTGTCAATTGCAGCATCGCGACAAGCAGACAGGCTGGAAGCCTCTCGTACTTACCGACGGAATTCGGCGGCCTCCAGGCCGTGTCGCGCCAGCAGTTTGTGCATTCCCTGTCGTGACAGACCAGCTTGTTGAGCGGCCTGCGAGACATTGCCACCATGCTTTTCGAGGAGTGCCGTCAGGTAATTTCGGTCAGCGTTGTCAAGTGCTTCTTCCCGGGAGATTTCCGCCAGTACCGAAACGGAACGAGAGGTTGATGCCTTGATTTCCCGGATCGGTTTCGGCAGATCGGAAAGTTGAACCGTTCCCGTGCGAGACAACGCAACGGTCCGTTCGATGACGTTTCGCAACTCACGAATGTTGCCTGGCCATTCATAGAGGCGAAAACAGTCAATCACTTCATCCGAAAATCCGGAGATCCGCGCATTGCCTCGCTGCAAATTCTTCAGAAATGCTTCGGCCAGCAGCATCACATCGTCACCCCGATCACGCAGCGGCGGCAATTCCATGTGGATGACGCCCAGCCGATAAAAAAGATCCTGCCGGAATCGCCCGGCGTTCACTTCATCCTGTAAATCACGATTCGTGGCACAGACATAACGAGTGTCAACGCGGTGCAGTTCGCCCTTGCCCACCGGTGTGAAAGCCTGCTCTTGCACGGCCCGCAGCAGTTTGGCCTGGGACGCCAACGGCAATTCGCCAAGTTCATCAAAAAACGCCGTCCCGCGATGACTGCGACTCAGTAGACCATCCTGATCCCTGATGGCACCGGTGAAGGAACCTTTGGCATGGCCGAACAGGACAGACTCGAATAGTGACTCAGGAATCGCCGTACAATCGATAATCTGGAAGTTGTGGTCACGGCGGTGACTGTGATTGTGAATGGCTTGAGCGATCACTTCTTTACCAGTACCACTCTCACCTGTAATCAACACGTTACTGTCAGACTGAGCGACCCGATCGATGATTTCCAGTACTTCCAACATCAGCTCACTGCGACCGATAATCTCCGGGAACTTCGACGAGAGAGCTTCGACGTCCCCCGGGAACGCAGTCGGTTCAGAAACGGATGTCTTCGGCTGTGCCAGCACGCGACTCACGCTGGCCAGCAGGTCTTCGTACTTGACGGGTTTAAGCAGGTAATCCGCGATGCCGAGCCGAACGCTTTCGATCGCAGTCGGCAACGAAGGCACACCGGTAATGACAATCAGTGGAATATTCGGCCATTGGGTGCGACCCTGCTGCAACAGTTCGAGCTTCAGGTTACCCGGCATATTTAAGTCGGAAAGAATCAAATCGAACGACTGGCTGCGGAGTTTCTCCAATGCCGTCTCGCCGTCCGGGACGCATTCGCATTCGTAGCCCGCTTTGCGCAGCAGTTGACCGGTCGTCCGCAGGTAGAGTGGCTCGTCATCAGCAATCAGAATTCGTTTTGTCATTTGCTGTTCTTCATGGTACGACAGGCTTCCAGCCTGTCAGAGTATGGTAGGACAGGCTTCCAGCCTGTCAGAGTTGTTGACAGATATTCCGGACAGGCTGGAAGCCTGTCCTACTTTGGCGGTATGGCGTCTTGTGGTGACAGCTTGAGTTGGTCGCGAATATAGGCGGAAGACCATTGCCAGTCTTCCGATTGCTTCACCAAGCCTGCCTTGACTGGATTCTGTTCGATGTATTGAATGATACGGAACATCTCATCGTCGTCCCTCGCGTAGTGGTCATAGGTCTCGTCCAGCCAAAATGCGCCGCTGAGCCCGAGGATTCGATTGCACTCGTTCGATGTATAACTCTGGATGCTGTGCGAGATCTGTTCCCGCGGCGTGCGCTTGTGTTTCACGTGAATCGGCTGTTTCGCGAAGTATTCGTCGTTCGGCAGGAACATCCAGTGATGATGACTGGGCATCACAACATAGGCCATCAACCGATATCGCTCATCCGCGAAGAAACGAAACGCATCGGCCACGACAGTCGCACAACGTTGATCAGCCAGATGCCGCACGGCTGCATGATGGTCGAGGCAGTCATCCAGAACCGCAAACACCAGTTTATGCTTTCGCAGACTCTACTCTGTTTCTGTCATGTTGTCAGGTCTGGGACGGGTGTCAAGCTCTTATTGATAGCGACGTATCTCGGACAGTCCACTTGCCGGAATGCTGCCTTTCAGTACTCCGGTGACGAAGTACGGTTTGTCCGCCACGTCCACATGAGGCAGATGTCTCCGCCGGATTAGCCAATCGTTTTGCATGGATTTCTCCGTACGACAGGCTTCCAGCCTGTCAGGTGTATGGTAGGACAGGCTGAAAGCCTGTCAGTGTATTTTGACAGATATTCTGGACAGGCTGGAAGCCTGTCCTACCCGGAAATTTGGCGTGGCAGTGTAATTTTGACACGCGCTCCGGATGGTTGATTATTTTCGATGGCGATTGTACCTCCCAGAGCCTCGACCAGATTTCTCGACACCGACAGACCAAGCCCCATCCCCTGCCGTGTGCCGGTTTTGGTACTGAAGAATGGTTCAAACACTCTGGTGGCAATTTCGGCCGAAATACCTTCGCCCCGATCTGATACCGAAATCGTGACGCGATCGGCAGACGTGGAAACGTCGATCGAGACTTCACCAAACGGCGGCGACGCCTGAATTGCATTGCGGATGACGTTTAACAGAATCTGCCGGATTTCACCTTCTCGCAGAACGGCTTCGGTCGTGCCGAGTTTTCTGTGAGCCACACATCGACCGATCTGCAAGGTGACCTGCACCTTCGATTTCTCCGCCACTGGTTGCAGCAAGGCGATCACATTCGCAACCACGCGGCGAAGATCGAATTTTACGGGCGTTTGCTGACTCGGCCGATAGAGCTGATACATCTGATGGGTGATCGAGCTGATGCGTTCAATCTCGCTGTCAATCAATTCCAGCAAATCATAATTTTCATCGTCAGCTGACAGATTCGCTTTGAATAGGGCAAACGCATTGCGAATGCCAGCCAATGGATTGTTGACTTCATGAGCAACTCCTGCCGCCATTTGCCCCAGCGCCGCGAGTTGTTCCATTTTTTGGCGCTGCTCCTCAAGTTGAGCGATCTTCGCCGTGCGTTCCTGAACAAGCTGTTCGAGATGCTGATTGTGAAGCCGCAATTCTTCACGCAGGCGGTGGCGTTCGGTCACGTCACGCATGCTGGTACGAAACCCCAGATGCTGCTTCGAGTTGTCATACATTGGCTGCCAGGAAACGGCCGCCCAATGCATCGACCCGTTGCGATGGACGGTCCGAAATTCGACATCGTTACCACTTCCGCCAGCTCTCGCATCGCGCAACACTTCCGCGATCTTGTCCTTGTCGTCGTCGGCCACCAGGATGAGCGGGTAATCGGCCAATTTTAGACACTCTTCCGGAGCGTAACCTGTCATGCGTTCGACAGCCGTGTTGACCCACAGCAGTTTCCCATCAGGCGAATGCCAGCTTTCCCAGTCATACGTGTAGTTCGCGATCGCCCGAAAGACATAGCTGGCGATGTGCCGGTCGGCGGTTTTGTCTTGTTGTTGTTCGTCGGACATCCTGTTCATTCTATCGCGAACCGTCCCGATTTCTCTACAGGGATTGCAACAGAAGGGCCGTCAACAGCACCAACAACAGAATCAGCATGCCACGCAGTTGCTCCTGCGGAGTCATTGACTCAAAGGATTTGCGATGTTCACGAGGAGTGTTCTTGTCGGAAAAGATCCCTGACATGGTTGAGGTCTCCAAAAGAAGGTGATATTCCAGCCTCCGTGCGGTACTCTCAGCACTCATTGGCAAACGTCGTGCCGTTCACACTGTTCTGCAATTCCCTCGGAATGGGCCGACCGAATCGTCATACGCGGGCTACAGCGTCAACTTCAGGCGACACACGTGACTGGGCACGAAATCCTTTCTTTTGCTGCGCAGATCAACAGGATCGGTCTGCCGTCGGCGTTGTCAATCAACTCCTTCAACGCCACTGATTTCACGGATAGCTCGTCCGTGGATGTCAGTGGCCGCTTCCAACCTGAAGATCGACTGAGAATTCAGCTGTGGGAACATGACGTGGGTATTCCCAACGACCGACGTTGTCGCGGACCCATTCGTAGTAGAAGCGGATGCCTCGGTCAGTGGGACCGGTTCCGTAGCCGCCCATTTCTGCGTGAGGCGCTGTGCCGCTGTAGTTGGTGATGCCCTGCAGATGCGCGGAATGAAACATGAACACGGCATTCGGCGCATTCAGATAGTTGCGGCAGTTGGCGAAGATGGACTCAATGTGCGTCGCATTGAAGATGCCGTCGTTGTTGAAGTCGTCCTGACGAATTGGTTCGACGTTGACGACCCAGCCATCGTCCTGAATCGGCATTCCTTTTTGGATGATGCGAACATCCATCGTGGGATAGTGATCCGTTGTTCCGGACTTCCAGTGCGGGCCAATTCCCACTTCGATTTCCGGCGCAACGGCTTTGAACCATTCGGTAAGCTGTGCCTTCTTCTGCTCACCATCCGGTTCGCGAAGTAATAATTTGTCAGCCGTAATCGGATGACTGAACTCATCACACAAATTCACGAAGACGTTTCTCAGCTTCTTCGATTCCAGAAACCGGGCTGTGTTCTCTATCGCGGCGTGAATGTCAGCGTCCTCGTAGAAATCCTGATCCTTGCGAGGCGTCACCACACCGATCATCACGACCATTCCTCGCTGATCGGCTTCACGTACCAGATATTCGATCCTTCGCTGGACTTCGGGTTTGAGTTCACCGTGGCGAGTAAAACCGTTCAGTCCGGCGTCACCATCTGGAAACCCCGCGTTGACGCCCTGAATGTAGGCACCTATCAGATTGATGCCATGAGCGTTCATGTTGTCGAAGTTGCGAACGTAACGTTCGGTAACCGCTTCACTGAAGAATGCGTTGCCGCATCGTAGTCCCCACAGATCGACTTCGTGGTCTCCGAGAAACGCCCGGTCATTGCGGATCTCGAATTCTTTTGTCGGGCCGGCAGGTTTTGGCGGTTCAGGAACAATGCCTTCGCCGGTTGCAGTAAGATCATCGAAGTACGATTGCGCATCGGCTTTTGACCACAGGCCGATTCGCCCGAATCCACGAATCGTTGAATCATCGACTTCCATTCCAGTGTGGCCATCAAAAAGGCACGTGATGTGACTGCCCTGCATCGTGACACGCAGCGTATGCCATTCCTTGTCGCCCGGAGTCTTGACACTGCCAAGCTGGAAGCGTTTGCCATCGACGACTTTGTAGACTCGGAACGAATCTTCCAGAGGATTGTATCGCGCGACGTAGTAGGTTTGAGCATTCTTCGCGCGCCAGACAATCCCGCCGCCCTGGTCAACGATACCTTCGTTTGCCTTGAGTCGCACAGTCACATCGACGTCGGAGAACAGGACGTTCGTTTGCAGCGTCACGTTGTAGACGGAATCCGCGTTGCGATCCGTCTGAGCCAGCACGTGATTGTCACCGTCCTTCGCAACGGACCACAGTCCCTTGACTGTTTGAAACCCATCAGCCGAATTCCCGGCAGTGCTGGTCTCAAAATCCCAGACTCTGGTCAGGTGATCGGCCACAGCATGGCCCGAAAGAAGAACGGAAAGAACGACGGACACGATCGTTAAAGGAATTCGATTCATGGCAACACTTTCTATCAAGATCTTTCATTCACAATTGAGCGGCAAGGCGCTCGCCCAATGGCCCTCGTTTTGACAAAGTAGACCTCACTCTCCGAGTGAGGCAGGCCGCAAAACTCGGCTCGTGGCATTCATCACTCGGAGAGTGATGGCTACTTTAATCGCAACTCGAACGCCATTAGAACGATCCTTCCGACACAACTTCACCGCCGCTGATGGTTCCAACAGCACGCCAGATGGTGCCATCAATGTTGCTGGAAATGAAGCGGACAGAGCCGTCACCGAGCAACGACTGGACGCCGCCCGTGTGGTAGCTTCGAGACGTAATCGCGGCAAAGGTCGGTCCACCCAGTCGTTCTCTCTTGCTGGTGAGATCCACATCCGGGTATGCCATGCCGGGTCCGCCGGGAGTCACTTTATTGGGAGTCCATGCCGTAGTAAAGCCCGCGTGATGAACGGCCATTTCCGCCCATTCGCTGTGTCCATCCGTCTTGAACTGACAGCCTGCGGACGAATACTCAGGTGCCACCGTCAATGGATCCGCCGTCGTCGGAGGAACGTTATCTGGATCGGTGATCAGAGAAAGGCTTCCACAGTCGCGAATGTACGGCGTGTAGGCTTTCACTTCCGACATGAACACCGTGTTACTGGTCCCGTCAGTCACATCGCGGAATTGTCGACAGTCGTTGGGGCCGAAGGCCGAACGGTTGCGCTGACCACCGTCAACACTCTGAAAGACAAACCAGTCACCCATACAGAATCCGTAACTGTTTCCGGCGATCTGACCATATTCGGGATGGGACTTTTGCTGATCATTGGGATCACTTGGGCATAGGAACAGTTGCATCTTTCGCCCCACAGCGACGGCGTTGCCAACGCTCCCATAGGCGGAATCGATATCGACTGCGTTGTAAACATTGCCCTGTTCAATAAAGGGCAACAGTCTCAGATACAGGCCAACGAAGCTGGTGTTGATGGAACCATCCGTACGTCGGACGATCACAGACGACATGGGAAATCGCTCGTACGTCGATTCGTAATTGTGCAGGGCTAATCCCAACTGCTTGAGGTTGTTTTTGCATTGAGTTCGGCGCGCTGCTTCGCGAGCCTGCTGCACCGCTGGCAGCAACAGTGCAATCAGGATGGCAATGATCGCAATGACGACCAGCAGTTCGATCAGAGTGAAGGCGTTTCGTCGTGTTTGCATGTTTTTTCCCTTCTGATGTGTTTTCCCTTCAGCCGGGCGACAGGAGAATCCGCCGCCCGGTTTTTGTCTGAAGAATCCGATCAAAACTTCATAGAATTTCGCGATTGGCAATTCGTCACTCAGAACTCATCACTCAAAAGTCGCCAATTACTTCACCCCCTGCCCGCGTGCCCAGCGAATTGTAGACGCCCGCGTCGATGTTTTCGCTGATGGCTCGCACAGAGCCATCGGCCATTGCGAATTGACAGATGCCGGTGTGGGGGGCGGAGAGGCCCTTGTCATCCGTATCGCGTTCATTTGGACGATATTGCGTCTCAAACAAAATCATATGTCCATGATCATCGGTTGGTTCTTGAATGTTACGGGCTGCAGCACACCAGGCAGTTTCAAACAGAGAATGCCCATCAGCAAGAGTCCCGCCTGGAATGGGACCATTGGTGCGTTCACCGAGAAACAGCGTATTGCTTAGACCATCGGTGATGTCACGAAACTTCGTGCTGCTGTTGCGATAAAACACACCCTGACTTTGCAGGGGTGTTGCATCCAAATTCACGGAGGCCGATGACGGACCCCAGTTCGCCGCATAACTGGCCGCTGCATACCGTTCCGGCGGGGTTGAAGTCGCATTGCGAACAATAAACCCTCCCCCGGAGTACGGATCTGATGGGCACAGAAACACGGGCAGATGTCTTTCTCGTGCGACCTGCTGGCTGGGATCAAACACCGGGATGTTGAAGTTGAACTGGTCATACAGATTCTTCTGCTCAAGCTGAGGAAGGATCATGCAACCCCACGCAAATCCCATGTGATTGGCCCCGGAACCGGCCGGATCAAACTTGTGCAGATACCCCGGCGGCAGAAGTCCGTACGTCGCCTCATAATTGTGCAGCCCCAGTGCGAGCTGCTTCAGATTGTTTTTGCACGCTGATCGCCGAGCTGCCTCACGCGCCTGCTGCACGGCTGGCAACAGCAGCGCGATCAGGATGGCAATGATCGCAATCACCACCAAAAGTTCAATTAGAGTGAAGCCTCGCGCACGGCGAGCACTTCGGAATTCAATACGCATTGTGTCTCCTCGACACGACATCGTCCGCAGCACAACATGGCGCAGCGTTTGATGTCACGAATGAAAAAGGGAATTCGCGTAACCGAATCTTCCACTCTGGATGGTACGCAACTGGCAAAGCAGTCAATTTGTTGTGGCTCAGGTTGTACCGACCCAAAGTCGAACACAATCACAGCGTACACGGACTTCGCAGTGGAATTCGTTACGAAACAAGAAGTGGTCAACACTGCAACAGGCCACGGAATTGCGGCGGTCGCAGTGGAACTTCAAGCGAATTCCGGTGGAGGAGATTCCGGAGCGTCGCGTAGCCGTCCGAGATGCAGGACCCACATCGAAAATTCGTAACCAATGCCATCGAAATCGGGCACCAGGGTGCGCTCTGGCAGTGGTGCGGACAGCAGCAACAAGACTTGAACCAGTTGCGTGAAAGTGAATGGTCCGGTGATGATCACCGTCTCTTCATTTGAGCCTTCCGCAGTCCATCCACCTGAATTCGCAACGGAGTTAGACGCTGGGGCATCAGGCGCGTCTGTTCCATCGTCGGCCAGAAAATCGGGCAGAGTGAATTGGAAGCCAAGAAAGCTGATGTGAATGTGACTGTGAGCGTCATGGACTTCTACTTCGTCGGTTTCATCATCAGCTTTCACAGGAGGATGCGAATGTTGGTGGCTGTGCGAATGCGAACCGTGACCGCCGACGTCGCTGTGATTATGGACATGCCCGCCCGGTCCATGACTGTGGGAATGGGGGCCGCCAGAACGGTGCGGCGGTCTGACGGCGTGCGAACCCGAATGCGTGTGAGCCTGCTCACCGCCTTCGTGCGTATGACGTATCCCGGGGCCGACAAAAGCCATCGCTGCCATGACGAATGCCAGCAAGATCCCCACGATCGCCGAATACAATCGCCGTCGTTTCATGCCACAATGATAATCTGGAAATGACTGCCGGGAATCAATGTGCCAGTGGAATCCTCAAGATTTGCAATCAGGCGAGCACTCGGCACCCGCGCAGGCGGAGAAGTGATCGGTGAGTTCTAAAGATCGATCGATCAATAAGTGTCAGATCAGCCGGACTTGGCGTCCTGTTTTCTGGCCCAACGGGACGACTCTATGTCAGCCCAGGGCAATCTTCCACGCGATGATTTTCAGCCCCAACGGGGCGGCACTAATTTTTGCAGTGACCAGCTCCAATCTGTTTAGGTCCGCCCCGTTGGGGCTTTTTGTGCCTGACATCCCCAAACCCAGGGCGTTGCCCTGGGCTGACTTATGGCTGGCCCGTTGGGCCGGAACGCAAACGGAATTGC
>Ga0138256_10009557_pt1 | contig 10169 bp, 8 predicted proteins | sample KNB2016incub_MG_FD_105486 | JGI IMG/M metagenome (GOLD analysis project Ga0138256, IMG submission 105486) | Active sludge microbial communities from wastewater in Klosterneuburg, Austria - KNB2014incub_MG | ecosystem: Engineered > WWTP > Activated sludge > Unclassified | place: Austria...
ATTGGCGCCCACAAAGACCCGCTGGCCGACTACCTGGCCGACATCTTCACCCTGCCCGGCTCACTGGCCGGCCTGCCCGGCATGAGCGTGCCCGTGGGCTTTGGCATGGATGGCATGCCAGTGGGTATGCAGTTGCTGGGCAACTACTTGCAGGAATCACGCCTGCTCAACGCAGCCCACCGCTTTCAGCAAGCCACCGACTGGCACGCACACACTCCAAAGGGCTTCTGAAATGAGCGAGACCGTGAACACATTTGAAGCGCAGCAACAGGGCCGTCCGACCGGCCCGCTGGTGCAAGGCTACGAAGTCATCATCGGCTTTGAGACGCATGCCCAGCTGTCCACCGCGAGCAAGATTTTTAGCCGCGCATCGACCGCCTTTGGTGCCGAGCCCAACACCCAGGCCTGCGCCGTAGACCTGGCCTTGCCCGGCACACTGCCGGTGATGAACAAGGGCGCTGTGGAGCGCGCCATCGAATTTGGCCTGGCCGTAGGCTCGCACATTGCACAACGCAGCATTTTTGCCCGCAAAAACTACTTCTACCCCGATCTGCCCAAGGGCTACCAGATCAGCCAGTTTGAGATTCCCGTGGTGCAAGGCGGCGCAGTGGAATTTTTCATGCCCGAAGTGAAGGGCGTGGCCGAGAAAAAATCGGTGCGCCTGGTGCGCGCCCATCTGGAAGAAGATGCCGGCAAATCGCTGCACGAAGACTTCATTGGCCAAACCGGCATCGACCTGAACCGCGCTGGCACCCCACTACTGGAAATCGTCACCGAACCCGACATGCGCTCCAGCACCGAGGCCGTAGCCTACGCCAAGGAGCTGCACAAAATCGTGACTTGGATCGGCATTTGCGACGGCAATATGCAAGAGGGCTCTTTCCGCTGCGACGCCAATGTCTCGGTGCGCAAACCCGGCCAGCCCCTGGGCACGCGGCGCGAGATCAAGAACCTCAACAGCTTCAAATTCATGCAGCAGGCCATCGACTACGAGGTGCGTTGGCAGATTGAGCAGATTGAGGACGGCCATGCGATTCAGCAGGCCACCGTGCTGTTCAACCCCGACACCGGCGAGACCCGTGCAATGCGCACCAAGGAAGACGCCGCAGATTACCGCTACTTCCCCGATCCCGATTTACCACCGCTATGTATTTCAGAGCAATGGATCGAGCAAGTACGAGGGCTGATGGCTGAATTACCTAGAGTAATGGCCCAACGCTTTGTGCGGGACTATGGGTTGCCAGAGTATGACGCCACCCAGCTTACGCAGAGCAAGGCGATGGCCTCTTACTTTGAGCAAACTGCCAAGGCTTGCGGTCAGGCCAAGCTGGCCAGCAACTGGATCATGGGTGAAGTGTCACGCCGCCTCAATACGGAAGACCGCACAATCGAATCTGCACCCGTACAACCAGCACAGCTTGCAGCCGTGATTGGGCGCATTGCCGACAACACCATTTCCAACAACGCCGCCAAGCAAGTCTTTGAAGTGCTTTGGAATGGTGAAGGCACCGACGTAGACGCGATCATCGAAGCCAAGGGCCTCAAGCAAATGAACGACACCGGCGCACTGGAAGCCATCGTCAATGAAGTGATCGCCACCAACGCCAAGAACGTGGCCGAGTTCAAGGCCGGCAACGACAAGGCGCTCAATGCGCTGGTGGGTCAGATCATGAAGGCCAGCAAAGGCAAGGCCAACCCGCAGCAAGTCAATGATTTGCTACGCAGCAAGCTAGCGGGTTAAAACGGGCTAACGCGCAGCCGGTGTCATGGTGGTCCAGAGCTGGCGCAGGCGCACCAGCTCGTCATCAAAGCGGGCGTTCACCCGTTTGATTTCGTTTTCCTGCTCGCCAATGAAGCGCCGCTGCACGACCTGACTGTTGGCGTTTTCTTCCTGCTGGCGGCGCACGTAGGCGGGAGCTTTGTTGGGGTCTTTCTTGTAAAACTCCATTTCCTCGTCAATCGCAATGCGCTGCTGGGCCAGTTCGTCCAAGCGGCGCTGAGCCGCCTGAATCACCGCACCGATTTGGACCACCGCTTCCTGACGTTCCTGGTCGTGCACGGTTTTATTGGGGTAACGGATCAGCAGGGCGCGGTCGCGCCGCCGCTCGTCCACCGTGCGGCTACGTTCCTCAATTTCGCGCTTTTCCTTGACCTCCTGATCGGCTCGCTCCTGTGCTGTCAGGCTTGGCCCAACCTTGGTTTTGACCGTGCCACTGGGGTTCAATACCTTTTGCTCCCGATCTGTGCATTCGGGAATAGGGCGGTCGGCGGTGAGCTTGCGGCCTTTCCCGTCGATACAGGTATAGACACCAGAAACCGGCGTTGGCGGTGTTTGCGCCCAAGCGCCCGCCACGATGCTGGCAACCATGGTCACCCACACCCCCGTCCAAACCCGATTGCCCATTGTCATGTTCACCCTTCGTCTACGCCGTAGCGCTCCCGGTAGGCCTGTACCTGCAGGTACTGCTCAGCCAAACCGGCGTCGCTGTGGCCTGCCAGATAGTGCATCAAATCCCCCAGCTTCGCAATCGCGCTTACCTGTAGCCCCAACTGGCGCTGCACAAATTGCACAGCGCTGTAGGGCACATCCTGGCCATTTTCAGTGGCTTTTTCCTGGCGGTCCAGTGCAATCAGCACTGCGTGCGGCGTGGCGCCTGCGGCCTGGATGATGGCAATCGACTCGCGCGTGGCGGTACCGGCGGACATCACGTCATCCACAATCAGCACCCGGCCCTTAAGCGGCGCACCAACCAAAGTGCCGCCTTCGCCATGGTCTTTGGCCTCTTTGCGGTTGTAGGCAAATGGCACGTTGTGACCCCGTCGGGCCAATTCCACCGCCAGCGCGGCACCCAGGGGAATGCCCTTGTAGGCCGGGCCAAAAACCATGTCGAATTCGATGCCGCTGCTGAGCAGGCGCTGCGCATAAAATTCGGCCAAACGCCCCAGCTTGGCGCCATCGTCAAACAGGCCAGCGTTGAAAAAGTACGGGCTCATGCGAGCCGCTTTGGTTTTAAACGAGCCAAAGCGCAACACACCGCACTCCACAGCAAACTGCACAAAATCCTGTGCTAAAGGGTCGTGATCCGACATGGGGAATTCCTTGTTCAAATTAACCAGCCTCAACCTCAACGGCATCCGGTCCGCCACCAGCAAAGGCCTGGAAGCCTGGATTGCCCAAGCCCAGCTCGATTGTATTTGTGTACAAGAAGTCAAAGCCCAGGCACCCGACCTGGCGGAGAAGTTTGAAGAACTGGCCGGATTGAAGGGCTACTTCCACCTGGCCGAGAAAAAAGGCTATTCCGGCGTGGCCGCCTACACGCGCCTCGAACCGAGCGACGTCATCATGGGATTTGACGGCGGCGAATTCGACGCCGAGGGCCGGTATGTGGAATTACGTTTCGACACGCAACAGCGCAAGCACTCCATCATCAGCGCCTACTTTCCCAGTGGCTCGTCGGGCGAGGAACGCCAGAAGGCCAAGTTCCACTTCCTGGACAAGATGTACCCGCACCTGCAAGCCCTCAAGGCAGAGCGCGACTTCATCCTGTGCGGCGACATCAATATCGCCCATAAGGAAGCCGATCTGAAGAACTGGCGCAGCAACCAGAAGAACAGCGGGTTCCTGCCCGAAGAGCGCGCCTGGATGACGCGCCTGACCAGTGAAGGCGGCATTGTGGACGTCTACCGCCAGCTGGAGCCAGCCACTACCGACGCCTGCTATACGTGGTGGAGCAACCGCGGCCAAGCCTACGCCAACAACGTGGGTTGGCGGTTGGACTACCACCTGGCCACACCGGCACTGGCAGCGGGCGCCCGGTCGGTGGTCATCTACAAGGGTGAGAAATTTTCTGACCACGCACCCATCACCATCGCCTACGACTTCAACCGCTAGGAGACGGCTATGAACCTGGCCTGTCTGCTGGAACGCCACGCGCGTATGCAGCCACTGCGCGCGGCCATTTTCGAAGGATGGACCCTGCACGCCACCTACGGTCAGTGGGCGCGGCGCAGTGCTGCTTTGGCGCAACGCCTGCAACAAGCCGGCTTGGTACCGGGTGACAGGGTGGTGCTGTTCATGCGCAACCATCCGCGCTACCTGGAGCTGATGTGGGCTTGCTGGTGGGCGGGTCTGGTGATCGTGCCAGTGAACGCCAAGCTGCATGCGCGCGAGGTGGAATGGATCATCACCAACGCCCAGGCGCGCTGGGCCTTTGTCACCACCGACGTGGCACCCCAAGCGCTGCGGGGTCTGGATCGCCAGGTGGATGTGGAGTCCGCCGAGGCGGATGGCTTGCTGCATGCCCAGGACACCGATGCCCTGCCACCACCGCTGCCACGCGGCCCGGACGACGTGGCCTGGCTGTTCTACACCAGCGGCACAACCGGGCGACCCAAGGGCGTGATGCTCACCCACCGCAACCTGCAAACCATGGGCCTGTGCTACTTTGTCGATGTGGACCCGGTGGCGGCAGATGACGCTATTGTTTATGGCGCCCCCATGTCGCACGGCGCCGGCATTTACGCCATTCCCCACCTCATGGCGGGCGCCCGCCACGTGGTGCCAACGTCCGGCGGCGTGGACCCAGCCGAACTCTTTGCACTGGGCCGAACCCTGGGGCCGTTGTCTACCTTTGCGGCGCCCACCATTGTCAAACGCCTGGTGGACTACGCCGAAGAAGCCGGCCTGGGCCCGCAGGACGCGGGGCTCTCGTTCAAGACCATCGTCTATGGCGGTGCGCCCATGTACCGAGCCGACATCGAACGCGCACTCAACGTGATGGGGCCACGCTTTGTGCAGATCTACGGCCAGGGTGAAACACCCATGGTGGGCACCTCCCTCTCGCGCGCCCATCTGGCAGACACCGCACACCCGCGCTACCGAGACCGTATTGCCTCGGTAGGGGTGGCGCAAACACCCGTGCAAGTGCGCGTGGCCGACGCGGCCGGGCACGACCTGCCCACCGGCAGCGTGGGCGAGGTGCTGGTTCGTGGCGACAGCGTCATGGCGGGCTATTGGCGCGACCCCGAGGCCACAGCCGCCGCCCTGCGCGATGGCTGGCTTTTCACCGGCGACGTGGGTTGCCTGGATAACGACGGCTTTCTCACCCTGAAAGACCGCAGCAAGGACCTGATCATCAGCGGTGGCTCCAACATCTACCCGCGTGAAGTCGAAGAAGTGCTACTCACCGCACCCGGCGTTGCCGAAGTAGCCGTGGTGGGCGCGAGCGACCCCGAGTGGGGCGAAGTGGTGGTGGCCTTTGTCGTGGCACAGGCCGGTGTCGAACTGGACATCCAGAGTCTGGACCAACATTGCCTGGAATTGATAGCCCGCTTCAAGCGCCCCAAGCACTATCGGCTGGTAGACAGCCTACCCAAAAACAACTACGGCAAGGTACTCAAGACCGCTCTGCGCGAGCAACTCCAGCAAACCGATGCGGGATAATGTAGCGCTCCGCCGTCAACGGCGCGTCGCATTGCTGGGCCCGTCCACAGCACCTACCGGAACCAGCCATGTCATCAGCAGAAAGCTTCATCGTCGGCAAAGACGCCTCCCTTGAATTCACTATCAGCACCATGCAGGCCAAATTGGCAGCGTTGGGCTTTGACGTTGAAGAGCGTTCCTGGCTGAACCCGGTTGACGGCATCTGGTCAGTCCATGTGCGCAACCGCGACTGCCCGCCGATGTTTACCAATGGCAAGGGCGCCTCCCGTTTGGCGTGTCTGGCCAGCGCGCTCGGTGAGTTTTTCGAGCGCCTGTCTACCAACTACTTCTGGAACCACTACTACCTGGGCCGCGCGTTTGCCGAAGGCAATAGCCGCAGCTTTGTGCACTACCCGCAGGAGCGCTGGTTTGAGCCTGGCGAAGACGGTGCCTGGCCGCAGGATCTGCTCACGCCCGAGCTGCAGTCGTTTTACAACCCACGCGGCAGCATCGACGCCCACACGCTGGTGGACTTCAATTCCGGCCACAGCGATCGCGGCATCTGCGCCATTCCCTATGTGCGTCAACGCGACAACGCTACGGTTTATTTTCCGGTGAACATCATTGGCAACCTGTATGTGAGCAACGGCATGTCCGCCGGCAACACCCCAGCCGAGGCGCGCACCCAGGCGCTGTCGGAAATTTTTGAGCGCTACGCCAAGTTCCGCATCATCAGTGAAGGGCTGTGCCTGCCTGATGTGCCACACGCTGTCATCAACCGCTACCCGCGTATCGCCGCCGGCATTCAAGGGCTGCGCGACGCGGGGTTTGGCATTTTGGTGAAGGACGCATCGATGGGTGGCCAGTTTCCCGTGATGAATGTGACCCTGCTCAACCCGCAGGACCAGGGCTGTTTTGCCAGTTTTGGTGCCCACCCGCGCTTTGAAGTGGCGCTGGAACGGGCCCTGACCGAACTGCTGCAAGGCCGGGCACTCGATGCGCTGGGCGGTTTCCCGGCCCCAGGCTTTGATTTGGAAGAAGTGGCCAGTTCCCCCAACATCGAAATCCACTTTGTGGACTCCAGCGGCGTGATTCACTGGAATTTTTTGGGCGATCAACCCGATTTCCCCTTCCACGATTGGAATTTCAGTGGCACGACTGCTGAAGACTACCAGTGGTCGGTCAACGCCATCCAGGCCATGGGGCGCGATATTTATGTAGCGGATTTTCAGCACCTGGGGGTGTATGCCTGCCGCGTCCTCGTGCCCGGCATGTCCGAGATTTACCCGGTGGATGAGCTGGAGTGGGAGAACAACAGCATTGCCAACCCGATCCGCGAGGCGATCCTGAATCTGGGCGATCTGGACGACGACGAATGCAGCGACCTGCTGGACACCCTCAACGACAGCGGCCTGACCGATGACCGGCTGGTGGCCGCCTTGATTGGCCTGGTACCGGGCGACGACCCATTCTGGAAAGACCTGCGCGTGGGCGAACTCAAAACCCTGTTGGCACTGGCCACGGCTGACGCACAGGCGGTGGCCGAAGGGTGCGAATGGATACGCCACTTTGCTCATATCAACCCGGCGCGCGGCCAGGTTTATGCGTGCATAGAAATTTTGCAGCAGCTTGATGCCAGCACCGACAGCGCCCACTACGCCACGGCATTGAACAACCTGTTTAGCGCGCAGACCCTGCAGCAGGCGCGCGCACTGTTGGCGGGTGAACTGCGCTTCTTTGGGGTGCCTTCACCGGGCCTGGACCTGGTGGGTTGCGACATGCACCAGCGCCTGCTGGCGGCCTACGCCAAATTGCACCCGCAATAACCGCTAACCACGCATCAACGCGCGCGGGCTCGCTCGTAGAGCGGCATCACCTTGGTCAGGTTGGCCTGGATTTCGGCAATGCGGGTGGAACCCGACGGGTGGGTGGACAGCCACTGCGGCGGTGCACCCTTGCTGGCTGCTGCCATCTTCTGCCACAACGTCACGCCGCTTCTGGGGTCAAAACCCGCGCGCGCGGCCAGCTCCATGCCCACCAGATCGGCCTCGGATTCGTCATTGCGGCTGAACTGCAAAGTCAACAGGTTTGCACCGCCGCTGGCGATGGCATCGGTCAGACGCGCATCAATGCCAAAAAAGCTCGCCGCCAGCGCTCCGCCCAGCTTCGCCAGCCCTTGGGTGGCTGCGCCCTTGCCCATACGCTCACGCGCGTGCTCGCGCAGGGCATGCGCAATCTCGTGGCCCATGACCATGGCCACTTCGTCATCACTGAGCTTGAGCTGATCGAGGATGCCGGTGTAAAACGCGATCTTGCCGCCGGGCATGCAAAACGCATTGATCTGCTTGGAGCCGATCAGGTTGACCTCCCACTTCCAGCTGGCCGCCCGAGGATTCCAGTCCACGGCAAACGGGATGATGCGCTGGGCAATGGCGCGCAAGCGCTCCAGCTCCACGTTGTCCTTGGGCGCCAACGCCCGTTTGGATTGCGCCTCGGACAGCATTTGCGAATACTGCAACTGGGCGGATTGCTCCACCTGCTCGGCGGGCACCAGCTTGGCAAAAGCAGAGTTGCCCCCAACCTCCACACCGTCGCGCGCGTGCGCCGGCACCAGCGCCCCGCCCATTGTGAAGGCAAGCAACAACGCCCAACGCCGCAAAAATGGCCGCCGAAATTCACGGCCCGGTGTGCAATCAAAGTTCAAACGCATAACGCTATTATTCCCGCATGACCCAACCAACGCACAGCACCCCTCCTTCGGCAGACAAGCCATCATGGTTTGCACGCTTCAAAGTGCTGAATGCGCTCCGGCAGCCCAAGGTAGCGGTCATGCTGGCGTTGGGTTTTTCCTCGGGCCTGCCCTTTCTGTTAACTGCCAACACCTTTGGCTACTGGTTGCGGGACGACGGTACGAGCCTTGTCGCCATTGGGTTCATCTCCTGGGTGGGGTTCGCGTACGCCTTCAAGGTGTATTGGTCGCCACTGGTGGACCGCATCGACGTACCGCTGCTGGGGCGTTTGGGTCGGCGTCGCGGCTGGATGCTGTTGTGCCAGATTCTGGTTACTTTCGGTTTGCTGGGCATGGCCGCCGTCGGCACGGCGGGCGGGCTGGTGGCAATTGGCGCCTTTGCATTGTTGACAGCCTTTGCCTCGGCCACGCAGGACATTGCCATCGACGCCTGGCGCATTGAGGCAGCATCCAATGAAGACGAAGTGGGGCTGATGACCTCTGCGGCGCAACTGGGATACCGCATCGCCCTGCTGATTACCGACGCTTTAATCATCGCTGCGGCGGCACGCGTGGGGTGGGCCATGTCCTACGTGGGTATGGCAGTGCTAATGGCGCTGTGCACATTGGCAACCCTATTCGCCACGGAGCCAACCCGCGCTGACGTGGTACTGCACCAAAAACCTCCGCTATGGACCTTGCGCGGCATTGGCGATGCCATCGTCGGCCCGTTTGTCGATTTCTTCGCCAAGCACAAGGGCGCCGGGCTCATCATCTTGCTGATGGTGGCCCTGTACCGCCTGCCCGACTTTGTGATGGGGCCAATGTACAACCCGTATTACCACGACCTCGGACTCTCCAAAGACACTGTCGCCTGGGTACGCGGGTCATTTGGTCTGGTTGCCACATTTGTCGGCATCGCTGCGGCGGGCCTTAGCGCCGTGCGGGTGGGGTTTTTGCCGACGCTGGTCGCCGGGCTGGTGCTGGAAGGCGTTGGCACAGCGGCATTTGCTTTGCTCAGCATCCACCCCAGCACCGAGATGTTCGCCGCCGTGATGACCCTGGACGCGTTTGCCCAATCGTTCGCCGGTGTGGCCCTTGTGACCTATATGTCGAGTCTGACGAGCCTGGGCTACACCGCCACGCAGTACGCCATGCTGTCCTCAACCTACGCCTTGCTCGGCAAGTTTCTGAAAGGGTTTTCGGGCATTGGGGTTGAAACACTCACCCCCACCTACGGGCTCCTGGGCGCCTACGCCACAGCTTTCGTGGCCACGGGGCTGACAGCGATTCCACCCTTGCTGCTATTGCTGCTGCTTTGGCGCATGCAGCGACTCAAGGTCTGAGTCGTCTACAGGCATTATTCACGACAAAATAGGCCTCTAGCCCTCGTGGAATATACATAGGCCACTCCAATATTGATAGCGTGATTTACCAAACTTTACGGACACTTCAGCCGGCACTCACACGCCGGCAGGCGCACGGCGCTAGACTGACACCATGAGTCAACACCTGTTAATGATTGAGGACGATGCGCGCCTTGCCGCCATGGTGCGGCAGTATTTGGAACAGTCTGGTTTTACGGTGAGCGTGGCCGGTGATGGCCATGGCGGCCTGGCCCAACTGACCAATCCGGCCAAAGGCGAGCCCGTCGATCTGGTGATTCTGGACCTGATGCTGCCCGACATCGATGGTCTGGAAGTGTGCCGACGCATTCGCGCACTGCCCGGCCACCTATCCCAGATGCCGGTGCTAATGCTCACCGCCAAGGGCGATGCCATGGATCGCATCATCGGTCTCGAAATTGGTGCCGACGACTACCTGCCCAAGCCGTTCGCGCTGTCGGAACTCGAAGCGCGGCTGCGCGCGATGCACCGCCGCAAGCTCGGTGCCGTGCATGCGGTCGTGCAGGTGGCCGGGCTCGGCTACGACGTGCCCTCGCGGCGCTTCCGCGTGCACGGGCAGCCGCTGGAGCTGCCGCCGCGCGAGCACGCGCTGCTGGAGGCGCTGTGCCTGCAG
>Ga0138256_10009558_pt1 | contig 10168 bp, 9 predicted proteins | sample KNB2016incub_MG_FD_105486 | JGI IMG/M metagenome (GOLD analysis project Ga0138256, IMG submission 105486) | Active sludge microbial communities from wastewater in Klosterneuburg, Austria - KNB2014incub_MG | ecosystem: Engineered > WWTP > Activated sludge > Unclassified | place: Austria...
GCCCGACACCTGCAACATCGGTGCGCGCCTGATCGAGTCCAAGGTCACGGCGCGAACCCGGGCTGTCATGCCGGTCAGCCTGTACGGGCAGGTGGCCGACATGGCGCCGATCAACGCCGTCGCTTCGCGCCACGGCCTGGCGGTGATCGAAGACGCGGCACAAAGCTTTGGCGCGCTGTACCAGGGCCGGCGCTCGGGCGCGCTGTCCACTTTCGGCGCCACCAGTTTCTTTCCCAGCAAGCCCCTGGGCTGTTATGGCGACGGTGGCGCGCTCTTCACCGACGACGATGCGCTGGCCCAGGCCGCTCGCGAGATTCGCGTGCATGGTCAGAGCCAGCGTTACCGCCACACGCGGGTGGGGGTCGGCGGGCGCATGGACACCCTGCAATGCGCCGTGGTGCTGGCCAAGCTCGAGCGTTTCGACTGGGAACTGCAGCGTCGCGCCGAACTGGGCGCGCGCTACCAGCGTCTGCTCGCCGATGCGGGCATTGCGCAAGTGGCGGTGCGGCCCGATCGCAATTCGGTGTGGGCGCAGGTGACGGTCTTCGTCGAGCGTCGCTGTGAAGTCCAGGCCGCATTGCAGGCGCAGGGCATTCCCACCGCGGTGCACTACCCGATCCCGCTGAACCGCCAGCCGGCCTACGCCCACCTGTGCTGCACGGATTGCACGCCGCAGGCTGACCGCGCCGCCGATCGCGTGCTGAGCCTGCCGATGAGCGCCGACCTGTCCGAAGCCGACCAGGACCGCGTGGTGCAGGCCCTGGCCGAAGCCGTCGCCAAGCTGCCGGTGTGAGCGCCCCGTGCGCCCGTCCTAGCCCGGCACGGTCCGGCGCCTGAACGTGACCCGGCAGACCGCGATGGACACGGTGGCCCGCGGCACGCTGATCAACCTGGCGACGCGGCTGCTCGGCGTCGGCCTGGTGCTGGCGCTGACCGCACTGACGGCGCGCATCAGCACCGAAGCGCAGGGCGCGTTCGCGCTCTTCACCAGTGTCGAAGGGGTGCTGCTGGCGTTGTGGTCGGGCTTTGGCGTTGCGCTGGCGCGTCGTGTCTCGCACCACCGGGAACAGCCGCGGGCGCTGGTGGCGGCCACCGTTCTGGCCTGCGCCGTGCTGGGCCTGCTGGCGGGCCTGCTGCTGTGGGCGGTGTCGAACTGGGGGCCGCCGGCCTACCGCTGGTTGTGGATGCTGGCACTGGGCGCGCCGGTGCTGTTGCTGGCGCCCAATCTGGCCGGCCTGTGGCTGGGCGAGGGGCGCATGGCGCCGATGGCCCGCTTGACGGTGGCACCGCAGGCGCTGGCCTTGCTGCTGGTGTTGCTGTGCATGGCGCTGATGCCCTTGCAGCTGCCGGCGGTGCTGGGATCCTGGGTGCTGGCAAAGGTCGTTGTCGGGCTGGCGGCGCTGGCCGTGTTGTGGCGCGGTGCACGACTGGCGGCACCTGACTTCGGCGCGCTGCAGCGCGAGCTGCCCTTCATCGCGACCATCGGGCTGACCAACCTGATCAGCCTGCTGAACTACCGCGTCGGCCTGTTCGTGATCGAGCGCTTGCTCGGCCTTTCGGCAACCGGCGTGTATTCGATCGCAATCGTGGTGGCCGAACTGCTGTGGTTCGTCTCGGGCTCGCTGACGCAGGCCGCCTACAGCCGCATCGGCACGCCCGACCGTGCGCACGCGGCTGCGACCACCGTGCGCGTGGTGCAGCTCAGCATGGCCGCGCTTCTGCTGGCCGCCCCGCTGCTGTGGCTGTCGGCGCGTGCGCTGGTGCCCTGGGTGCTGGGGCCGGCCTATGCCGCCAGTCTGCAGCCGATGGCGGTGCTGCTGCCGGGCGCGCTGCTGTTCGGTGCTGCGTCCGCACTGTCGGCCTATTTCACCAACCACGCCGGGCTGCCTCAGGTGCCGGCGCAGGTGGCGGCCACCTCGCTGCTGATCAACGCCGGCCTGGCGCTGCTGCTGGTGCCGGCGCTGGGCATGACCGGTGCGGCGCTGGCTGCCGCACTGGCCTATGGCGCCAGCGTGCTGCTGCTGGCCTGGCGCTTTGCCCGCCATGCCGGGCTGCCGCTGGCGCAGGTGCTGCGGCCCGGCGCACAGCTGCTGGCCGACCTGCGCGGCGTAGCATCGCGCCACGGAGGACGAACTTGATTCGCGAATGGCTTCAGCGCGGCTGGCGTGCCCTGGTGGCACCGCGCATGCTGTACGGCTGGCGCGATGTCGGCGGCCGCTGGCTGGCGCACACGCGCATCAGCAATGCCACGCGGGTCGAGTCGCCCGAGCAGCTGCACATCGGCGACCATGTCTACGTCGGCCCTTTCAACCTGCTCGACGCTTCGGGCGGCCTGCACATCGGCGAAGGTGTGCAGGTGACCACGCATTGCGCGCTGCTCACGCATTCCAGCCACCAGGCGCTTCGCCTGGCCGGACAGGCCTACTGGGGCAACCCCGATCCCCCGGGCTTTGTGCGCCGGCCGACGCACATCGGGGCCTATACCTTCGTCGGGCCGCACAGCGTGGTGGCACCGGGCAGCCGCATCGGCCGTGGCGTGATCGTCAGGGCCTACAGCTATGTCGACGGTGATGTGCCCGACTTTGCCGTCGTCGGTGGCCAGCCTGCTGCGGTGCTGGGTGACACGCGCGACCACGATCGGGTCTGGCTCGAAGCGCATCCGGCCGAGCGCGCGCATTACGACGCCTGGGTGCGTGACCGGTCCTGATCCGCGATGCGTCTGGTGCTGATCGGTGACGGTGAAAGCCCGCACCTGCTGAAATGGGCGCGGGCGCTGGCAGCGGTGCCGGGTCTCGAACTGTGGGCGGCGTCGAGCCGGGGCTTTGCGCCGGGCTTCGACGCCGTGCTGGCGGCCGATCGGCGCCTGGCGCTGAACACCCGTCCTGATGTCGCGGGCGGCAACCTGGCCTTGCTGTGGCAGCTGCCGCGACTGGCGCGCTGGCTGCGCCGATTGCAGCCGGACTGGCTGAATGCGCACTACCTGACGTCGCACGGCACGCTGGCCTGGCTGGCGCAGCGATTGTTTCGGGTGCCCGGGAAACTGGTAGGGTCGGCCTGGGGCAGCGACATCCTGGTCACCCCGACGAAGGGTGTGTTCTGGCGCTGGCTGACGACGCGGGTGCTGCGTGCTTGCGCGTTCATCACCAGCGACTCGCAGGTGATGGCGTCTCGCATGCGCGATCTCGGCGCCCGCGACGTGATGGTGTTCCCGTTTGGCCTGGACGCACTGCCGCCGGCTGCAACGACGAAAGATCGGGACCTGGTCTTCGCCAACCGCGGGCTGGAACCGATCTACGACCCCGAGCGGGTGCTGCAGGTGTTTGCGGGGCTGGCCCGCCAACGGCCGTCGCTGCGCCTGGTGATGGCCAACGATGGGACGATGCGCAGCGCGCTGCAGGCCAGGGTGCAACAGTCGGGCCTGGCCGGGTCGGTGACTTTCGTCGGCCGGCTCGACGGCGATGCACAAGCGCAGCTGTACGACCAGGCACAGTGGTACCTGTCGCTGCCGCGCAGTGATTCGGTGTCGGTGTCGGTGCTTGAAGCCATGGCCCACGGTTGTGTGCCCATCCTGTCCGATCTGCCGGCCAACCGCGAATTGGTACGCGATGGCGACAACGGCCTGATCCTGCCCGACGGCGCGCTGGCGCAGGCGGTCGACATGGATCGCTTGCTGCAACGTGCCCGGACGATCGCCGACGACAATCGCGCCTGGGTGCGCCGGCATGCGCTGTTCGCTCCGGCCGTGGCGGCCTTTGTCGATCGGCTTCGTGCGTTTCCGTCGCGATGAACATCCTGTACCTGAACCACTACGCCGGCAGCCCCGCGCTGGGCATGGAATACCGGCCCTACTACCTGGCGCGCGAATGGGTGCGTGCAGGTCACCGGGTACAGATGGTGGCCGCCGATCATTCGCACGTCCGCACGCGCCAGCCGCGCGCCGGTGATGAACTCATCGACGGCATCGTCTACCACTGGGTGGCCACGCCGCCCTACCGGGGCAACGGGCCGCAACGGGCGCGCAACATTGCGGTTTTCCTGTCACGTGTGTGGCGCGACACGCCGCGGCTGCTGCAGCGTTTCAGGCCCGATGTGGTGATCGCGTCCAGCACCTACCCGATGGACATCTGGGTGGCGCGGCGCCTGGCCCGGCACAGCGGTGCCCGGCTGGTCTACGAGGTGCACGACCTGTGGCCGCTGACGCCGCGCGAGCTGTTCGGCATGTCGCGCTGGCACCCCTTCATCCTGCTGTGTCAGGCGGCCGAAGACAGTGCCTACCGTGACGCCGACGTGGTGGTGTCGATGCTGCCCAAGGTGCACGCCCACATGGCCGCGCGCGGGCTCGACCTGCGCAAGCTGGTGATCGTGCCCAACGGCATCACGCTCGACGAGTGGCAGGGCGACGCCGAGCCGCTGGGCCCGGCGATGCAGGCGGCCTTGCTGGCGCCGCGAGTGGCCGGCCGCACGCTGGTCGGCTATGCCGGATCGCACGGCATGCCCAACGCGCTGGACGTGCTGCTCGACGCTGCGGCGCTGCTGCAGGCCGAGCCGCTGCACTTCGTGCTGGTCGGTGACGGTCATGAGAAGCAACGTCTGGCCGCGCGCGTGCAGGCCGAGGGGCTGCACAACGTGACGCTGCTGCCGGCCATTCCGAAGGCGCAGATCCCGTCGTTTCTGGCCGCGATCGACATTGCCTACATCGGCTGGCAACGTGTGCCGCTGTACCGTTTCGGCATCGCACCGAACAAACTGATGGACTACATGATGGCCGGCTGCGCCGTGCTGCATTCGGTCGAGGCCGGCAACGACCCCGTTGCCGAAGCAGCCTGCGGCCTGACGGTGCCGCCCGAAGACCCGGCTGCGGTGGCCGCCGGACTGCGGCAGCTGGCGGCCCTGCCTGCCAGCGAGCGCCGGGCGATGGGCGAGCGTGGCCGCCAGTTCGTGCTCAGCCACCACACTTACCCGGTGCTGGCGCAGCGTTTCCTGCAGGCCATGGCGGCGTCGGCATGACCGAACCCGAGGCCGTGGCCGAGCGTTTCGCGCGTCGCCGGGCCTGCGATCGTTACAGCCCGCTGCGGCCCGAGGTGAGGCGGCTGCTGCAGGAGCGCCAGCGCGCGCTGCTGGCGCTGATGGCAGGTGCCGGCATCGACCGCGTCGACACCCTGCGCCTGGTCGAGGTGGGCTGCGGCAGCGGCGGCAACCTGCTCGAAATGCTGAGCCTGGGCTTTGAGCCCGCCAACCTGCAAGGCATCGAGCTGCTGCCCGAGCGCTTCGAGCAGGCGCGCGCCCGCCTGCCCGCCGCGCTGCGCCTGATCCAGGGTGACGCAGCGCGGGCCGACATCGCGCCGGCCAGCCTGGACCTGGTGCTGCAGTGCACGGTGTTCTCGTCACTGCTCGACGACACATTCCAGCAGCAGCTGGCCGACGCGATGTGGCGCTGGCTGCGGCCGGGCGGGGCGGTGATCTGGTACGACTTCACGGTCGATAATCCGCGCAACCGCGATGTGCGCGGGGTGCCACTGGCGCGTGTGCGGCAGTTGTTCCCCCAGGGCCGGGTGAAGTCGCGGCGCGTCACGCTGGCGCCGCCGCTGGCACGCGCGGCCTGCCGTGTGCACCCCGGGCTGCACGATGCGTTGAACCTACTACCCTTGCTGCGCACCCATGTCCTGGCCTGGGTGTCCAAACCCCTATGAGCACCCAGCCCCAAGCCTTTCTGCCCTATGCCCTGCCCGAGATCGGCGAGGAAGAGATCACCGAAGTCGTCGACGCCCTGCGTTCGGGCTGGATCACCACCGGCCCCAAGGCGCGTCAGTTCGAGCACGACTTCAGCGCATTCCTGGGTGATTCGTCGCTGCATTCTCTGGCCGTCAACTCGGCCACTGCTGGCTTGCACCTGGCGCTGGAGGGGTTGGGTGTCGGCCCCGGGGACGAGGTCATCACCACCACCCACACCTTCACCGCCACCGCCGAGGTCGTGCGCTACCTGGGCGCCGACGTCAGGCTGGTCGACATCGACCCGGCCACGCTGTGCATCGACCCGAAGCTGGTCGAAGCCGCAATCACGCCCCGCACCAAGGCGATCATGCCGGTGCATTACGCCGGCCTGGCTGCCGACATGCCGGCGATCCTGGCGATCGCGCAGCGCCACGGCCTGAAGGTGGTGGAAGACGCCGCCCATGCGCTGCCCAGTACCCAGGGCGGCCGCCTGATCGGCACCCTGGACAGTGACGCCACGGTGTTCAGCTTCTATGCCAACAAGACCATGACCACCGGTGAAGGCGGCATGCTGGTCACGCGCAATGCCGAACTGGCGCAGCGCGCCCGCGTGATGCGACTGCACGGCATGAACCGCGACGCCTTCGACCGCTTCACCGCCAAGGTGCCGAGCTGGTACTACGAGGTGGTGGCGCCGGGCTTCAAGTACAACCTGACCGACATCGCCGCGGCGATGGGTCTGCACCAGCTGAAGAAGGTGCGCGCCTTCCAGCAACGGCGCGCGGCGATCGCTGCGCGCTTCGACATGGCCTTTGCCGGCTTGCCGCTGATCACGCCGCCGGGGCCGGCGGCAGGCGACCTGCACGCCTGGCACCTCTACGCGCTGCGCCTGGGCAAGGATGCCGCCATCACGCGTGACCGTTTCATCGAGTCGCTGTTCGAGCAGGGCATCGGCTGCAGCGTGCACTACATCCCGCTGCACCTGCACCCCTATTGGCGCGACCGCTACCAGCTGCAGGCCGCGCAGTTCCCGCACAGCCAGCTGGCCTACGAACGCCTGATCAGCCTGCCGATCTACACGCGCATGAGCGACGCTGACGTCGACCGCGTGATCGCAGCCGTGCGCCGCGCTTTGGGTGGCTGACGGTACCCACTGCCCATGGCCAAGCGCCTGTTCGACCTGCTTGGCGCGACGCTGGCCCTGGCCCTGCTGGCATCGCCGATGCTGTTGGTGGCCCTGCTGATCAAAGTCGATGGACCGGGCCCGGTTTTCTTCCGTCAGGACAGGGTGGGGCGCTTCGGCCGCGTGTTTCGCATCCACAAGTTCCGCACCATGGTGGCTGACGCGCCGCAGCGCGGCCCGGCGCTGACCGTCGGCGCCGACCCGCGCATCACGCGCAGCGGCCAATGGCTGCGCCGCACGCGGCTGGACGAACTGCCGCAGCTGATCGACGTGTTGCTAGGGCACATGAGCCTGGTCGGCCCGCGGCCGGAAGTACCGAAGTACGTTGAACATTACCCGCCTGCGTTGCGCGATCAAGCGCTGGCCGTGCGCCCGGGCATCACCGATCCGTCGTCGCTGGCCTTCCTGGATGAGGCCGAGTTGCTGGCTGCGGCGGCCGACCCCGAGCGCGAATACATCGAGCACATCCTGCCGCGCAAGCTGCAGGCCGCGGCTGACTACGCGGCCAGTGCCAGCCTGTGGACCGACCTGCAGGTCATCGCGCGCACATTGCGGTTGCTGGTGGCCCGTGGCTGAGCCTGACAGCGGCAGTAGGCGCACGGTCTGGCATCGGCTGGAGTCGCTGCTGGCACGGCTGCGGCCGCACCGCGTGCCGCTCTCGCTGGCCATCGACGCGATGGTCATTGTGCTGGCCTGGAACGTCACCTATCTGTTTCGCCTGGGCTTCGAACGCTGGATCAGCGCCCGCCCGGGTTACGACGGCCTGGTGCTGGTGGGCGTGGTCACCGGCTACCTGCTGGCGTTGGCATGGTTGCGGCTGCCTTTCAGTCTGTGGCGTTTTTCCGGCTTTGGCGAGATCAAGCGCTTGACCATCGCTTGTGCGCTGGCCGGCCTGGTGGCCGCGGCCGTGGTGATGGGGTTGGGCTTGCGCAAGGTGCCGCGCGCGGTGCTGGCGCTGCACCCGGTGGTGGCGCTGATGGGGCTGGCGCTGGTGCGCATCGCGTACCGCATGGTCTATGAACATGCACGCGCCCGCATCACGGGCAGCGACAAGGACGCACGGCGCGCCATCGTGATGGGTGCCGGCGCCGCCGGCCGCATGCTGCTGGCCGGCATCCACGAACAGGGCTGGACCGTGCTCGGGCTGCTCGACGACGACCCGGTCAAGCGCCGCACGCGCATCGGCTCGGCGCTGGTGCTGGGGCCACTCGATGCCATTCGCGACAAGGCGCTGCGCGGCACCGCCACCCATGTCATCGTGGCCATGCCCGGTGCCACGCCCGACGAGCGCCGTCGTGCCCTGGATCTGGCCGGCGGCACGGGCTTGCCGGTCTTGACCGTGCCCACCGTCGACGAACTGCGCGAAGGCAAGAGCCGCATCGAACGCCTGCGCGACATCGAAGCCGAAGACCTGCTGGGCCGCGCGCCGGTGCAGCTGGACGAAGCCGGCATCGGCGAGACGCTGGGCGGCAAGGTGGTGCTGATCACCGGTGCCGGCGGCAGCATCGGCAGCGAACTGTGCCGCCAAGTGGCACGCTACCGGCCGGCGCGGCTGGTGCTGTTCGAGCAGAGCGAGTTCAACCTCTACACCATCGAACAAGAGCTGAGCGAAAGCCAGCCCGGTCTGGAACTGGTGCGCCTGATCGGCGACGTGAAAGACCTGCCGCAGCTGCGCGCGTGCTTCGCCGCCTGGCGGCCGCAGGTGGTGTTTCACGCCGCCGCCTACAAACACGTGCCGTTGATGGAAGACCACAACGCCTGGGCGGCACTGCGCAACAACACCCTGGGCACCTGGCAGGCCGGGCTGGCCGCGGCCGAGCAGGGTGTCGAACGCTTCGTGCTGATCAGTACCGACAAGGCCGTCAATCCGACCAATGTGATGGGGGCCAGCAAACGCGCCGCCGAGCTGGCGCTGTCTGGATTGGCGGCAGCGCACCCGGGCACACGTTTCATGGCGGTGCGCTTCGGCAACGTGCTGGGCAGCAGCGGCAGCGTGATCCCGAAGTTCAAGGAGCAGATCGCGCGCGGCGGCCCGGTCACCGTCACGCACCCGGACATCATTCGCTACTTCATGACCATCCCCGAGGCCGCGCGCCTGGTGCTGCAGGCTGCCGCCATCGGCGACAGCGGTCAGGTACTGGTGCTGGACATGGGCGAGCCTGTCCGCATCGTCGACCTCGCGCGCGACCTGATCCGCATGGCCGGCCACACGCTGGACGAGATCCCGATCGTCTTCTCGGGTCTGCGGCCGGGCGAGAAGCTGTTCGAAGAGCTGCTGGCCGACGGTGACCGCACCTTGCCGACCTCGATCGAGCGGCTGCGCATTGCCTTGCTCGACGCGCGTGCCGTGCCGGTCGACGCCTTGCTGCGCCTGGCCGAACGGCCGGGCGGCGCGACGGACAACGAGGTGCGGGTCGCGCTGGCGCAGGTGGTGCCGGAATACCGGCGGATTTGACCCGTTTCAGGTCTTGCCGGGTGCCAGGGTGCCGTCGGCGCCCTGCTTGAGCGCGTCGGGCTCTTGCACCACCAGCTCGGCGCCGGCGCGTGCCACCACCTTCCTCACCTGCAGAAACTGCAGCGTGCGCGTCACGGTCTCGCGGCTGGTGTTGACCATGATCGCGATTTCCTGGTGGGTTGGCGGCAGCTGGATCACGACCCGGCCCTTGCCATCTGACTGTGCCAGCAGGCTGAGCTGGGCGCACACGCGCTGGAACGAGCTGGGCAGGGCCAGCACCGACCGCTGGCGTGCCGAGCGCCGCAAGCGGTCGGCCAGCCGCCGTGCCACTGCTTCGCTGGCCGACGGGGTCGAGAACATCAGCTCACGCGCGCGGTCGCGGTCGAGCAGGGTCACCCGGGACGGCGCCACCGCGATCACGTATTCAGGCGCCGGTTGGCCGTCGATCACCGCCAGTTCGCCAAAGAAGTCGCCCTCGTCGATGAATTCGATGCCGACCTCACGGCCATCGAGCGTGAAATCAACGGTCTGCAGCCGGCCCTCGATCAGAAAGCCCAGCCCGGCAGCAGCATCCCCGCGCTGAATCACGACTTCTCGACGCTCGGCTCGCCGTTCCGACATCACGCGCGACAATTCGGCCAGGCGGGTTGCAGGCAGGCTGTCGAACAGTCGCAGACCCTGCAGGATCGGGATCAGGATGGGCATCGGGGCACGGACTGTGCACGGCACAAAGCGAAGGGGCATGTGATGCACGACACAAACGGGTATACCCGTGCAGGTGCACCATGCACAATTCCAGCCCCAGCTTTTTGGGTTCA
>Ga0138256_10009559_pt1 | contig 10168 bp, 9 predicted proteins | sample KNB2016incub_MG_FD_105486 | JGI IMG/M metagenome (GOLD analysis project Ga0138256, IMG submission 105486) | Active sludge microbial communities from wastewater in Klosterneuburg, Austria - KNB2014incub_MG | ecosystem: Engineered > WWTP > Activated sludge > Unclassified | place: Austria...
ATCATGGATGGCTCGGCCGGGCCGTTCGTGTTCCTGCTGCAGTCCGCCGGCATCGCCGAGCAGTCGACGCCCAAGCGCTTCACGCGCGTGAAGAAGACGGTGCGCGTCGAGGACGGCGACAAATGGGCACAGTTCGATCCGTACGAGGGCTTCCGCGTCGATTTCGAGATCGAGTTCGATCATCCGGTGTTCAAGCGGCGCCTGCAGCGCGCCTCGATGGATTTCTCGACCACGTCCTTCCTGAAGGAGATCGCGCGGGCGCGTACCTTTGGCTTCATGCGCGACATCGAGAGCCTGCGCTCGCGCAACCTGGCGCTCGGCGGCACGCTCGACAACGCCATCGTGCTCGACGACGCCGGCGTGATGAACGAGGACGGGTTGCGCTACGAGGACGAGTTCGTCAAGCACAAGATCCTCGATGCGATCGGTGACCTGTACCTGCTGGGCCACAGCCTGATCGGCGCCTTCAGCGGCCACAAGTCGGGCCACGGCCTGAACAACCGTCTGCTGCGCGCGCTGCTCGCGGATCCGGCGGCCTGGGAAGAAGTGGTTTTCGAGAAACCCGAGCAGACCCCGATTTCCTACGTGCGCACCGAGCCGCTCACGGCACTGGCTTCCTAGCGGCCTTTCCCGGCGGCCGGACGCGGACCTGCAGGGCACGGATCTGCGGTGCGTGTTCCGGGCAGCGGGGCAATGCATCGGCGAGCGCGTACTTCAGGCGCGTGCACCACTCAGCCGAGCTCGCATAGATGATGAGTGAGCTGCGGTGCTCGACCGCGCCGCTGATCCGCTCGCCAAGCTCGGCCGGCAATAGGTCGCGCAGCCAGGCAAGCCAGCGCTGCTGGGCGTCCAGCCCGGCCTGGGCCGCCCGCGGCAGCGCCTGTCTTGACAATAATTCGCCGATGACAGTGATTCTCCGGCTGCGGACGCGCGATCCGGGACCCAGTGCAGGATGTATCGGCTTGTCTTGGGGGGGGGGCTTGGGCATAGTGGATCGCATCGACGCAGCCCGGGGGCGGGGTTGCCGGCCGGGACACGGGGCAAGGGTACTGCAACTGCAGACGGTAGGCTCGAGCGGAGCAGTTTGGATGAATGTCATCTTCTTCTCGCGGCGCGTCGGCAAGGCGCGACACCTGAACCTCGCGCATCCCGTGACACTGGGACTGGTGGCCGTTTGCGGCGTCGGCCTGCTGGTCAGCGCCTTCCTGCTGGGCATCAACCTGGGCGAACGGCGCCACACCGGGGCGAACGGGCGGGCCGAGGTCGTCGCCCTCCAGTCCCAGCTGCAGGATCGCGTCGATGGCCTGGCCCTGCGGACCGGGCAGCTCAATGCCCAGCTGCTGCGCCTCAACGCGCTGGGCAAGCGCCTCACGCAGCTGGCCAACATCAACAGTCACGAGTTCGACTTCGACCACGATCCGCCGCAGGGTGGCCCGGAAGGCGAGGGCGAGGGCCACGGCGTGGATCTCGCGGATGTCGGCTCCCTGCTCGACCGTCTGCAGCAGCGTATCGAGCTGCGCGGCGCGCAACTTGGGGCGCTGGAGAACGTCATCCTCGGCCGGCAGCTCTCGGCTGACATCCGTCCCACCGGCCGGCCGGTGACGGAGGGTTACATCTCGTCCGCCTTCGGGGAACGCATGGACCCCTTCGACGGTGAAGAAGCCTTCCACAGGGGCGTGGATTTCGCGGCCGACGCCGGCTCGGCGGTTCTTGCCGTGGCTACCGGCATCGTGACCTGGTCCGGACCGCGGGCCGGCTACGGCGTGCTGGTGGAAGTGAGCCATGGCAACGGCTACGTCACGCGCTATGGTCACAATTCCCGCGTACTGGTCAAGGTCGGCGAGACGGTGGAGCGCGGCGAGGCCATCGCCGAGGTCGGTTCCACCGGCCGCTCGACCGGCCCGCACGTGCATTTCGAAGTGCTGCGCAACGGCGCTCAGATCAACCCGGCCGCATTCGTCGGCGGCTGAGCGCGTTCCAGACCCCCCCACCCCCCCGCCGGGCCTCCTCTCAGGCAGGCCCCCGCGCGCCTCCCCAGGCCGGGCGCCGCACGATTTCCGCTGTCGCGCGTCTATCCGTACAATAGCGCCTCCCGCGCGCGCGGCTCTTTGTAACCGCTTGATTTAAAAGCATTTAAATTTAGGACTCCCTGTGCTCCAGACCCTGACCCGAGTTTTCGGGAGTCGCAACGATCGGATCGTGAAGGGCTACGGGCGGCTGGTCCGCGCGGCCAATGCGCACGAGGCCGGCGTCCAGGCGTTGAGCGACGAGCAACTCGCGGCCAGGACCGGCGAGTTTCGTGGACACATTGCGGCCAATACGCCGCTCGATGAGCTGGCGCCAGAGGCTTTCGCGGTGGTGCGCGAGGCTGCGCGACGCGTCCTGGGGATGCGGCACTTCGACGTGCAGCTCATCGGCGGCATCGCCCTGCACAACGGCAAGATCGCCGAGATGCGCACCGGCGAGGGCAAGACGCTCGTTGCGACGCTCCCCGCCTACCTCAACGCCTTGTCGGGCGAGGGCGTGCACGTCGTCACCGTGAACGAGTACCTGGCACAGCGCGACGCGGACTGGATGGGCCCGGTGTACCGCTTCCTCGGGCTCACGGTCGGCGTCATCCGGAGCCAGCAGGATCCGGCCGAGAAGCGTGCCGCCTATGCCTGCGACATCACTTACGGCACCAACAACGAATTCGGCTTCGACTACCTGCGCGACAACCTCGCCTTCCGCCTCGAGGACCGGGTGCAGCGCCGGCTCTTCTACGCCATCGTCGACGAGGTCGACTCGATCCTTATCGACGAGGCGCGCACGCCCCTGATCATCTCCGGTCCCGCCGAGGAGAGCACCGAGGTCTACGTGCGCATCAACGCGCTGGTGCCGCGCCTCAAGCGCCAGCAGAGCGAGGAGGACCCGGGCGACTTCAGCGTCGACGAAAAGGGCAAGCAGGCGCACCTCACCGAGGAGGGGCACGAACGCGTCGAACAGCTGATGCTCGAGTCCGGCCTGTTGCGTGCCGGCGAGAGCCTGTACGACGCCGGCAACATCCGCCTGATGCACCACCTGAACGCCGCGCTGCGGGCGCACGCGCTCTACCGGCGCGACGTCGAGTACATCGTGCGCAACGGCGAGGTCATCATCGTCGATGAGTTCACCGGTCGCACGATGATCGGGCGCCGCTGGTCCGACGGCCTGCACCAGGCGGTCGAGGCCAAGGAAGGCGTGCGTGTGCGCGAGGAGAACCAGACGGTTGCCTCGATCACCTTCCAGAACTATTTCCGCCTGTACGCCAAGCTGGCGGGCATGACCGGTACGGCCGACACCGAGGCGCCGGAGTTCATGCAGATCTACGGTCTGGAGGTGGTGGTCATCCCGACGCACCGGCCGATGGTCCGCAATGACATGGCGGATTTCGTCTACCTGACGCAGGGCGACAAGTTCGAGGCGATCATCGCCGACATCCGCGACTGCGTGACACGGCAGCAGCCGGTGCTGGTCGGCACGACCTCGATCGAGACCTCGGAGTTCCTCGCCGGCCTGCTGCAGAAGGAGCAGATCGCGCACCAGGTGCTGAACGCCAAGCAGCACGAGCGCGAGGCGCACGTCGTCACGCAGGCCGGCCGTCCCGGTACCGTGACCATTGCCACCAACATGGCGGGCCGCGGCACCGACATCGTGCTCGGCGGCAATCTCGAGGCCGAACTGCATGCGCTGCCCCCCGAGACCGACGACGCCGCGCGCGCCGCCGTGCGTGCCGCCTGGCAGCAGCGGCACGACCAGGTGATCGCCGCCGGCGGCCTGCACATCGTCGGCACCGAGCGGCACGAGTCGCGGCGCATCGACAACCAGCTGCGCGGCCGGTCTGGCCGCCAGGGCGACCCGGGATCGAGCCGCTTCTACCTGTCGATGGAAGACAACCTGATGCGGATCTTCGGCGATCCGAACCGCACCAAGCGCCTGCTGCAGTTCGCCGGCATGAAGGCCGGCGAGGTGATCGAGAGCGGCATGCTGACGCGCCAGATCGAGAAGGCGCAGCGCAAGGTCGAGTCGCACAACTTCGACATCCGCAAGCAGCTGCTGCTGTTCGACGACGTCGCCAACGACCAGCGCAAGGTGATCTACCAGCAGCGCACCGAAATCCTCGGCACCGAGGATCTGGGCGATGCGGTGCGCGGCATGTTCGCCGATGCGGTCGGCGGCGCCTTCGACGCGCATGCGCCGCAGCAGGGCATGCCTCAGGATTGGGATCTTGTCGGGCTCGCCGAGGCCCTGCAGCGCGATTTCGGCGTCACCCTGCAGCCCGCCGACTGGCTGGCCGAGCAACCGGAGATCGAACACGCGGCGCTGCGCGAGCGCGTGGTGCAGGCCGCCGTCGCCGCCTATGCCACCAAGGTGGAGCGCGTCGGTGCGCCGGTGATGCGCCACGTCGAGCGCGACGTCGTGCTGCGCACGCTCGATCAGCACTGGCGCGATCACCTGGCGGCGATGGATTACCTGCGCCAGGGCATCCACCTGCGCGGCTACGCACAGAAGGACTACCGCTACGAGTACAAGCGCGAGGCCTTCGAGCTGTTCACCGCGATGCTGGAGCGCGTCAAGTTCGACGCGGCCTCCGTGCTGGCACGCATCGAGGTGCGCACGCAGGAGCAGGTCGACCGCGAGGAGGCGGAGCGCCGCGAACGGCTGATGCGCGCGCTGCAGCTGCAGCATGCCGAGGCGCAGTCGGCGCTCGGTACAGCGGAGCCCGCCGCGCCTGCGCCGCCAGGCGATGGTGCGGCGGCCCCGGCGCCTGGCGCCGCGGCCGCCGCCGCCGCGCCCTTCGTGCGCGAGGTGCGCAAGGTCGGGCGCAACGAGCCCTGTCCCTGCGGATCGGGGCGCAAGTACAAGCATTGCCATGGTGCGCTCGACGACGGCCAGTGAGGCCGGCGCTTCGGTGCCGGCCGCAGCGGCGGCGCTGCACGTCGTCGCCGCGGTGATTTTCGACGGCTGTGGCCGCGTGCTGATCGCGCAGCGTCCGCCGGGCAAGTCGCGTGCCGGCATGTGGGAGTTCCCGGGCGGCAAGCTCGAGCCGGGCGAGAGCGCCGCAGCGGGCCTCGAGCGCGAGCTGGCCGAGGAGCTGGGCATCCGCGTGCTGGCCGCGCGTCCGCTGCTTGCGCTGCGGCACGACTACCCCGAGCTGCGCGTGGAACTCGCCGCGCTTCTGGTGGAGCGCTACGCGGGCGAACCGGCAGGCCTGGAAGGGCAGGCCGTGAAATGGGTCCGGCCGGCGGAACTGTATACTCACGAGATGTTGCCTGCGGACCGGCCGATCGTCGACCGGTTGCAGGCTCTGACACGAAGCGAGGCGCCATGAGTCAGGAAGCGGGCTTGCCCGATATCGAGATCGACACGAAGAACCTCTACCGCGAGGAGCTCTACACCGACCGCGCCGCCGGCATGATCCGCAGGCTCGTGCCGGTGACCGTCGATGGCGCACCCGACGCCACGCGCGCGGTGCTGTTCTCGGGCCAGACGCAGCTGCTGACGCCGGCCGGCGTGCTGCCGCTGTCCTTTGCCATCGAGGCGACGACGCTCGAGGGCGCGCTGCAGCGCTTCCCGGCGGCGGTGAAGACCGCGCTGGAGCAGGCGATCGAGGAAGCGAAGGAATACCGTCGCGAGTCGGCGTCGCGCATCGTCGTCCCCGAAGTGGGCGGCGGCGCACTCGGCGGCGGCATCCCCGGCGGCGGCAAGATCAAGCTGTAGCCGCGAGGCCCGTGTCCCCGTCGTCGCGCCCGCGTGGCCTGGTGCTGCTGGCGCTGGCCGCCGCCGGCTGCGTCACGCAGCGCGCGGCGACCCCGCTGGTGTATCCGCCGGCGCCGAGTGCCGATGTCATCGACCACTACCACGGCGTTGCCGTGCCGGATCCCTTCCGGCCGCTCGAGCAGCTCGATGCGCCGGCCACGCGCGCGTGGGTCGAGGCCGAGAATCGCCTGGCCCGTCCCTGGCTCGAGTCGCTGCCGCTGCGCGCGCGCCTGCGCCGCGACCTCGATGGCCTGATGCGCTACGCGCGCCGCGCGCTGCCGGTGGTGGAGGGCGGGCGCGTCTTCGGGCTGCGGCACGACGGCCAGCAGGCACAGAGCGTGCTGTACGTCGCCGAGGGCGATGCCGATCCGGGCCGCATCCTGATCGATCCGAACCCGCTGAGTGGTGATGGCACGGTGGCGATCGCCGACTTCGTGCCCGATCCGCAGGGGCGGCGCGTGGCCTACGCGCTCGCCGACGCCGGCAGTGACTGGAAAACCTGGCGCATCCGTGACGTCGCCAGCGGCCAGGATCTCGACGAGGCGCTGCGCTTCATCAAGTTCAGCTCGGTCTCCTGGGCGCGCGACGGCAGCGGCTTCTACTACAGTCGCTACCCGGCGCGCGCCGACGGCAGCGGCGATGATCAGCGGCAGGCGAGCATCTGGTTCCACCACGTCGGCCGTGCGCAGGATGCCGATCGCCGCGTCTATGCGATCAGCGATCATCCGACGCGCGATCCCTACGGCGAGGTCAGCGAGGACGGCCGCTGGCTGATCATCACCCAGTCCGAGGGCACGCTCGCCAGCGGGCTGGTTGCGCTCTCGCTCGAACGTGCCGGCGCCAGCGCGCGGCCGCTGGCCACCGATTGGGACGGCCTGTACACCTACATCGGCGCGCGCGCCGATACGCTGTACTTCACGACCACGGCCGGCGCGCCCAACGGACAGGTGCTCGCGCTCGATATCGCGCATCCGCAGCGCGCGCGCTGGCGCACGATCGTGCCCGAGGCGCGCGAGGCGCTCACGCAGGCGACGCTGGTCGGCGGCCAGGTGTTCGCGCACTACCTGAAGGACGCCCACAGCATCGTGCGCCTGCATCGCGAGGACGGCACGCTGGCCGGAGAGGTGCCGCTGCCGGGCCTCGGCACGGTCACGGGCTTCCGCGGCCACCTCGACGCTGCGGCGACCTATTTCTCCTACACCGACTACTTCACGCCGCTGCGCATCCTGCGCTACGAGCTCGCCAGCGGGGTGTCACAGACGGTGTTCGCTCCGGCGGTGCGCGTCGATACGACGCGCTTGGTCACCGAGCAGGTGTTCTACGCGAGCCGCGACGGTACTCGCATCCCGATGTTTCTGGTGCACCGGCGCGGTCTCGCGCGCGACGGCAACCAGCCGGTGCTGCTGTACGGCTACGGTGGCTTCGACATTGCGCTCACCCCGGCTTACAGTGCCGGCGCGCTCGCCTGGCTGGAGCTCGGTGGCCTGTACGCCGTGGCCAACCTGCGCGGCGGCGGCGAGTACGGCGTTGCCTGGCACGCGGCTGGCATCCGCGCGCGCAAGCAGAACGTATTCGATGACTTCGCGGCCGCGGCACGCCATCTGGTCGCGGCCGGCTACACGCAGCCGCGGCGTATCGCGATCAGTGGCCGCAGCAACGGGGGCCTGCTGGTGGCGGCCTCGCTGACGCAGCACCCGGAGCTGTTCGGTGCGGCGCTGCCCGCGGTCGGTGTGCTCGACATGCTGCGCTACCACACGGCCAGCGCCAACGCCCGTCAGTGGTCCTCGGACTACGGCCTCAGCGAGGATCCGGCCGACTTCGCCGCCCAGCTTGCCTATTCGCCGCTGCACAATGTGCGCGCGGGCACCTGCTACCCGCCCACGCTCATCACCACGGCCGACCATGACGATCGCGTGGTGCCCTGGCACAGCTACAAGTTTGCGGCGACGCTGCAGCGCGCGCAGGGCTGCGCCCACCCGGTACTGATCCGCGTCGAGACCCGCGCCGGCCATGGTGCCGGCAAGCCGCTGTGGATGCAGATCGAGGATCTCGCCGACCAGTGGGCCTTCGCGGCGCATGCGCTCGGCATGGAGGCGGCGGGCGGCCGCTGAGACCGCCCGCCTCAGGCCCGCCAGAGCCGCTGCATCTCCACGAAAGTGAAGGAGGCCGACCAGGTCACCAGCACGAAGCCGGTCAGCGCCTCGGTGCCGGCCAGAAAGCGGATGGCTCCCACCGGCGCGATGTCGCCGAGGCCCAGCGTCGTGAAGCACACGGCCGAGAAGTACACGTAGTCGACCAGGCCGATCGCGTGGGCGGCGATGAGGCCGCCGTGACCCGGTGTCGAGCTCAGGGCCCAGTAGCCGAACCCGAAGATCCAGATCTCGGTGATGTGGATGCCGAGGATCGCGAAGATCAACACCATGACGCGCAGGCGCGGGGCGAGGTGCATGCTGCGCAGCAGGCGCGTACACACGTTGAGCGCCTCGTAGTGCAGGGTCACGCACAGCACGACGATGAACGCCGTGACCCCGACCACCACCGCGCGGCTGCCCGCCGTGTCGCTGAGCAGCTCAGCGATGCTCGTCATCGCCGCGCGCCTCCTCGGCCGGCTGCGCCAGCGGCTCGCCGGGAATTGCGTGCCGTTCGCCCAGCCAGGCCCCGAGGTCGATCAGGCGGCAGCGCTCGCTGCAGAAGGGACGCCAGAGCGCCGCTTCCGTCCAGGTGAATTCACGCTTGCAGGTCGGGCAGGCGATCTGGCGCGCGCCGCTCATGTGCAGCAGGTGAGCTGGAAGGGCACGTCGGCCTCGCTCTGGCGCGGCCGGGTCTCCAGGCCCTGCCACTCGAGGAAGCGCATGCTGCAGCGGTAATGGCTGCCGCTGATCTCGGGGAACAGCGGCGCGTCGCTGCGCAGCGTGATGCGCAGCAGTTGGTACGGCGTGTCCCGGTCGAAGGTCACGTTGAAGACACCGCCACGGGCGATCTCCTCGCGGGCCCGGCCGTTCTGGCGCGTGAGCCACAGCAGTTCGGCGATCGCGTCGCACAGCGGCCGCAGCAGGGCCAGCCAGCGGCCGAAGGCCTCGACGCGTGCTTCGCCCGGCTGGTTGAGCCAGAAATAGTAGTCCGGCAGATCGAACTCGCAGGTGCCGCCGGGGATGGCACTGCGGTGTTTGACCGCCGCGAGGAACTCCGAATCGCGCAGCGGCTGCAGCCAGCCTGCGCCGGCGCCTGCCAGGTCCGAACGCAGCCGCGTCAGGTTGGCGAGCAGCGAGGCGAGACGGGTCGCATCGATGCCGGGGCGGTTCTGGAACTCGCCGAGCAGCGCCACGTGCCGCTCCAGTTCCTTGAGCACGTCGCTGCGCACGTCGCCGCGCATCGTGATCGCCAGGATGTCGAGCAGACTGTCCACCGCGGCCCGGCTGCCCCACTGCGTGGCGCGCTCGTTGTGATAGACGGCCTGGGCGTACAGGAAGTCGAGTCGCAGGAAGGTGCGCATGCGCTCGTTGAGCGGCTGCTCGAACACGGCCGGCTCGGTGTTGGGTGCGCTTTCCTGCAGGCCGGACATCCGCCTATTGTGCTTGACGGCTGCGCCAGCCGTAAACGGTCAGGAACTGCCGGCTGCGGCCAACCGCCGGTACTGCGCGTGCAGGAGCGCCACCCGGGCGGGCAGGGCGGCAAGGTCACCGTCGTTGACGATCACGTCGTCGGCGACGGCGAGCCGCTGCGCACGCGTGGCCTGGGCGGCCAGCATGGCCTCGATCTCGGCCGGGCCGGAGCCGTCACGCGCGGCGAGACGCGCGCGCTGCAGCGCCTCGGGGCAGTCGACCAGCAGCACGCGGTCATAGTGGACTCGGCCGGCAGTCTCGACCAGCAGGGGGTTGACGATGATCTGGTAGGGGCCGCCGGCGTCGGTGGCGCGCCGCAAGGCGCGCTTGAATAGGGCCGGGTGGAGCAGCGCTTCCAGGTCGTGCCGCTCGCGCGCGTCGGCGAACACCCGGCGCCGCAGGGCACGACGGTCGAGGCTCCCGTCCGGGGCGGCCACACCGGGGCCGAAGCGCTCGAGCACCCGCTCGAGCAGCGGCTCGCCGGGCGCCACCAGTTCGCGCGCGATCAGATCGAGGTCGATCACCGGCACGCCCAGATCGGCGAACAGCCGCGCCACGGCGCTCTTGCCGCTGGCAATGCCTCCGGTGAGGCCGACGATCATGGGCGGAACAGCGCCAGGTAGCCGGCGACCCACTCCGGGCCCCACATCAGCGCGAGCCAGCCGGCGGCCGCGAGGAACGGGCCGAAGGGGATCGGCACGCCGCGATCATGGCGCCTGAGGAGGATGAGCGCGACACCGGTGAGCGCGCCGACCGCCGCCGAGGCGATGATGATGGGCAGCAGCATC
>Ga0138256_10009560_pt1 | contig 10168 bp, 8 predicted proteins | sample KNB2016incub_MG_FD_105486 | JGI IMG/M metagenome (GOLD analysis project Ga0138256, IMG submission 105486) | Active sludge microbial communities from wastewater in Klosterneuburg, Austria - KNB2014incub_MG | ecosystem: Engineered > WWTP > Activated sludge > Unclassified | place: Austria...
GCATTCATAAGTTTGCGAATTTTAACGGAATCGGGCACATTCGGCCCCGCCATGACAATGCCCGAACCCGATGCCGATGCCGCCGCCGCCAGCGCCCAGCTGGCCGAGCGCATCCGGGAAGAAATCCGGCGGGCCGGCGGCTGGATCCCCTTCTCCCGCTACATGGAGCTGGCGCTCTACGCGCCGGGCCTCGGCTATTACAGCGGCGGCGCGCGCAAGTTCGGCGCGGCCGGCGACTTCGTCACCGCGCCCGAGCTCTCGCCGCTGTTCGCCCAATGCCTGGCCGTCCAGCTGGCGCAGATCATGGGCCGGTCCGCGCCGCGCCTCCTGGAAGCGGGCGCCGGCAGCGGCATCCTGGCGGCCGAACTGCTGTTGGCGCTCGAGCGGCTGGGCGCCCTGCCGGAACGCTACGAGATCCTGGAGCTCTCAGGCGAGCTGCGGGCGCGCCAGCAGGAGACCCTTCTCGCACGGGCGCCGCGGCTGGCGGCGCGCGTCGGCTGGCTGGAGGCCCTGCCGGAATCGTTCAGCGGCGCGCTCGTCGCCAACGAGCTGCTCGACGCGCTGCCGGTCGAGGTTGTCGCCTGGCGCGAGCATGGCGTCTTCGCCCGCGGCGTCGGGCTGGAAGACGGCGCCTTCGCCTGGCGCGAGCGCCCGGCCGAAGGCGCGCTGCTCGCCGTGCCAGGGAGACCGACTTTTACGCCGCCCTACGTCTCGGAGGTCGGCCTCGCCGCCCGCGCCTGGATCGCCGAGTGGGGCCGCATCCTGCGGCGCGGCGCCCTGCTGCTGCTCGACTACGGCTTCCCGCAGCGCGAGGTTTACCACCCGCAGCGCGCCGAGGGCACGCTGATGTGCCACTACCGCCACCACGCCCACGCCGATCCGTTCTGGCTGCCGGGCCTCAACGACATCACGGCGCATGTCGACTTCACCGCGATCGCCGAGGCCGGCCACGAGGCGGGCCTCGACGTGCTCGGCTACACTAGCCAGGGACAGTTCCTCCTCAACTGCGGACTGGCGCAGCTGCTGGAAGCGCGCCAGGAAGATGGCGCGGTGGCCTACGCCACCCTCGCCTCCGGCGCGCAGAAACTCATCAGCCCCGCCGAGATGGGCGAGCTGTTCAAGGTGCTGATGCTGGGAAAGGAGATCGATGCGCCCCTGCTCGGATTCACCAGCGGGGACCGGCTGCACGCGCTCTGATCGTTCTGGCGAAGACGCAAGGGTTTGTCACGGTGCTGCCGGCCTTCAGCGATCGGGCCGCCGGGACACCCGCCCGCGCGACCGTCACAACACCTTGCGTCCTCCCGTGCTGCTTGAGTGGATTAACGGCCCGGGGCGGCCTTGGGTTGATCCTATTTTTCCGTAGGAAACGCGCCTACTTCGGCAGCAGCCGCGCGAGACAGGCGCGGATCGGCGGCGGGATCTCGGCCGGGCGGTTTCTTTCGCGGTCCACGAAGACATGCACGAAATGCCCCTGCGCCGCCGGCCTGTCCTCGCCCTGGCGGAACAGGCCGATCTCGTAGCGCGCCGAGGAGCGGCCCAGGTGCGCCACCCGCAGGCCGGCATCGAGGGTCTCGGGAAACGAGAGCGGGCGATGGTAGCGGCAGTTGGACTCGACGCAGTAGCCGACCACCGCGCCGGCGCGGATGTCGAGGCCGCCCTCGCGGATCAGGTATTCGTTGATGACGGTGTCGAAATAGGCGTAGTAGACGACGTTGTTGACGTGGCCGTAGACATCGTTGTCCATCCAGCGGGTGGGAATGGCGCGGAAATGGGGATAGGCAGAACGGATTTCGAGGGGGGAGGTCATGGCGCGCATTTTAACGGCAGGCGCCGCGCGCGATCAGGCAGGATGCAGGGAACTCAAGGGAAGCCGCGCAGCGGCTGAACAGCCGTCACCCCTTTCCGCGGGAAAGGGGTCGGGGGATAGGCCTTTACTCCTGGCAGAGGTAGACCGCGCGCATGAAGGCTTCGACGTCCCGCTCGGCGGCGCTGGCGTGCCGCGCCGGGGCGGCTTCCTGGAGGGCCAGGCCGAGTTCGGGTTGCGGCAGCCAGTTGGAGAGGAGCACCTCCTCGCCATACTCTTCGCGCAGCTCGACGATCCGTTTTCCCGTGCTCATGTCCATTTCGACTCTCATGACGACCTCCGTTCGACGCGTCTCCGGCATCGGGACGTCAACTGGATAACGGCGGGAAATCGAAAAAGTTGAATCCCGGACGAAAATTTCTTCCGGCGCGGGAAAAACCTACTGCCGGTGGGGATGAATCTCGCTGTCGAGCCAGGCCAGGATGCGACCGGCCACCCGTTCCCACTCGGATTCAAGCATCATTCCGTGGCCCATGCCGTGAAATAGTTCCGCCTCGACGCCGTAGTGGCGGGCGGTCATCTCCACCTGGGAGGCCGGGATCAGGCTGTCGTGCTCGGCGCCCAGCACCAGCAGCGGCGGCAGCTTCATGCGGCTTTTCAGCGGCAGGTTGAACAGCGTCATGTCCCAGATGGCGCGGTGCGACTCGGGCTGCATGCGCTTGTACCAGCGGGCCAGGTCCTCGCTGGTCACCGGCTGGGCGAACATGGCCTGGCGCAGGGTGTCGAGCGCCACCTTGCCGCCGCCGAGCAGTCGGTTGAGGTCGCCCATCAGGCCGGGTTTCTGGAAGGCCAGGCCGAGCGCCGCCGCCCACAGGCCCTGCGGCGGCACCGAGGCCAGCAGCACCACCCCGGCCGCCTCGTGGCGCTCCAGGTATTTCTGCGCCACCATGCCGCCCATCGAGTGGCCGATGAGCACCGGCGGCGCTGGCAGCCGGGCGGCCACGCTCGCCACGTCCTGCACGTAATGGTCGATGCCGAAGCTGTCCAGGCTCTCGCGCCCCGGCGAGCCGCCGTGGCCGGAAAAGCTCGGCGCATGGCAGGCGTAGGCGCGCTCGGCAAACCAGGCCAGGAAGTGCTCGTCCCAGCACCAGGCGGCGGCATAGGCGCCGTGCAGGAACAGCAGCGGCGTGTCGCGCAGACCGACTTTTTGCGGCGGCCGGCGGACAATCACCTCCAGGCCGGCCGCCTCGGCCCGCCCCATCAAGCGGGCACCGCCATGCCGCGCTGGACAGCCGGCCGGGAGGCGATGGCCTTGAACCAGCGCTGCACGTTGGGGTAGCTGGCGAGAGCGATCTCGTGCCACTCGTGGCGGGCCACCCAGGGGTAGGTGGCGATGTCGGCGATGGAGTAGTCGTCGGCAAGGAATGCGTGGCGCGCCAGGCGGGCGTTGAGCACGCCGTAGAGGCGCGCCGTCTCCTTGGTGTAGCGGCCGATGGCGTAATCGACCTTCTCCGGCGCGTAGCGCAGGAAGTGGTGGGTCTGGCCGAACATCGGGCCGACCCCGCCCATCTGGAACATCAGCCACTGCAGGGCCTCGTATTTGCCGCGCGCCGAGGCCGGCAGGAAGCGCCCGGTCTTGCCGGCCAGATAGACCAGGATGGCGCCCGATTCCATCAGGCTGATCGAACGACCGTCGGGACCGTCGGGGTCGACGATGGCCGGGATCTTGCCGTTCGGGTTGATGGCCAGGTAGGCCGGGGCGAACTGCGCGCCCTGGGTGATGTCGATCTTGTGCACCCGGTAGGGCAGAGCACATTCCTCGAGCATGATGGAGACCTTGCGGCCGTTGGGGGTGCCCCAGGTGTACAGCTCGATCATCGCGTATCCTCCCGTCCATGCTGAAGTGGTTGCTGGCCCTGCTGATCACGGTGTTCGTTGCCGGCGTCTTCCTGCCGCGGCTGGCCGCCCGCCTGGGCCTGCGCCGGCTGCCCGGCGACGTCAGCTTCAGGTTTCGCGGCCGCCTCTACCATTTTCCCTTCGCCAGCGCCCTGCTGCTCTCCCTGCTGGCGACGCTGCTGCTGCGCCTGTTCTAGAGACTCGTCGAAATCCAGCCAGCCCTGCGGGGTCCACTGGAACAACCGGCGCGACACCGGGCGGCCCTGGTGGCGCTCCACCGTCTCGACCGTCTCGCGCAGCTGTCCGATCTTCTCGGGATCGAGCGTCGCGGTGAACACCACCACGTCGCGGGTCGGCATGCCGAGGACCAGGACGTCGCCCAGCGTCAGCGTCAGCTCGGCCCAGCGCCAGTGCAGCAGCACCCGGCTGGCGGCGTAGCCGTCTTCGGTCTCGATCACCGACAGCCAGGGCAGCTTGCCGACCGGCTTGATGGCGATCTCGCCGTGGGCCCGGTCGAGGTTGGCCAGGGCGCGCTGGTGCAGGCGCTCGTGATCCATGCCCCAGCCTTTCATCATGCCGTGGGAGACCAGCTGGGCGCCTTCCTGGAATTCCAGCGCATACATCACCTGCACGTCGGCGGTGAAGGCGTTCACCACCAGGGCGTTGTCCTCGAACCAGGTCTCCGGGTTGTCCTGCTGGCGACTCAGGCGCGCCAGTTGCACGGCGAGGCGCTTCCTGGCCTGGTCGAGGTAGCGCTTGCCGATCAGCACCGGCCGCAGGGCGGCCAGCTCTTCCTCCGGGCTGCGCTGCGGCGCGGCCTGTGCCGGCGGCGCGGCCTGTGCCGGCGGCGGCGCCTCCTCGGCGTGCAGCGGCAGGGTGAAGAGCATCAGCCAGGCGAGGATCGATCGGCGCATGAAAAGTCAGTCTCCGCAGGACGGCGAGGCGTGGCGCACCGCGGCCACCCGCGCCTCGTGGATGCGTTGGGGGATCTGCGCCGGGTCGGCGCAGGCGGCGGCGATGGCGCCGGCGTCAACTGCCTGCATGGCGGCCAGCGCCCGCCGCAGGATCTCGCCGGCCGGCCAGGGGCGGTCTTCCCAGCCGGGCCGGCCGCGGAAGTCGCATTCGCAGGCCTCCAGCAGCTGGCCGAAGCGCTCGGGGCGGCGCAGCGCGTCGGCCCGCTCCAGCAGCTTGACCGTCGTGGCCGGCCGCAGCCTGGCGGCATCGTGCACCAGGCCGTGCTCGCGCGCCGCCAGCACCGCCAGCTCGCGGCAGTCGGCCGACGCCCGCAGGCGCTCGCAGGCAGCCTCGGCCAGCGCCGCGCCGGCGGCCTCGTGGCCGTGGTGGTGGGGCCATTCGCCGGGCGGCGTGGCGCCCTTGCCCAGGTCGTGCAGCAACGCGGCCAGCCGCACCGGCAGCGGAAAATGGCGCGCTGCCGCCTGGTCGATCACCCGCAGGACGTGGGCCCCGGTGTCGACTTCCGGATGGTGCTCGGCCGGCTGCGGCACGCCGAACAGGCGATCGAGTTCGGGCAGCACCCGGGCCAGGGCGCCGCACTCGTGCAGCAGCGCCACCATCCGCGAGGGACGCGCCTCCATCAGGCCGCGCGAGAATTCCTGCCAGACGCGCTCAGGCACCAGGTGATCGACCTCGCCGTTGTCGGCCATCGCCCGCATCAGGGCGAGGGTTTCCTCCGCCACCTGGAAATCGGCGAAGCGGGCGGCGAAGCGCGCCACCCGCAGCACCCGCACCGGATCCTCGGCGAAGGCCGGCCCGACATGCCGCAGTCGCCGCGCCGAAAGGTCGGCCCGGCCGCCGAAGGGGTCGACCAGCGTGCCGTCCTCGTCCTGGGCGATGGCGTTGATGGTGAGGTCGCGGCGCGCCAGATCCTCTTCCAGCGTCACCTCGGGCGAAGCGTGGAAGACGAAGCCCTTGTAGCCGGGCGCGGTCTTGCGCTCGGTACGGGCCAGGGCGTATTCCTCGTGCGTCTCGGGGTGCAGGAACACCGGGAAATCCCTGCCCACCGGCTTGAAGCCGCGGGCCAGCATCGCTTCGGGCGAGGCGCCGACCACCACGTGGTCGCGGTCCTGCACCGGCAAGCCGAGCAGGCGATCCCGCACCGCACCGCCGACGACATAGGTCCTCATCTCAGCCCTCCGCCGGGCCGCCCCAAGGAGGGCTGAAGCCAGTGCCATGGAAGCCGCGCAGCGGCTGAACCTTCGTCACCCCTTTCCTTGGGAAAGGGGCTGGGGGATAGGTCCTCACTTCAGCGGTGGGCCTTGGGGCGACGGCCGTAGTTGCTCAGGCGCTGCGAGGCGCCCGACAGGTAGCCCGGCGCGATCGCCTCCAGCGGCGTCGGCCGCAGGCCGAAGGGCAGCGGCTCGCCGCCGGGGCAGACGCTGTCGACCTCCATCGAGTCGAGGTTGTCCACCGACAGCGGCGGCTTGGGCAGCAGTTCCAGCAGCCCCGCCTGCAGGCGGGCCAGGGCTTCCGGCAGTTCGATCACCGGGCGCCGGTGGCCACTCAGTTCCCCGGCGTAGCGGACCAGCTCGGCCAGGGTGTAGACGCGCGGGCCGCAGCAGCCATAGGCCTGGCCGACGGCGTCGCGCCGCGCCAGGCTGGCGGCGATGGCCCGGGCCACGTCGCCGACATACACCGGCTGGAAGCGCGCCCGGGTGTTGCCGAGCGGCATCAGCGGCGCGAAGCGCTGCAGGCGGGCGAACAGGTTGAGGAAGCTGTCCTCCGGGCCGAACACCACCGAGGGGCGGAAGATCGTCAGGTCGAGCGCCGCGCCGGCGGCGCGCAGCTCGGCCTCGCCCTGGCCTTTCGAGCGCAAATACTGGCTGGGGCCATTCACCTCGGCGTTCAGGGCCGAGACATGGATCAGGCGGCGCACCCCGGCGGCGCGGCAGGCGGCAGCCAGCCGCTTCGGCAGTTCGACGTGGGCCCGGGCGAAGTCGGGGCCGTAGGGCAGGCCGTGGCGGCTGTGCAGGATGCCGACCAGGTTGATCACGGCGTCCTGGCCGGCGACCAGCCGCGCCAGGGCGGCCTCGTCGTGCACGCTGGCCTCGATCACCTCCGCCGTCGGCAGCACGAGCAGGTGGCGGGCCCGCTCGCGGTGGCGGGTGGGCACGGTCAGGCGGTGGCCCTGGGCGGCCAGCTGCTGGGCGACATGGCCGCCCAGAAAGCCGGAGCCGCCGAGCAGGAGGATGTTTTTGGCGGTCATGTGGGCAATCGGCAATCTGCTGGATGGATTTTAATCTCAAGTGCGGCCGCAGGCGGGCGTTATATCAGTCTGCAGCCTGCTTGCAGGCCGGTGTTTTCACGATATATGCGAAATCCAGCGCCTTTGCCCCGGCAAATCGGCAAATTCGAAATCCTCCGCCTGCTCGGCACCGGGGCGCAGAGCGTCGTCTACCTGGCCCGCGACGCCCGGCTGGAGCGCGAGGTGGCGATCAAGTCGCTGCATTTGAAGGGCCGCGACGAGGCGCGCCAGCGCGCCCTGATGGACGAGGCGCGCACGGTGAGCCGGCTGCGCCACCCCAACATCGTGCCGATCTTCGAGGCCGGCGAACAGGACGGCGACCCCTACCTGGTGTTCGAGTACGTCGAGGGCGACACCCTGGCCGGGCTGCTGCGCGCCCAGGGCGGGCTGCCGCCGCCGCGCGCCGTCGGCGTCATGCTGCAGATCCTCGACGCCGTCGAGCACGCCCACCGCCACGGCATCATCCACCGCGACCTGAAGCCTTCCAACATCCTGATGAACGCCGAGGGCGTGCCGCGGGTCATGGACTTCGGCATCGCCGTGCGCATCGACCGGGGCGCCGAGGCGGAAGCCAGCGAAGGCATCGCCGGCACGCCGGCCTATCTGGCGCCGGAGTGCATCGTCGACGGCCTGGCCAGCGTGCAGTCGGACATCTTCTCGGCCGGGCTGATCCTCTGCGAGATGATCACCGGCCGGCCGGTGGTGAGCGGCAAGAACGTGCTGGCGGTGCTGCACCGCATGTCCTCGGCGCCGATCCGGCTGCCGCCGGAGGCCGCCGGGCTGATCGACGAGCGGCTCGGCGACATCATCCTGCGCGCCACGGCGATGGACAGCGCGGCGCGCTACGCCGACATCGCCGCCCTGCGCACCGCCCTCAAGGCCTGGCTGGCGCCGCCCGAGGCGGCCGCGCCGGCGCGGCCTGCCGAGGGCGGCAAGCAGTCGACGCTCGACTTCCTGCTGCGCCGGATGCGCCACAAGAGCGACTTCCCGGCGCTCTCGGAAGCCATCTCCGGCATCAACCGGCTGGCCGCCTCGGAGCAGGAGAGCGTGGCCTCCTTCTCCAACACCATCCTCAAGGACGTGGCGCTCACCAACAAGCTGATGCGGCTGGTGAACGCCGCCTACTACCGCCAGGCCGGCGGCGGCGCCATCAGCACCATCTCGCGGGCGGTGATGATCCTCGGCTTCGGCACCGTGCGCTCGATCGCCACTTCGCTGGTGCTGATGGAGCACCTGCAGAATCCCGGCCAGGCGGCGCAGCTGCGCGAGGAGTTCGTGCGCGCCATCATGAGCGGCATCCTGGCCCGCGACATGGCCAGGAAGGGCATGGTCAAGGATTTCGAGGAGGCTTTCATCTGCGCCATGTTCCACAACCTCGGCCGCATGCTGACCTGCTACTACTTCCCCGACGAGGCGGCCGAGATCCGCAAGGGCATGGAGCAGGACGGCGCCAGCGAGGCCTTCGCCTCGGCCAGGGTGCTCGGCTTGTCCTACGAGGAACTCGGCATCGGGGTGGCCCGCAGCTGGGGCTTCCCAGACGGCCTGGTCGGCAGCATGCGGCGGCTGCCCGACGGTGCGGTGAAAAAGCCGGCCGGCGCCCAGGAGCGGCTGCGAGTGCTGGCCGGGCTCGCCGAAGAACTGTGCGCGGTGTTCGAGCAGACGCCGGCCGAGCGGCAGGGAGCCGAACTGGCGAGGATCGGCCAGCGCTTCGGCCAGGCCCTGCCCTGCGACGGCGAAGAACTGGCACTCGCCGTCAAGCGCTCGCTCGACGAAGTCGTCAGCTACACGGCGGCGATCCGCCTCAATCTGCAGCACAGCGTCCTGGGTCGCCAGATCGACGCCTGGAGCAGCGCCGGCGCCGAAGCGGCCGCCGCGGACGAGGACGACAGCGGCGGCAGTCTCGACGACGACCTGACCCTGACCCTGGCCGGCACCCTGGTCGAAGCCGCGCCGGCGGGGATCGGATCCGCCGCGCCGGCCGGGCCGAGCCTGGAGGAGACCCAGGCGGCGCTCAACGCCGGCATCCAGGACATCACCGGCGCGCTGGTGGCCGACCACGCCCTCGGCGACATCCTGCGCATCATCGTCGAGACCATGTACCGCGGCGTCGGCTTCCAGCATGTCCTGCTCTGCATCAAGGACCCGCACGGCCAGGGCATGGCGGCCAAGTTCGGCTTCGGCCCGGACATCGAGGCGATCATCCCCCGCTTCCGCTTCCAGCTGGGGGCCCGCCAGGACATCTTCGAGGTGGCGCTGACGCGCGGCGCCGACATCCTGATCTCCGACATCCGCGACCCGAAGATCTGCGGCCACATCCCGGACTGGTTCGGCCGGACCGTGCCGGCCGAGACGTTCATCCTGTTCCCGCTGGTGATCCGCAACAAGCCGGTCGGGCTGATCTACGCCGACAAGGCGCTGGCCGGCGAACTGCTGATCCCGGAGAACATCCTTTCCCTGCTGCGCGCGCTGCGCAACCAGGCGCTCCTTGCCATCAAGCAGTCAAGGTAGGTCTTCGATCTTGAAGGCGTCGCCGCCGTTCTTCGGCTGGATGGTGCCGAGGCGGCGCTTGAGCGATTGCGGCTGGCCGTCGAACAGCGCCGAGTAATACACCGCGTTGCTCATCACCTTCTTGACGTAGTCGCGCGTCTCGTTGAAGGGGATGGTCTCGGCATAGATGGCGCCCTCGATCGGCTTGACGTCGCGCCACTTGCGGGCCCGGCCCGGCCCGGCGTTGTAGGCGGCGGAGGCCAGCACCGGGTGGCTGTCCAGCTCGTCGAGCACCATCTTCAGGTAGTGGGTGCCGAGCGTGACGTTGGTGTCGAGGTCGTGCACCCGGCCGGGATGGTAGCTGTTCATGCCGATCTTCTTCGCCACCCAGCTCGCGGTTTTCGGCATCAGCTGCATCAGCCCCTTGGCGCCGACCACCGACTTGGCGTTGCTGATGAAGCGGCTCTCCTGCCGCATCAGGCCGTAGACCCAGCCCTGGTCGAGCTGCAGCGCCAGCGCCTTGGGCTCGACATGCTCGCGAAACGGCGCCAGGTAACGCATCGAGTAGTCGTGCAGGGCCAGGGTGCGGTCGGCGGTGTTGATGGCGCGGTCGAAGATGTCGTTGCGGCGGGCCAGCTCGGCCACCGCCAGCAGGCCGGCGTCGTCGAGGCCGCGCAGGCTCCAGTTCCATTCGCGGATGCCCTCGATGCGCAGATCGA
>Ga0138256_10009563_pt1 | contig 10167 bp, 4 predicted proteins | sample KNB2016incub_MG_FD_105486 | JGI IMG/M metagenome (GOLD analysis project Ga0138256, IMG submission 105486) | Active sludge microbial communities from wastewater in Klosterneuburg, Austria - KNB2014incub_MG | ecosystem: Engineered > WWTP > Activated sludge > Unclassified | place: Austria...
AGTAATAAAATAAATGCAGAAAGCAATCAGATAGATTTTGATAAACGAAATGTATTTCCGGAGTCAGAGAATACAAGTAAGACCATCCGTTTTGAATTAGATAGTGTTCATGACTTTGCTTGGTTTGCTGACAAACGATTTTGTATTTCATCAAAAATTGTAAAGCTTGCTTCAGGACGAGAAGTGGAGTGTAGGGCATATTATACACCTGCCAATTATTATGTCTGGCATCGTGCGGTTGATTATGTTGCTGAAGCAGTTTTGTTTTACTCTAAGTATGTTGGAGAATATCCTTATGGCGTTTGTACTGCTGTTGATGGAACTATTGCTGCGGGAGGAGGAATGGAATATCCCACTATAACTGTAATTGGAAACACAGACAACGGTATGGTGCTTAATCAAAGTATTGCACATGAAGTGGGGCATAACTGGTTTTATGGGATACTAGCAAGCAATGAAAGAAAATTGCCTTGGATGGATGAAGGTATAAATTCGTTTTATGAACAACTTTACATGACACAGTTTTATGCAAAAGAAAATGCGGCTGCATTTCAAATGACTGGCATTCCATTAAAATTTGCAAAAACATTTGGTGCTGATAAATTATCTTTTGCAGAAATTAATAAATTATTTTATTTGTTTACAGCCCGAACAAATGATGACCAGAGTAGTGGACTTACTAGTGAGTATTTTTCTAATTTAAATTACGGTGCTGATATTTATTCAAAGATACCTTTATGTTTTTCTCAACTTAGAGATTTTTTGGGGCATGATAATTATGATTCCTGTATGCAAGCATATTTTAATACATGGAAGTTCAGACATCCGGATGAAACAGCAATAAAAAATGTATTTGAGACTATTTCCGGAAAATCGTTAGATTGGTTTTTTAATGGAATGATTAAAAGCAATGCTAAGGCAGATATTAAAATCTGTAAAGTAGAAATGGAAAAAGGAGAAACCGAGGTCTCATTAAAAAATAGCGGAAATCTTGCTATGCCCGTTAATGTATCTTTTTACAATAAGGAAAGGTTGATTGCCTCACAATGGACAGAAGTTTTTGATAGTAAATTTAAGTTGACAAGTTCTGTTTCAGATGCAGATAAAATTGTAATAGATGTTAATAATGAAAGTTTGGATTTAACGCCATTTAATAATTCAATTAAGACGCATGGAGTGTTTAAGAAATGGAAACCGTTGCAACTGCGATTTTTGGCTATGCTTGAAAATCCTGAGCGGGTTCAGTTGTTTTATTTGCCGGCAGTAGCTTATAATAATTATAATGGATGGATGGGTGGTATTGTTTTGCACAACTACTCTCTGCTAAATAAGAAATTTGAGTTTGGGGTGGTACCCATGTATGCATTCAAATCAAGATCAGTTGCAGGTGTTTCAAAAGCAAGCTATCAATTCAATATTTACAAAGGCTGGTTTGATAAAGTAATTGCACAAGTGTCGCCTTCACTCTTTGATGAAGGAATTTCTGAAAGTAGAAATGTTTTTAAAGGATATCTTTCTGTTCCTGCATCATTGAGTTTTAGAATCAGTAAATCACAGTTTAAACCATATTCAGAAAAATATTTAAATGTTGTTTATCATTATGTGCGACAAACCTTCAGTACACAAAGTAAACTGTCAGCAACTAACGAAATCAATATCACTCAAATTGAATTTGCCAGCTTTAATTATAGTAAGACTGAGCCGGGGTCTTTGTCATTTATTCTCGAGAAAGGACAGCATTATGCTAAATTATTCGGAACATGGAAGAAAGAAATTACATTAACAAAAAGAAAGAAGGATGTAGCAATCCGGTTTTTTGCTGGAACTTTTTTAGACAACTCTGATTATGGTGGTGAAGCTAACTTCCGACCCAGTGCATGGCGAGGTACTGATGATTATTCTTATTCAGGGCTGTGGTTTGGCAGAAATGAATATGATGGATTCTGGGCGCATCAGATGCAAGAATCTGATGGTGCCATGGCAGCATATTATCCGGTACGCACTGATCATTGGCTTGCGGCAGTAAATGTTTCATTTAAAACACCAGTGCCCGGCTTGAGATTATTTGCTGATGGAATTACATTTTATCAAGCAAACAAAGTAAGCCCGGGTGCAACAGCAGTTCGTTATGATGCGGGCATAATGTTAAGTATTGCACATGATGTTTGTGAGATTTATTGGCCACTGATTGTTTCTAAAGAAATTAGAGATTACTTTGACTTGAATGGCATAAAACAAACAGACAGGATTCGGTTTGTTTTTAATATAAACAAACTGAATCCTGTCTTATTACGCAAAATGCGCTGAGAGATTTATCTGTATTCCGAGATTTTTAGTCTATACGGTGTGTCATTGAAAAACAGTGTTACATTATAGACACCGGAAGGATGTCCATCTGCAATAGCGCTAAACGGAATACTGTAGCTGCCTTTTGTTTGCATTCCTGCATCTATATTTTTCAATATTCTACCGGTCATGTCAGTAATTAGAATTACAACAGTGCCATCAGTTGGAATTGAGTAATTAATTTTTGTACTACCTCTATATGGATTTGGTGCAGCATTCAAGATGACATTTTTCAGATCACCAATCATGGCAGTTTTTATAAAACTGTATTCAAACTTACCATCATAATCTACTTGCTTTAATCTGTAGTAGTAAAGTATACCTTCTTTAACATTTTTATCTTCGAAACTGTAGTTACTTACCTGATTAGTTGTTCCATGACCATCAACCCATGTGACATTGTCGAAGTTGCTGCCATCAATGCTCCTCTCTAAATAGAACCCGGCATTATTTTTCTCACTGGCTGTTGACCATGTCAGGAAAATACTTTGTTTTCCAGCTGTCGCTTCGAATGAAAGTAGTTCTACAGGTAAGGGAGATACTACGCCTTGTGCTGTACCCACTAATATACTTTGTCCGCTTGCAAAACTCAATCCTACACCATTTCTCAAAACTGCAGTTACAGGTGGAGTTACACATCCACCACTTATAACGGGTGGAATAATCCAACCTGTACCATTTGGATTGATACCTACACCATAATTGGTTTTTGCATTTGTATAGGAGCGATTGTAAAGTGTTATGTTAGCTTCACCGCTGGCTGTATTGGCAGGTGTTAGGGTCCAATAACCATTATTCAACATTGTATCATTGTAGTTCATTAAGCATGGTGCATCTAAGCCTAGTCCCCAAATGTCTGTTGAATAATTAGAGAATGAAGCTTGAATACTTCCTAGTGCAGGGGTTATTCCATTATACAGATCTAAAGTCAATCGCTGATATCCTTTACCTGCATTTCCAACAGGAAAATCATATACTCTTGGAGCACTCACTTGGGGCACATTGCGTCTGAGAAAGCCTTCAACATATGAAGCGCTTGAGCCCGCATTAACTGCCGATGATGCATCATTCATTACAAATACTTCGTGGCTGGCTGTTGTTTGAATTCTAGAGGAGAGTAAACTTAAGCTTCCTGTAGGTCCAATTTTCATATCAGCAATTAGTACCACAGTACTACCTGCTTTGTTTACAATAACATTTGTGAGGGTATCATTATTATTTATGTTTTGTGTTCCTAATCCATTCAACACAAGGTTTCCATTATTACCCATATTAAATTGCCCGGCAGAATTTGATAAACTTCCTTTCAAGATAACAGTTTTATTAATGGCATCAAATCTTGAGCTAGGGCCAATTAAGGCCAAACTACCCTGCATTTCTATATTTTGAAGCAAGTCAACTTTTCCTCCGGTTTTACTAATAGTGATATGGGAGAACCTGTTTGGCGAAATAAGATTACCGTTTAAGGTCTGATCAATACTTCCGTTGTTAAACAAGAAACCAGATCCTGTTGCAATATTCAATTCTCCATTATTCTGTACATTACCACAGATAGTTAGGAATTGGTTGTTATCCATGATTAACGTTCCACCCGGTTCGAGTTTAAGATCTTTACATGAAGCACCTGCTGTTCCAATATAGGGCTGATTAGCTCCTGAAAGCGGAATGATAGCATTTACTGTACAACTTGGAATATTACATCCACCCCAGTTAGCAGCTGTAAACCAGTCGTTGCTTTCTGCGCCTGTCCAATAGGCCGTGGTGCCACCTGCCGTATAATCTACCGGTGCCGAAGCGGGGAAGTTGAGTGTAAACCCTGAAATACTGTTGGAATAGTTACTTACTACCAATAAATAAACATCTCCTGCAGCTGCACTGATTCTTGAGTTGTATGCACCATTAAATCCCGGATAGGCTGCAGGTGCAGTACCGTTTGAATTGCTGTTAAGTCCTGTTAATCCTAATGCACTATAGTTACAACGTAATGGAGCTGCACCACCGGCAATTCCGGCACATGAAGTAGCCCCGGTGCCAGCAATTTTCCATATAGCAAAGTCATAGTCTGTACAGGCAGTACTCGGAGCACCTACCCAATCATTAGGAATAATATTGAATTCAAGATTTCCTGCACTGGCAATATTTATCTGATACCATGCTGAACCTCGTTCAGCAGTGGATAAGCAGTTTGATCCTGCCCCTGGAAAATCACAATTGTTACCAAAAAGTTGAAATCCCGGATCTCCAACCTGTGTGTTTTGATTACAAACAATAATCGGTGAGCCACAATCCTGTCCTTCAATCTCCGGTAAAGAAGTCCCGCCATTAACGGCTATAATACTAAATGTTCCTGTTAAATAACCTTCTCCATCAACGACAACATAATATGTGTTGCCCGGTGTGAGTCCTGTTAAACTTAGTTGTGACATGGTAGTTGGTGTTGGCCAGGTTCCACCACAACCCGGTGCATTTAAATTACAGGCTATAAAAGTCATTCCTGATCCACAAACCCCTGAGTAGGCTGCCATTTGTGTTCTTCTTAAAGTGCCCGGACTAGTTCTAACAGTGACATTACCTGATGCAGGAGCTATAAAACTATACCAGACAGAATTTACCGCATTCGGTGAAGTCCAGCATCCCGGTGCTGCCGGTTCTCCACTGCCATCAGCACAATTGCTATTGCCTGTATAATAAAGACCTAATTCCATACTTTGTGCATTGCAAGGTAAGTCATTATATACCGAGCTTACATTAGCTATGCTTATGGTATAGTCAACATTTTCAGGATTTGCCCAGGTGTCAACAATTATATAGTAAGTTCCTGCTGAAGGCAAGGTTACCGTGCCAGATAAAAACCCACTGGTGGCTTGTCCTAAAGAGGCAACGCACGATGTGCCTGGCGCATCCGGACATCCGTTATATACCTGATAGCCTATATAATTTGTGCTGGCAGAAGAAAGAGTTATAGAGATGCAACGGGCAGAAGCAGTGGTGTAACTGTAAACTTTATCCTCGCCCGATTCATAATTTGTGCCGCAGGAAGAAACACTTGAGCTGTTATAATCATCACCAAAGCAGGCTGTAGTTTCATTATAGCGTTTAAATGGCAATGAGGTAATTACTAATGGACTTGCACAAGTACGGCCAACAACGGAAGTTGATGGCGCGGAAATGGAAAGGTCAAAAGCAAAACAAGATGAACGTGAATCTATTAACAAGTAATAAGTCGTTCCTGCTGTAACTGTTGCACATAATGTTTTATCATCATTGCCTGTTTGTGCCCCAATACAGTTAGCTGTAGATGGTCCACATGGGCTTGCCACAGGGCAACCGTCATAAAGAAACATCCCATTTCTGGTAGCAGTTGTTTTCAATCTAATAGAAATATCACCTGATGTTGTTGGTGTAAATATATATACATTGTCCTCGTCACCTTTATAGTTTGTAGCTCCACAAGTGGGCGTATTACCATCGGTTAGGTTATTTCCATTTCCACAGGTTGATTGTTGTGTTGCCACATAAGGCAATGATGCAACATTAATTACACCTCCACCTAAATTGCAAGATGGTGTTGTTGGAGCGGTAATACTAAAGTTTGTGAATGCAAAACATCCGGTAGAGGATCTGCAATCCATAACTACGTAGTATGTTGTTCCTGCTGTTAGACAAACAGTAATACTTTTATTACCGTTACCTTGTTGGGTACTTACGCAGTTGGCCCCATTGCCTGTTAATGGACAAGCATCAAACACAGAAAGAATGGTGTTGTTAGCGCCTGAGTTATAAGAAACTGTTATTTGTCCAGATGTTGCAGGAGTAAATGACCATACTCTGTCTTCTCCATCATAGTAGTTTGCAGTTCCGCAAGCGGTAAGTCTAATACTGTTAACATCATTAACTTGACCACAGGTAGTTCCCGATGCCATATTATAAGGCAATGATGCAATAGCGGTATATCCTGTTCCTAAGCCAGCAGGACAGCTGTAGCTGAAATCATAGCGATAAGCTAATGTGCCAAGTCCGTTACGGTTGTTACAGGTTGCCCTTGTCGTTAAAACACGATAAGTTCCTGTTGTAACACAAGTCCATTCGAGATAGGAAGCTTGTCCACAAAAGTCATTATTATATGCACCCGGTATGGCTGCTCCTGCATTGGTGTTTATGGTAATCTCTGTATTGTAAGATGTGCTACCTCCATCTGCCGCACAAAAGGAGAAAATGTATTTGTATCCTGCAGTAGCCGGAAAGGTTAAAAACTCCCTACCGTCAACAGCAATAGTCTGCCAGTTGATGCTCGGAGTAATGGAACCGGCATTACTACCGCCACTACATTGTGATTTCACTTCTGAAACACCGAATGAAAACAGGACGAATAAAATCGTTATATGTTTTAGTGTAGTTTTCATATTTATTGATTTATGGATTTACTGTATAATATTTCTTCTTTTGCATTACATGCCTGCTCTGCCAACTGAAAAGATGCTTGTTTCTTTTCCATAATCATAAACTGCATTTTATCCATCAGGTCATAAAAAGAATCGGTTGCATTTTCAGGCATGCGCACCATCAATAAATGCTGGCTTTCGCAAAAACCATGAAATTCCAAGCCTTTTATTTGTTTTAAACTTTGTTTGAAATCAGGCAGTTGCTTAACTAAGTCTAATTGTGGCACTGCAAATACAAAGTCTTTGAGCTTCTGTGGTGAAACATTCTCCTGACAAAATGCACTCTTCGACAGCAGAAGAATCATGATAATGTAAACAAGTTTTTTCATATTAAATTGAATTTAACAGTGCTTATATACGCCCAAGTGCTCCAAAAGGTTATAGTTAGGTCAGCATGATTACTTTTGTAAGAAGTGTAATGTTTTAGGATTAAAGTGGACCGTTTTATAATCATTTAAGCAATTTGCCTTGTAGTTTGATATTTATTACAGAAATTAGCAGCAAATTATTTTTAAAACTTGAGCAACACAGGTAAAAAAATTTATTTTATAAGTGACTTTCACCTCGGAGCACCAACAAGTGAAGAGAGTTTAATCAGAGAGCGCAAAATCTGTCAATGGTTAGAAACAATTAAGGCTGATGTTTCAATACTTTTTATACTTGGAGATGTATTTGATTTTTGGTTTGAATACCGCCACGTTGTGCCAAAAGGATATGTAAGAATTTTAGGAAAATTAGCAGAAATAGCCGACAAAGGAATACCAATCTATCTGTTTACAGGTAATCACGATATGTGGATGTTTGATTATTTACCAAAAGAATTGGGCATTAAACTTTATCGTCAGCCGGAAGAATTTAATTTTGATAACAGAAAATTTTTAATAGGACATGGTGATGGTTTGGGCCCTGGTGATCATGGGTATAAATTCATTAAAAAAGTATTTGCTAATAAATTTTGTCAATGGTTGTTCGCCCGTCTCCACCCTAATTTTGGAATTTCATTAGCTAACTTCTGGAGTCGTAAGAGCAGACAACATACCGGTCATCATGATGCAAAATATTTAGGTGACGATAAAGAATATTTGGTTCAGTATATTATTGAAACTGAAAAAACAAAGCATTTTGATTATTACATTTTTGGCCATAGGCACCTGCCCATAGATAAACAGATTGAGAGTAGCCACTATATTAATTTAGGTGACTGGCTTTCTTATTTTACTTATGCAGAATGGGATGGAAGTAAACTTTCATTAAAGAAATTTGAAGCATAAGTGTTTTTTATGAAAAAGTTTAATGCTTTAAAATTTGGTGCATGGTTCTTTTTGGCTATTTCAATTCTTGCAATTAGTGTATCATTTCGTTATTTGAAGTATGTATCAACGGGAGGCGATTGGTTAACAATAGTGTATTTGGCTGCAACTTTACTTAGTCATTTTTCAGCCTTGTCATTTTTGATTTATGGTTTTCTGTTTGTTCCTGTAGCGTTACTTTTTAAGAATAAGCAAGTTTTAATTGGGTACGCTACCACTATTGGATCAATTTCCTTGTTAGTACTCATTTTAGACACTTTTGTCTATGACCTTTATCGTTTTCATATCAATGGGTTTGTTTTGGATATGGTTTTTGGAGGAGCTTTTTCCGAAATCTTTGTTTTTGATTTATTAATTTATTTGAAGGTTGCTTTTTTTGTGGTTCTATTAACCGGTATTATTTATCTTATTGCACGAATTATCTGGAACTTGTTTGAAGGCGATAAATTGAAAGGTGGAAAACAAATTGCCTGTTTATTATTAGCGCTGTTAATTGGCAGCCATCTACTTCATGCCTGGGCATATGCAACTTCTTATCGCTCAATTCAACAATCATCACTTTATTTCCCATTGTATTTTCCACTGCGTGCCAACAAACTTCTAAGCACACTTGGTGTTGCAGAGAACAATCAAAAACATGATTGGGAAAAATTGCAAGGTGGGCAAGATAAGGCAATTCAATATCCTTTAAAACCACTAACCTTCGATACGGTAACTAAGTATCCTAATATATTATTTGTTTTAATGGATGCCTGGCAGTTTGAAACTTTTAGTAAAGAAATAACTCCTAATATTTATCGTTTCTCACAAGGTAAAATCTTATTTAACCGACACTATAGTGGAAGTAATGGTACACGTGGCGGAATTTTTTCAATGTTTTATGGCATACCATCATTATATTGGGAAGATTTTCTGATTAACAGAATTAGCCCAGTGTTTTTGGATGAATTGCAGAAAAGAAATTATGAAATGAAGATTTTTGCCAGTGCAGCTTTGGTAAGTCCTGAATTTGATAAGACTGTTTTTTCTAAAATCAACAACTTGCGTACACACACAACTGGAAAAAATTTTACAGAACGTGATGAAAATATAACTAAAGAATTTATTCAGTGGATGAGTACATCTACTTCTCAAAAACCATTTTTCGGTTTTTTGTTTTATGACTCGCCACACAATTATAATCTGCCATACTGGTTGCCTCATCCTTTTAAACCCTATTGGGAAAATGTGGATCATACGGTATTGAACAATGATTTTAATCCGGTTCCATTTTACAATAGTTATAAAAACACTGTTTGGTTTTGTGATTCTTTGATACAACAAGTGTTATCTAAACTTGAAGAGAAGAAATTGTTGGAGAATACAATTGTGGTAATTACATCTGATCATGGTCAGGAGTTTAATGAAAATAAGAAAAACTATTGGGGTCATACCAGTAACTTTTCCAAATATCAACTTCAGGTTCCTTGTATAATTTCATGGCCCGGAAAAGCGGCTGAAGTGATTAACCGGTTCACATCTCATTATGATTTAGTGCCTACATTAATGCAAGATATATTGAAATGCAGAAATCCATTATCTGATTATTCTTTCGGCAAAAATCTATTTGACACAACAAGTCAACGAGTATTTGTTGCAGGAAGTAAGGAGCATTTTGCGTTTATTGACTTACAAAAAAATCTGATTAATACAGTGAATTTTAATGGTTCCATGACCGTTACGGATATGCATTTAGATGAATTGGACACTAAGCCTGATGCCAAGATGCTTAATGATTGTGTTTTGGACTTGCAGCGTTACTATAAACCACATTAACGTTACGATGCAGGTTGAAAAAATATTTCTGCCAGCATACAACGTACACTGCCCCCACCAATTTTTTCAATTGTCCCAATTTCAGTATGCAGAATGTCGGAATGTTTTTCAATGGTTTTTATTTGTTCGGCAGTAAATGAATTAAAAGCAGTATTTGATATGGCAAGTAAAGGTATGCTTGTTGTAGTTTGAAGTTGCAAAGCATTACCACAAAAAGAATGTACTTGTTTTGGTGAAATAAGTACAGGTTCTAA
>Ga0138256_10009564_pt1 | contig 10167 bp, 12 predicted proteins | sample KNB2016incub_MG_FD_105486 | JGI IMG/M metagenome (GOLD analysis project Ga0138256, IMG submission 105486) | Active sludge microbial communities from wastewater in Klosterneuburg, Austria - KNB2014incub_MG | ecosystem: Engineered > WWTP > Activated sludge > Unclassified | place: Austria...
GCATACGATCGACCGGTTTCTCCCGAACGGCGACACGGAATTGCTTTTTGATTTTCACGAGACGCCGCAATTCATCTATGACAATAGTTCGCTCAAGGAGATTCAGGCATGTCACGGCGTTTGGGCCTCGGGTGTCAGGACTCAGCCGATAACAATTCCTTCCGGAAACGGAGCCGCGATGATGGTCGTCAGTTTCAAAAAAGGGATGGCAGCGGCATTTTTTCCGTTTCCGATGCACGAGATGGCAGATTCGGTCGTGGACGCGGACTTGATCTGGGGCACTGAAATTGGCGAGATACGCAAGCGAATGATCGAAGAACCAAATGCGGCACGTCGGTTTGAGATACTCGAGGAATTTCTTCTCAAGATTTGCGGACGAAAGTTGGAAATTAATGCCTGTGTCGAATTCGCCGTAAATGAAATGACTGTCCGGCCGGATCAAATCAGCATAGCCCGCATGAACGAAAAAATCGGGTATTCGCAAAAGCATTTTATCGGAATGTTCAAAAAAAGCGTCGGTCTTACACCAAAGGCATTTTTAAAGATAATGCGCTTTCAGAAAGCCGTTCGCACCATAGATGCCGCCAACAAGATCGAGTGGGACATGATCGCACAGGACTGCGGTTTTTATGATCAGGCCCACTTTATTAATGATTTCAAACACTTCTCGGGTTTCACACCGGATCAATATTCCAGAATCCGTAAAAATTATCAGAACTATATCCCCATAGGTTAGGTAAAATTTTTCCAATACCGCGTTTTATTAAATGGGCTAATCTGAGGCTGATATGAATGATCTCTACATTAACCATTTGGCAGTTTTTGTTTGCGCGATATTGAGCCTGGTCATTGGATCTCTATGGTGGTCGCCGCTCCTTTTTGCAAAGCCCTGGCAAGCTGAAAATGGCTTTACCGATGAACAGGCTGCAAAGATGAACCCGGTCAAAACCTTTGGTTTGACGCTTATTCTCGCGTGGGTAATGTCGTATAACCTGGCGTTCTTTCTCGCGGGAGCAGCGACGGATTGGAAGTGGGGCCTGACCGCGGGCCTCCTGACCGGCGTCGGATGGGTTTCGGCGATGTTCGTCGTGGTCGCGCTCTTTGAACAGCGATCGATAAGATACATTGCTATCAATTGCGGCTATATGATCGTCTATTTCGCGATCATCGGTTTGATCATTGGAGCTTGGAGGTAAGAACAATGGCGCAAAAAACATCGGGCGAGTTCGAAAAGGAGTTTATGGATGGCCTCGAAAGAAAGTCGGGAAAAGCGCTCACGGCATGGTTGGCCATCGTTGAAGCGTTTCCGGGAAGAAAGCGAAACGAAGTTATAGCCTGGTTAAAATCGGAACACGGCTTTGGCCATATGGAAGCCTCGCTTCTAGCCGGCATACACGCAAACGGCGGCAAGCCGGTCTATGCAAGCACGACCGATCTGCTCGAAGATCAGTTTGCCAAGGCAACCGAAATGCGGCCGCTCTATGAGGCGTTCATTGAATTCATAAGAGCCAATTTCCCCTCGGCGACAATTCTGCCGAAGAAGACCTATATTTCGGTCCTGGAAAATCGAGAATTTGCGGCGGTGAACATCAAGAAAAAAGAGCTTCGCATCGGCCTTGACCTCGGCGACCGCCCGTTTGACGCGATCATCGAAAAGGCAAAGCTGACCGGCCCGATGCCGCGAATTTCCCATATGTTCGTGTTGACGAACAAAGAACAGCTTAATGACGGCATCGTACTCGCTCTCCGACAATCGCATGCTCGCTGCCATTGATTTTGCTGACAACGAATGAGTCTCCGTTATCCTAGCCGGCTGTGTTAAATTTCCAATATGACCACGGCACGGAACAAGGTGGACCTTGAAATTGAAGTTTGGGAAAGCCTTGACTGCGAAAGCGTGGGAGCTGCAGAGATCGTTGCGATCGAAGAAGCAGTGCGTGCAAGATTTGGGGATTCGGCCGTTGATTCTCCTATGAGTATCGCAAGGCGGCTGGCCGATGAAGGCGCGGTTCTTAGACATTCCGAAATAATGGGCCTTTATGTCGCCCGCAACACCGATCTGCCCTACGAGGCCGCGTTTCGCAACATTCTGAAGATTAACGACCTGAGCGCGGCTGCGGCATCGCTTACACGGCTCGAAAATCTTCGTAGAAAATACGCTTCGGAAAATGATAAAGAAGGCCTTAGACTTGTTCGAGACAAGGCCCGTGAGGGACGTACCCTTGCGATCGATCGCGCTAAAGAAAAGGGCCGCGATCAATCCGAACGGGACAGGTTTTCCGAAATAGCGGAATGGCTCACACTCTGGAATCAATCGCCGGAAATGTTTGAGGCGTGGATAGAAAGACGATTGAACTCGCAGGATTTTCAAAGTAAATTCCCAAATGCAGCCGCCGGTCAAGATTGATGTACCGCTGATCTCAATTCACAATGCGACGCTTTTTTTCACCACCTGAAAACATCACACAAGGCCAAGTACATTTGGGCTATGAGGAAACCCGTCACCTACGGGACGTTCTGCGGCTTAAATCGGGCGATGCGGCGTCAGTGTTTGACGGCCGCGGCCGTGAATATTTATGCAGGATCGAGCAGTTAAATAGAAAAGAGGCCGTATTGAAGGTTGAACGGGAAACGGCGCCGGCGTCGCCTGAATCGCCGCTCGACCTAACGGTGGCGGCCGCCATCCTGCCTGGCGAAAAGTTTGAAATTACGGTCCAGAAAGCAGTTGAACTAGGCGTTGATCGTTTGGTGCCGCTTTACACGGCCAGGTGTGAGGTAAAACCCGGCGGAACCTCGCGGCGGCATGAAAGGTGGCAAAAGATAGCAGTCGAATCGGCAAAACAGTCGGGCCGGGCGAAATTGATGGAGATCGCCGAACCGCAAGGATTGGGCGAGTTGTTTGAAAAAAAAGGATCAACGGCGGAAACGAAGATCTTTTTCAGCGAACGCGGCGGTTCAGGTTTTTCTACTATCGAACCTGCTCTGAAAATGACGGCGGTATTTGGCCCAAAAGGCGGTTGGGACGATTCCGAGCTTGAGAACGCAAGATCTGCCGGATTCGCTATCGTCACATTTGGCGGCCGGATCATGCGTGCCGAAACAGCGGCAATAGCAATGACCGCCATCCTGCAGCACCGCTTCGGCGACATTTCCTAGATCTCGTTCGATTTTGGCCGCGGTCGGTAGAAAGCGTCGCCGCGCTGAGTAAGTTTTGCCTTTTCACCAAGCGTCTGGATCACTGAATCAAGTAGTTCCTTGTTTTCGAGCTTAAAGCTTGTTGTACCGCCGACCTCGGCGTCCGGATCATTGAACTGTACAACCATATAACTTCGTTTTTCCTTGATAAATCCGCCAAGGATGCCGGCAGCGATCACGGGAATGGCCCCGACGACATGGCCGGTATTCGACGTCACCGACCGCGACTGCGGTGAAATGACCAACAATGCCTTGTACGGTATCCCGAAACGCTCCTTGCCATCTTTCCCCATGAAAACAATACGCGCATTTTCGTCATCAAATTTAAGTGTGCCTACTTCTTTCTTCGAGAAACCAAAAAGTCCGCCCTCATATTTTGCCTCCAATGCCGGCGGGGCGGGCGGAGCCTTTTCAGATGCCGCCGATTTGTCGATAGGCCGCGGCTGACCAGAGGCGGCAAATGCGAGAAGGAATAAGGTAATTGCGATCAGTACTGTTCTTTTCATTGGGTTCGTCCTGTCCAGCGATCTGAAGGAAACACGATAATAGACGCAGTTCGCGCCGAATTGGTTGTCACGCCAGGACCGGCAGTTACACATTGCCAAGGTATTCGGAAAGCCTTGAGTTGGCGATCTTGACATATTCGGCCGAGATCTCGGACCCGAACCAAAGGCGGCCAAGCAGATGCGCGGCCTTCGCGGTTGTACCGCTGCCCATAAAACAGTCGTAAACAAGGTCACCAGTGTTGGTCCAGGTGCGGATCTGATCTTCGACAAGCTTTTCGGGGAAGATCGCCGGGTGTGAGAACGCGATCTTATCTCCGGAAGACGACGTGCCGACGTTGTAGGCAAAGATGTTATTGACCTTTCGTTCGCCCTTTATCTCGCGGCCAATATCTTCGTCGGGAACGTTCCCGCGGCCTGCTTCTGTGATCCTGAATGCCTTGATCTTCTGGCCGCTCGACTTCGTCGGCTCGGTTATCGGATTAAAGGTCTTCGGCTGCCCTTTTGAAAAGCAGAACATATACTCGAATGCCTGGCGGTAACGCTTGCCGCAGTCGCTCGGGATCGGATTGTTCTTAACATAGATCATCGTGTCATGTACACGAAATCCGGCTTTCCTAAAAGCAAATGCGTGCTTGAAGCTGGTCAGTGTTTCATCGCCATTTAACGTGCGGTCACCGACGACCCAGATAACCACTCCACCCGGCTTGGTCTTAGCGAACAGGCCGGCGGCTATTTCTTCGACAGGAAAATGATAGCCGTTATAATCGCGCAGATCGTCGTATGGCGGGCTGGTGATGGTCATATCGACAATTCCATCTGGCACCCGACTAAAGGTTTCGAGACAATTTTCGGTGTATATCTTGCCGGTTTCGATCATGCAAAAAAAGCAAAGCGGCCGGCCCACGCCGGTTCCTGCCATTGGCTAGACGCGCAGGTCGCCGAATGTTTGTTTCCATTGCAGCGCATTGGCCATCACGGCAAGCCGTTGGCGATCAGTGTCATTGCAGTTGCCGTAGATCTGTTCGATCATTCTGCGTGCCAAAGGAACCGCCAGCGAGCCGGTATTCGCGAGAAGGTCCGGAAAATAATGAAGCTGCAGCGAGCCGTCGATGCCGCAATGGAACCGGCTTATTTGGTCAATTGTCATTGATTCGACAACCTGCCCGGCCGGAACTACCCGGTCGGGAATTCGCTGCTCAGCTTTGCCGCTGTTTAAGATCGTGCCAAGCAGAAGGATTCCGACCAGTGCTTTCTTTTCGTCCACCATATCGCGGCGAAGTCCGCCCAAAGCCGGATTGGCATTTATCCGCGGGCTAAAGTTCAAATATTCCGGGTTGATCAGCCTTGAGTCGCAGATCACGCCTATGATCGATTCGCTATCAACGGGCATTTCAACAAACCGTCCAAATCCATAATCTTCGGCGGCCGGCACGCCTTCGCCATCCCGCTCTTCGAGGATGCGGGCGATGTACGCAATATGCGAATTTGAACTAACGATCTTGGCAATTTTCATCGTGTCTGCAAAGTGTAACCGGACGTGTTGCCGTTAGTTGGCGTCCCATTTCTCAATAAATGCGCGGATGTGGTCATTTGCCTCGTTCTCTGCCTCACGATCAAGAAATTCTCTGAAATCGTCCTGCTCCGAATCATAATCTTCTTCTGAGAGCTTACATGCAAAATTGACAACCCGCTGCCAGAGCAGATAAGTATTCAGCGTGTCGATCTGATTATATTTCACGATCCGCTCGACATCGCCCGCGAGCCACAGATCCACAACCTGAGTTCCATCCACATCCAGCTTGCCCGGAAAACCGCAAAGCCGCGCAAGGTCATTCAGTCTTGGCGTCATCGAATAGCGCGAAAATCTTTGCAGCAGATCGAGATGCCATTCACTATTCTTTGAATCGAAATAATCACGTCCATTCCACGGCTTATCCGGCCGCTTACAAAAAAGTTCGGCACGTACCTCATTAACAAGTGCCCTTTGGATCAACACCTGCAGATCGGATTCGAGCGAGTTAAATCCAACTAACTGAGGCTGGCGTACACCGACGTAACGTAGAAACTGAGAGATTATCTCGCCCTCGGGCGGCAGACTTTCGGCAAGCGGCATTTTCGGTAATGAATGAAGGGCGAACTCGGTCTTACGGACGCCTTCGACATACACGATCCGCCGCGACAGAAATGCGATCGAGACGATCTTGGACATTGCATACTTAACAAAAGGCCGCGGGCAGCTTTCCTCGTCGTATCCGTTCGTCCCTTCCCAAATCCGCTGGATCGCCTCCGCCTCGGTCACATCCTGAGGAAGATCATACAACCGCACAGCTCCCGCCGCGTCTGGCACCCATTCCAGATCGAAGAACCAAACGGGGTCTTTTATTTCGTCTTTCAACATTTAGGAGCAGCCGGTATCGCCGACACCTATCTTACTATTAGCCGCGAACCGTTTCAAAAATGCGGTCCGCTCATGTTCATGGTGAGTGAAAATAAGATTTGCGAAAAGTCAGTATTCAGGCGACCCTTCTGCTCGGTAGGAGCTTATTGTTTTTAGAAACGATAGTCGGAAAAAAAGAACAAGGCCCATTCGGTACGGCATTAAACCCAAGCGGGCTGGCGACAAGCCGCCACCAAGGAGATTCATTAGGAGGTTTTGTAAAAGAGATCTTTGAAAAACTCATGCGGGCTCGTCTGCGGAGCAGTAGAAATTACTTTAGCTGCGGGTGAAGCGAAGCGTAACCTGCAGATGAAAAACGCAAATACCAAGCATGTGCAACACGCGGGATAACAAACACGGCGTATGCCGCGTGTTTCACACGCACCGCAGGATGTGTACGATCAAACTACACGTTTCGGCTTTACCTTCACATGCAGCTAGGGTTATCCCGCGTGCAAAGCAGGCTAACTGACAAATTGAAACGGCTTTTCAAAGAATCTTAAAAATGTTGCTCTTACTGAGCTAAATCCGGACATTCCCGTGTTTCAGACATCCACATGCCTCGAACTAACTCTACTTCGGCGATCACCTGAAATACCCGATCAGCCATAGTACAAAAATTACCAATAGCCCCAGGCCAACCAATCCGTATTGTGTAATCGCAAGCATTGCCGCTTCCCTTTCAAAACTTGACCAAAGCCGCTTCATAGTTCAACTCCGCACTGTTCGCCGTTTCAAAAAGTCCATCAACACAAATTCTGTTAAGTTATTAGGGTTGGCAAAGTAGGCCTTCCCGCGTGTCATCGCTGTCATTTTCTTTACAAATTCAACCAGGTAATGATCGCTGGCCAGCATGAAGGTATTGATCATTATTCCGGCCTTGCGGCACGCCTGGACCTCTTTGAAGGTCTCGGCCATCACGAAGGGGTCGTTCCCCATCGAATTTTTGTATAGCAGCCGCTTGTCGCCAGCCATCGTGTCGGAATATCGGCGATAAGCGAAGTATGCAGCGTTAGACGGTTCGATAAATGCCGCGGTCGGTTTGCCGTCCGTTATCATCACTATCTGCTTCATTTCCTTTCGCTGTGCCGTTAGGATGCGGCGTGCAAGCTTTAGTCCTTCGGCGGTGTTCGTGTGATATGGGCCAACTTGTGTGGAGGCGAGTTTCGAGATCGGCAATTCTTCGGCCCCATCATGAAACAGAACGATCTTGAGGCTGTCGCCAGGATATTGTGTCCGAATTAGATGGGCCAGCGCGATCGCAACCTTTTTCGCAGGCGTAAACCGGTCCTCGCCGTAAAGTATCATCGAATGCGAGCAGTCGAGCATAACGACCGTTGCACATGACGAGGTATAGTCCTGTTGCCGGACATAAAGATCGCTGTATTCGAGATTGAGCGGAACGCCGAGCCCTTCGCGGGCAATTGCCGACATCAGCGTTGCGTTGACGTCAAGATTAATGGTGTCGCCGAATTCATACGGCTTTGAGCTTAGAACCGCTTCGACGCCGGTGTCGAGGTGCGGCGTTTCATGCCGGCCGATGGATGACTTTCCCATTGATCCGAGCAGCTTCTGCAGCGTCTTGTACCCGAGAAAATCGAGGCCTTTGTCAGTTACCTCAAATTTTATATTACTGGGCATCGGTTCGCCGACCTTTCCTTGTCCTCGGCCGGGCCGGCGTTCGCCGAGCGGTTGTTCAACTTCTTTCAGATCGAGATAGCCTTCCTCGACCAGACGCTCGATGAGCTTGTTGATCAATTCCTCTAATAGCGAGCCGCGAAACTTACCATCATTTTCGGCGAGCATCTTTTCGACATCCCGCTCATCGAGAATTCCTTTCTCCAACAGCGCCTGAAGAATTGCCTGGCGCAAGGCATCGATCGAATCGTCCGGCTTGTGGCGCTCGCGGGTCCACCAGTAATCGTCCGAATATCCCGAGTCGAGCATGGCATCCGACAGCGAATCCATAAGTTCCCCAAGATCCACGCCGAACACGTCGAAACCATTGAATTTTGAATAGCGAATAAACTTCATTTACGCCTTCCTGAGCGGATGCGGCAACGAAAATGCACCTTTCGCGCACTCTGTGTTTTCCCTCTGCGTTCTTTGTGTTTAGGTTCTATTTTAAACACAAAGACCACGAAGCGAAGACGCAAAGCACGCTAAGAACTCACTTTGAGCCGTTACCCAACACATGGCTATCTTGCGTTCAACGCGTCGAATAGGATAATCTGTGATCAACTCAAGTATTAGTTCCCACTCTCTCCAAAAACTTAACACAATCCTCTCTCCGGACTGAAATTTATTTAAAGGAAGGAAAACAATGAAAAAGTTTTTGGTCATCGCATTGGCATTTGCTGTGTTTGCCGTCATGCTCCCGCTTTCTGTTTCGGCACAGGACCGCTCACGCAAGAGTTATCGCTCTTCGCGTTACAGCAATTCGTTTTACCGCGCGAACGAAAGCCGGCGTTATCGCCGGTCATACAACCGGCGAAGCTATCGACGGCCGACGTATTATTCGCCGCAGCGTCATCGTTACTACACTTATTCGCGGCGGCCAAGTTTTTATCGACGGCACCGCAATGTTATCAATATGGCGTTAGGCACGGGCGGCGGTGCCCTGCTCGGAGGAATGCTGGGCGGCCGCCGCGGAGCATTGATCGGGGCCTTGGCCGGAGCAGGCGGGTCGGCACTTTACACCTACAAGCTCAATCCGAAAAAGCGTCGGTACAAACGCTATTGATCATCTAGAATAGGCCCATACTTGCCAAGTCGCGCGGACCGATCTTTCGTGCTGCATTGCGAGATCGGTCCGCGAACTATTTCTGCCCGATACTGCATACCATTTCGCTGAACCCTATCCGATTTAGTGCCTTTCGTAACCTTGTGCTTCGTAAGCAAAGCGGCTAACTCACTGGTAATTCAGCGCCTTACTGTTGTGGCACGCCCATTGTATAGATATCCGGGTAGAGAGGGCAGTGCCTTCGAGAAACTTTAGGGGGAAAAGCAATGAAAAAATATATTACTTCCGTTTTGATGATGGCAATGTTTGCGGTAATGATCCCGTTCTTCGCGACCGAAACTAACGCCCAGACGCGACGGAACTATGACCGCCAGCGTGACTATCGCAATTACGAACGCCGCGATCGAGACTATGAGCGACGCGACCGCAATTTCTACAGCAGGCATCGTAACTTGATAAATATCGGAATCGGTACCGCGGCCGGAGCGATCATTGGCGGATTGATCGGCGGCAAGAAGGGTGCCCTGATCGGCACGGCAGTAGGCGCGGGCGGTTCGGCCCTCTACACCTACAAACTGAATCCGAAGACCAAAAAATACGAACGCGTTTATAACCGCAACTATCGACGCTACTAAAAAGTAAGAACGAGCAAGGGAAGGTCAATGTAAAGACGCGGCGGGTTTAAGGCCCGCCGCGTCTTTGAATTTGAATCAGCTATCGCTACTGCACTGCGCCGGTTGCGGCCCGATAATCGACATAAAGGTTCGATAAGCGTTCGCCGGCCGCCGGATCGGCCCTGGAAAGAAGAGTGATTATCTCATCGCGCGCGGCTAACAGCGCCGGAATCTGCGTCCGCTCCTGTGCCGTCATTATCTGCGATTCGGCATTGTTCGCTTCGGCCTGAATTTCAGTGAAAAAACTGCTCGCATTTTGCCTGGCGGTCTCGTATTCACCGCGGCGTGCGTAGATCTCTGCAGCGGAAAGCGAGTTCTGGATCCTCTGGCGGCGAAGTTCCCGGTTTGCGACGCTTAAGTCCTGGCCGACGCTTCTCTTCGACAACCACATCGGAACAAGGCCCAAAAGGAAAGCGATCAACAGGCCCGCCGCGATCACGATCCATTTGCGTCCCTTTGAGTTCGATTCAACGATTCTTTCTTCCCCGCGTTCGTTATTCTCATCAGTCATTGATTCACCTCGCTTTTTCAATTATAGCCTTCAAGGTCTGTCAGGTCCTCATAAATCATCCCGCGGCGGTCGCGTTTTGCTTTTGTGACGGCCTCGAAGCC
>Ga0138256_10009566_pt1 | contig 10166 bp, 6 predicted proteins | sample KNB2016incub_MG_FD_105486 | JGI IMG/M metagenome (GOLD analysis project Ga0138256, IMG submission 105486) | Active sludge microbial communities from wastewater in Klosterneuburg, Austria - KNB2014incub_MG | ecosystem: Engineered > WWTP > Activated sludge > Unclassified | place: Austria...
ACCCCACCGCATAAAAGCGTTAGTTACCAGCGTATTGTGGACGTCGACAAAAACCGACACGCTCGCATCAACCCTCGCAAGCTCTTCGATCGCGAGGATCGCGTTAAATATGGTCGAGCCCGCGCCGCCGTATTCCTCAGGCGATTCGATGGCCATCAAACCGAGTTCGAAACATTGTTTGATAAGGTCCGGGTCAAGTTTTGCAGCCTGTTCCATGTGCTCTACCCGGGGACGGACCTCGCCCTCGGCAAACTCGCGAACAGATGAGCGAAACAGCTCTTCTTCTTCTGATAAAACGGTTAAACCGGCATTTGAAAGTGCGGCTCCAGCGGCTGTTGTCATAATATGGTTCCCTTAAAATATCTTGTTTCTCAAGTTTTGCTAAAATACCATTTTAGACACCGCAGAGCACAAAGGCAAAGCATTGGACGACACCACCGAAACACAAAAGCCAACCTCAAACCGCATCAAACGCCTTCACCTGCTGGGCATTGTGCTGACCATTTTTGGCATTGCACTATTTGCATATTTTATCTATTCGATCGGGTTTCGGGAGATATGGGACGGGATCAAGCGGTTTGGGTTTGACGGTTTCGCGGTGATCGTTGTGTTGTTTTTCGTGCGGCTCTTGACGCGTGCGTACGCGTGGACGCTGACCGTTCACCCGCCGTACACGTTGACGCTAAAAGATACCGTTCCCGCGATGATGATCGGCGAAGCGATGAGCAGCACGATACCTCTCGGTTTTTTTGCCAGCGGTACGGCTAAGGCGGTCGCAGTTCGAAACCGCCTTCCGCTGGTCGCGGGCCTGTCATCTGTCGCGACCGAAAACCTTTTCTACAGTTTAACGACCGGGCTTTTTTTGATCGGTGGAGCCGCCGTGCTGCTGCGTGGATTCGCTGTCGATGAAAATGTTGCTCTCACTCTAAACGCGGTGATCATTACCCTTGCGGCCCTCATCGTGCTGGGTGTGACAATGGTGATCCGCGAATGGCATATTGCCAGTGGGATCTGTAACTGGGTATACAAGCGCGGAATCCTGCACGATCTTTTGGGCAAATGGCGTTTTGACGTACGGCGTTTCGAAGATCTGATCTACGGCTTTTACCGACATTTTCCGCGGCGTTTTGTCCCGATCTGTTTGCTCCAAATGACCTACCACCTGCTCGGGATCGTTGAGGTTGGGTTTATCCTTTACCGCCTGACCGGTGTCACGCCAACCCTGATGACAGCCTTTCTTCTCGAATCCATTAGCCGATTTATCACGGTTATATTCAAACTGATACCGTTCACCATCGGCGTTGATGAGGCAGGTGCCCAGTTTATCGGCGAAACGGTCGCTCTCGCCGCCGGTGTCGGGGTCACCTTGGCGATCATACGCCGAGGCCGCATATTCTTTTGGACGGCGATGGGTATGATCATGATCATCAAACGCGGGCTGTCGCTCAGCGAGATCACAAAGACTATTAGGCCTTAGCGAGCACTAATTTCGCCCGCAACGTTTTGTCGGTTTTCCACCTAGAGAAATTGCCTTGTCTTCGTCTTTGATCGCCGAGATGATCAGCTTTTTATCACATAACATTTGGGCCCGCATTAGGTACGAATTGACATGTTTCGCATCGAGCTTTATCGCGCTTGAGAAATCGGTGATCGCCTTGTCCGGCTGGCCTGACTTCGAATAGGCGAGTCCGCGATTGTAGTAGGAACTGAGATGATCAGGCTTGCTGTTTATAGATGTCGTAAGGTCGCGGATCGCCGCAGCGTAGTCATTTTTAGCGTAATAAGCCGTGCCTCGATTAAAATAGGATTGGTACGAGGTCGCGCCAAAAATGATCGCAGTGCTGTAGTCGCTTATCGACCCGTCGTAATCGCCGAGCAGATATTTTGACAGGCCACGATGAAGATATATATTTCCGTTTTTGGGGTCAGATGAAAGAGCTGCGGTGTACTGTTTGATCGCTTCGTTGTACTGCCCCTTTTTAGCTAACTCGAAACCCGATGCGAAGGCTGTTGTATTTGCGGGAACAGGCGGCTTATCTGACGATGCTGCGGCTAGCGCTATCGAGCGAATGATCCTTTCCGCCGCTGCTTTAGAAAAATCGTAACGTAGCGGGTAGATAACCGTTACTGTCCAAAATTCCGCTCCTTTTCTTATAAAAATGGCGTCGGTCCGGCTCGCCGCTGTACCGACGCTCATAAAATGTTCCAGCTTGGCTGCTTCGGCACCGGCGATCTGAAACGGTTTAACCTCATATTCGCGTCCCGCTCGGAGCGTGGATTCCCCATCGAGTTCCTTATATCCGGCGACGCTCTCGTAGGCCTGTTTCGTCGGTTCCGGGGTCGCTGCCTGCCGGTTAAAACGCTCGTGCTTTATCAAAATAGAAAAGGCATCGCCCCATTTGTGGCAGGTGCTGTTCGCTGTGACATATCCCGTTATTGAGGTGTCGATCTTCCGACACGTGGTATCCGGCAGCGGGTTCGGAGTCTGGTAGCTTAGACCGGCAAACTGGACGGTTTTCCAATTTGATGGCGGCTCCAGCGAACTCGTAGCGGCGACCGAGCCTGCAAGCTGCACGGACGCAAAAACACGCTCGGCGATGCGTTTCGCGTTAGCGTCGCCAACAGGGTAAACCAGATTTACGTTGGCAAGCTTGCCCCGTTGTCCGAAAACAACGAAGGTACGATACATTTCCTTTTTTTCGTACGGATCAAGTACCTGCTGTTCGAGCTTTGCTGCGCTCTGGCCGAGATAAGTGATATCGGTTATTCGCGAAAGGGCCGGCGTTGCGGAACCCGCGAAAAGCGTTGCGTAGTATTCGGCTTCTTGGCGTGGGGTTCTCTGGTCCTTTGCTTTCTCCTCGTAAACAAAGGTCCCAAAAACGCCCTCCGACCGCAGGCTCCAGCGGACATATGCTTTTTGATACTCGTTGAATCCGTCGGGTTTATCCTGATCAAGCCGGAGCGGCACCGGCGATTCGATACTCAGTCCCGTCCCGGTCAAAACCACTCGTGACCAGCCGACATTTTGAGCAATGCCGGAAAGCACGAAAACTAATAATGCTGCGAAGATCGCAAAACTACTTAGACGAAAGGATTGCATAACAGATCTAATGAAATAAATATACTGCCGAGATTTTCTAAGGGCAATAAAAAGTTGAAACAACCACTTTCAATCGGAAGCATTTTAAGATCTAGAGCGGCCAAAATATCGGAACGAGAGTGATCGACACAACGAATACAATTATCGTAAGTATCGACCCGATCTTTACAAAATCCATAAACCTATAACGCCCTGGCGTATAGACCAGCACGCAGGCCGGTTCAAGCGGCGTGATGAATGAGAATGATGCGGCGTATGTGACGCCAATGATAAACGTGCGCGGATTTAGCCCCAGAGCGACCGCCGTTTTGATCGCAACCGGAAGCACGACGAGGGCCGCCGCCTGATTGGACATCGGCTGAGTCAGTAAAACTGTAAACAAAAAGAATCCGGCAAGCACAGCCGTGGCGCCAAATTGGCCGAAATATTGCTCGATAAGCCCGGCGAGATAGACATCGGCTTTGGTATTTTCCATCGCGACACCGAAACTCATCATGCAGGCGATCAGCACAAGCAAGCGAAACTCGATGAGATCATACATTTCTGAGTAACGCACCGTCTTGGTCGCAAGCAGCACCATCACACCCAACAGTACGCAAACAGCGAGCGGTATCTCGTAACCAACGACGACCTTTGTCAACGAAAGCGTAAGGAAAAGGGCAAATGCCGCGACTGCCCACTTTCGCTTTTCGACCCGCATGCTGCTGGCCGAAACGTCTTCGAGCAGCATCAGCTCGCGGTCAATAACGAGCGGATCGATCAGGCCGCGTTTGCCTTGGACCAGCAGAACGTCGCCAAAAATAAGCTCGAGGTCGCTGAGTTTTTCGATAAACGTCTGGCCATGGCGGTTGACCGCAAGCACCGTCAGGTCGTAGCTCTGGCGAAACTTCATCGCTTTGAGCGTGTGGCCGACAAACCTTGAATCACGCATCACCATCAGCTCAAAAAGCTCAACATCATCGTCCTCGAGCACAACATCATTGAGCATAAAATCAGCCTTGATCTCGAGACCGATCTCTTCCTTTACACGCAAAATATCGCTTATTTTGCCCTCGACGATCAAAGAATCACGGCGGCGGATGCGCTCACTGGAGCTCGGGGCAATGATCCGCTCGCCGTCTCGGATGATGCCGAGAACATTCAATTCAAGTAAATTGTTGATATTCGCTTCTTCGAGTGTTTTGCCGACCAGCTCCGAATCGGGTAAAACTAACAATTCAGAGATGTAATCGCGGATCTGATATTGTTCAGTGAGCGTTGCCTCGCCGCCGCGGCTAGGCAGCATCTTACGGCCGATGAAGAGCATATAGAGCATGCCTACGGCAAACGTAATGATACCGACTGGTGCCAGCTCAAACATAGAGAATGGCTCTTGGCCATAACGAGTGATCGCACCGCTCACCGCCAAATTGGTCGACGTGCCGATCAGCGTGCAACTGCCGCCCAGTATCGCACCGAAGGCAAGCGGCATCAGCAGCTTTGAGGGCGGGATCTTTGATCTAGCCGCGAGGCCGATCACAACCGGCAAAAACATTGCGGCGGTCGTCGTGTTTTTCAAAACAGAAGCCGATACGGCCGCCGTCACCATTATCAGCGCTGTCAATACAAACTCATTGTCACCGGATATCCGCCCGATCCGCCGCCCAATAACATCGACCATCCCGGTCTTGGTCAGTCCGCCGACAAGGATAAACAGCCCGGCGATCGTGATTATCACGTCGTTACCGAACCCCGCGACCGCCTCGCCAACCGTCAAAACGCGTGTCAATATCAATGCTATAACGAGAATAATGCCGATGACATCGACCGGCAGCTTTTCGGTCGCGAATAAAATGATCGCAATGAGCAGCAATATTAGCGTGATCGCAATTGGTGACATGTGCCCAAAAGAATATCTAAATTTGCGGCTTTTGGAAAGGAAAAAGAGCGGTTGGTAAGCCGCTCTGAGGTGTCACATTTGCCATTGCGTCGGGTTTTTATGGCAGCGCGATAAGGTCAAACCCAGCTACCTCATCAAATACCTGCAAGACTCGTTGCTGAAAACTAAATCGTCTCGATTGAACGCTTACCAGATAGGTCACCCCGGTCGGAACGGCTTCGAACCTATAAACCCCGTTGGGGCCCGTATGTACATTTCGTGCTATACCATTCGGATCCGTCAGCGTTACAACGGCACCTCGTACTCCGCGGCCATTCAGCGACGTCAGCACCCGGCCAGACACTACTACCCCCGAAGCCGCTGACACTGCTGTCAAAACAACGCTGTTTGCGTTATAGGTGATGTTAAATGTTGTCCCGCCGAAAATAATCGTGTTTCCCTGGGCAAATGTCCCGGTCACGCCGCCTGTCGCTTGAATTATCGTAAACTGCTGACCCACTGTCGGAGCAAAACCATTTAGGGTCGATCCGTTCAGACTGCTCGTACCCGCTCCAAGATTTACAGCTCCGGTTACATTGAGCCTGTCGTGTTGCGTTCCCGGGGTTGGACCACTTAGCTCGATATTGAGAATTGTCGAGCTGAGATTTGCCGTGCCGTTTACGGTCAGTATACCGGCACTTGTACCCGGAGCAACCGTTCCGCTGCCTGACAAGCCGCCGATGGTTCCGCTGCCACCGACCGTTCCGCTATTAAGGGAAACCGGGCTGTTCTGTTGAAAGCCATTCACGATGATCGTACCGCCGTTTACCACCGTAGTTCCTACAAAGTTGATCGCGCCTGCATTAAACACCAGCGTGCCTGCACCCGTTTTTGTTAAAGTTGAGCCGCTAAAGATATTGCCATTGAGTGAAAGTGCATTACCGACATTTGCAATGTTTATCGTTGTATTTGACAGAAACTCAATATCACCATTCAAAATGCATGTTACGCATGTTGTAGAAAAGATCGCTCCCTGGCCAGAAACGCCCGCTCCATTGATCTCAAACTTTTCATTGCTCTGATAATTCGTTGATGCGATCCTTAACGTTGACCCCGATGCGATCACCGTCCTGTCAATATCTGTGTTTTGTGTCGCGCCTAGAGCAGCGTTGCTTCCAATGATCAGCGTGCCTGCATTGACGCGCGTTTGCCCGAGGTAATTGTTCCCCGGGCCGGTCAAGCCAAGCGTGCCCGTGCCGTTCTTAGTGACGGCAATATGTCCTGCGCTGGTGTTGGTGCCAAGAATATTGCTTGGTATCGACACGGTTGACGCGGTATCAACCGTCAATCCAAAAAGCCCCATGTTGAGGTCGCCAAACATCGTAAATATGCCCGAACCCGGCTTTGCAAATGTCTGGTTAGCCGAAAATATGAGGTCCGGGTCAAAGGTATTATCACCATTGGACGTGTCGCTAATTCCCTCAGCCAGAGTGATTTGATTACCAAAGATCTGGTAACCCGAACCGGTAAACTGTATCGATCCAAGCTGGAGGCCGCCGATGTTATTACTATTATTTAGATTCTGCGCCCCTGCGGGAAAGACAAGATCGGTTCCCGCGCTTGCATTCGAAGGAGCAATACTTGCGTCCCAGTTGGCGGCTGTGCCCCAGCTTGAATTCGAGCTGCCGTCCCAAACAAGTGTGGTTCCTTGATATGTCAATACGACTCCGTTGACCGTGTATGAGATCGCAAAGATGTGACCGGATTCATTTATTGTCGCCCCTTGCGCAAATTGTCCGGTAAGATCGCCCGCTCCTTGTTGCGAAACGATGGTGAATTGCTGACCAATGTTTGGCGTGAATCCGACTATAAGATCCAGATTGGCTCCGCCGAGATTGATGTTGTTGCCACTTACCCTTAGCTGGTCAAACTGCGTTCCCGCTGTTGTACCGAACATATGAATTTCCAGCGTGGTCGCTGCGTTGAGAACCGAAGCTCCCGTTGTGGTAAGAATGCCAGTGCTTCCTGCCTGACTGCCGTTATTCAGCCCCGGCCTGATCTCGCCGCCGTTCGCTGCATTTGCCGTGATCGCACCGACCGATCCGGTGCCTTGAAGAGCGCCGCCGTTGAGATTTACGCTGCCGAGCACACCCGGCGAATTTACACTCAAGCGGTGCGAATCGATCTCGGTCGGCCCAAAGGCCGAGCCGTTGCCGATGATCGTTGCGTTGCCGGCCAGATTCAGGTTGCCCGTTCCGTTGAAATCGCCGTTGAAAAATATATTGTTTTGTGCGCCCGTTGAAACATTCAGCGTGTGGCCGCCAAGATTAATGGCTCCGTTCAGATCTAGGTCGCCGAACGTGGAATTGAAGGTTTGATTGGCGTCGAGAGTAATATTTGGCGAGAAACTCGGAACCTGATTCGCGCTCTCAGTGCTTGATATGCCTGCGGTTAAAAGGATCCGGTTCCCTGTGATAGCGTAACCACCGCCTTGTATCAGGATAGAGCGAAAACGTGTACCATTGGCAAAGTCGTTGTGACTGGGAAATCCCCCCAACGGTTCCAAAGGAAAAACCAGATCGTCATCTGCTCCGGCACCGCCGACTCCATCCCAATTTAGGTTCGATGTCCAGTTGTTGTCACCCGCCTGGCCGGACCACGTTTCCGTGGCTAGCAATGCATTGTTGCTTGCCTTAACTTCGTTTTTGAACAAAGAGGCGGCAACGCCGACCGGGGCAAAGATATAACTAAAATATCCGTTAGCGGTCTGTGCCTGTGCTATCGGCAATGCCGCCGAACTAAAACCGGTAATAATCGCCAATGAGAGGGCGATGATCGTCATCTTTGCAAATAATCTTTTAGTCTTTATAGTCATATTTTCCTTACGCCATAAGACGGCGGGTCTGGTTTTGGTGCTTCAAGCTTTCGATAAGCGAAGTTACACATAAAAAGATTCTGCTGGTCGAATCCAGGTGATAATGGCAATCGTTGGTGCTTATAAAATGAAAGAGATCTGTGTCGGTCGTGCCAAAAAGATCTGCCGCATCTAACAAAGGAACAAAATCAGAACCGCGGCCGCATTTGCCGCACGGTGCCAATTCGGTCTTTGCCCGTTTGCGGATGAGCTGTATGCGTTCGAATTCGATCACTATTTCCCTCTGTTTTTTTGGTGTCATCATTTAGCTCGCGTAACGCTTTCAAGCCGTCCAAAAATTGCAAGATTTTCTACGCTGAAACAGTTATAATCTTTGTCACCAAAAGGAATCTTTAGTTTTTTGTGAAGTTTTTCTGAAAGATCTCTGAGTAATTTCTGAAGACCGCAAATGAACGACCACGATAAACTTTTTAGCTTTGCAACGTTTAGACTCGACGCCACTGAGCGACTGCTCTTTGACGGCGACAGCGTGGTTACGTTGCCGCCAAAGGTTTTTGACACGCTATTGATGTTGATCGAAAATGCTGGCCGCGTCCTCAGCAAAGAGCGGATGCTCAACGACATATGGGAAGGCAGCTTTGTCGAGGAAAATAATCTCGCTCAGAATATTTCGATCTTGCGGCGGCTTTTGGGCGAAAACGACGAGTTGAAATTTATCGAGACCGTGCCGAAATATGGTTATCGATTTGTCGCTCCAGTGAATGCAGATGAAAATATGCGGACGACGACCGAAATTGTCGAAGCGACGCGTACGCGGATCTATGTAAACGACGGTGACGGCGAAAGCAATATCTTGTCAGGCTCTACTCCGCCTCCGGCACTCGCCCGTCACAGGCCCGAAACACGATATGTACAAAATGGCGATGTGAATATCGCGTATCAGGTGGTCGGCTCAGGGCCCATCGACATTGTGTTTGTAATGGGATGGGTCTCGCATCTCGAGTATTTTTGGAAAGAACCTCAGTTCGCCGCCTTTCTCGACCGGCTCGCCTCATTTTCGAGGCTTATCTTATTCGACAAACGCGGCACAGGCCTGTCGGATCGCGTTCCGCTAAACGAACTCCCGACGCTCGAACAGCGAATGGACGACGTTCGAGCAGTAATGGACGCGGTCGGGTCGGATAGCGCAGTACTTTTCGGCGTATCTGAGGGCGGGCCGATGTGTTCGCTATTTGCCGCGACCTATCCCGAACGGACCAAAGGAATCGTTATGTTTGGCACCTATGCCAAACGGATCAAAGAAGATGACGATTACCCATGGGCCCCGACGATCGAGCAACGCAACAGATTTTTTGAGGTCGTAAAACGCGATTGGGGCAAACCCGTCGGTATCGAAGAGCGGGCTCCTTCCATGGCAAACGACCCGGCGTTTCGTGAGTGGTGGGCCGAATATCTGCGAATGGGTGCTAGTCCAGGTGCTGCGGTCGCGATCACGATCATGAATTCCGAGATCGATGTCCGCGACATCTTGCCGCTTGTTAGAGTGCCGACGCTGATAATGCATCGTCGCGGAGATCTGTGTCTCAATGTCGAAGAAGGCCGATTTGTCGCGAACAAAATACCCAATTCTAAATTTGTCGAGATGGACGGCATCGACCATCTGCCCTTTGTCGGCAAACAGGATGAGATACTCGACGAGATCGAACAATTTGTCACTGGCGTACGGTTCGCGGGTGAATACGACCGCGTTTTGGCAACGGTAATGAGCATTTCTTTTGCCGACACCGGGACCGAGTTCGGTAAACGCGGCGACGAAGAATGGGCGGATTTTATTGATAGCTCGAAAAGGTTTGTTCATAAACAGCTTAGCCTTTTCAAAGGGCGCGAGGTGTCGGTCGGCGATGACGAAACACTGGCCGCTTTTGACGGTCCGGCCCGTGCGATCAGGTGTGCCTCTGCCATTAACGAAGCTGCCCGGTCCAGGGGCATCGCTCTCAGTATCGGGCTGCATACCGGCGAATGTGATGTAGTTGACAATACGTACAGCGGATTTGCGGTTGATCTTGCACGCTGCATTCGCGCAACAAGTTCCGATGGCAACATTATCGTCTCGCGAACCGTAAAAGACCTTGTCGCCGGCTCAGGATTGGAATTTACCGAGTTTGGTTCGCAAATATTTGACGGTATCGAAGGCAAGTGGCGGTTGTTCAATGTTAAGAGTTAGGCTAAACGCGGCAAAATCATTATGAAAAAATTTAGGTATCTATTTATCGTTCTTTTAGTTTTCCCGCTGTTGGTAAGCGGCCAGACGCTCGACGATAAGATCAAAGAGA
>Ga0138256_10009568_pt1 | contig 10165 bp, 7 predicted proteins | sample KNB2016incub_MG_FD_105486 | JGI IMG/M metagenome (GOLD analysis project Ga0138256, IMG submission 105486) | Active sludge microbial communities from wastewater in Klosterneuburg, Austria - KNB2014incub_MG | ecosystem: Engineered > WWTP > Activated sludge > Unclassified | place: Austria...
TATACTTCAGCATTTTGTTAATTGTAGTTTGAGCATACATTGATTTTAACGCACTGGTCATTATTTATTTGCCAAAGTAATTTTAGCCAAAATAGAGAAATAAAGTTGATTTAAAACCCTTACCTTTGTGCTTGGAAATAATCCTGAGTAATGCAGAAAAAATGGAATTTTGAAATTCTTTCCTGGTTGTTTGTTATATGCTTTTGCGCTTTAATTATAATACCGATATATATGAAATCAGGAGTAAATTATGGATTTTATATTCCTAATGTGATATCCATTACATTTTTTCTGACCTTCACAAGATTACTCTTTTTGTTATCGTATACTCCGTATGCGCGACTTAAATGGCTTCGTTTTTTACTCATATTTTTGCCTATTCCTTTATTTATGTATCACATAGATAGCCTGTATAACTTTCAGCGTTTTATTGATGAAGAGGGAACCATCAGCTTTTTTAGTGGCTCTAACGATTTAAATGATTATAATTTTGGCAAATTTATAAAGTTTCAGTTTATATTTTTTTGCGTGGGCGCTCTGGTCACTATTGGACTTATGCCCGTAAGAATGATCATCTCTTTCTGGAGAACGACCAATACCAAAGACAAAGTGTAAAGAATATAAATACTTTAATTTTATCATTAATTTTAATATCTAATATGTCACAAGTAAGCGAATTTAATGATTACAGGAGCAGAATGAATGAACGAATATTGGCTCAGGACAATAAAGTACTAAAAAGATTTTTTAGTCTGGATAATCAGGCCTATCAGGATGGTGCTTTAACTGAAAAGACGAAGGAACTATTGGGATTAGTCGCTTCAATGGTGTTAAGATGTGATGATTGTATAAAATATCACCTTGGCACTTGTTACGATTTGGGGGTAACAACAGATCAGATATATGAAGTATTTTCAGTGGCAAATTTGGTTGGTGGTTCTATTTGTATACCTCATACCCGTCGGGCGGTGGAATATTGGGACGAATTGTCTCTTAAAACTGTTGATTAATCTACATAGAATAGATTCATAGCAATTCGATCTGCAAAATGTTTACCTTCTTTGGACAGGGAGTAGTTACCGTTATTTTTAATCACATGCCCTTTTTGAATTTCATGCTGGATCAATGACATGAAATAGGTCAAATATTCAACACCAAAATTTTGTATTTTTTGGTCATTTACTCCCCACATTGTCCTTAGTCCCGTCATGATATATTCATTATACCTGGATGAGACGGATAAAATTTCAGTTTCATGAGGTAATGTGTCTAGAAGTATACTATCAATATATTTTTTATTATTCGCAATATTCCATGATCTTGATGTGCCGTTAAATGAGTGAGCAGAAGGACCTATTCCCAAATAACTGACCCCTTTCCAATAGTTGGTATTATGTATAGCATGTTGACCAGGTAACCCGAAATTTGAAATTTCATAATGGTCAAATCCATGTAAAGTAAGTGTATCAATTAAAATGTTGAATTGTTCTGTGGCAAGTTCTGGATTAGGTGCAGGTGTAGCTTTGGTTTTAACCTGATAATGTAAAGCAGTTTTTTCTTCCACCGTCAAACAATAAGAAGATAGATGCGGAATTTTGAAATTCAGGGTTCTCAGAATGTTTTCTTGCCACATTTCAGTAGTGGTCGTGGGACTGCCATAAATAAGGTCTATAGTAATATTTTCAAATCCGGAATCCTGACTTAATTGGATGCATTTTGTGGCATCCATTGCATCATGCGCTCTGTTCATCCACTTCAGATCAATATCAAAAAAGGACTGTACCCCAATGCTTAGTCTGTTAATTCCCCATTTTTTAAAGATGCTGAGTTTTTTGGTATCAATATCGTCGGGGTTTGCTTCAAGGGTTATTTCTGTCTGACTGTCCCAAGAAAAGTGACGTGATAAAGTAATAAAAATTTTATCTAAGTCAGACTCGTCAAGTAAACTGGGGCTGCCTCCTCCAAAGTAAATGGAAGTGAGATATTTATCTTGGAGATATTCTTCTCTTAATTTGATTTCATTGCAGATAGCTGTAATCATCTCATTTTTTAATCTTAATGAGGTAGAAAAATGAAAATTACAGTAAAAACAAGCTTGTTTGCAAAAAGGAATATGTATATATATACCAGACATTTTGTATTTTCGTTAATTTAAGTGATAAACAAACCACTTTTTGCAGCAGATATTTAATTATACTAAGCACTTATGGAACGACTCTGAAAAGTACGAACATCTCTTTCGTATTACAAAGGTATACTTATTATTGATGTTGACCCTACAATCTTGCGTGTTAGTTGGGCAAAAGCAAATGAATCTAAAAATTATTCATCTGACAAATCACGACAACAGACTAATGGAAGATGATATAATTTTAAAGATGGATTCATCAAAGGTTCGTGAGTACTTAAATGATCATCTTATAAAAGTGCTTTCTAAAGGATACAGCCATGCTAATCTGGATTCTCTCCATTGTCAAAGGGATTCATGTCTGGCGCTTATTTATCGGGGAGAGCGGATGTCAATGGGTGAGTTAAGACTATCTGCTGAACAGAAATCCATACTCGAAGCCAGTGGGTTGAAACGAACCAAAATGAATGGATCAGAGATAGATTCCAGCAAGCTGTATACATTTCTAAGCGCAATTGTTGCCCATCAGGTCAATCAGGGTTATCCATTTGCTATGGCAAAATACGATTCTGTTCAGATAATTGACGGCAAGCTGCATGCTGCATTAAAAGTGGTAAAAGGTAATCTCATTACTTTTGACACCATTATTTCTGAAGGGAAACTTGTATTGAGAAATACATTTATGAGAAGACTTCTCGATATTAATAATGGGGATAGATATGCTCAGGATAAAATTATTAGTGCCCGATCAAGGATAAGCGATCTTCAGTATGTTCAGCAGCGAACAGATCCATTTATCAGGTTTATCAATGATAGAGCATCATTGATTCTTACCTTGGATCCAAAACCTGCCAGTCGTTTTGATTTTTTAATTGGTGTGCTTCCTCAGGTGAAAGATGGGGTAAGAAAATGGAATATAACCGGTGATTTCACTGCTGAACTAAATAATACATTTAATCAGGGAGAATACTCGTTGTTTCAGTTTAAAAGACTTAAACCGGAAAATCTGGAGTTATTGTTAAAGTCTACCATACCCTATATTTTTGGTCTTCCGATAGGCAGTCATATAGATTTCAGGCTTTTTAAAAATGGAAATAAAAATCTTGATTTGTATTTTGATGGTGGACTTCAATATCTTTTTGGCGGATTTAATAATATAAAGCTGTATGGAAGTTACCGGTCATCGACATTATTGGATATTGATATTTCCGGCATAATGTCTTCTTCAAAATTACCAGCAAATCTGGACATTTCTTACTCAGGATTAGGTGTAGGATTAAACCTGAGAAAACTGGATTACAGATTTAATCCTTCCAAAGGTTATTCAGCAGATATAAATGTAGTCGCAGGAACAAAAAAGATCATTCCCAATAGACAGATTGTAGACCTGGATGGTTTTGAAAATAGTTATGATACCTTGCAGTTAAAAACATTACAGGCGGAACTCGATTTTTCAGCAGCATATTACATTCCTGTCAAAAATTGGGCTACCATTAAAACAGGTGCTGCTGTGGGACTGCGATATAATCAGCAACAACTCAGGCCCAATGAACTTATGAGGATAGGAGGGAATAAATTACTCCGTGGGTTTGATGAAGAAAGCATTTTTACGGATATGTACGCTTTTGCAACCGTAGAATTCAGGATACTTTTTGACCAAAATTCTTATCTCAGTCTTCCATTTATTGACGCAGGTTTTACGCATGTGGTCGTGGAAGGAATTGAAAAAAATGATCCGGTTTTTGGGGTAGGAATGGGCTTGAATTTTGGTACACCTGCGGGAATATTTAATCTGTCTTTTGCAGCAGGCAAAAATCTAAATAATCCTTTGGACTTTAGTAAAATGAAGATTCATTTTGGGTATGTAAATCTGTTTTAGTATGGGCAATAGAAATTGGTATTTACTTTGTCTGATTTTAATCTGTTTACAATGTCAGAATGGAGCTGAAAAAAAGAATATTGAAAGGTCATTTTATTATTGGAAAACGGTTTATTCATTAAATCCGGAAGAAAAAATAATATTAGATTCTCTTAGTGTAAAGAAGTTATACATCAGATATTTTGATGTGGATTGGGATGAAAAAAACAAAAGACCAATACCCAAGGCACCCATTAATTTTAAAGAGATTCCAACGTATAATGTGGTACCTGTGATATTTATAACCAACAGAACAATGGTCAACATCGCTGAAATCGAAATACCTGAGTTGGCCAAAAGCATTGTATCAAAGGTTGAATCTTTGCATGTAAATCAGCGGTTACCATATGGTGAAATCCAAATGGACTGTGATTGGTCAGAAAAAAGCAGAAAAAACTATTTTAAACTATTACAAGAAATAAAAATCTTAATTGGTGGGTCATTAGTTTTATCTGCTACAATCAGACTTCATCAGGTCAAGTTTAGCAACAGGACAGGCGTTCCTCCTGTAGATAGAGGCGTGCTGATGGTGTATAATATGGCTGCAATCAACGACTTAAACACAGTGAATTCTATTTTTGATGCAGAAATTGTCGATCAGTATACGGATAATCTTGCTGACTATCCTCTTCATCTAGACCTGGCATTTCCAATGTACCATCAAAATGTCCTATTTCGGGGTGGTCAATATATTGGAGTATGGCGGGATAAAAACATTTTCGACCCAAAACTTTTACCTTCATATTTCAAACATGTTGAAAAGAATACTTACAAATGTATAAAAGACACATTTATGCATAATATGTTTATCAGAAATGAAGACATTGTGCGAATAGAAGAAACACATTTGAGTGAAGTAAAAAATGTTTTGAAAACTATAAAAAACCAATTAAAAAGCGATACTTTTACTATCATATTTTTTGACATTAATTCCAGTCATACAAAACATACGTCAATTGAGGAAATCAAATCCATCTTTTAAGGTAAGTAAGATTTTTTTAGTCTTTGCCTTTGTGATATTCTTATCATGTGCGGATTATTTTTATTATGAAATGTATAGCGCGTTTTATCCTGAAACAAGCAAAAGACCACCAACAACTGAGCGTTTCTTTTTTACCAATTATTATCCATATAATGTTCCGTCATACGCTTACGATACAAACGAGGGAAATGATAGTATAAATATTGACAGTTGGATTAGTTATACTTCAAAAAAAATCCCCAGAACTATTTTTTATGACGGATTAATGCAAAACAGCAAGCAGCTGCAGACTTCTTTGGCGCAAAAAGGTTTTAAGGAAGCCTCGAAATATGTAGAGACATTACTGGCAACTGACAAACTTATTCTCAATCAGTTTGGTGACGATCCTTGGGACGGCCCACTTCCTAAAGATACTGCATTGATTAAGTCATTGTATCCGGCTATTGAACAGAATATAATCAATTGTAAGGATTTATTTTTGAAGGAAAGATATATTTATTTGTTGCTTAAAACAACATCCTCTATTGCAGATCATAAACAGACCATCTTGTATTATGAAAAACATGGAGCCGCATTTAAGCCAACTACTTTTATTTCGGATTGGTCGTGGTGTAAGTATGCAGGAGCTTTTTACCACGTTGGTGATTTCCCCCGATCATTTTATGAATTCAGTAAAATATATAGTCAGTCCGTGACAAAGAGAGCCGAAGCAGGACATAGTGTTTTGGTGTATAATATTCCATATTCTGAGGAAGTATTGAAATATTGTAAGAATGAGGAAGAAAAGGCAAATGTATTTGCATTGGCGGCTATACTTCCTCATGGCAATGGACTAGGCATGATGGAAAAGATCTATGCGTATAAACCTGATCATGATATGCTTCAGCTTATTGCGACCAGAGAAATCAATAAAAACGAAGAATTGTATTACCAGGTAAAATTGGAAGATGATGAATACAGTCCAAGTTCCAATAGTCTCAAAAAAACAAATATTCCGGAATTATTGGCGTTTTTTAACAAAGTCATTACTGATAAGAAGACGGACAGGCTTGATTTTTGGTATCTAGCGGCTGCTTATTTATATTCTTTAAGTGATGATGTGGAGAAAGGTAAAAAATATTTGCAGGAAGTAAAAGAAGATTCTGCTAATCCTTTTGTAGGAAAACAGAAAAAACTATTGAATATAATATTTGAACTTCAATCACGTACTCCTTATGACGACGAATCATTTGCGAAAATTTACCATGATATCAGCAGTTTTCAAAGGAAGGAAATAACCAGAGATATGTCAGCTATGAAATTGATAAGCAATACTTTGGCTGATTATTTTCAAAATAGAGGCGATGTAGGTATTGTTAATAAACCAACATCATTTTTCAGCGGGTGCGGGAAAAAGAAAATCGAAAACGTTGATATGGCTAAACATGACTCTGCCAGAGTTTTTTTTGCAGAGCTTTTGTCTAAAATATCAGGTACCTATGAAGAAGATGGTATCTCTTATGTCAATGGAGGGTTTGAAAGGCAACTGTTTGTCGATACACTCACCACAAATCTGTTAAGCAATGTAGTAAGCTTTATTGAGAAAAAAGATCCATACCCGCTTGATACCATGCTTATCCACTTAGCGAATATTTCTTATAATGAGCTTTATCTGGCTTATGGTCGAAGACTTATGCTGGATCACAGATTTGAAGATGCACTGCAAGTTTATAGAAAGATTACGCCAGAGTTTATGAAAAATTTAGTTAATCAGGTACATTTTAATCAGGGACCTGAGCTGTATTTAAAATCATGGAAGTACGAAAATATATCAGATTATTTGACATATATTGAAAGTATAGTAAGTTATAAAAAAGCCACGGAAACAAATCCAAAAGATAGTGAGGCATGGTATAAACTGGGAGAAGCGATGATGAATATTTCATATCATGGCAAGGCATGGATTTTGTCAAAAAGCATGTGGAGTTCTGCCGAAATGGATTATTATTGGTGGGGTCATGACGAATATTTTTCAAAGCCAAATCAAGCGGATAACCAAAACTACTATTCAAATTTATCTTCTATATCCTGCTTTGAAAATGCAGCCAAATACTGTACCGATAAAAATCTGGGTGCAAAAATTTCTTATCTGGGTGCAATGGCTGAAAGAAATAAATTTTGGGCACAGTACTACAAAAATCAACCCAATGATTATGAAAAAAGGGATGCCTATCATCAGACTCAAATGGGAATATTTAACTCAAAATTCATGTCATTTTTTAAATTGCTGAAGAGTAAATTTAATAATAGCGAATATGAAAAAATGATACTGAAGGAATGTGAAACGTACAGTGACTTTGTGCAATAAATAGATTCATCACATTTGCTTAAAAACTTTAGATATTATTCATATTTTTGGCCTATAATTTATTAAAGCTGATGTCAAAATATAGTTTTCTTATTGTGATACACTTCAATGTATGTTTGTTGATGATGTCCCACAGTGTTGTCATAGGACAAATAAAGCCGGAAGCATATATTATTCCAAAGCCAACAGAAATATTCTACACAGGTGGATTTTGTACTTTTGATCATATTGCTTACCAACACGATTCTGTTTTATTTTCACCTTATACAGATGTACTTTTTGAAAGTATGAACAAGTATTTGCCGGTGAACAAAAAATCAGCAGCTTCAGACATCAATCTTGGATTTAAAGTATCATCGGACATGATGTCTGAATCATATGAACTATACATCTATAATGATAAAATAATCATTTCGGCTGCAGACAAAATTGGTATACAATATGCATTAACCAGTCTGGAGCAGGTAGTCCGTTTTAATAATGGGAAACTCCCCGTAATTGTCATCAAAGATTCTCCAAAATTCAGATACAGAGGTTTACATCTGGATGTATCACGACATTTTTTTCCAAAGGATGATGTCAAAAAGTATCTGGATTATATGGCGTATTACAAATATAATAACTTTCATTGGCACCTTACGGATGATCAGGGCTGGAGATTAGAAATAAAAAAATATCCTAAATTGCAGAAGATCGCCGCACGAAGGAAGGAGACTTTGGTAGGTCATTACAATGATGAGCCACATAAGTTTGATGGGCTAAATTATGGTGGATATTATACACAGGAAGATGTCCGGGAAATAGTGGCATATGCTGCTGCCCGCAATATAAATGTGATACCTGAAATCGAAATGCCGGGTCACGCACAAGCTGCTTTGGCTGCATATCCTGAACTGGGCTGCGAAGACAAGAAGTACGAGGTGGCCACAAAATGGGGTGTATTTGAAGATGTTTTTTGTCCGACGGATCAAACATTTGCTTTTCTTGAAGATGTCATTGATGAAGTAATCACACTTTTCCCAGGCAAATATATCCACATCGGCGGCGATGAATGCCCAAAAGATGCCTGGAAAAGAAGTCCGTTCTGTCAGGATTTAATCAAAAAGAACAAACTTAAAGATGAACATGAGCTACAGAGTTACTTCATCACACGAATGGAAAAATACATCAACTCAAAAGGCAAACAAATCATAGGTTGGGACGAAATTCTGGAAGGTGGATTAGCTCCAAATGCTACTGTAATGTCTTGGCGGGGAATCGAAGGTGGCTTGGCTGCTGCAAAAGAAAACCACGATGTCATCATGACACCGGGCACTCATTGTTATTTTGACCATTATCAGTCTGAATCACCTGATGAACCACTTGCCATAGGGGGTTACACTCCGCTTGAAAAAGTATACAGATGGAATCCTGTACCACATGATCTCGAAAAAGAAAAACACAGGTATATTCTGGGTGGACAAGCCAATCTTTGGTCTGAGTATATTAAGACTTATTCAGGTGTGGAATATATGGTGTATCCCAGAGGTATGGCGATGTCGGAAGCACTTTGGACTCAGGCAGATGACTATTCAGATTTCCTAAAAAGATTTGTAAAACACAATGTTTACTGGAAATCGAATGGTGTAAATATCGCCAATCATATCTATGATCTTAAGCCGAAAATAAAAGCCGGAAATGCAAAACTTGTTTCGGTGAGCTTTTCATTGCCCGGAAATGCAGGAATCAAACACAGCATTGATGGGGTGGAAACCAAGATGGTCACATCAGGAGAAGATATAGTAATCTCTCAATCGGGCAAGCATACTTTTCAGGCGGTTGATGGTGATGAAAAGGGGAAACCACTCAATATTATTTTTGATCTGCACCTGGCTACCAAAGCTATTTTGACTATGGCAGAAGAACCGGCAAAACAATATTATGGTAACGGCCCGGGCAGTATTATTAATGGCGTGACTGGCAGCAATGAAAAATACGGTGGCACGGAATGGCTTGGATTTGATGGTAAAAATTGTACAGGATTTCTTGATTTTGGAAAAAAAGTAGAAGTTGGTGAAATACAGTTCAGATTTTTTAAAGGTGAAGGTCAGTGGATTTATCTGCCAAAAAAGGTAGAGATTTATACATCAGAAGATGGAAAGACATTTAAATCCGTTCAAATAAGGAAAAACATCACTTCAGAAACAAAAATATGTAACATAAACATGGCTTTGGGTAAAATCAAAACCAGATATTTGAAATTTGAAATTACAAATTTTGGAAAGATACCTGAGGGAGCACAAGGGGCAGGTCACAAACCCTGGTTATTTGTAGATGAGGTAGTGGTGAGGTAGGGAGCGAAGTTAAATACGCCATACCTTTCCATTCGCCATCACTTCCTGATTTTTTTCGTCAAAGGTTACTTTTGCACCGGTTCTCACAGCTGCATTGGTCATAATGGTGGCTATGGAATGATAATATCCCGCTTCCACAGGTGCATTGGTTTGTTGGCGACTGCGCATACATTCCATAAAATTTCTCATGTGATTGCTCGTTAGAATATCCGCACCTGTATTGGCAGAAGCGATGACTTTGTCTGATTTGTCCACCAATTTTAGGTCAGGCAACAGATTGGGCTTCATGTTCATGGCTTTCGCATGATTTTCACCCAGACCTCCTTTAGCTGAGACAGTATTTGTGATCAGATTTAACTCTCCCCCGTTGGAGTAATAAATTTCTGACGGATTCTCATCACCATTGTGCATTCTTGATCCGAAAGTCACTTGAAAACCGGAAGTTGAATCATCAACA
>Ga0138256_10009569_pt1 | contig 10164 bp, 6 predicted proteins | sample KNB2016incub_MG_FD_105486 | JGI IMG/M metagenome (GOLD analysis project Ga0138256, IMG submission 105486) | Active sludge microbial communities from wastewater in Klosterneuburg, Austria - KNB2014incub_MG | ecosystem: Engineered > WWTP > Activated sludge > Unclassified | place: Austria...
TTTCCTGAAATAGTAATTTGGCTTCTTGAAGGATTTGGAAATAATGCGTAAGGAGAATCATTCAAAATATTGTTCGTGTTAACAAGCTTACAATCATCACCCAGTATGCTGTAGAAACCTTCTTCATTTTGGAAGCATCCGATAGATCCTTCAGTTCCAGAAGACAAGAATGGTCCGAATGCGCCAAAAAGCCCCAAACTACCTCCAACTCCTTCAATAATATCATTGAAAAAATGAAATTCTTCATTTCTTTCTGTTGCAGAATTTTTGAATCTTTTTAATATTTTTCCTTCTGAGGTAACCAAGGTATCTATTTTATCCACTTTTAGCTTATATTCTTTATCCTGACCAGCGGTAAATCCGCCATTGCTACTTATATCATAGAATCTTTGTATTTTCGGTACATAATAGGTAACAATATCGTCAACCTTTGCATTAAAATCATATAATAATTTGCGCTCACCATTCTCAAAAAAATACATGTGTCCACCTACAAGTGCTACTGGGATTTCCGTTTGTTTAATAATACCATTTCCACGATTCAAACCTACAATTTTATATATTTGACTGTTGATCAGCGTATCCCTCAAGGCTTTTACAAGCCATACATCAGTATTTTGATTTGAAGTGTAGGGACGATAATACCATGTTGTATTGGATGTGATACCAGACGTATTTGTGCCCTTGCAAGTACAATCATCCAATACAATGTCATCGATTGTTGTATCATCATTATCATCGCACGCTTGCCCTCTCACATGATAGATGACCGTAATTTCTTGCTGGTAGCTGCATCCACATTTGTCTTTTCGCTCGTTTATAAAAGTATTTTTGCCGATTTGCAAATCTGACCAAATGATTGGACCTTGATCCCATCGCCAATGCGTCCCAAAAACATCCAAAAGTTTATTACCATAAGTATCACTTGCCCCAAACCAAGGTAATTCTGTTTCACAAAGTGTAAATGTATTTTTTACAATACTATAATCATCCTCGATGGTGATACGTTTACAGTATCGAGTTTCAGCATGCGTTATAGCAGAATCAATTTGAATACATACATTGTATTCTCCTGATGATAAACTTGAAATATCAATTTTGGGAGTACTTGTAGTTTGGTTTATGGTTGTAGTAGCGTTAGATATTAACCAATTATATTCCTCGATTTTGGGTAAAGAGTCTTTACTTACTACACTTAGTATTTTGCCAAAATTTTGATTACATGAAGAATCACAAGCTAAACTAAGATTGATGTCAACATCTAATGGTTCAATTTCAACAGGTGTCGGGTCACAAATAGTAAAATCTCCTGTCACATTTGTATAAAAAGAACATACTGCACCTTCATACCCATTAATCCAAAAGATATATTTTTTACAAGGTATCAGGTTACTACAATCAATAGTAATATATCCTTTATTTGCGTTTCCGTTACAAATATTATATGGTCCTCCAGGATTACAAGAATCCATAATACCATACTGTAATCCTTTGCCTGCGCAGTCAAATACTGTAATGTCTAAATTATAATTACCACTACCAGCTATAAAACCAAAAAAAGTTGTATTGCTGTAAACTCCACTGCAATGTAGTTGCCCGTTCCAAGGTCCAATAAAAGATGGATTTTGTGAACATGCAAAATCCGAAATAAATGGTAATCTAAACGTTGGATTGTTAAATGCATCTTCACATAAATTATCTACAGAATAAGGATTAGGTGTACAAGTAGGCAAGTCATCACCAAAATTACAAACTTCGTTTTGACTAGCATTATTAATTAAAAAACAACAACTATACGATCCAAAATTACTGCTTATAGGGTCGTTGGCATCTACTTTTACGGAATATTCACCATTTGTAACATTAAATGTGTAAAAGCCATCATTATCAGAATTTGCTGTAGCTACCATAGCACCATTATTACAACTGTTGTACAAATTCAGTTTTACTCCCTGAATTCCCCTATCTTCACTATCATAAACTCCATTTGAATTGCTGTCAATATAGACTTTACCTGAGATGGTTTGTGCACATATGGTACTTGAAATAGTCAGAAGCACAAAAAATTGAAGACACATTAAAAAATTTTTCATATCACTTTTTTATATAGGTTAATAATCTACCACAACATGGTAATAATCAAATAAATGTAAGATGCAGTAATAGGAAAACAGGTATAAAGTCAAATTTATCTTTCTGTAATTTGATTTGCAATATCCTTTATACCTGCACAATATAAAAATATTTACACATTGAATTTAACTTTTATCTATTTTTTTCAAAAATTTGCCAAATGAATGTAACTATGGAGAAATTTATACCACACTACACCAACATCTCAAACAACATCGGATTGTTATTGATGTGTTCGTAATTGATTTTGGCAGCAGTCAATCTGTCTATCAAAGCAGGAAAGTCATCTTGATTTTTTAGTTCTATACCTACAAGGGCAGGACCTGAGTCTCTATTGTTTTTTTTGGTATAGGCAAAGTGGGTAATATCATCTTCAGGTCCTAAGACATGGAGAAAATCTCGCAATGCTCCAGCTCTTTGCGGAAAGCGGACGATAAAATAATGTTTTCTATTTTCCCATAGTAGGGCACGCTCTCTGATCTCTTCGGTGCGGCTGATATCATTGTTACCACCACAGATGATGATACCTACATTTTTGCCTTTGATTTGATCTCTGATAAGTGCAAGGGCAGAGATACTGATAGCTCCGGCTGGCTCAGTTACGATGGCCTCATCATTGTATAGTTTCAACATCGTAGAGCAAATTTGACCTTCAGGAACCAAGACAATTTCATCTACAATCTCTTTGCAAATATCAAAAGTATGCTGTCCAACGCGTTTTACCGCTATACCATCTGCAAAGGAATCTATTTTGTCTAAGGTAACAACTTGTCCAGTATTTAGTGATGCATGAAGCGCCGGCGCACCTTCTGATTCAATGGCTATGATTTTGGTGTTTGGTGATCGTTGTTTGAAATAAGAACCAACACCACTCAATAATCCTCCACCACCAACTGCCACCAATAATATATCCAATGGTTCAGGACACTGCTCCAATATCTCCAATCCTACAGTGCCTTGCCCAGCCATGACATCATAATCATCAAACGGGTGTATAAATGGCAAACCATCCAATTCACACCGCTGGATGGCCGCATGATATGCATCGTCAAATGTATCTCCGACCAGTACAATATCTACGTATTCACCACCAAAATGTCGCACCTTAGATATCTTTTGTTTTGGTGTAGTAGATGGCATGTATATCGTGGCGTGAATCTTCAGATTGGATGCTGCAAAGGCGACTCCTTGCGCATGGTTGCCTGCACTCGCACATACGATACCGCGTGTGACGAGTGTAGGCTCCATGACAGAAATTTTATTGTATGCACCACGGATTTTGAAGGAGCGAACGACCTGCATATCTTCTCTTTTGAGCCAGACATTGCAATTATATTTTCTAGATAGCGAAGGATTGCGTTGCAAAGGTGTAGTATATACTACTTCTTTTAGTCGTAGATGTGCTTCTTGAATCTCAGTTACTGCAACCATTGATGAAATTAGGAATTACAAAAGTTAAATGATGAATCATTAATTTCGTTCAGGTCTTAGACTTCTTACGGTCTTTCCTGTTTGCCACATTTCTGAGTCGCGAAGTTCTTTGAGTTCTACTTCCAACTTTTCTCTATAATCTGGTTGAGAATTGCTATCAATAGACCTTTGTGCTTCGTTGCCCGATGCGACACTGTCGTATAATTCAGAAAAGACTGGAGCTACCGCATCTCTAAATTTGTTTTTCCAATCCAAGGCGCCACGTTGTGCAGTCGTGCTACAATTGGCATACATCCAGTCCATACCGTTTTCTGCTACAAGCGGCATGAGTGATTGCGTCAGTTCTTCTACTGTCTCATTGAATGCTTCAGATGGCGAATGTCCACGTTTGCGCAATTCATTATATTGTGCTTCGAAGATACCTTGTACAGCGCCCATCAAACTACCACGTTCGCCAGTAAGGTCGCTATATACTTCTTTTTTGAAATCGGTTTCGAATAGATATCCTGACCCTACACCGATACCCAACGCTACTACCCTATCAAACGCTTTGCCAGTCGCATCTTGGAAGATCGCATAGCTGGAATTGAGTCCTTTTCCTTCTAGAAATAATCTTCTCAAACTGGTACCTGAACCTTTTGGCGCTATCAATATGACGTCAATGCCCGCAGGTGGTACGATACCCGTTCTTTCTTTGTAAGTCACACCAAATCCATGTGAAAAATACAAAGCTTTGCCCGGTGTCAAATACGGTTGCAAAGTAGGCCAAATAGCAATCTGCGCTGCATCAGACAAAAGATACTGGATGATAGTCCCTTTTTCAGCTGCTTCTTCTATACTAAAAAGCGTCTCACCTGGTATCCATCCATCATTTACTGCTTTTTGCCATGTCGGCGAATCCTGTCTTTGGCCTATGATGACATTAAAACCATTATCCTTAAGGTTCATCGCTTGACCAGGACCTTGTACACCATAACCAATGATGGCGATGACTTCATCTTTGAGTACTTCTCTGGCTTTTGCCATAGGGAATTCTTCTCTGGTGACTACATTTTCTATTGTACCACCGAAATTTAATTGTGCCATACTTGTTTAATTACTAATGATAAATTTTTGAATTACAAATTAATTGATGAATGGTATAAGGTATATTTGGTTAGGATATTTACATGCTAAAAACGCCTTCATTTTTGTCTAAGAATTCATTTTCCACAAGCGCCTCACTTGGCACTCTGTATTCAAATTCTTTCACTTTATTGTGAAAACCATCGCTTTTTTTGATGATGGCAATTCTTGCGGAACGAACAAATTCCAAAAGGCCGTATGGTTCTAAAGTTTTGATTAGGTTGTTTATTTCTTCTCTTTGACCTGTACATTCGAAAATGATAAAATCTTTTCTAATCACAACAGCTCGAGCGCCTTGTTCTCTCAAAAGACGTTCCACTTTTACTTTTTCGGTAATGACATCGGCGGCTACTTTGTAGAGTGCCATTTCTTGCCATATAATTTCGTCATCGGTATTGAAATCAACCTTGAGCACGTCGAGCAATTTCTCTATTTGTCTTGATAATTTCCTGACAACATCTTCGGTTTCATTGATGACAATGGTGAATCTATGAATACCTTCTACTTCGCTTGGCGACGTATTTAAGCTTTCGATATTTATTTTTCGACGGGTAAAAATGATGGCCAATTTATTGATCAAGCCTATTTGATTTTCCGTGTACACGGTAATAGTATATTCTTGCTTCATTACAATTCTTCTTTTGACAATATAATTTCCGAAACTCCGCGACCTTGTGGTACCATAGGGAAAACATTATTTTCTTTTCCGACCATCACTTCCAATAAAAACGGATTTTCATGACTTAAAATATCTTCTAATGTGCTTTTAAGTTCAGCTCTTTGATCTACTTTTTTCGCATCAATGTTATAGGCTGCTGCCAATTTTATATAATCTGGACTTTTGATATTGACAAACGAATATCTATTCTGATGAAAAAGCTCTTGCCATTGTCTGACCATACCAAGAAACTGATTATTGAGAATGATGATTTTTACATTGACATTAGCTTGCATAATAGTACCTAACTCCTGCAATGTCATCTGAAATCCACCATCACCAATAATTGCAATAACCTGTCTATCAGGCGCACCATATTTTGCTCCAATAGCTGCTGGCAGTGCAAATCCCATCGTTCCAAGTCCACCTGAAGTAACATTAGACCTAGTGTTATTGAGCTTGGCGTAGCGACATGCGACCATTTGATGCTGACCTACATCTGATACAATAATTGCATCTCCTTTGGTAATTTCATTGATACATTTGAGTACTTCTGCCATTGTGAGCGTCTCTGACTCGGGATTTTGCTCAGGAAAGATGACTTTTTCGGTTTCCTTTATGGTACAATCAGCAAATTTTTGGAGCCAGTTCTTATTGTCATTTTTCTCAATCAATTTAGTCAAGAGCGGCAATGTTTCTTTGCAATCGCCCCAAACAGAAACGGTACTTTTAACATTTTTATCTATTTCAGCTGGATCTATGTCAAGATGGATGATTTTTGCCTGTTTTGCATATTTGTCTAACCTGCCTGTTACCCTATCATCAAAACGCATACCTATAGCGATGAGTACATCACATTCATTGGTAAGAAGATTCGGTCCATAATTGCCATGCATACCCAACATCCCAACTGCAAGCTCATGATCTGTCGGTATCGCACCCATTCCTAAGATAGTCCAAGCAGCAGGAAAATTTCCTTTTTCGACAAAAGCTTGAAATTCCTTCTCTGCATTTCCCAAAATAACACCTTGACCAAAGATGACGAATGGCCTTTTTGCTTCATTGATAATCGCAGCTGCTTCCGCAATATAAGCAGGTCTTACTTCTGGTTTTGGTTTATAACTTCGGATATGAAAACACTTTTGATAACCTTCATAATCAAATAGTTGCAATTGTGCATTTTTGGTAATATCAATGACTACCGGCCCAGGACGTCCCGTACTAGCGATGTAAAAAGCTTTTGCCAATACATGTGGAATTTCTTCAGCATTGGTGACTTGATAACTCCATTTTGTGACAGGTGTAGTGATATTGATGACATCAGTCTCTTGAAAAGCATCTGTACCCAACAAATGTGCAAAAACCTGTCCCGTTATACATACTACAGGCGTAGAATCTATCATGGCATCAGCCAAGCCTGTTACCAAATTGGTTGCACCTGGACCGCTTGTGGCAAAAACTACACCTGTTTTGCCTGATACACGGGCAAATCCTTGCGCTGCATGGATGGCACCTTGTTCGTGACGCACTAAGATGTGTTCTAATCGATCATTATAATCATAAAGTGCATCATACACTGGCATGATCGCACCACCTGGATAGCCAAAAATAGTTTTTACGCCTTCCTGAATCAATGCATCCAATAAGGCCTGTGATCCCGTTACTTGTTTAGTTGCGGTTGGTTTTATATCAATATTCGGGCTTGAATTTGCAGTCATACTGTGATTGATTGATCGTTTAAAATGTTTATATACTGAATTGATTTTGAGAATTCCTGTTTGATGAAAGATTTAATATCATTTATTGATTTGTCACAGGATTTAACTGATTTTTGGTTTTCTATAATATAATAAAAGGTCGGTAGATGAGACATCTATAAATCCAACTTGGCGCAACATTGTAACCAACTGACCTCGATGATAGGTAGAATGATTTAGAACATGTGAAAGTATTTCATAAACCGGCTGAGTGAAGGCTTCTCCATTGATTCTTTTATAATGTTGAAGACTTGCTAGGTGCTCATTCTGCATATTTGCGATAAAATCTACCAATAATTGACTACTATTTTCCCACAATCTTAAGGTATCAAGTCTATCGCCTTTGAATGTAAATGGCAGCCAACTGGGATTTTCAATATTCATGAGTCTTTCATACCAAACTTGTTCAGCGGCCACGATATGCAAAACTGTTTCAGCAATTGAAGGAAAACTACTCACCAAAGGTTGAGTCCATTGATCATCCGTCAAGCTATTAAGCCATTCAATGACTTTAGTATTTGCCCATTGATTATATTTTGCGATATCTAAAAAGTATTGTTGGGTCATGATTTTTTGGAATGTATATTTATAAATTAGATGTCAAAATTCATCTGTCACACAGCCTTCAGAAGCATCTTTCACACTTCTAGCGTACTTATACAATGCACCATTTTTCACGGCAAGTGGTGGCTGTTTCCAATTATTTTTACGGTGCGCCAATTCGGCATCAGAAATATGTAATGTCATCATTTTACTACTTACATCTAAAGTAATGATATCATCATCTTGCACTAAAGCAATTGTTCCACCATCATAAGCTTCTGGTGTAATATGGCCAACAACAAATCCATGGGTGCCACCACTAAATCTTCCATCTGTAATGAGTGCCACACTTTTGCCAAGCCCAGCTCCCATGATCGCGGAAGTAGGTTTTAGCATTTCGGGCATACCTGGAGCACCTTTAGGTCCTACATATCTAATCACTACAACGTCACCAGCTTTTACTTTTTTTTGGGCAATACCTTCAATGAGCATTTTTTCTCCATCAAAAACTCTGGCTGGACCTGTAAATAATTCTCCCTCTTTACCCGAGATTTTAGCCACACCACCTTTAGTAGCTAGATTGCCATACAATATTTGTAAATGTCCTGTTGCTTTTATTGGAGATTCTAATGGGAGAATGATATCTTGTTTGCCAAAATCAAGGTCTGAGATATGCTCTAAATTTTCTGCAATGGTTTTGCCAGTCACGGTGAGGCATTCACCATGTAATAAACCATTGGATAATAAATATTTCATTACCGCTGGGATACCTCCTATTTCGTGCAAATCTTGCATCAAATATTTACCACTGGGTTTCAGGTCTGCGAGTACAGGGATTTTGTCACTTATAGTCTGAAAATCATCTTGCGTCAATGATACACCTACGCTTTTAGCCATAGCGATCAAATGCAAGACTGCATTGGTGCTTCCGCCCAAAACCATGATGATTGTAATTGCATTTTCAAAGGCTTTTCTGGTCATGATATCAGATGGCTTTATATCCTTTTCCAACAAAAGTCTAATAGCGGCTCCCGCATTGATACATTCTTGTTGTTTTTCTAGCCTCAAAGCAGGATTGGATGAAGAATAAGGCAAACTCATACCCAATGCTTCTATAGCACTAGCCATGGTATTGGCTGTGTACATACCACCACAGGCACCAGGGCCAGGACAAGCATGTCGGATGATGCCTTTGAAGTCATCTTCGGTAATGGTTCCTGCGACCTTCTGTCCCAAAGCCTCAAAAGCCGAAACGATATTTAAATCCTGCCCTTGATAGTGACCCGGCGCTATTGTACCACCATACACCATGATTGCAGGTCTATCCAATCTGCCCATAGCCATAATGGCCCCCGGCATGTTTTTGTCACATCCAGGTACTGCAATCAAGGCATCATAATATTGTGCTCCACATACAGTCTCAATACTATCTGCTATAATATCTCTAGATACCAAAGAATAACGCATTCCATCAGTACCATTACTTATCCCATCACTAACTCCTATAGTATTAAAAATCAAACCAACTAAATCTTTCGCCCAGACACCTTTTTTTATTTCTATAGCCAAATCATTTAGATGCATATTGCATGTATTGCCATCATAACCCATACTTACGATACCCACTTGTGCCTTAGCTAGATCTTCGGTGGTCAATCCGATACCATACAACATCGCTTGTGCAGCAGGTTGGGTGACATCTTGGGTGATAGTGCGACTATATTTGTTGAGCATTATATTAAAAAATTACAATAAAGAAAATATCAAGTACAAGGAATTTATACTTCAAATGGCAGGAACGGACAATATTAGAGATTAATTTCTAAATACCACCTATATTTATAATATAAAAATTTCAAAGGGTGTATGATTACCATTAATTTATACCAAAAATTTATAAGAAAATTGATGTTATAGTAGCAACTAAATTAAAAAAAATCCTAACACATTGAAATTCATAACTAGATATGAAAATTTGATAGGTTTATGAACTATAATTTAGATTTACCGTTTTTACCAAAAGTCCTTACCTCCACCCATTTTCAAAATCTTTATAGTACCTTTGTGCAAATAATCAACGACGCATGCAGCATTGGGGAGAATGTATTTCATACCGTAGATATGGATATCAGGCATCTGGTACACCGGGAATGAGATCAGAGTTTACAAGGGATTATGACCGTATCATATTTTTATCGGCCTTTCGTAGATTGCAAAATAAGACCCAGGTTTTTCCGTTGCCGGGCAATGTATTTGTACATAACAGACTCACGCATTCGCTAGAAGTGGCATCCGTAGGTCGATCTTTAGGTTCATTGGTAGGGCAGTCACTTATCGACCACCACCATGCCACATTTACAGAAGATCAAAAGGCATTTTATACTTACGAACTTTCTGGTGTAGTCGCTTCCGCCTGCTTGGCTCATGATTTGGGCAATCCAGCATTTGGTCATTCGGGCGAAAAAGCCATTTCACATTATTTTGAAGTCAATGCTTCTATGGTCATCAATCAAAAAA
>Ga0138256_10009572_pt1 | contig 10163 bp, 10 predicted proteins | sample KNB2016incub_MG_FD_105486 | JGI IMG/M metagenome (GOLD analysis project Ga0138256, IMG submission 105486) | Active sludge microbial communities from wastewater in Klosterneuburg, Austria - KNB2014incub_MG | ecosystem: Engineered > WWTP > Activated sludge > Unclassified | place: Austria...
CCGCTGGCGCCATGACGCGCGTACTCGTTGCTGCGGTCCGGATCCTGCCCGCGACCGGCGGCCGCCGCCGCGCCGAGCGTCAACGCCGTGCCCGAAGGCGCATCGACCTTGTGGCGGTGGTGCGCTTCCACGATCTCGATGTCGAAGCCGCCCGGCAACACGGCCGCCGCGCGCTGCACCAGCTCGCTGAGCAGCGCCACGCCGACGCTGGTATTCGACGCGATCAGCACTGCGCAGCGCGTGGCCGCGATGGCCGCCTCGGGCTCGAGCGCAGCGCCGGCGCCGGTCGTACCCAGCAGCAGTGGCACGCGCGCCGCGCCGCAGGCCCGCAGGTGTTCCGCGCACACCGCAGCGCTGGAGAAGTCGATGACCAGCCGGGCACCCGGCAGCGCCGCGGCGAGATCCGTGCCGTAGCGCACCGTCGGCACGCCATCCACCGCGGTTCCGGTCAGCGGCGAGCCCGGTTCGACCACGGCGGCGTGCAGGGCCAGCCGGGGAAATTCCGCCAGCAAAGCGACCAGCGTGCGGCCCATGCGGCCGCCGGCACCGACGATGATGGTGGGGATCAATTGGCCCGCCCGGCGAAGAAGCGCTTCACACCCTCGAAGAAACTCTGCTGCCGGGGCGCATGGTCCGAGCCATCGTGCCGCAGCGAATCGTCGAACGCCTTGAGCAGCTCGCGCTGCTCGGCGTTCAACCGCACCGGCGTTTCTACCATGACGCGGCAGAACAAATCACCCCGCGGGCCGCCGCGCACGGGCTTCACGCCCTTCTCCTTGAGGCGGAACACGCGTCCCGATTGTGTCTCGGCCGGGATCTTCAGCACCACCTGGCCATCGAGCGTCGGCACCTCGATCTTGCCGCCCAGCACAGCCGTTGCGAACCCAATCGGCACCTCGCAGGACAGATGCGCGCCGTCGCGCTCGAAGATCGGGTGCTCGCGCACGTGCACCTCGACGTACAGATCTCCCGGCGGCCCGCCGTTGCGGCCCGCCTCGCCCTCGCCGGCCAGTCGCACGCGATCGCCGCTGTCGACGCCGGCCGGGATCTTCACGGCGAGCTTCTTGTGGCGGCGCACGCGGCCCTGCCCGAGGCAGGCATCGCAGGGATTGCGCACCACGCGGCCGCTGCCACGACAGTGCGGGCAGGTCTGCTGCAGCGTGAAGAAGCCCTGCGAAACACGCACCTGGCCGACACCACCGCAGGTCTCGCAAGCCTCTGGCTGGCTGCCCTTGGCGGCACCGCTGCCATGGCACAGTTCGCATTCGGAAAGCTTGGTGACCTCGATGTCGGCGCTTTTGCCGAACACCGCTTCGGCCAGATCGAGCTCGAGTTCATAGCGCAGGTCGGCACCGCGGAACACCTGCTGGCGCGCCCCGCCGCGACGGCCACTGCCGCCAAAGATGTCGCCGAACACGTCGCCGAAGATGTCGCTGAACGCCTCGGCACCGCCGCCGCCTGGGCCGGGTCCGCCACCGCCCTGACGCGCTGCGTCGAGGCCCGCGTGGCCGTGCTGGTCGTAGAGCGCGCGTTTGCTCGCGTCGGTCAGGACCTCGTAAGCCTCCTTGGCCTCCTTGAACTTGTCCTCGGCGTCGTGGTCGCCCGGATTGCGGTCCGGGTGGTACTTCATCGCAAGCCGGCGGTAGGCCTTCTTGACGTCGGCCTCGCTGGCGTTGCGCGCGACGTCGAGCACCGCGTAGTAATCACGTTTCGCCATGCGTCGCCAACACCTTCAGCCCGCGTCTGCGGGCAGCTGAACCATCACTGGGACCGGCTGCGCCTCCGTCAGGAGGCGCGCCGCCCCTTGTCCTTCACTTCCTCGAACTCGGCATCGACGACGTCGTCCTTGCCGCCCGGGGCTCCACCTTCGGCACCGCCCTCGGGCTGCGCTCCGGCGCCACCCGCGGCCTGCGCCTGGCCACCCGCCTCGGCGTAGGCCTTCTGCGCGATGCCGGCCGCGGCCGTCGCCAGCGCCTCGGTCTTCTTCTCGATCGCGTCCTTGTCCTCGCCCTTGAGCACCGCCTTCAGGTCCGACAAGGCGCTCTCGGCCTGGGCGCGCTCCTCGGCGCTCACCTTCTCGCCCAGGTCCTTGAGCGACTTCTCCACCGAATGCACCATCGCGTCGGCACGGTTGCGCGTCTCGACGAGTTCGCGGAATTTCTTGTCTTCGGCCGCGTGCGCCTCGGCATCCTTGACCATGCGCTTGATCTCATCGTCGGTCAGGCCCGAGGAGGCCTTGATCACGATCTTCTGCTCCTTGCCCGTGGCCTTGTCCTTCGCCGAGACGTGCAGGATGCCGTTGGCGTCGATGTCGAAGGTCACCTCGACCTGCGGCATGCCGCGCGGCGCGGGAGGAATGTCCGCCAGGTCGAACTTGCCGAGCGACTTGTTGTCGCCGGCACGGTCGCGCTCGCCCTGCAGCACGTGGATCGTTACGGCCGTCTGGTTGTCATCGGCGGTCGAGAACACGTTCGCGGCCTTGGTCGGGATCGTCGTGTTCTTCTCGATCAGCTTGGTCATCACGCCGCCCAGCGTCTCGATGCCGAGCGAGAGCGGCGTGACGTCGAGCAGCAGCACGTCCTTGACCTCGCCAGCCAGCACGCCGGCCTGCACGGCGGCGCCGACCGCCACGGCCTCGTCCGGGTTCACGTCACGGCGCGGCTCCTTGCCGAAGAAATCCTTGACGTACTTCTGCACCAGCGGCATGCGCGTCTGGCCGCCGACCAGGATCACCTCGGCGACCTCCGCCGCGCTGAGGCCCGCGTCCTTGAGCGCAATGCGGCACGGCTCGATGGTCTTCTTCACCAGTTCCTCGACCAGCGACTCGAGCTTGGCGCGCGTCAGCTTGACGTTCAGGTGCTTCGGACCGGAGGCGTCGGCCGTGATGTAGGGCAGGTTGACGTCGGTCTGCTGGCTGGAGGACAGCTCGATCTTGGCCTTCTCGGCGGCCTCCTTCAGTCGCTGCATCGCCAGCGGGTCGCGGCGCACATCGCCGCCCGACTCCTTCTGGAACTCATCACCGATGAAATTGATGACCTTGAGGTCGAAGTCCTCGCCACCGAGGAAGGTATCGCCGTTGGTCGAGAGCACCTCGAACTGGCGTTCGCCATCCACCGCGGCGATCTCGATGATCGAGACGTCGAAGGTGCCACCGCCCAGATCATAGACCGCGATCTTGCGGTCACCGCCCGACTTGTCCAGACCATAGGCCAGCGCCGCGGCCGTCGGCTCGTTGATGATCCTCTTGACCGTCAAGCCGGCAATGCGGCCCGCATCCTTGGTCGCCTGGCGCTGCGAATCGTTGAAGTAGGCGGGCACGGTAATCACCGCCTCGGTGACCGGTTCGCCGAGGTAGTCCTCGGCGGTCTTCTTCATCTTCATGAGCACGCGTGCCGAGATCTCCGGCGGTGCCATCGGCTTGCCCTGCACGTCGACCCAGGCATCGCCGTTGTCCGCCTTGACGATCCGGTAGGGCACCATGTCGATGTCCTTCTGCACCACATCGTCGGAAAACTTGCGGCCGATGAGGCGCTTGACCGCGAACAGCGTGTTCTGCGGGTTGGTCACCGCCTGGCGCTTGGCCGACTGGCCGACCACCACTTCGTTGTCCTTGGTGAACGCGACGATCGACGGCGTGGTGCGGTCGCCCTCGCTGTTCTCGATGACCCGCGGCTTGCCACCCTCCATGATGGCGACGCAGGAATTGGTGGTACCCAGATCGATTCCGATGACCTTGCTCATGATGTCAAACTCCAGAAAACCTTCAACATTCCTGCCGACTTATCTGTGGACGTGGCGGCGGGTTTCAAGATCCGGCCGCGCGGGCGACCACCACCCGGGCCGGTCGCAGCAGCCGGCCGTTGAGCTGATAGCCGCATTGCATCACCTGCAGCACCGAACCCGGCAGCGCCGTGGCCGACTCCTGCATCAGCACCGCCTCGTGCAGGGCCGGGTCGAAGCTCGCCCCAGCGGGGTCGATGCGCAGGATGTCGAACTTCTCGAAGGCTTTCGCCAGCAGGCGCAAGGTGGCCTCCTGGCCCTCGGCCAGCGTGCGGGCATCGGCACCGGCGGCACTGGCCACAGCCAGTTCGAGCGTGTCGCGCACGCTGATCAGCTCGGCGGCAAAGCGCTCCAGGGCGTAGCGGTGGGCATTCTGCACGTCGCGCTCGGCGCGTTTGCGCACGTTGTCGATCTCGGCGAGCGAACGCAGGTATTGATCGCGCGCCGCCGCCGCGGCGGCCTCCGCCGCCTCGGTCCGCTGACGCAGCGCCAGCAGCTCGCCAGTCTCGGCGTCAGCGCCTTCGGCATCGGGGCTCTGTGTCCGGGATTCCGCCGCTTCAGCCATCACAACTACCCTTATATTTCAATACGTTAAAGGACATTGCGCACACGAAAGCTCACCTATGCGAGGAGCATATGCGTGCAAAGTGGGGGCTAGCGGCGCGAATGCAAGGCCGCGCCGAGCAATTTCGCCGTCATGTCGACGATGGGGATCACCCGCTCATAGGCCATGCGGGTCGGGCCGATGACGCCGAGGACTCCGACCACGCCCTCGCCGTCCCCGTAGGGCGCCGTGACCACGCTGCAATCATCGAGGATCTGCCGCCCCGATTCGTGGCCAATGAAGATCTGCACGCCGTCGGCGCGCAGACTGTGGTCGAGCAGGTTCAGGATGTCGCGCTTTTCGTTGAAGGCTTCGAACAGGCGCTTGAGTTTGTCGACACTGGAAAGCTCGGCGAGACCCATCAGGTTGGTCTCGCCGGCGATGACGTACTCGATGGAACTGGCGGCCGCACCCGTCTGCTCGTAGAGCCGCTGCGCCACGGCGATGGCATCGAGCATTTCCTGGTTCAGCCGCGCATGGGTCTCCTTGAGCTCGCGCAGCATCTCCTGGTGCACCTGGGCGAGCGTGCGGCCGCGGCAGTGCTCGTTGAGGAAGTTGGCGGCCCGGCGCAGCTCTTCGGCGCCATGGTGGCGCTCGAGCTGGATGATGCGGTTCTGCACCTCCCGGTCGTTCATCACCATCACGACGAGCACGCGGTTCTCCGACAGGCCGATGAACTCGATCTGCGTGAGCGTCGCGGCCTGGGGCAGTGGCAGCGTCACCAGCCCGGCCAGCTGCGTGAGATTGGAAAGGAGCTCGGAGGCTGCGCCGATCAGCGACTGCGGCCTGCCTGCGCTCAGGTCGAATTCGCGGCGCAGCGCCGCAAGCTCGACGCTCTCGGTCTCGAGCTGCACCTTGAGCAGCTCGTTGACGAAGAAGCGATAGCCCCGGTCGGTGGGCACCCGACCCGCAGAGGTGTGCGGCGAGCTGACGAAGCCCAGCGTCTCCAGGTCCGACATCACGTTGCGGATGGTCGCCGAACTCAGGGCGAGCCCGGACTCGCGCGACAGGGCACGTGAGCCCACCGGCTGGCCCTCGCGGATATAGCTTTGCACCAGGACCCGCAGCAGGTGCTGGGCCCGTTCGGAGAGCTGATCCTCGGGATGTGTTTCGCTGCTCATGGCCAGTGCTCAGGCTAACCAGCTGATTTCCGTGACGTCAAGCACATAAGTGGAGGATTTGGGTCGGTTTTCGTGTCGTGCATCGCGTTGGCCGCCCCCCATGGGCGTGCTACAAAGGGGGTGCCATGGTTTCCAGAATCCGGACCTGCGCCCTGGCGGCCAATTTCGGTGACCCGCGGGTCGCCGAGAGCGTCGCTGCACTCCTGCCCCTCCTGCGGGAGCGCGGGCTCGCGGTCCTCACCCTGGAGGACCCCTCCAGGGCCCCACCCCCCCCCGACGTCACTGCCGTCGGCGCTGAGCGGCTCCTGGCGGAGACCGAACTCATGATTGCCGTCGGCGGCGACGGCACGCTGCTGCATGCCGCCCGCCAGGTGGCGAGCCGCGATATCCCCCTGCTCGGCGTGAATCGCGGGCGGCTCGGCTTCCTCACCGACGTGCTGCCCGGCGACATGGGCCCAAGCCTCGATGCGGTCCTGGCCGGCCAGTGCCAGGCCGACCGGCGCCCGCTGCTGCGTGCGCGGCTCTGGGACACGTCCGGCACCGAGCGCAGCGAACTCGCGCTCAACGACGTGGTCGTGCTGCGGCGTGAATCCGGTCGCCTGCTCGACTTCGAGACCAGCGTCGACGGGCGCTACCTCAACTCGCACAGCGGCGACGGCCTGGTCGTGGCCACGGCCACCGGCTCGACGGCCTACGCCCTCTCCTGCGGCGGTCCCATCATCGAACCGCACCTGAACGTGCTGGTGCTGGCGCCCGTGGCGCCGCATACGCTTTCCGACCGGCCGATCCTCGTTCCCGGGGATTCGACCATCGGCATCCGCACTGCACCCCAGTCCGATGGCGTCGCCGGGGTCACCTGCGATGCCACCCTGCTCGGCGAACTCAGCCCCGGCGCCCGCCTGGTGGTCGAGCCCGCCGGGCGCTCGATCACCCTGCTGCACCCACCTGGCTACGACTACTACCGGCTACTGCGCTCCAAGCTGCATTGGGGCCGCGGTGCCGTCGCACACGAGCGTTGAACCCCATGTTGAGTCACCTGCAAGTCCGCGACTTCGCGATCATCGAATCGGTCGAAGTCGAATTCAATCGCGGCCTGACCGTACTCACCGGCGAGACCGGTGCGGGCAAGTCGATCCTGGTCGACGCGCTCGAACTGCTGGCCGGCGGCCGTGCCGGGGCCGACGCGGTGCGCGCCGGCGCCGACAAGGCCGATATCACGGCGATCATCGACATCTCCAGCTCGGGCGCGGCCCTGCGCGGCCTGCTCGAGGAGCATTCGATTTCGCACGAGGACGAGCTGATCCTCAGGCGCGTCATCGGCGGCGACGGCCGCTCGCGCGCCTGGCTCAATGGCCAGATGGTGCCACTGCAGGTGTTGCGCCAGGTCGCCGAGCTGCTGTTCGACATCCACGGCCAGCACGAATTCCAGTCGCTGGTGCGTCCGGCGACGCAGCGCACCCTGCTGGACACCTACGGCCAGCTCGAGAATCTCACCAGCCAGGTGCGCGCCGAACACAGCGTGTGGCTCGCGCTGATGAACCGCGGCGTGGAGCTCGAGGCCGCGGCCAGCGACCGCCACACGCGCCTCGACCTGCTGCGCCATCACGTACAGGAACTCGACGCGCTGCAGCTCAAGCCCGGCGAGGCCGAGGCTCTGATCGAGGAGCGCGGGCGCATCATGCATCACGGCCGTCTGGTCGAGGCTGCCGGACAGGCGCTCGCCTCGCTCTACGAGGACGAGGGCTCCAGCGCGCACAGCCTGATTGCACGCTCCATCAGCGCGCTGCGCGTAGCCGGCGGGCTCGACGCGCGGCTCGAGCCGCTCGCGGCGCTGCTCGATGAAGCGGCACTGCGCGTCAAGGACGCGTCGCAGGCGCTCACACAGTATCTGGACACACTCGAAGTCGACGAGGAGCGCCAGGACGCCATCGAACGGCGCCTCGCCGCGATCGAGGACGTGGCACGCAAGCACCGCGTGCCGGCGGGCGAGCTGCCGCAGCGCCTTGCGACCCTCACCAGTGATCTCGTCAGCCTGGAGAATTCCGCCGCCGACCTGGCCACTGTTCGCGGTCAACTCGCCACGGCGCTGACACGCTACCAGGAACTCGCCCGGCAGCTCTCGACGGCACGTGGCACGGCCGCCAAGGCCCTGGCCAAGGACGTCAGCGCGCGCATGCAGGAACTCGGCATGAGTGGCGGGCGCTTCGTCGTCGAGATCATGCCGCTCAGTGGCGCCGAACCCTCCCCCCACGGCATCGACCAGGTCGAGTTCCGCGTCACGACCAACCCCGGTTCGCCGCCGCGCGCGGTGGCCAAGGTCGCCTCGGGCGGCGAACTGGCGCGTCTGTCGCTGGCGGTGCAGGTCGCCTGCGCCAACACCGGCACGCCCTGCATGGTGTTCGACGAGGTGGACGCCGGGATCGGCGGCAGTGTCGCCGAGATCGTCGGCCGCGAGCTGCGTTCACTGGCACGCTCCGGCCAGGTGCTGTGCGTGACGCACCTGCCGCAGGTTGCGGCCCAGGGCCACCGGCACCTGCGTGTATCCAAGCTCAGCAATGGCCGCAACGTGCGCACCAGCGTCACGCCGCTGGAAGGCGACGCGCGCGTCGAGGAGATCGCGCGCATGCTCGGCGGCGTGGAGATCACGCCACGGGCGCGGGCCCATGCGCTCGACATGCTGATGCGCATCGAATCCGCCGAGAGCACCAACACGCTCGAGCGGCCACAGATCGACGGCCAGCTCGCCGCCAAGACCGGTGCGGTCGAGGTATCGCTGGAATCGACCGGCCGCCTGCCGGCGGCCGTGCGCCGCCGCGGCAGCAGCGCGCGCGATCAGTCCTGAGGCGCGCTCGCCGGCCGCGTCCGCCGCGACACGCAATCCGGCCGCTGGCAGCGACCGTAGAGCACCAGCGAATGCTCGTGGATCTCGAAGCCGAGCTTCTTGGCGATCGACTCCTGCCGCCGTTCGATGTCCGGATCGCTGAACTCCTCGACCCGGCCGCAGTCCATGCACACGATATGGTCGTGATGCGATCCCTGATTGAGCTCGAAGACGGCCATGCCGTCCTCGAAATGATGGCGCGTGACGAGACCTGCGGTCTCGAACTGCGTGAGGACGCGGTACACGGTCGCGAGGCCGATATCCTGGCTCGCCTCCAGCAGGCGCTTGTAGATTTCCTCGGCCGACATGTGGCGCGTGCCACTGTGCTCGAGGATCTCGAGTATCTTCAGGCGCGGCATCGTGACCTTGAGGCCGGCCTTGCGCAGATCCTTGCCTTCCATCCTGTTAACCCCGTAGTCCGCGGCCTTTCGGGCGCCACGTGCGCTATCATTGATAATCATGAAAGCTACCATTAACAACGCGCCGCGGCCATTGCGGCCGACACGTAGCGGCCTGGCACGGGTCGTCGGGGCCGTGGTGCTGTTGCCCGCGGCACTCGCCGCCTGCGTGTACCGCATGCCTATCCAGCAGGGTAATTTCCTCGACCCGGCGGTCATCGCCCAGGTGCAGCCGGGCATGACGCAAAGCCAGGTGCGCTACCTGCTCGGCACGCCGATGGTGCCGCAGACCTTCGACAACGGCCGCTGGGATTATCACTATTACCTCAAGGAGCGGCGCATGCGCGCTCCGCGCACCGGGCACGTGACCGTGTACTTCAGGAACGAACTGGTCGATCGGGTGGAGTCCAGCGTCAAGGACTCCTCGGAAGTACCCCTCAGCACACGCCCCGTCGCCGCCCCGAATACCTGAGCGCTCACCAGGCCGGCGCTGGCCGGCACCCTCGGCGGCTAGCGGCGCCCGTGGCGGGTGCGCTGCACATTGGCGCGACGCCGCACGCGAGGATCCTCCGGCAACGCCTGGTAGAGTTCGACGCGCTCACCCGCCGCCGGACAGTCATCACGCGGTCGCGGCTCGCCCCAGATGCCCGTCCGGCCATGGTCCCAGTCGGCAGCCACCCCGGGCAGACCCGCCCGGGCCGCCTCGAGCGCATCGGCGATACTCGCCTGCGCATCGAGTTCCACTTCCACGCAATGCACGCCCTGGCCGCTGTCACAGGCCACGAGGCAGCGTTTGCGGGCTGCGGCAGGCAACGGGCGGGCTCAGGCGCCCTGGCGCACCGGTCGCGGCGGCGTTCGCCGCGCGCGCTCGGCGAAGGCCTGCACCAGGTCGCTGACGGTGTGCTCGAACAGCGGCTCGAACAGCGCCGCCTTGAGACGATTGGCGAACTCGAAGCGCAGGACGAACTCGATGCGGCAGCCCTGCGCGCCGGCGCCGTGGAAGCTCCATTGGCCCTCCAGCATGCTGAAAGGCCCCTCTTCCAGCCTCATATGCAGCCGGTGGGGCGGCTCGAGACGGTTGCGGGTCGTGAAATGCGTGCGCAGCACGCCGCGGTGCACGCCGAGACGCACCAGAGATTCGGCCCCCTCCTGCGCCAGGATCACCGCCTCGTGGCAGCCCGGCACGAACAAGGGATAGGAGCCGACGTCATTGACCAGCTCGAACATCTCGGCCGGAGTGCGGGCCACGAGTGCCGAACGCTTCACTTCGCGCATTGGCCCGCATCTTGGCCGAAGCACGCCGCACGCTCAACCCTCTACAATGCGCGGGCCATGGCCCGTCCCACCACCGCCCCACGCCCGATCGCCGAGAACCGGCG
>Ga0138256_10009573_pt1 | contig 10163 bp, 6 predicted proteins | sample KNB2016incub_MG_FD_105486 | JGI IMG/M metagenome (GOLD analysis project Ga0138256, IMG submission 105486) | Active sludge microbial communities from wastewater in Klosterneuburg, Austria - KNB2014incub_MG | ecosystem: Engineered > WWTP > Activated sludge > Unclassified | place: Austria...
AATGCCTGTGGTCGGCTGTGTAAGTTCAAAAAGTGCATCACCGTGAGCGCGCGTATAGAAGTGACCTCCTAAACGCCCAACACGGACGATCTTGCGTTGATCGATCCTCCCGTTCTCATCAAGAATACTCTCCGCGACATGGATCATCACCACTTCGCAGATCACCAGGTTTCCGGCTCCACCGCCAGTTCCGGTCTCGATCACTTGTTTCACGATACACTCGAATTGTACCGGACTTTCCTTCACGCGAAATGGTTTTATCTTTTCTGATGCGATCGGGGTGAAACCGGCTTTCTGGAATTCATCCACACCTTCGGGATATTCTGCACTGGCAACGTTGGTCTGTTCAACCATGGCGTAATTCACCACATTGATCACGACCTCCGGAACCGCTTTTACATTGTGGTACGTATGCTTCGTTGTGTTGTCCCGTCCCCTTCGTGCGGGGCTGAAGATCAACGTCGGTGGATTGGCTCCGAAACAATTGAAGAAACTGAACGGACTAAGGTTCGGTCGCCCATCGGCATCGACCGTACTGGCGAAGGCGATGGGTCGTGGACCGATCGATCCTACCAAGAGGCCATGCACCTGCGGAACAGTAAGGGTCGATGTATCGAAATGTTTCATCTGGAACGGTCCGCGAAGGTAAACGATCAATTCAAGGGTGATGATGTCTGTTTTCCGTTGGCCATAATTCGCGTTTATCATGGTCAAATTCCGAGGTATCTACCGATCAAATGATCCATTATCTTTGCACCCCTTATTGCAAAACCACGAACGGACGTGGCGGAATGGTAGACGCGCTGGTCTTAGGAACCAGTACTGTGAGGTGTGGGGGTTCGAGTCCCCCCGTCCGTACAACTAAAGGGCGATGCGTGCATCGCCCTTTTTACGCTAAATAACAGCACTGAACGAAATGAACATTGAACGCGAAGTGACCGGCAACCTCACCGCCACACTCAAAATGAAGATCCAACCGGAGGATTATCTACCCGGTGTTGAGAAGGCATTGAAAGAGCAGCGTAAGAATGCCGTACTACCCGGGTTTCGTCCTGGCCAAGTGCCAATGACCATCATTAAGAAGAAAGTAGGTAAGGCTTTGCTTATTGGTGAAGTTGAGCGCTTGATAGATACGAAATTGAAAGGCTATTTGCAGGAGAATTCATTGCGCGTTCTTGGTCAACCATTACCGAAAGCAGAGAATGCTGTGAATAACAATTGGGAAGAGCCCGGTGAGTTCAATTTCAGTTATGAATTGGGAATGGCACCGTCCTTTGAGGTGAACCTGGATAAACTAGGCGTCGAATACCCAGTTGTCGATGTGGACGAAGCTCTGGTAGCACGCGAGATAACGGATATGCAACGTCGATTTGGCAAGGTCGAGGATACGGAGGTGAGTGAGGACAAGGATATGTTGCTTGGTGATATGATCGAGCTTGATACCGATGGTTCGATCAAACAGGGTGGGATCTTGAACCGCGCTACCATCAGTTTGGAATTCGTTTCGGAAGACGCAACGCGACAGTCCTTGGTCGGTAAGAAGAAGGATGATGAGATCACGGTGGATCCGCATAAAGTGAGCAAGGATCCTGAGGACATGGCACACATGCTGGGCATTGGTGCTGATCAAGCAAATGAGGTAGGCGATAGTTTCATGTTCCGTGTTACCGAAGTGAAACGCATGGCCCCCGTACCGATCGATCAAGCGCTTTTTGATCGTGTTTACGGTAAGGACGCTGTTAGCGATGAAACTGGATTTCGCGCCAAGGTCAGTGAAGGGTTGGATCAGATGTTCCGCAGGGATAGTGATCGTCTGTTCCTGCGTTTTGCGATGAAGAAGATCCAAGAGCGGACCAGTGTTGAGCTCCCGGACACATTCCTGAAACGCTGGATCCAGGAAACGAGCAAAACGCCAGTAACCTTGGAGGATGTGGAAAAAGGATATACCGATTATGCCGAAGGCCTCAAACGCCAATTGGTTCAGGATCGAGTAATTGAGACCTATGGACTCGAGGCCAAGGGTGAGGAAATGGATGCGTTCGCTAAACGCTACGTCAGCGATCAGTTCATGCAATATGGCATGCCGGCACCTGAGGGAGAGCAGCTCCAACAAATGGCAGCCCGCATGTTGGGCGATCAAGAGCAGATCAACCGTATCCGTGGAACCATTGTTGAGCAGAAATTGATGGTCCACTTCAAGACCTTGCTTGAGCCAACCGAAAAGAAAGTGAGCTTTGATGAGTTCGTAACCTTGGCGCGTACGGTGTAATTCGTAGTCGATAAGCTGCCTTACTTTACCACACAATAAGATCAACCATGTTCCCGAAAGACGAATTCACCAAATATGCTGTAAAGCATCGCGGCATCAGTAGCACAACACTGAACGGTTATATCACATCTTCCGTAACACCTTACATCATCGAAGAACGTCAATTGAACGTTGCACAGATGGATGTGTTCAGCCGATTGATGATGGACCGTATCATATTCTTAGGCACAGGCATCAACGATCAAGTGGCCAACATCATACAAGCGCAATTATTGTTCTTGGAAAGTGTCGACGCCAAGAAGGATATTCAGATCTACATGAACTCTCCCGGTGGATCCGTTTATGCGGGTCTGGGTATTTATGATACGATGCAATACATCAATTGTGATGTTGCTACGATCTGCACGGGCATGGCGGCAAGTATGGGAGCTGTGCTTTTGTGTGCAGGTGCAAAAGGAAAACGCAGCGCGTTGAAGCATGCGCGCGTAATGATCCACCAACCCATGGGTGGTGCAGAAGGTCAAGCGAGTGATATCGAGATCACCGCACGAGAGATCCAGAAGTTGAAGAAAGAGCTGTACGATATCATTGCCGCACACAGTGGTCAGACCTACGAAAAAGTAGAAAAGGATAGCGACCGGGATTATTGGATGCGTGCCGAAGAGGCGAAAGCCTATGGTATGATCGATGAGCTTCTCGTGAGGAATCCGAAATGATGATCTTCGGTCTGTAGTGATCTTCGTTATAGCTGATCACTTGTTCTCACCTAACAAGGTTAAGGTCCCGGACCGGTCATCACTGGTCCGGGATCGTCATTTTCGATCGGCCGTTGACCTATGTGGATCCCAGAAATTGGCGCTCCGGGGTCATTCACTGTATCTTTGCGGGATCCCTTCTCAGTTACTTGTTTGCTGAGCTAGGAAAGGTATATGGAAAAGAAAGAGATCAAATGCTCGTTCTGCGGGCGCGATAAGCAGGATACCAACGTATTGATCGCTGGTATTACCGGCCATATTTGTGATAGTTGCATCACACAAGCGCAGAACATCATTTCCGAGGAACTCAGTCAACGCACACGTTCCGAGGTTGAGGGAAATCTGATCCTTCAACGTCCATCGGATATCAAACGGTTCTTGGATGAATACGTTATTGGACAGGACGATGCGAAAAAGGTATTGAGCGTTGCTGTATACAACCACTACAAGCGCATCGTTCAAAAACCAGTGAACACGAATGATGATGTGGAGATCGAAAAGAGCAACATCATATTGGTTGGTGAAACGGGAAGTGGAAAGACCTTGTTAGCGAAGAGCATTGCCCGAATGTTGAACGTGCCATTCGCAATTGCGGATGCCACCGTGTTGACTGAAGCAGGTTATGTTGGCGAGGATGTGGAGAGCATATTGAGCAGACTTTTACAAGCTGCGGATTACGATGTTAGCAAAGCTGAACGTGGGATCGTCTTCATAGACGAGATCGATAAGATCAGCCGCAAAAGCGATACACCGAGCATTACGCGTGATGTAAGTGGTGAAGGTGTTCAACAGGCCTTGTTGAAATTGTTGGAGGGTAGCACGGTAAGCGTACCTCCACAAGGTGGTAGAAAACACCCGGAGCAGAAATTGATCCAAGTGGAAACGAAGAACATTCTCTTCATTTGCGGTGGAGCGTTCGATGGTATCCAGAAGATCATTGCGCGCCGTGTGAAAAGCAGTGCTGTCGGTTACAGTGCTAGCAAGGAACAGCGTATCAATGATGAGCATTTGTTGCAGTATGTTTCTCCAACGGATCTGCGCAGCTACGGGTTGATCCCCGAATTGATCGGTAGGTTCCCTGTTCTTACGTATTTGGATCCCTTGGACCGAGAGAGCTTGCGCCGGATCCTTACCGAACCAAAGAATGCGTTGATCAAACAGTATGTCAAGCTTTTTGATATGGATAAGGTGAAATTGAGCTTGGATAAGAAAGTACTTGATTTCATCGTTGATAAAGCCTTCGATTACAAATTGGGTGCTCGTGGTCTGCGTAGTATATGCGAAGCCATTCTCAATGATGCTATGTATGAGATGCCTGGAGCAGAGGATCGCCCGGCCGAGTTGCGGATCACGCTCAGCTATGCGCGCGATAAATTTGATCGCTCACGGTTGAGTGCGCTGAAGGTTGCTTGATCACGAGGCACACATTACCTTTTTCCTGGTTTCGTTGGAGCTGCTCGAATTCGGATTTCCATTCACACGCTGTTGGACAGATCATACTTTGGTTCTTCGATTGCTTGATCTGGGTTAAATTTGCTCCTCAAATCCATGCTGTGGTCCAAGGACCGTATTACCAATTGAAAACAAAAAAATGATGAAGAACCTATTACTCCCAGCGTTGCTATTTGTAGTTACACCAGCATTAGCGCAAGATCTGCCACAACCGAGTTCCCATGGTGAGGTGGAGCAGATCGTTGGCCTTACAAAGGTCGAGGTGGAGTATTCCCGACCCAGTGTAAAAGGAAGGACCATTTTCGGAGGGCTCGTTCCGTTCGATCAAGTTTGGCGTACAGGAGCTAACAAAGCAACACAGTTCGAAACAGATGGTGTGATCGAAATAGAAGGCCAGAAGCTTGAAGCAGGCAAGTACTCTTTGTTCACTATACCTGGCGAAGGAGCTTGGGAGGTTATAATCAATAAGAACACCGAGTTATGGGGAGAAGGTGATCGTAAACCCGAAGAAGACGTACTGAAGGTCAAGGTTAAGGCCGAGCCAACTGAATTCACGGAGACATTCACCATTGGATTCGGGAATGTGAGCGGTGATGATGCTGTGCTTGAACTACGCTGGGAAAAGACCAAAGTCTCCTTGAACATCCATGCGGATTCACAGGACAAGGCCATGGAGAACATTAAGATCGCTATTGAAGATCCTGCTGCAGACTACCGCACTTACGCTAGCAGTGCGAGGTATTTGGTGGATCATAAGCTGATGCCCAAGGAAGCATTGGCCTACGCTGAAAAGAGTGTTGGACTTGAGAAAAAATATTGGAACACGCACACATTAGCTTTGGCTTACGCAGAAAATGGCGATGTTTCTAATGCCATGGAAACTGCGAAAATGAGCTCTGTTTTGGCGAAAGAGGCCAAGTCTGAGGCGTATGTTGCCTTGAATGATGCATTGATCAAAAGTCTGCAGGGAAAAACAGAAACGAAGAGCAAATTGGACGCCACTGGGAAGTAGTACTTTGGCTGACCCGATACTTAGAAAAGAGCCCTCTTTTGAGGGCTCTTTTGTTGTTTATGAGCCGCTAAGGAGCACCAAATTTGAGGTGGTGTCCAGTGATGATGTATACTCACTGGCTCAACATCGCTTTAAGTGGAACCCAATACGTACTATGCCATTTGCGGCGCAGGCGTGACGCAAGTTCAGCGGGAACGCGCTCATGGCGTAAGATCATGCGTGTACCGGAAGCGACCGCCTCAAGGCGTACACTGATCTGTGAATAATGCAGTTCCGGCCAACCGATCTGGTGCGCACGCCAACTTTGCACGATCCGTTTTCCAGGGTCGAGAGCTAGGTTAACACCGTCAATATATCCATCAAGGGAAATGAAAGGGTCGCCAACCTTTTTTCCGATGCGGGCCTTTTGATGGGTAAAGCGACTATGCGAGCGTTCATTCATCAAAGCGTCATACACCTTTTCAGGGGAGGCAGCGAATGTTGCGCGTTGTCGGATGGTGGTCACTTCCATTATGAATGAGCGTAAGAGCGTTCAATATAATCCGGAAGATCAGGAATTCATGCTCATCTGGTTTGCAAGATCGCGTGGCTAAAAGCCAACCGGTGCACAGTTCATCCAATGAAGCGTATGAACTGGAACGATAGTTCGTTGGATGCCTAACCGCAACTGAGGATCGATTTTCGATCCGGTACCCCTTACGAGAAATATGGAACAAAGAAAAAGGGCCGTCTCGGAAGAGACGGCCCTTTTCATAAAGGTCTATGAAATTACTTCAACGTAACACGCTGCACAGTGCTAGCAGTCTCGTTGCTTACCCGTACCATGTACACACCTTTCGCTGCATTGCTCAGGTCGATCTCTGTGCTACCGTTGATACGCTCAGCATGAACGATTTCGCCAAGTACGTTGGTCACCTCCACGTTGTACACACCTGCAACCTCTGCATTTACACGGAAAATACCGTTGCTCGGATTGGGGAATACAGTGACGCCGCTGAGTTCATCCACTTCTGAAATACCGCTGAAGAAATCAGGGTCAGTGATCATGCGGATGCCGATGGCGTTACCGTTGGACGATGATGCAGGTTGATTCGTTGTAAAGATCATACTTGCGAAAAATGGTTGGAGAACAGTGCCATCATTCACAATGCTTACGGGGAACTGACTACCGTCACTGAACATTTCAATGCCGGCATAGTAAGCACCAGGTGATAGGGTAACAACGTCAAAGAATGGTATCTGGACTACCCCGGCAATCGTATCAGCAGCCGTCAACACATAAATATCACTTTCTGCGAACGGAATGGTCATCATGGCATTTGGTGTGGCAAGAACATCAGCCGTGTCGCGCATAGCGGCTACCATGACTCCGCCAACGCGGCTGTCTTCATCAAGAACCACTTCAAGTCCAAAGACATCCATTTGGTTGGTGATCTCATACATGCCCAAGCAAATGAAACCATCGTCACTTCCAGCGAAGTTACCGGTACCTAGGCTGGTCAAAAGTTCTGTTCCGGCAATATTGAACCCAATGTTGTCCAAGGAAAAGAGGTTGTTATCCAATGTGAAATTCCGTGTCTCCGTGTCATTCGTGAGATCTTCTTCCAATGCATCTTCATCCGATGAGACACTGAAATTCACAGTATACGTTCCTTCAACAAGACCAGAAGGCAGAGTCACGTTCATTTCCATTAGAACGGTATCGCCCGATGCCAACAATGGGAAAGTCTGCGAAGCATTGAACGAAGGAGAACCACTTGGGTCCAGAACGTCTGCAGAGATCACCACATTGTTCTGGTCCATTTGTCCGAGATTGCGAACACTCGCTCCTAGGACGAAATCATTTCCGAGTTGGTTCAATGGAACACGACCGTATTCAATACCTGAACCGGTATGAGAGATAACACCGAACAGCAAGTTCCGGTCGTACAATGGGATCTCCGAAAGAGCAAGGTCATCGATGGCCCAGAAATACTCCCAACCGCTATCCCATTCGAACTGGAGCATAACGTTAGATTGATTAGCCGCAGTAGCAGTGATATCGATCTCCACCATTTGTGGGTTGTACGACCAACGGTCACATGGAGGCAGTACATCACCAGCAGCGGTCAAGCATGGAAATGGGAAATAGGAGTCCCAAGTGTTACCGCCGTCATTACTAACATTCACCTTCACGAACTCGGAAGCGTTGTTCTCGTAAACACCGATCAAACTTTGCATGGTGAAAAGAACGGTGTTATGTCCGGAGCAATCAATGGTCGTAGTAGTTGCTTCCATATGCGCAGGAATTGCCGGAGCGCCACCCAATTGGCGATCAGAATCGGCCCAGAGGTAACCGGTAGATGCGGTTGCGCTCATGAACGTGGATGATGGCAGGAAGCCCAATGCAGAGATCCCAACCGAATCAGGACCATTGCTCCAAGCAAAAACCACTTCTTCACCTGGTACCGAAGTATCATCAATATTCGTCCATCCTGCAGGAATGGAGCCGCCCGAGAAATCTTCTGTCCAGAATGGAGTTACGCGATCATCGCCGATGTGTGGAATGATAGAAGAAGAACCGTGTGCAGGTACGAATTGGCCTGGAGCGTGCATCTTGGCTGCACGAGCTGGCGTTATAGAATTCTGAGCAAATGCACTGCTGCCGATCAACGCGACGGCGAGTGCTGAAATGTAGATCTTTTTCATGTCCTTTTATTGAGGGTACTTTAGAGGGTTTAGCCACAAAGAAACGAAACAGGCCGCTTGGTTCCAAGCAAAAGTTGCTTTCAAAAGAACAGATCTAACAACCATTCTTGGGAATTCTACTATACTCTTATGTGAGCGCGTTCCATGGTCTCTTGGGAGAGAAAGCGCTTCGGTAGCGGCGTTCAATAAAACTTGCCGACACACCTGATAGATCAAAATGAACGCAGTAAGAACATTGAGATCAGAAGGTCAGTTCTGTTTGCGTGGGATCAACTGCTGAAATAGGACTGCCAACGCGACAAGAATTGCAGGAGCGATCAGGTTGTACCATAGGAATCCGATCTCTAAAGGGTCAATTGTGATCCCATCATTATTCGTGACTGCGAGTATATCATAGGTGTCCAACGCAAAATGGATCAATACCAAGGCTTGTGTGATCAGCGCCGCAATGAATACAGCAGTGCCTCCAATGCGTTTCAAGAAGAACGCAACAAGAAAGATCCCAAGTATGGTTCCGTAGAACAAGGATCCAAGAATGTTCACAGCTTGTATCAGATTTTCGAATAAGTGGAAAACCGCCGCAAAGACCAAAGCCAATAACCCGAAGACGATCGTGGCGCGTTTAGTTGCTTTCACCTGTTCGGCATCCGTTCTTTCCTTCCGCACCACATCCACAATGCTGGTGGTCGCTAAAGCACTTAGCTCTGCGCTGGTACTGCTCATTCCCGCACTGAAGATCATGGCCAACAACAACCCGACGATGCCAATTGGCAAATAGTCCATTACGTAACTCACAAAAATGTAATCCTTGTCGTTGGGTTCGCGGTCGGGTAAGGTTTTTTTGATGGTTTCAGCGTATGCATTCCTCTGTGAGGCGTCAGTTGCAAGGTCACGGGTCAAGCGTTCATGCGCACGTTCTTCGGCTCTCCCATCATTTTCTCGTCGCGCCTTGATCCATGCCGTTGCATTGTTCCGTATGGCGGTCGTGGTATTTCTATGATCCAGCTCGACCTCGCGAATTGGAAAGTCGAGATGCTCTTTTACGCCCGCTGGTTGCGGTCCGCGCCCTTCGTAGGCGATGTTGGTCATTGTTTCCATATTCGCTGAGTTCCAATGGATAGGTGCTGCATGGAATAGATAGAACACATAAACCAGAACGCCTGTTAGCAGAATGAAGAACTGCATGGGGATCTTCAGGATCGCGTTCATGAACAACCCTTGTCTTGCTTGCTTAATGTCCTTACCGCCCAAATACCGTTGTACCTGACTTTGATCGGTTCCGAAGTAAGAGAGCTGTAAAAAGAAACCGCCGATCAGCCCGCTCCACAGGGTGTATTTCGTGGCTGGATCCCACGATGTGTTCACGACCTCCATTTTCCCCAATGAAGCGGCCAGAGAAATACTCTCGCCGAACGATATATCGCTGCTGAGGTAATAGATGGTAAAACCGAACGCTGCAAATATGCCGAGGAACATCACGGCCATTTGTTGCTTGTGCGTAACGCCCACTGCCTTTGCTCCGCCGGAGGTTGTGTACAGGATAACCAATCCGCCAATGAACACGCATGTCCACGATAGCGGCCAATGCAGGATCTTGCTCAGGATTATGCTTGGTGCGTATATCGTGATCCCGGCAGCAAGACCGCGTTGGAACAAGAATAATCCTGCGGTAAGCAATCGCGTTCGGTCATCGAATCGCTTACCGATGAACTCATACGCTGTATACACGTTCATTTTGTAGTACAGAGGAATGAACACGTAGCCGATCACGATCATCGCCAGTGGCAGACCGAAATAGAATTGGATGAACCCCATGCCATCCAAGAACCCTTGTCCGGGTGTGCTTAAGAAGGTAATTGCGGAAGCTTGCGTAGCCATCACGCTAAGGCCAACCGCCCACCAACGGTTATCACTACCACCGCGCAAATAATTTTCGCTTGTGGCATCCTTGCGTGTTTTCCACACACCATAGCCCACGATGAAGCCG
>Ga0138256_10009574_pt1 | contig 10162 bp, 9 predicted proteins | sample KNB2016incub_MG_FD_105486 | JGI IMG/M metagenome (GOLD analysis project Ga0138256, IMG submission 105486) | Active sludge microbial communities from wastewater in Klosterneuburg, Austria - KNB2014incub_MG | ecosystem: Engineered > WWTP > Activated sludge > Unclassified | place: Austria...
ATGAGCAGAGATCAAGTGTTGAATGGGCAAAACCAACGGTAAATAAATACTGACTCGCTGTTTCAAAATGAAGCCCCAGCATTTTACAACGTACAAAACGGACATCATTGAAAGTGGTTTGCAGGATTTTACATCCGCTCAGATTGCAATCTTCAAATACACATTCGGTAAAGTTTATGCCAGACAGGTCGGTCCCGCTCAGATCGCAGTGAACGAACCGGCAGCCTTCAAAATCTCCGGCTGGAAGTTTTGTTTTTTTATCGAATAACTGATCTGTATGTAAATTCATACTTGCTTTTCAGTAAGCAAAGTAAGTAATCTGCCGCAGGACCCCAAACGAGCCATGTAATCACCCGACTGCCTGTTCGCCTAATCCATGCATACGGGTGAAATGATTGAATTCTTCCTGGAATGACTTTTTGAGGTGAAAGTTTTTTTGTTCAGCTATATAATGCTGCACCCATTCCAGGCCGGTGGAACCGACCGAATAAACGGCATATCCCTTCTGCCAGGCAAATTTTTCTTTAATCATGTGCTGGGTATTGATCCAGTAGGAGCTGCCGCTTTTTACATGTTTAATAACATCTGACACGGATTTCAGCGGGTTTTGCTGAAAAAGGCAATGTACATGATCCGGCATGCCATTGATGATCCGGACCTGGCAGCCGGCTTCCTCGAATTTGCTGCTCAGGTAAAAATGGACGGATTTCTCAATAGCGGGATTCAGAAAGGGGGTTTTGTCTTTGGTGGACCAGATCGCATGGATCCAGATCCGGGGTAATAAATAAATCATGGTTTAGTTTTGCCAGCTAAGCTACCCAGGTACCGGACCGGAAAAAGGGGAAAACAGCCGGAAAATCCCGCTTTTTTCCCGGCAGGAGGGCTGTTTTCTGGCCCCGAATCAACTGCCTTTTCCTCGTCCAAAAGCTGTAACTTTGCCCCCTCTTAAAAGGAGGCAAAAACCTACATGAAGAATATCCGGAATTTCTGCATCATTGCGCATATCGACCACGGCAAATCCACCCTGGCTGACCGACTATTACAAAGCACCGGTACCATCAGCGACCGTGATATGATGGACCAGGTACTGGATGATATGGATCTCGAACGGGAAAAGGGGATTACGATTAAAAGTCATGCCATCCAGATTAATTATAAACACACCGACGGGCAGGAGTATATCCTGAACCTGATCGATACACCCGGCCACGTGGATTTCAGTTATGAAGTAAGCCGGGCACTGGCCGCCTGCGAAGGTTGTCTTTTGCTGGTTGATGCCACCCAGGGTATCCAGGCCCAGACCATCAGTAATCTTTACCTGGCGATTGAGAACAATCTGGAGATCATTCCGGTGATCAATAAGATCGATATGGATGGCGCCATGATCGAAGAAGTGGAAGACCAGATCGTGGACCTGATTGGTTGCAAAAGGGAAGATATCCTGCATGCCAGCGGACGCACGGGCCTGGGTGTTGATAAAGTACTGGATGCTATTGTAACCCGTATTCCGGCACCAACAGGGGATCCGGAAGCACCTTTGCAGGCACTGATCTTTGATTCCGTGTTCAATTCATTCCGTGGTATCATTGTTTACTACCGGATCATGAATGGTTCCATCAAAAAGAACGATAAGGTAAAATTTGTAAGTACCGGCCAGGAATATGGTGCCGATGAAATCGGGATCCTGAAACTGAAGATGACGGAAAAGAATGTAGTGAAGGCGGGTGATGTAGGCTATATCATCACAGGTATCAAAAACGCGAAAGAAGTAAAAGTAGGGGATACCATCACGGTAGCCTCCAATACCAATCCACAGCAGATCCAGGGGTTTGAAGAAGTGAAGCCCATGGTATTTGCCGGTATATTCCCCGTAAATACCGATGAGTTTGAAGAGCTCCGTGATTGTATGGACAAACTCCAGCTCAATGACGCCTCACTGACCTACGAACTGGAAACCTCCCAGGCCCTTGGCTTTGGCTTTCGTTGTGGCTTCCTCGGGATGTTACACATGGAGATCATCCAGGAAAGACTGGAACGCGAGTTTAACCAGACAGTGATCACTACCGTGCCTAACGTAAGTTTCATCGCTTATACCACTAAAGGAGAAAAAGTAACCGTTAATAATCCCACCGAATTTCCTGATCCGGTGAAGACGGATCATATTGATGAGCCTTTTATCAAAGCGCAGATCATTTCTAAACCGGATTATATCGGGAATATCATGACGCTTTGTCTGGGTAAACGGGGTATCCTGATGAACCAGAGTTACCTGACACCGACCCGGGTGGAACTGTTGTTTGAAATGCCGCTGACCGAGATCGTATTTGATTTTTATGACAAGCTGAAATCACAGACCCGTGGTTATGCCTCCTTTGATTATCATCCGATCGGCTACCGCGAAAGTGATATCTGTAAAATGGATATCCTGCTGAATGCAGATAAAGTGGATGCACTGTCAGCCCTGATCCACCGCAGCCGTGCCCAGGATTTTGGCCGGAAACTTTGCGAAAAATTAAAGGAATTATTGCCCAGGCAGCAGTTCCAGATTGCGATCCAGGCGGCAATCGGTGCCAAAGTGGTTGCCCGCGAAAACATCTCAGCCATGCGGAAAGACGTAACCGCCAAATGTTATGGGGGTGATATCAGCCGTAAACGTAAACTGCTCGAAAAACAGAAAGAAGGAAAGAAAAGAATGAGACAGATCGGAAATGTGGAAGTACCGCAGGAGGCTTTCCTGGCGGTGCTGAAACTGGATGATTGAGGAAGATAAGTTCTCGTTGAAGTTGTTGTTTTCTGGTACCGTACAATTGGCATCTCCGGCATGAAGCAGCTTCGAGGTATGAGCTACGATGTACGAGCGGCACACCGTAAATCGGGTAACTATTTGATTCTTTAGATTTAATTTTTTTGAAGGGGCAGGCTAGTGGCTATTAACTCCCGACTCCCGACTGGTTTAGGTCCCAAACCCCAAGATAACGTTCCACTTCACCTTCCGGATAATCCTTTATCAATTCTAAGGGAGGGGGTAAATTGAAAGGCGCTTTTTCCAGGTTTACAGGACGATAATAACCGGTTGGAATTTCCTCATTCATCTCAACAGGGTAAGTACTGGCAATCATAAACCGGATCCCGCTTTTTTTAAATTGCCGGATCGCCATCAATACCTGCCGGTTCGATAAATGAATAAAACAATCCCGGCAGAGCACGGCATCTGCACGGGGTAGCAGATCCGTGGTTATATCAGCAACCAGGAATTTTATCCCGGGATATTTCTGCCGGTTCGATTCAATCAGTTCGGCCACCACATCAGCACCTGTATACTCAATCCCTTCCAGTTTTGTCTGATTCATCCAATGATAATCACCACATGGGGCATCCAGCAGACTGCGGATATCCCATTTCGACAACAGTAACGGCAATTGAACACGTAAATCTTTTGTATAGCTGATCGTGGATCCCGGACCGGAAAGGGTTTCACCCGTATCCCATTCCCGGTCATGATAAATAGTTCTGAATATCCGGCGGCTGTCACGCACCGGAAATTTTCTTTTCAACCACTCGCGTATACGACCGATCATGACTTGGATACCTGGTTTATAAGGGTGGCCCAAAGCGGGTAAATTGAATCTTTGTCAAAACGCCGGATGTTTTTCATTGCATTTTCCGACAGACGGGCACGTAATTCACGGTCATCCAGCACCGTTATAATCGCCGTTATTAACTGATCCGTGTTTTCCGGTTCAATCAATAATCCATCTTGTCCCTGCGTGATGATATCCGAAGGTCCGGATGGACAATTAAAACTGATACAGGGAATGCCGTAGGAGAGTGCTTCCAGTAAAACCATCGGAAAGGCTTCAAAGCGGGAAGCCAGGACAAACAAGCCGGATGCACGATAGACCGCATCTATATCCGATTCACCGGGTGATTGCAATATCAGCCGTCCTTCGAGCTGTTCATCCCGGATGAAATCAAGCACCTTCTCTTTTAATTCACCATCGCCTGCCAGCTTCCAGGTATAATCCGGATACCTGTTCAGGATTGTTTTAGCAACCGGCAGCAACATATCTGTCCCCTTCCGGTGAATCAGCCAGCCGGCGGTTAATAGTTGTTTTTTTTCAACCGGTTGATTGTCTGTATAAACAGTTTCAATAAAATTGGGGATGATGGAAACAGTTGTATACTGTTTAAAATGGTCTGCTTCTGTTTGGTTAAGGCATACAATCTGTTCCAGTTGCGGATATGTCTTCTGTTGCATCCAGCTCCAGAATCTGTTTTTCTTGACCCAGTTAAAATGCTGATGCTCCCAGGCAATAATGCGGGCGCTTTTACCTGCACCACTTAACACCGTTGCCACCGAAAACGGATATTCTGTCGTGATGACGAGGTCAGGGGCCAGCTGTGCCAGGTACTTCTTTAATTGCCTGATTTCTCGGTATAAGATTAGTTTTCTGCTAAAGACATTACCGGTAATCCCAATGCCAAAACTGAAGGGCCGGTAGTCCGGATGAACAGATGGATGGAGCGGGTAATAACTGCCGGAGCTGCCGTTGTTATCTGCCACCAATAAAGTAACGGTATGGCCTTTTTCAGCAAAGAGATTGGCCGTATTGGTCACTGCCCGCTCGATCCCTCCGGGTGTGTCCAGCCGGGAACAGATAAATATAATTTTTTTTCCCTCCATTACGGTGTGCTGATCGTCACGTTAATGCCCCAATTTATTAAAATCCGGACGGATCAGGGCCTTTAATTTTTTTCGCAGCCAGTAGTATATTTTTCGCCGGGGATTGATATAGGTTGACAGGAATTGAAGGCCATTTTTGATTTCGGGCATATCTGGCTGAGCCCGGTCCGTTAAAACTGTATTGTAAATATGCATTCGTTCCGCAATGATCGCGGTTGGATTGAAATAATGTGCAACGCTTTTGTATGAAGTCGGGGAATCCGTTTTGCCGGGTGTGGTAAAATGCTGCAATATACGGGCCAGCTCTTCGGCATCTCCGGCTTTAAAAAGGGTAGCCAGCGAATGTTCCTGCACCAGGTATGCGGCACCGGTTTTATCTGACATAATTAATGGGGTGCCGGTAAATATCGTTTCAGGCACCACATAATTGAACGTATCCCAAATGGAAGGAATAATAACTGCACTTGATTGACTCATCAGCAATGCAATTTCCTCCCTGTTTTTCGGACCGAGCCAGATGAATTGATTCTTCCAGGTCTCCGGATATTTTTTCTGAAGGAAATCGGATGTCTGCGCTGCTCCGGGGGCGGAGTAACTATCTTCACCCACCCAATATATTCGCAGGGAATCAACGGTTTTGCCTGCAATAGCGGCAGCCCTGATCATCAGTTCCGCTCCCTTGATCATTTGCAGACTGCTGACGACGAGGAAATGATTACTATGTGGATTTCTGGTACTATTGCCTTGTCCGGGCAACTGCCAGGGAGCGCGGCTGAAAAATGTTTGGTGAAAGCCCATCGCTTTCAATTCAGACTGATTCATCGGACTATGCGCTATGATTGCATCTGCATATTTAAAACTGAGTTGTTCCAGTTTTTGGATGACAGCCAGGTGATCATCCCGCAGCATCGGTGCATATTGGTCAATCTGCAGCGCGCTGGAGTGTGCATTGATGATCAATGGCGGCAATCCTTCCTGCTTCAGAAAAATACCTGCACCGCCAAAGTCCATGGTTTCAATGAGATCAATCTGGAATGCAACTGCATTTTTAACCAGCCATTCGCGCATGGCCATTCCCGTGGCAATCCATTTTCCTGCAGCATAACCATCCGGACGAAAATACGCGTTGTAATAACGGAGATAACGCTGGTATCCGGCATTAAGGGTGATTTTTGTAAACAACCCTTCTTCTTCAATAGAATCATCAGCATTATGATCGCCGTTACCGGTGGTCAGTAAAATGACGGAATGTCCGGCTTCGGTTAATAGCCGGCTCAGGCAGGTATAATAAAGGGAGATTCCCCCGGTTACTGGTGTATAATGGGTTGTAGCCAGGCAGATTCTCATCCGGGTATGATTTTAGATTTGATGAGTTGCCACAATACCTTTGTGGCCAACCGGCGATTGAACTGCTGGTATTGCCGGTATAATCCGTCTGCCGAAAACGGCTTCTCTTTCCATAAACCAAAGCCGAGATACGCTTTGGTAAAATGACGGATCAGTTGTTGCTTATCACTTATATATGCTTGTTGAAGCAGGTAACTGAGTATACGGAAGCATTCCGGTTTATTAAAGGCTCCACCGGATGCGGCTTTGGAGTGATTGGCGGCGTGCTCCCGGTAATGGTTCAGTGCTTCGGGCAGGTATACCACCCGTCCCTTTTCAGCCATACAGATATAAAACATCCAGTCACCGTGGAACCGGAACCCCTCCAGGTTTTTTAATACATCCAGGGCATAGGATTTGCAAAACAACAAGGCACTAACATTATTAATCGTACAATCTTTTTTCAGGTATTCATTTAATTCTGCTTTGCCATCCTGTTCATACGGGTGACTCCATTTATTGACCCCATAACGCAGGTTCTTTATGGTGGAGTATTTCCGGTCCGACTGTTCTTCCTGTGCTGAAAGGATAATCGAATCACAATAGACCAGGCTGATCTGTTTTTGCTGAATGGCTTTTGGATAAAGCTTTTCGAGGAAATCCGGTTCGGCGAGGTCATCACTTTCAGCCACCCATATCCAGTCCGCTGCTGCCAGCTGCAGGGCCTTGTTCCATTGACTGAAGGGCGATCCACTGTTTTCGGTATTCAGGATTACAGCCCGGACCAGCGGGTGCTGTGCATATTTGTCAATAACCTCACGGCTGTTATCGGCAGAACAATCATCAATAATGATCAGTTCAATGTCCTGAAAGGTCTGTTGGATGACCGACTCGATACGGGCCTGCAGGTAGGGACCATGATTGTAGTTGGGGATGATAACGGTGACCTGCGGCATACCAGATTATTGAAACAATTTTTTAAACCATTTAAAAGGCGAAAGCAGCAGATGTCCAACCCGGTACGAAACTGTTTGGCGGAGCAATCGCTCCTGTTCTTCCAATGCCTGTTGTAATATGGAACGCCCGTTAAAAACACTGGAGTTGATTTCAGGAAGCGCCTCGTCTGCCGCAATGGCTACCAGATATAATCCTGTTGGTGTGTTGTTTTTTTCCAGTTGCTGCTGGTCGCCGGTATAAATGTCGAACCGGGATTGCCCGTTATTTATGATCAGGGAACTGTGACAGGTTTCCTGGGTCAGTATACGGACATGGTTGAAATATTTTTGCAGAAGCAGTTCAAATTCCAGCCGGTTCAATTCTTTTTTATGAAACGGATTCCTGTACCCGGTTTTGTCCGAATACATTTCCTTATCGGGAGTAGATATGATCAATTGACCGTCTGCTTTTAATAATCGTTTGAACTCATCCAATAACCGCTCATGATCTGCAAGGTGTTCCAGTGTTTCGAAGGATACAAGCAGATCATATGAATGAGCGGGCAGGGGCGTTGCGCTTGCATCAGCCGTCAGATAGGTAAGGTGGTCAGCTTTATATTTCCGGGTGGCAGCTTTTATGGTGGGTTCGTCGATATCCACGCCGGTGACTGCTAAAGCATTTCCCGCAAGCAGGTAACTGCCATATCCTTCTCCGCAGGCGATATCCAGTACTGTTTTACCAGCAGAAAATTCACAGGCCAACGCATACCGGTGCAGGTGTTCCAGCGCCGTTTCATTGTGCACAAACGTTTCCCATCGTTCACCGGTCCATTTTTTCTTATCGTTCATGATCCGGACTGTTTTTTTAAATAACCATCTACATTAAAGGTAACATTCGGGCCAAAGAAATCACAGCAGGCACGGTCAATACTGAATTCAGTATGTGTTGCCAGAAAACGATGTATTGCTTTTTGTGGTCCGCCATCAAAATCCTTATCGATGCCCATTTCAGTAACAATTCCATCCTCAACCAGCAGGTAAGAACCGGGTGTGACATAGGGGGCAAATTTCTCCATGGCTTCCAGTGTGTCGGCAAACTGGTGTGAACCATCTTCGATGACAAGGATACTGGGATACTGACTGAGCGAATCTGTCGGGTAGTCCCTGAATCCGTTTTTAAATACTGAAATCCGCGGGTGTTGGTGCAGGGAGGGGTCTTCCTGGTTTTCCGGAAGGTCTATGGTATGGAGTAGTCCTTTTCCTGTTTCATTTAACAAATCAGCCAGGTACAACGCGGAACCTCCTTTGTGGGTGCCTATTTCGATAATCAGGTCGGGACGAATCCGGAAGATCAGCATCTGGTATAATACATAATCAAACGGACTTTTCACAGCCGGCACTGTCTTATAGGTCACCTGGTGATGTCCTTTTACAATACCCTTTAATCCGAATTTTTTTTCTTTATTAAAGATGCGCATTGTTTAAAAAGTTTGTTGAGCTTCCCACCGGATTAACGGGCGAACAATACCGGGAATATCCGCTGTATAATTTCCGCGGGCTGTCTGTTTTGAATAGTCCGTAAATATTTCAAACCGAAGCACATCGGACTCATGTATGAATATATCCAGGGGATTGGGATTAAACAGGGCAGTGTCAACACTGTAAATGCCTTCAGTCAGCAGGTGGCCGGGTATCCAGGCAGTAGCCTCGTATAGTCCTTTCTCCCTTTTTTTCATGCTTAGCGGAGAAATTACATCGTGGGAACTGAATATCATCACCTGTTCCTGGTTAAACAGATTCAGGCCGTGTGTAAATACCGGACCTTCTTCCAGTACTTCATATTGGATTGACACACCGATGGATTCGGTGGTATCAAACCGGTCAGTCATTACACCGGAATTTCCGTGCAACCAGGCTTTTTTCAACAGCAGTTGCCGGTTGTAGGCCTGGACGCCGGACGGCCATTCCTGCAGGGCCATTGTGGTCAGGTGACCCGCGATATATTGCTGAATGATATTTTCGGTGGGTCCGTTGGCAATCAGTTTTCCTTCGTCCAGTAACAAGGCAGCGGAACAGAATTTACGGATACTGTCCAGGTTGTGGCTGACAAATAAGATGGTACGCCCATCCTTACGGCTCACTTCTTCCATTTTCCCCAGGCATTTTTTCTGAAACTCAAGATCACCTACCGCCAGCACTTCATCTATTAATAGAATTTCCGGTTCGAGGTGAGCGGCCACGGAGAAGGCTAACCGCAGTTGCATGCCACTGCTGTAATGTTTAAGCGGTGTATCGATAAATTTCTCCACGCCACTAAAATCGATGATGGCATCCAGTTGACGGGTGATCTCCGCTTTTTTTAATCCGAGAATGGATCCGTTGAGGTAGATGTTTTCCCGTCCGGTTAACTCGGGATGAAAACCAGTGCCTACTTCCAGCAAACTGCCCACCCGTCCACGGATAAAGGCTTCACCGGTAGTCGGAGGAGTGATCCGGCTGATGATTTTTAAAAGCGTGCTTTTGCCGGCACCGTTACGGCCAATGATGCCGACTCTTTCCCCTGGTTCAATTCGCAGATCAATATCCCGGAGTGCCCAGAATTTTTCTTTTTTCGCTGCCGGCGAAAAAACTTTTTTTACCGACTGACTCAGGATATCCCGCAAAGCCACATACGGAGCAGATTCATTCAGCTCATATTGCTTGCCCAGGTTTCGTATGTCAATAGCGGGTTTCATCAGGCAATATCAGCGAAGTAAGCTTCTGTTTTTCTGAAAAAATATAATCCGGCCAGGAAAATGATCACGGTAGTGGTTCCTCCTGCAGCCACCAGCAGAAAATCCGGTGTCTGGCCGGTCAGACCACAGCGGAATAACTCAATGGCCGCATTCACCGGATTTAGTGCCAGTACATATTTTAAAACGGGTTGGGAAACGCCCTGAGCCGGGTAAATAACCTGTGAACTGAAGAAAAGCACCTGCAGCAGAAAAGGGATGGTATACCGGAAATCACGGTACTTCACATTCAAAGCGGCGAGGAAGGTGCCGGTACCGAAAGCGGCCAGTAACAATAACAGCAGCCCGCTGAGATAAAAAGGGAGGGTATACCAGTGAAATACCTGTTTGTATACCAGGCAAAAGACCAGGAAAATGAAGAACCCCATTAGAAAATCAAACAGGGACACCAGCACGGCAGAGCCGGGAATGATGAGGCGGGGGAA
>Ga0138256_10009575_pt1 | contig 10162 bp, 9 predicted proteins | sample KNB2016incub_MG_FD_105486 | JGI IMG/M metagenome (GOLD analysis project Ga0138256, IMG submission 105486) | Active sludge microbial communities from wastewater in Klosterneuburg, Austria - KNB2014incub_MG | ecosystem: Engineered > WWTP > Activated sludge > Unclassified | place: Austria...
AACTCCGCTGCCTGGAGCTCCTTGACCTTGACGATCATCTCGGCTCGCTCGTAAACCTCGGCCGCGCTTGCGGCGAGGTGCGCGCCGGCGGCGGCAAAGTCGGCGTCGGCACAACCGACTCGCGCGCCGGCCCCGGTTTCGACCAGGACCGTATGGCCGGCCTGCTCCAGCGCGTGCACGCCGGCAGGCGTCAGGCCGATGCGGAATTCGTGGTCTTTGGTCTCCTTTGGCACGCCGATCAGCATGGTCTGCCTCCGCCGTCGTTCAGAAAGTCGCGGTCGCCGCGATCGCTTCGCGCACCAGCGCCGGGCCGCGGTAGATGAGCCCCGTATAGAGCTGCACCAGTTGTGCGCCGGCTTCGAGTTTGCCGCGCGCGCCACGGCCGTCGAGGACACCGCCCACGCCGATGACGGCGACTTCGCCCCCCAGGCAATGTGCGAGGGCGCCGGTCACGCTTGTGGAGGGGTCGAAGAGCGGGGCGCCGGAAAGGCCGCCCGTTTCACCGCCGTGGGCGAGATGGGCGACCCCCTGCCGCGATACGGTAGTGTTGGTGGCGATGACCGCGTCGATGCGGTGGCGACGTACGGCATCGGCGATGGCGTAGATCTGCGCCTCGTCGAGATCCGGGGCGATTTTCAGGGCCAGCGGAACGTAGCGGCCGTGTCGCTGCGCCAGTTCGCCCTGCTCGCGCTTCAGCGGTGCCAGCAGGGCGTCGAGTTCGGCGGCGCCCTGCAGGCGGCGCAGGTCCTTGGTGTTCGGCGAGGAGATATTGACGGCGACGTAGCCGGCGAGGGGATACACCTTGCGCAGGCAATCCAGGTAGTCCTCCGCCGCGCGCTCGATCGGGGTGTCGAAATTCTTGCCGATGTTGATGCCGAGGACGCCGGCAAAACGCGCCCGGCGTACGTTCGCGACGAGGACATCGACTCCGCGGTTGTTGAAGCCCATGCGGTTGATGAGCGCGCGCTGTTCGGGCAGTCGGAACAGGCGCGGCCGCGGGTTGCCGGGCTGAGGCCGTGGGGTGACGGTGCCGATTTCAATGTGGCCGAAGCCGAGCGCCGCAAGACCGTCGATGCACTCGCCGTTCTTGTCGAGGCCGGCGGCGAGGCCGATCCGGTTGGGAAAGGCAAGGCCCATCACGCGGAGGGGGCCGGCGGCCGCTGCCGTGCAGCCGAGCGGGAGGCGCAGCGCACGTGCCGCGCGCAGGCCGGCAAGGGTCAGGTCGTGGGCGGTTTCGGCGTCGAGCGCAAACAGAAACGGGCGGGCGAACTCATAAAGCATCGGCGGATTCTATCCGAAGCGGCCGCGTGCCGCGGTGGCGGCTCACGGCTGCAACAGGTCGTCGTCGGTGAGTTCCCGCCAAATGCCGCCGACCCGCCCCTCGATCGGGCGGAAGCGCGCCTTGTAGGCCATTTTGCGGCTCTCGCCGATCCAGTAGCCGAGATAGAGATAGGGCAGGCCAAGCAGGCGGCACTGTTCTGCCTGCCAGAGGATGCACCACGTGCCGTAGCTCGTGCCCGGTGCCGCCGTCTCGAAAAACGTATAGACCGAAGAAAGGCCGTCGCTGAGGACGTCAACGATACTGACCATGCACAGCCGGCCGTCTTCGCGGAACTCGATCAGCCGGGTGTCGACGTGGCTTTGAAGCAGGAAATGGGCGTACTGGTCGCGGCTGTCCTGATCCATGCCGCCGCCGGAATGGCGCGATGCCTGGTAGCCCTGGTAGAGGGCGTAGTGCTCCTCGCGGAAGGTCAACGGCAGTTCGCGCGCGGTCATCCCGGCATGGCGCGCCAGGATGCGCCGCTGGCTGCGCCGGGTCGTCAGGCGTGCGGCCGGAAGGCGTACCGGGATGCAGGCGCGGCAGGCATCGCAGTAGGGACGGTAGGTGAACATGCCACTGCGGCGAAAGCCGGCCCGGACGAGTTCGCCGTAGACGGCCGCGTCGATCAGATGGCTGGGGGTGGCAACCTGCGAGCGCGCAACGCGGCCGGGCAGGTAGGAGCAGGCGTAGGGGGCCGTTGCATAAAAGTGCAGCAGAGGGAAGGGCAGGTCCTTGAGCAGGCTCATCGGAGCGTCCTTCTCCGGGTCCTTCCCGCGCCAAAGGGCGTGGTGGCGGTTCGTCGCGCCGCGGTTTCGCCCTGCGCGAGGTGCCCGGCCGGGCGGTCCCGTAGGGTTTCCTGCGGGGCGCTCATGCGTCGCTTCCGATGAACAGGCCCTTCACGTCGTCCTCGTTCCATTTTTCCGGCGCCGCGCGATTGCGGGTCCAGGTATCCAGTCCGCGGGTGAATTCGTTCCGGCGGATCTCCCGCGCGCCGAGGCTGGCGAGGTGCGCGGTGCTCATCTGGCAATCTATCACGGCGAATCCTTTGCGCTCAAGCAGGCGTACCAGGTGGGCGAAGGCGATTTTCGAGGCGTCCGTGGCGCGCGCGAACATGGATTCGCCATAGAAGGCGCTGCCGATGGCCACCCCGTAGAGGCCGCCGACCAGGCGGCCGTCCACCCAGGTTTCGACGGAATGGGCGTAGCCGAGTTCGTGCAGGCGGCAATAAGCCTCCTGCATCTCGGTGGTGATCCAGGTGCCGGCATCGTCACGACGCGGCTGGGCACAGGCGGCGATCACATCGGGGAAGTTCCGGTCGAGGCTTACCGCGTAGTCGCCGCGGCGCAGTGTGCGCGCCAGCGAGCGCGAGATCCTGACCTCGCTCGGGAACAGGACCATGCGCGGATCCGGGCTCCACCAGAGGATGGGTTCGCCGGCGGAGAACCAGGGAAAGATGCCCTGGCGGTAGGCGTCGAGCAGGCGCCCGGCGGAAAGGTCGCCGCCGGCGCAGAGCAGGCCGGCCGGGCGGCGTCGGGCCGTTTCCACGGGCGGGAACGGCGCATCGCCTTCCAGCCAGGGGATCATGCCGCGGGGTCGGCTTCCGTGTTGCGGAATACCACCACGTGGTCGACGTCAAGGCGGATGCCGATGCGTTCGCCGATGGCGTGGTTGTGATGGCTCGGTACCAGCGACAGCACGCGCGCACCACTCGGCAACCTGAGGGTGTACAGGAACTCGGCGCCGCGGAATGCCTTGGCGACCACCTCGGCACGCGCGGTTGCCGCGTCGTCGTGCACGATGTCGTCCGGGCGCAGCAGGACGGCGACGCGGCAGGTCTGCCCGCAGGCGAGGCAGCCGGCCGAGCACTCCGCCGGGATGTGTCCGCGCAGGACTCCCAGTTCCATTCGCACTTCGCTGGCGCTTAGCACCTCGCCGGAGAGGAACACGCCCTGGCCGACGAAATCGGCAACAAAGCGATTGGCGGGTCGGTGGTAGAGGTTGTACGGCGTGTCCCATTGCTGGATGCGTCCTTCGTGCATGATGCCGATCTCGTCGGCGACGGCAAAGGCTTCGTGCTGGTCGTGCGTAACCAGAATGGCGGTGATGCCGGACTGCTTGATTATGTCGCGCACCTCCAGCGAGAGGCGTTCGCGCAGATCGACGTCGAGATTCGAAAAGGGTTCGTCGAGCAGCAGCAGGTCCGGTCCGGGTGCCAGCGCGCGCGCCAGCGCGACGCGCTGCTGCTGGCCGCCGGATAGCTCATGCGGGTATTTCGCGCCTTCGCTGGCGAGACCGACCGTCGCCAGCATTTCGGCGACGCGGGCAGCACGCGCCGCCCCGGCAACGCCATGCAGGCCGAAGCCGATGTTTCCGGCCACGGTGAGGTGCGGGAAGAGGGCATAGTCCTGGAACACCATGCCGATGCGTCTGCGCTCCGCCGGGACATGCGTCGAGGCGCTGCTGACGGTCGCACCCTTGATGCGGATATCGCCGGCGGATACCGGTTCGAAACCGGCGATGGCGCGCAGCACCGTGGTCTTGCCGCAACCGGAAGGTCCAAGCAGGCAGCCGATGGCGCCCTGGCCAAGAGACAGCGAGAGCGCGTCCACCACGCGGTGGTGGCCGTAGGCGTGCGAAACATCGGTGAGGCGGAGCAGGGGCATCGGTCGGCAATCAATTACAATTCTCATTATGCGTCAGGCCGTGCCCCGACGCACAACCAACATGCGGGCAACGACCGTTATTTCGATTCCACCAGGCTCGGCCTTCGGGCGTCACGGCGCGCTCGCCGCGGCGGCACTGCTGGTTGCCGTCCTCGTGGCGGCGCCGATCGTCAGCGTCTGGGTCAACCTGTTTGCCGGCGGAACGGGCGATACCTGGGCACACCTCGCGGCAACGGTGTTGCCCGAGTATCTCGCCAATACGCTCTGGCTGTGCGTCGGCGTCGGCATCGGCGTGATCCTGGTTGGCGTGTCCACGGCCTGGCTGGTCACCATGCACGATTTTGCCGGCCGCCGCTGGTTCGAGTGGAGCCTGGTATTGCCACTGGCGGTGCCGGCCTACGTCATGGCGTACACGTACACCGACCTGCTGCAGTCGGTCGGGCCGCTGCAGACCGCGCTGCGCGAACAGTTCGGCTGGCAGCCGGGCGGCTATTGGTTTCCCGATGTGCGTTCGCTCGGCGGGGCCATCGCGATGTTCGTCTGTGTGCTGTATCCCTATGTCTATCTGCTGGCGCGCGCGGCGTTCCTGGAACGGGCCGGCGGCATGATCGAGGTCGGCCGCTCGCTCGGCTTGTCAGCCTGGGGAAGCTTCTTCCGCGTCTCGTTGCCGCTGGCGCGGCCGGCCATTGTGGCCGGAACCGCACTGGCGTTGATGGAAACCCTGGCCGACTACGGTACCGTCGCCTACTTCGCCGTGCCGACGTTTACGACGGGCATCTACCGTGCCTGGTTTTCGCTCGGTGACCGCGCTGCGGCCGCGCAGTTGTCCGCGGCGTTGCTCGCTCTCGTCGCCCTGGTGCTGGTGGCGGAACGCAGCAGCCGGGGTCGGGCGCGTTTCCACAACACCACCGGACGCAGCCAACACCGCTCTGCGCGGCGGCTTTCCGGTGCGCAGGAAATCGGCGCATGGCTTGCTTGCGCGCTGCCGCTGGTGCTCGGTTTCCTCCTGCCGGCGGGCATGCTGTTGCGGCTTGCGCTGACCGAGGGCGATACCCAGTTCGGTGTCCGCTTCCTGCGCCTGGCGGGGAACAGCTTCACCTTGGCGGTCGCGACCGCGCTGCTTGCCGTTGGCGTCGCGGTCCTGCTGGCCTATTCGGCACGCATGTCGCCGCAGCGCTGGCCGCAAGCCGTCAATCGCGTCGTCGGCCTCGGCTATGCCGTGCCGGGATCGGTGATCGCGGTCGGCGTCCTGATTCCGGTGACGCGGCTGGACAACTGGCTGGCCGGTTGGGTTGCCTCGTGGTCCGGCATCAACCCGGGGCTACTGTTGACCGGCGGTATCGCAGCACTTGTTTATGCATACCTCGCACGCTTCCTGGCGATTGCGCTGCAGACCGTGGAGGCGAGCCTGGCCAAGATCACGCCGCGCATGGATGACGCGGCCCGGGCCCTCGGCCTGGGGCAGGGAAGGATGCTGGCGCGGGTTCACCTGCCGCTGCTGCGTGGCAGCCTGCTGACGGCCGGATTGCTGGTATTCGTGGATGTAATGAAGGAACTGCCGGCGACGTTGGTGATGCGCCCCTTCGATTTCGACACGCTGGCGACGCAGGCCTACATTCTCGCGTCGGATGAACGCCTGGCGGAGGCGTCGACCGCCGCCTTGGCAATCGTCGCAGTCGGCATCCTTCCGCTGGTCGCGATCTCGCGGCAGATCGCCAAAGGCCGGCCGGGGCAGGATGGAGTGCCTTAACTCCAGATGACCCGCCAGCCCTTGCGCTCGATGTAGCGCGAGACCTCGTGGTAGGGCTTGCCGATCATCCAGTGCAAAACCGGTCCGGCATCTATGCAGGTCCACCTCGAACCCCGCTTGCGCCAGAGGGCCTCGTCGTGGAAGTTGGGTGCCGTCACCTTCATGACCTTGCCGTGAGCCGATGCAGCCATGGTCATTCTCCGGGTTGTGCGCGTACTGGCATTTACGGCTCGGAGTGTGACGGGATTGAGTCGGTTCTAGGTTTTATCCCCTAAAATTTTTCAATCAGTTCAACCTGTTGTGCTTACAGTGCCGCGAAATCAGCAGGTTGGGTGAGTCGCTTGAAGTTGTTTCGGAAATCCCGAAAAACCCGTACGCCCCGGGGTGCGCGGCGTCCGGGAAGGTATCCGTCCTGCAGCGCCTATCGCCAGCCGGCGCGGTCGTACAGCTTCTGCGCGAGCGCGGTGTTCCGCGAGAGGACGCCGACATTCAGCGCGTCCGGCTTGAACTTTCCCATTGCATCAAGCGCCGGGTTATCAAGGACGACGCCGCGGACAACGGGCCACTCGTTGTTACCATTGGCGAAGTGGATCTGGGCTTCGTCGCTCGCGAGGTATTCGAGGAATCGCACCGCGGCTTCGCGATGCGGCGCCGACTTCAGCACGCCGCCGCCGGAGACATTGATATGGCTGCCGAAGCTCTGCTGGTTCGGCCAGACCACCCCCAGCTTTTCCATCGCCTTCCGGTCTTCCGGCTTGGCCGAGCGCATCAGCCGGGCGACATAGTAGGAATTGGTCAAACCGACCTGGCATTCGCCGAGGGCGACCGCCCGGATCTGGTCGGTGTCGCCGCCTTTGGGGGTGCGTGCGAAGTTCGCGACGAGGCCACGCGCCCATTCCTCCGTCTTCTGTTCGCCCAGATGGTGGATCAGGGCCGATCCGAGCGAGAGGTTGTAAGGGTGGGCGCCCGAACGCACGCAGAGCTTTCCCCTCAGCCGGGGGTGTGCGAGGTCCTCATAGTTCTGGACTTCCGCGGGATTGACGGATGCCCGGTTGTAGATGATGACCCGCGCTCGCGTCGAGAAGGCAAACCAGTCCTCGGAGCGCAGATTGGGCGGGATGCGCTCTTCGAGCGTCTTCGACTTCACCGGAACGAACAGACCGAGCGCGTCGGCCTGCGCCAGGCGAGCCGCATCGACCGTCAGGAAGACGTCGGCGGGGCTGTTGGCGCCTTCGTTCCTGATGCGCTCAAGCAACTCATCTTCCTTGCCTTCGATGCGGTTGATGCGGATGCCTGTCTGGCGGGTGAAGTTGGTGTAGAGGGCTTCGTCGGTCTGGTAGTGGCGGGCGGAGTAGAGATTCAGGGTTTTCTCCTGGGCCGCTGCGCTAACGGCGCACAGGCTGGTGGCGAAAAGGACGGCGACGATGGCTTTCATGCTTTCTCCTGGCAGGGCAACACGGGATGTGGAAATCCTAGCGCAGGTTTAACCGAAATGCAAATCATTCGCAACAATACCGCCATTGTCGCCAGCTTCGGTCAGGCCGGCGGCGCAAGCGGGCGTGGCATCGCCACGCCCGCCAAAAAAACCCGGACGGTGGGTCAGTAGATCGGAGGGGTGTCCGCGGCGGCGACCCGGCGGGCACCGTTGAAGCGCTTGACCCAGTAGGCGGTGCGCATGTCCTCGATACGCACCTCGCCCCCGGTGGCCGGCGCGTGTACGAAACGGTGTTCGCCGAGGTAGATGCCGACGTGGGAAAAGCCGGCGCGCCGGGTGTTGTAGAAGACCAGATCACCGGGACGCAAATCCTTTGGGGGGATCGTTTCGCCGACACGACTGATTTCCCGCGACGTACGCGGCAGCACGAGGCCGACGGCTTCGCGAAAGACGTGGCGAACGAACCCGCTGCAGTCGAAGCCTCGCTCCGGTGTTTCGCCGCCGCGCCGATAATTGACACCGATGAACGAGAGCGAGCGCACTACCAACTCCTGCGCGGTGCTGGCGTAACGGTCGAGCAGGGACGGTGGCGCCTCCGACGCCATGTCCTCGGCCGCACAGGTTGCGCTGCGGGCTAACAGAAGACAGGCAAGAATGGCAATCCTGCGTAAATTCATGGGCTTGACTATAGCTGCCAGGGTGTGGGTTGTAAAGCCGGACATGCGTGGCGACTTGAAGAAATATTTGCATCTTCTTGACAGGTAAAGAGAAAAGAGCAGACTATGATTTATAATTTCCAAGCCCGCCGGCATGCTGTCCGGCCGGGCAGCATGCCAGTGGAGGAATGAGTGACCCCGTTCAAGGCCTATCTGATCGACCAGAAAGACGGCAAGACGCAGGCAGGGTTCGTCCAGTTCGCACCGGACCGCCTGGATGCCGGGGAAGTCACGCTGCGCGTTGCCTATTCCAGCGTGAATTACAAGGATGCACTGGCTGCCACGGGTGCCGGGCGGATCATCCGCCGGTTTCCCTGCATTGGCGGAATAGACATGGCCGGCACGGTCGTCGACAGCTCCGATGACCGCTTCAAGGCAGGCGACGAAGTGATCGCCACCAGCTACGACATCGGGGTTGCCCACCACGGCGGCTATGCGGAGTTCGGCCGCGTTCCGGCCGACTGGGTGGTGCCGCTGCCCCACGGCATGAGCCTGTTCGACTCGATGGCGCTGGGCACGGCGGGCTATACCGCCGCGCTTGGCATCGTGAGAATGGAAGAGAACGGCTTGCGGCCGGCCAACGGGAAGGTCGTTGTCAGCGGTGCGACCGGCGGAGTCGGCAGTATCGCCGTCGACATCCTCGCGGGACTGGGCTACGAAGTCGTCGCGCTGACCGGCAAGGAAGGCCAGACCGACTACCTGAAGGGGTTGGGCGCACGCGACGTGATGCTGCGTGCCAGCCTCGACCTCGCGAAGATCAAGCCGCTCGACCGCGCGCTTTGGGCGGGCGCAGTGGACAACCTCGGTGGCGACGTACTCGCCTGGATGGCCAGCACCATGCAGCAGAACGGCACGATTGCGAGCATCGGCCTCGCGGCCGGCATGACTCTCAACACCACGGTCGCGCCGTTCATCCTGCGCGGAGCGTCCCTGCTGGGAATCGACTCGGGCTACACCGCCATGCCGCTCCGCCGCCGGGTATGGGAGCGCCTCGCCGGCGACATGAAGCCTGGCCACCTGGCAGGCATGACGCGCACGGTGGCGCTGGAAGAACTGCCGACCGTATTCGAGGCGCTTGTCGCCGGCGGCGCGCATGGCCGCGTCGTTGTCGCCGTCGGCGCCTGACGCGGCGGATCCGGCAATGAGCGAAAACGAAACCCCGCCGCGGCCGCGCGTTCTCATCGTCGACGACTCGCGCATGGTGCGAGCGACGATTACCAAGCACATTCGCGGACGCTTCGACGTGCGCGAGGAGTCCGACGGCGAAGCCGGCTGGCAGACGCTGATGCTCGACCCCAGCGTGCAGGTCGTGATCTCCGACCTGAGCATGCCGAAACTGGATGGCTACGGCCTGCTGGCGCGAATCCGCGGCGCGCGCCTGCCGCGCATCCGCGAGATCCCGGTGATCATGATCTCCGGCGATGAGGACGAGGCCGCGCGCAATCGCGCGAAGGAATGCGGCGCGACCGACTTCATCACCAAGGGCATCGGTACCGTCGAGTTGCTGAGCCGCCTTGATGCGCTGGTGCGCCTCGCCCAAACCAGCCGCGAGCTCGAGGCCAGCCGCGAGGCGCTTGCCAGCAACGTCATGGTCGACCCGAGTTCCGGGCTGCCTACCGAGGAGTACCTCAAGCAGCAGGGTCGCCAGGCGCTTTCGCACGCACAACGCCATGGCGGCGAGATCAGCGTCGTGGTCGTCGAAATCGACCGCTATGACGATCTGGTGGCGCGGCACGGTCGGACGGTCGGCGAGCAGTTGGTCCGGCAGTTCCGCGATGTTCTGGCCAAGCGCGTACGCCAGGAAGACACCGTATCGCAGACGGGTGCCAAGCAATTCACCGTCGTTTGCCCCGGCAGCAGCATCGACGATGTCAGGGCATTCGCGTTGCGGCTGGAACAGGTGATCGGTGCTGCGAGCATCCGATACCGCGGCGAGCAGATTCGCATCGGCTTGCGCTTCGGTTTCGCCAATAGCCGGGACGATGACTGGAACAGCATGACCAGCCTGCTGCGCCTGGCCGAGGGGCGTACGGAAGTGCCGGAACCGGCGGCCGAAGCGGCGGTACCGGCCGTGCCGGCACCGCTACCTTCGTTGGAACCGGCTGCGGAGCCGGCGGAGGAAGTCGCGGCGGTACCAGTGTCCGGTCCGCCGGCGGAACCTGCGTTGCCGGTTGTTCCGGCCGAAGCCATTGAAGCAATCGAAGCGCCCGAAGCCGTAGCGGCCGTCGGGGCGGGCGAAGCCGTCGAGGCGGGCGAAGCCGTCGAGGCGGGCGAAGC
>Ga0138256_10009576_pt1 | contig 10161 bp, 7 predicted proteins | sample KNB2016incub_MG_FD_105486 | JGI IMG/M metagenome (GOLD analysis project Ga0138256, IMG submission 105486) | Active sludge microbial communities from wastewater in Klosterneuburg, Austria - KNB2014incub_MG | ecosystem: Engineered > WWTP > Activated sludge > Unclassified | place: Austria...
AAAGGATGACGATGGACAAGAGTGACGGGTAAGCCAAATAGCGCATGAGTGTTCCTTTCTTACGTTAAGCGGTTTCGCCAATCATGGATCGAACGGCATCCGTGACGGCACCTTCGGAAGAGTACTTGCTCGCCCAGCCTCGCGAGCGGATTTTCGACGTATCGAGGCGATACACTGGCACATCGCCTTTCCAGCCGCGCGGTCCTCCTGTGAATTCGTACGTCACATTCGACAGGCCGAGTTCTCGCACGACGATGTCTGCAATTTCTCGCACGGTGATGTGGTCGGTCGTTCCAACATTGAAATACTCGTAGGGTGCGCGTCGTTCGCGTTCGAGCAAATCGAAAGCATCGAGCACGTCGTGGACATGAATATAGGGTTTGCTCTGGGAACCGTCTCCCAAGATGAGCAGTTTTTCCGGATTGGCGCGAAGTTTTCGGACGAAATCATAGCCGACGCCATGGGTTTGCCTGGGACCCACGACATTGGCGAATCGAAACACCGTGCCCTCGAAGTCGAACATGAAACAATACGCGCTGATGAGCGCTTCGGCGGCGAGCTTTCCGGCACCATACGTGGAAACGGGGATCATCGTGGGCCAATCTTCGGGAATGGGCGTCGGGGGAATGTCGCCGTACACGCCGCTGCCCGAGGTGAATCGAATGCGCCGCACGCCGGTCTTGCGCATCGCTTCGAGCACGTTTCGGCACAGCAATGTTCCGTTGTCGAAGTCGACGTCCGGATCGACGACCGCTCGTGCAATGTCCGCGTTCGACGCGAAGTGATACACGACGTCGTGGCCTGCAATCGATCGCGTGAGCAGTTCTGGTTCGCGAATGTCCCCTCGAATCACCGAAAGCCGCGGGTTGTCACGCACGTTCTCGAGGTGTTTGTCCGTGCCCGTGAGAAAATTGTCGAAGACGGTGACGAATGTATCGGTGTTGGCCATGAGCCGTTCGACGAGGTGTGACCCGATGAAACCTGCGCCGCCAGTGATGAAGATTCGTGTGGGCATCGTGCTGTTTTACCTAGAGCAGTGTCGTACCAAAATAGTCGAAGTCGTAATGCAGTTCCATGAGCCCTTCGGCTTCCAAGGCGCGACGAACGGGGGTGGGATCGGGCGTGTAAAACATCAGAAATCCGCCTCCTCCTGCGCCAATGAGTTTTCCCCCAAGAGCGCCGTGCTCGCGACCGATGTCGTACCAGCGATCGATGTCGTGATTCGACATTTTAGCCGATCGCTTTTTCTTCCATTGCCAATGCTCGTCCAAAAGCCGCCCGTACGCATCCAGATCGCCCATCTCGAGCGCCCGCTTGGATTCGATTCCAATGCTCTTGATGAAGTGCAGATTCTCGATCATGTCCGAGCTCTGCGCGCGACTCTTGTCGTCCTGCTCCTTCAAGATCGACGATGCTTCGCGCGTGATGCCGGTGCAAAAAAGGAGCAGCCGCTGCGTGAATCGTACGAGCACGGGTTCGTCCACGGCGAGCGGTGTGACGACCACCGAATCATCGGGGCGGAATTCGTAACAGTTCACGCCACCGAGCGCTGCCGCGTATTGATCTTGTTTGCCCACGGGTTCGTGCAAAACATCGATCTCGATGTGCGACGCCATTTCCGCAAGCTCTCGTTGCGAGAGCGTTTTGCGCGAAAAACGAGCGAGCGCTTTGAGCAGCGTGACGCCGAAACTTCCCGACGATCCCAACCCCGTTCCCGCGGGAATGTCCGCCATCGTGGTGATTTCGAGCTGCGGCTCGCGGATTCCAAGCAGCTCCAGTGCTTCGCGAACAATGGGATGCCGTATTTCCGAATTCGTCGCCACTTGCTCGATCTTCGAATACCTCACCAGAATTCGTTTCTCGAACGTGCGATGCACCGACACGTATACGTGCTTGTTGATGGCGCCAGCGATGAGAAATCCGCCGTATCTCCGGTAATACGACGGCAAGTCCGTCCCACCGCCCCCCAAGCTGATTCGTAATGGACTCCGTGCGATGATCATGCGCCTCGTCAGTACTACTCGGATGCCCGGACGAGCATCCCACACGATTCGGCCCGAGCATACGTGTCCGCGAGCCGTTTGTCAAACCGGCGCAACGGACCTTCGTCGATGTTTGGCAAACACCGCTCAATCCGTTGCGTACACGACGACGATCGCATATTGCGCCCAAGCCGCGTCCTCGGGCTTGAAATGCGTCACGCCAATGTCGAGATGCAGCGTCGGTTGTCGCAACACATCGTCGGGAAGCTGCAATTCTTCGAGCGACGATGTTTGAATGATGTACCCTCGCATGCCCCGCTGAAACAGCCCCACGGCACGTTCGAGCACAGCACTCATTCCCTCCATCGGGTTCACCTTGTTCTGGTGCACCCGCATCAGTTCCTCGTTCAGAATCGCCTCGACGCCGGTAAGACGCGCCGGGACCGACAAACTCAAGCGCCTACGTGTTTGCACCACGCGTGAAAGCAAATACTGCTCGTCATCCGTGTGATCCGAACCGTGATGAAAACGATATCCCACGACAAGCGACCCGAGCATCTCCTGATCCGACATGATCGCCGGCCCGAGCGCCAATTGCTCGATGTCCGGATCAAACAACGTGTGACGACCTGCGGGCATTTCGAGCGCTGACGTCAACCACCTCGAGGCGTCGAGCGTCGCGGCCGTGGTCGACACCAAATGCGCATCGCGGATCATCCCCTTCACGTCCCAACCCGCCATCAACCCGAGCGCAATGGTGTCCACCTGTTCCGGATTCGGTTTTTCGCCGAACGCCGACGAAAAGTAATGAGGTGCGACGGCCGCCGCAGTCCTGGATTCGGCTTGCGCCAAAGTCAGCTCGGACAACCCCGCATCCTTGCGGGCCTTGTTCAGGTTTTTCATGACAGTCGCCGTGAAGTTTTCCGGCGACGTTGCGATGGCGGGATCGCCATATCGAAGCGCAGTATACTTCGGCGACGCTGCCGGATCTTTTCGCACGAGCGCTTGCGCGAAGACCGTGCCCAGCGCTCGTTTGGGCGGCACGGACATGAGTTGAATCCATGCCGTTTCATCCTGCGCGTCCACAGGACAAACGATCCGGAAATTCGGCCGCGTCATCGACATGTCGATTTCGCACAACGACACCGCCGTCAAACCCTTGTTGACATAGGCGCGGAAATATTGCGTGGGCTGCTTCGACTGACCCTCGATGACGACTTCCCCTCGTTCGTCCGGCGTCAACGAAAATGGCTTGATGGTCGCTCGCTCCTGCGCGCGCACGAAGTACGCGACGACCTGTTTGTCCTTTCGCCCAAACCAGAACCCGGCGACATCCGGGCTTCCGGCCAGGCTCTTGGCCCAGGACTGTTGGAACTTCGCCGCAGACTTCTTCAGCAGATCCTCGTCCGTGACATCGGTAGGTACTTCGAGCGTGAAGTATCCAGCCTCGACATCCGGGACGAGATTCCCGCAGCCTCCCGCCATGAACCGACGCAAGCCATCATCGGGATCGTCCTTCTTCTCAAGGTAAAACCTTCCGAGCTCGCGCGCGAGGCAGGCCATGGCGCGCGGGAGCCGAGTCTTGGGGGCTTGTGTCTTCGCCACGTCCTCGAACAGCGTTTCCCACGGCGTGGTCGCCGTCCATGCGTCCTGCGCCTTGTCGGGTTCTGGTGCCGCTTCGATCGCCCACACGTCGACGACCGCCGCCGTTTTTCGTATCGACATTTTGCCGGCGGGTTTTGCCGCGATCGACGCCAGCACATCGCGCCCGGGAAATTCGACCACCGCGCTGCCGCGTGACGACCCTCCCCCTGCGCATGCCTCGACAAACAACGCTGCGAAACATACGCCCACGAACGACCAACGCTTTGACGTCAAACGATCCATGCCCCAACCTCACTCCCCACGCGGTTCGACGCGCTCGTTCGTCATGCCGAACGTCGCGCTTACGATGGCATCACGCGTACAGCCGCGAGCAGAAGTCAAGCATGGACTCGATGATGTGGAGTTTGCCGCGGATGGGGAGCCCGTTGCCGGTCATCGGTCGGCTGTGGACATGTCGACAACCGCTTCCGTTTCACTGCGGAGTCGGCTAAGGTGCGCGCGTCCGAGGCGGACGCTGCGCGCCACCACGGACGCGTCTGCTCGTTTGACCCGAGTCACCTGCGCGCAGCATCCCGCAGTTCACAACACGAAAACGCGATGAAGAACTTGACGTCGACCATTTCCTGGACCCAAACCGACGAGGCGCCGGCTTTGGCCTCGCTGTCGTTTCTCCCCATTGTCAAGGCTTTTCTGAAGGATACCGGCGTTGTCGTCGACACCCGAGACATCTCGCTGGCCGGCCGCATCATCGCGGCCTTTCCCGAAAGCCTCACCGAAGCGCAGCGCATCCCGGACAACCTCGCAATCCTCGGCGAACTGACCCACAACCCCGAAGCCAACATCATCAAACTGCCGAACATTTCCGCCTCGATTCCGCAGCTCAAAGGTGCCATCGAGGAATTGCAGTCCCAAGGGTACAACGTGCCGGACTATCCGGAAGTGCCCAAAGACGATGCCGAAAAGGCCATTGCCGCGCGGTATGCAAGAGTTCTCGGAAGTGCAGTCAATCCCGTCCTTCGCGAGGGTAACTCGGACCGCCGTTCGCCCTTGTCGGTCAAAGAGTTTGCCCGCAAAAATCCCCACAAGCTCGGCGCATGGTCGAAGGAATCGAAGTCGCACGTCGCGCACATGTCGCACGGTGATTTCTATGGCAGTGAAACGTCCACAACCATCGGCAAAGGCGCGCAGGTTCGATTCGAGTTCGTCTCGGCGGATGGTTCGACGACCGTGCTCAAGAAAAATCTTGCCCTGAAAGAAGGCGAGATCCTCGATTCGTCCGTGCTGCACGTCGAACCCTTGCGATCGTTTTACGCAGAACAAATCGAACACGCGAAAAACGGCGGCTTGCTCCTGTCGCTTCACCTGAAGTGCACGATGATGAAGGTCTCCGATCCCGTGATGTTCGGGCATCTCGTCAGCGTCTACTTCAAGGATGTGTTCGACAAACACACCGTCACGTTCAACGAAATCGGCGTCAACCCGAACAATGGCTTGGCAGACCTCTATGCCAAGATTCAGTCGCTTCCCGAAGATAAAAAAGCAGAAATCGAAGCGAACATCAAGGCCACCTACGCAACTCGTCCTCCGCTTGCCATGGTCGATTCGGATCGAGGCATCACGAACTTGCACATGCCAAACGACATCATCGTCGACGCGTCGATGCCCGTCATCGTCCGCGATTCTGGCAAGATGTGGGGCCCCGACGGCAAACTGCACGACACGTTGGCGCTCGTGCCGGATCGTTGTTACGCCGGCATTTATAGCGTGGTTTTCGATGATTGTCGCGAGCACGGCGCGCTCGATCCGAAGACGATGGGCAGCGTGCCCAACGTGGGGCTCATGGCGCAAAAGGCCGAAGAGTATGGTTCGCACGACAAAACGTTCATTGCTTCGGGATCGGGCGCGATTCGCGTGGTCGACGAATCCACGGGCAGCGTGGTGCTCGAGCAGAAGGTCGACAAGGGAGACATTTTTCGATCGTGTCAAACGAAGGACATTGCCATCCGCGACTGGGTAAAACTCGCGGTTCGTCGTGGTAAAGCGACCGGCGCGCATGTCGTCTTTTGGCTCGACCGAAGTCGCGCACACGACGTGCAGGTGATCAACAAGGTCGAAGCCTACTTGAAGGAGCAGGACACGAGCGGCCTGGAAATTCGCATATTGGCGCCCGTCGATGCGATGAAGTATTCGCTCGAGCGCATTCGCAAGGGCCAAGACACCATTTCGGTGACCGGCAACGTGCTGCGCGATTACTTGACGGACTTGTTCCCGATTCTCGAGATTGGTACGTCGGCGAAGATGTTGTCCGTCGTTCCGCTGCTCGCGGGAGGAGGCCTTTTCGAGACGGGTGCGGGTGGTTCAGCGCCGAAGCACGTGCAGCAATTCCAAAAAGAGGGATATTTGCGTTGGGATTCGCTGGGCGAGTTTTCGGCGCTTGGCGCGTCGCTCGAGCATGTCGCGCTGACGTTCCAGAATCCACGCGCTGCGGTGGTTGCCGACGCGCTTGATCTGGCCATTGGAAAATTCCTCGACAACAACAAATCTCCGGCGCGCAGGGTAGGCGAAATCGACAATCGAGGCAGCCATTTCTACTTGGCGCTGTATTGGGCGGAGGCGCTGGCGGCGCAGTCGAAAGACGCTGCCTTGCAAGCTCGGTTTGTCGGCATTGCAAAGCAATTGGCCGAGAGTGAAGCGAAGATCAATGCCGAGCTCCTTGGAGCTCAAGGCAAACCCGTCGACATGGGGGGTTACTATCACCCCGACTTGGCCAAGGCCACGGCAGCCATGCGGCCAAGCGCGACGCTGAACGCCATCGTCGACTCGATGTAGCCCTTTCCCCACGTGCCTTTCGCGACCATTCGTCCCCCGCTTCCATCCAAGCTCATTCGCTTTGCGGCTGCGCTGTTGGAAGCGGGGTTGCTCGTGACAATCGGCACGATACTGCTCGACAAGGCGATTCACAATCCGGACAGCGATGGCCCGGATCTGCCGATATGGCCGGGCGTGCGCGTGTTGCCCATTCTCATCGTGGCGGGTGCGTACGCGGTGCAGCGATTCGTTCGTCCGCGCAAAGCTGCGTTTGTCGTGGCTGGAGCGCTCGTGGGTGCACTTGGAGCATCCTTGCGTGCGGGCATCGAGCCGCTGGAGCGATTGCGCGACGGTGGTGCGGGGTTGGTCGCCGGTGCGATCATGACGGGGCTGATGATGTCGGTGGACGACGAAGCTGCCACCCTTTTGGAGGGCGGGGCGCAGCCGTGGCGCGAGCTATTCGTAGCAGCGTTGCTCGTGACGATCGGAGCGATGCCGGCGGTGATCTTGGGAGGATTTGTCTTGGCGGTACCCACGATTGTCGCGGGCATCGTGATTTTGGTGCGCTGTATTCGGTACGACGCACCTGTTGTCGTTCCGCAACGAAGCGTGGGTGCTGTGGCGCGTGTGTTCATTGCGATGCTGCTCGGACTGCTTGCGATGGGCTTCTTGGTGGTGACGCCGCTTTTGTCTTTGGGTATGCTACGAAAGCATTGAGAGAATGGGTGACTGGGCGAGCTTCGTTCGACGGAAGGGTAGATTGTCATGAAAAAACGAATAGCGCATTCGATGTTTGGTTTTTCTGCATTGATTCTCCTGATAGGGGGAATCACAATGGTTTCGTCGTGCGAAGGAGGAGGCGTCTTGGGTGGAGGCAACGGCGACGAGTGTCGTTCCGAGGCGGATTGCGACAGCGATCTTTATTGTTTTGGTCCCAATCGGCCCAATGTGTGTGGAATTCCGCCACGCGAAGATTGCTCCGCCGACACGGATTGTCCGATGGGAGCGGTTTGTCATGCAATATATGATGCATGCAGTTCCGATGGGATTGGTTCGGAATGCAAGCCGCTGTGCACTGTCGACAATTGCGGCCCTGATTTTCGCTGCAATGCCATGGGGGCGTGCGAGCCTTTGCCCTGCGACGAAGGTTTTACGTGTCCGGATAGGCAAACATGCGATCCTGCGGTGGCGCATGCATCCGTGGCCATGCACGCTCGCTCGACGGGGTGCGTGAACATCGTGTGCACGACGGACAGCGCGTGTCCTTCGGGAAAGTTTTGCGTGACGGGAACTTGTCAGGACGGGCTGGGGACGTGCGGGGAAGAGATGATCGTGCCGTGATTGTCCGGAGAAACCGGCAACCACGACTTACTCCAACGGTGCTCCATTTCTGACGGCCTGCTCAAACAGAGAAAAACTTCGGCTCCGCTTGCGTACTTCGAGCGCGGAAATCTTCTGTGCGATCTCGTTGGCGACACGAGCGGTGTACAACACATCGAGCAAATCTTTCAAACACTGTTTGGGACTTGGTATGGCATCGGGGTCCGTCGAATCGACCTTGCCAAGATTGCGTCCGACATAGCTCCGTAATCCGTGCGGATCTGCCCAAAACCATGCCTCCAAATGCCATTTTGCCACAACCACCTTGATGGGGACGGGAATGTGTCGGCATGGGGTGCCCTCGAGTTGTTTTTGCAGTGTTGTGGTGACGGACTGAGGGTCTTTACCGTCGGCATCAACCAAAACGACAAACTTATCGGGCTTAGGATCGTTTCGATACCACGCGGCAACAACGAGTTTGGACGCCGATTCCGCCGTGAACCATGGGTAAACGGGTAATCATTCTCGCCTCTGGCGAGACGGAACGAATGGCATTACCCCATCTCCTTCGTCATCTGGAGACAGAGGGCATAACAATTTTGGGACCAATCATCACGCCACCACGCAGCCATGCCATCACGTTCCAAACCCCATCGATTCGTGCAATTCGCCTAAACTAAAACCCGATTCCTCGAGCGCGCGGCGGACCCCTTGGGGGTTTTCTTCCCGCACTATCGAAGTTCCGTCGGCCGTACGCCGTACGATTGCCACTTCTTCAGGCGTCGGCAAACAATCGAGGAGGATTGGCGAATGCGTCGTTACGATGATTTGCACGCGCTCGCTCGCTTCTCTCAGATACTCGGCCAAACCTTTCAACGCCGAGGGGTGGACATGATTTTCCGGTTCTTCGATGCCCACTAGGCTAGAATCGGTTTCGCCGAACAAAGCCGTCATGAAGGCAAGCATGCGCAGGGTGCCGCTCGATACGCCGCTTTGAAGAATCGAGTCCACCAAACCGCTTTCTTTCAAGAGAAAATACGCTTCCCCGTCATACTCGTCGACGCGCGGATCAATTGATTCGGGGACCCCGAGGATATGGCGTGTTGCAGTCACAATCCGAGTCAGAATTCTCTCGCCATTGTGGGAATTTCTTATCGCATACAATCGTGCAGCGAGATTGCCTCCGTGCGTGTCCAATCGATCACCCGCAGTTGTTTCCGCTGCTCGGCGCAACAATGGCGGACTGGGGTCAAAAAATCCCCATCGCTCGACAAATTCCGCCACTCGACGCGCCGGGAAAGACTCATCCGCACCAGCGGCGGCCAGGGCACATGAAGCCGACGACAGCTTGAGGCTGACTCGATTGTTTTTCGCCTGTGCCGACCACCACCATACTTTGCCCCCCTGCGATTCCATAATGTGGGTGGAAGAGCCTTCGCGATCGAACTTGAACATTTGCTCATGAAGCCTGAATCGCTGCATTTCCGGAATGAGATCGACAGTCCATGAATAGCGACACCCATCGTCGTCGACAAACGTCGCGGTGAGCTTGATTGGATCCGGAATACCGTCCTTCCATGCAAGGTGGGACAAACCGCCCCGGGCGGCGACAGCAAACCAGAATTCTTTCGCTCGCACCCCTTCCGCCAAAAACCGCAACGCATCCAGCACATTGCTTTTGCCGCTCGCATTCGCGCCAATGAGCACGTTCATTGAAGCGAGCGAAACATCGACATGCTTTAGGCTGCGGTAACGAGTCGCCTCGAGGTTCGTGAGCTTCATGGGCTAAAAGACCATCTGCCCGCAAGCACGCCCGGCGTCAACGCCGATCGCGCTGCATCGGGCGGATGTCCGTCACGAACGGCAAGGACTGAGGCTCGGTGATTGGGATTGTGGAGAACGGGGATTGGCGGGACGATCTCAACTCGAACGCATTGCGCGATCGATGCGTTTTACGCCGCAGGCGTCGCCTTCACGACGTCGATGATGCCCGATACGCTCTTCGCGCTCTTCGCAAGCATCGCCTTCTCGTCGTCCGAAAGCTTGATCTCGACAATCCTCTCCACGCCGCGACCACCAATGATCACAGGCACGCCCATGTAGAGATCCTTGTAGCCGTATTCGCCATCGAGATACACGGCGCAAGGAAGCAGGCGCTTCTGATCGAGAAGGAACGATTCGGCCATCGCAACGGCTGCCGATGCAGGCGCGTAGTACGCGCTCGTGCCCATGAGTTTGACGATCTCGCCCCCGCCCGTGCGCGTGCGTGCGATGATCGCGTCGAGGCGATCGCGTGCAACGAATTCGGTGACGGCAACGCCGTTGATCGTGGTCGCAGACAGAACGGGAACCATGTCGTCGCCATGGCCACCGAGAACCATCGCACGCACGTCCTTGATGCTGACGTTCGCTTCACGCGCGAGGAAGAGCTGGAAGCGGGCGCTGT
>Ga0138256_10009577_pt1 | contig 10161 bp, 8 predicted proteins | sample KNB2016incub_MG_FD_105486 | JGI IMG/M metagenome (GOLD analysis project Ga0138256, IMG submission 105486) | Active sludge microbial communities from wastewater in Klosterneuburg, Austria - KNB2014incub_MG | ecosystem: Engineered > WWTP > Activated sludge > Unclassified | place: Austria...
CCAGGCGTTGGTCGCAATGATGAACCAACCCGACAGCCACGTCCCGACGAACAAAAGGAACGCAGCCAGCCAGTGCAGATTTTGCCCGAGCCGCTTTTCGCCAAACAAAAACAACCCGATAAAAGCTGACTCGAGAAAAAACGCGAACGTGCCCTCCATCGCCAGCGTTTGTCCGATCACGCCGCCGGCATATTTTGAAAACACGGCCCAGTTGGTCCCGAACTGAAACTCCATCGGAATCCCTGTGACGACCCCAAACAAAAACGTGATGCCGAAGATCTTGCCCCAGAATCGGGCGATCTCATTCCAACGTTCGTCATTTTTTCGGATAGCAAGCGTTTTAAAAATGACGATGATCGGCGCGAGCCCCATCGTCAGCATCGGAAAGAGGTAATGGTATGTGATCGTAAATGCAAATTGGATGCGGTCGAGAGTGTTGGATTCCATATGCGATTGCTCCCAAGGTTTTAGTGTGTGCCAGACGGAAACGACAACAAAGACGACGGTTACCTAACCGGCTTCGTCGTCCTCATTTTGTCCTAGAATAAGCTGACCGGACCGGTTCAAAACGTGATGAAAATCACAATAGGATAGATAAATGCGACTTTTACCTCGTTCGTGGCGTCTAAGACTATGTATTAGATAGTTTTTATGCTGAACAAGCTCACCGTTCTACTCGGCTTGGCACTGGTTGTCGGGGTGTTTTGCGCCATTGGCCAGGAAAAGGCTCCGGATGAGACGATCAAGGTCGAGACCAAGCTTGTAAGCGTACCGACGACCGTCAGTGACCGAAATGGGCGTTACATCCCAAATCTGACGGCGGCTGATTTTCAGATCTTTCAGGACGGCGTCCAGCAAAATATCGAATTTTTTGCCGCGACCGAGGAACCGATCACCGTCGCGTTGCTGATCGACACGAGCCAGAGTACGCGCCCCGTGCTCGGCGATATCAAAGATTCGGCCAAATCTTTTATTAAACTGCTAACGCCCGCCGATCGGGCGATGATCGTCAGTTTTGATTTCGCCGCACATACGCTCAGCCCGCTCACCAATGATCAGGAAAAACTCAAAAACGCGATCAAATCGGCGGAGATACCAAAACAACTTGCCGGCACGACCTTGCGTGACGCTGTCTATGACACGATCAACACTGCGTTCAAAGGGCTGATCGGACGCAAAGCGATCATTCTGCTGACCGACGGCAAAGACTTTGGCAGCCGGATATCTCGCGACACTCTGCTGTTCCGATTAGAGGAAAGCGACACGCTCGTTTACACGGTCTTTTTTAAGACGGACGACCGGCCGCAGCGACCTCTATTTGACCGCTTTCCGCGCGGGCGGCGAGGCGGAGGGATATTTGGCCGTTTTCCACCGAATGGCTGGCCAAGAGCGCGTGACGACCGACAGCGTGAACGCATGGAGCAGGAAAATCGCATTGCCGAGACTTTTCTACAGCAGTTGTCCGACATCACTGCCGGACGACTGTATTCGAGCAAAGACGGTAAGCTAAAAAAGACCTTCGCGGCTATCGTCGAGGAATTACGGTTTCAATATCGACTTGGGTTTTACCCGGCTGAGGAAACTGGTGACACCGCACTGCACAACCTGCGCGTCAAAGTTCTGCGTCCCGACGTATCCGTCCGCTCACGCGGAAGCTACCGTACTCAAAGCAAATAACTATTTCTTAGATTTTTGAGGATTGTTGTCCTTGTCGCCAAGGTTTTCGACAGGTGCGGCGGTTGGGTCGGCGGTTAAAAACGTCAGCCGTTTTCCCTGCATCAGAAAGTTTTTACCGTTCCATTTGTAAGCGGATCGTGTGAAATGTGTTGGGCAGCAAAGCTGTTCGACGTCGTCACCGATCTTGCCGGTCTCGATCTCGCCCAGCAAAAATCGGTCCTGGCCGTAAAGCTCTACGACAAACATCCCGTTCTCGGCAAATACATTTTTCAGACCGCCGTCGGCGCGGTCGCCAGTGCGAAATGGCCAGATCAACTCCGGCTTGCCATCTTTCCAGGTAAAGACATACGCCACCTGCGGTATCGCTGAGCCGCCCGTTTCGATCTTTAGCACGACGACCGCATCGTCTTCGCCGTCACCGGTCACGTCAAAATATTTTGTCGCCACGTACGACAAACCGATGCGGCGTTCGGCCTTAGCGGCAGCCTTTGCAGCGTCCTCCATCTTGTCGTTGGTGTTTGTTTCGACGGGAGCTACCTTGCCGTTAACTAAAGTGATCTCGGTCGAGCCATCGGGGTTTTGCCAACCTCGGGGCAGTTCGTAAGTGTAGTTCTTAAAATCAAAAGTCCCAATCGCAAACGCCGTCGTTGAATTTTTAGGATCCGTCAGCTCAGCCTGCAGGTTTGGGATCGCAGGCGTGGGGGCGATCGTAGGTTGCGGTGTCTGCGGTGGGGCGGCCGTTATCGTTGAGGTATTATTGGTCGTGGGTTCGGCCGGTATCGAGCACGAGACCCCAAGTATCGCCGCGGCAATGATTATGAGAATTCTAGGTTCCATCGATCAATAATACTGTCGGCCACTATTCGGCCGCGTCGAAATAGCTTGTCTGCAAGACGAGATACTCTGCGGCAAGATCCGGGTGCCCAAGGGCGTCGGCACGTTTTGCGGCGGTTCTATAAAATGTTACGAGCGATTTGCGAACATAGTTTCGCTGCTCGGCCGTACCAAACGCCGTTTCGCCTTGCGGTTCGCAAAGTGCTGAGAGCTCCATCTCCGCGACCTCTCTTGCCAGCGTTTTCAACCTTTCGGCGTCGCCGACCGATGCTGTGATCTCTGCCAACACGCCGATCAACGTCCGTACGATGACGTGGTCGCGTCGGCCAAAATGGTAGATCTGATCGAATGCATCATCAACAAACTGTTCAAAATTCGGCTCTTTGACGGTAATTCGATGCTTAGCCAGTTCTCTCGCCGTCCGAGATGTGAGGTCACGCGTCGACAGCTCTTTAATGATCACGCCGAGGTAATGAATGCAGTTGACACACGTAGTCGGGTCGTTAACCGCAGGCGAGATGGCCTTGATGGCGATATCGACCAACTGTCTGATGCCGTATTCGACATCCTGGTCAAAGCTGCGAAATTTTTGTATCGAAAAACTTTTGCGGATCAAATTTTCCAGCTCAGTATCAATCGCGACAGGCGGCTCTATCGTGATCAATGTCGTACCAACCTCGATAAAGCTGCCAAGATAATTTGTAACGCGGATCGTGCTATCCGGATGCGCTTTTGCAATACGGCCGCTCGCCTGTATGAGCAGACCCGTGTCGATCTTTTCGAGAAATCCGTTTCTTTCCGAAACCACGGTTCCGTCGGGAACCTCACCCGCAGAATCGTCCGGCGCTAGGTCATAAACGCCATCGATCTCGGCGACGGTCCTGTCGGCGATGCTCTTTGTGATCGTGGCGGCATTTAGATTGTCGGCCAAGTAGCCCAAAAACAACGGAAACAATACAAAGGTCTGATAGGCCCCGAGAAATAAACCGAGAGCGTGAAGCGACGAATTTTCGGTGAACTGCACTACAAAACAAAACGCGCAGACAACTATCGACGACCACAGAAACAATGCTCGAAATCGGTCGCGGTGCCAAAAATGCCGCACGATCCGCGGCGAAAATTGCACCGAAACGAGCGACAATGCAACAAATACGAACGAGAACGTCGTCACCAAGATCGTGACGCCGATCGAGACCCAGGCACTTAGAGCCGCTCGCATCATCGGCTCTGCCAGAACAAAAACGTTTGGAGCATTGATGAACAATGCCCAGCCGGCCAGAAACACGGCGAGTATCGAGACGAGCAGGATCGCCCGGTCGCGATCTGTTCGGATCGGCACCGGCCGTCGGTCTCTGTTGCGGCGAGTGTTCATTCGAAGAGTTGGATCAGGCGCGTGTCAGGCTGCGATATTTTATCCGGTGCGGTTGGTCGGCGTCGTGGCCGAGGCGGCGTTTGCGGTCGGCTTCGTACTCGCTGTAGTTGCCGTCAAAATACTCGACATGGCTGTCGCCCTCAAACGCTAGAATATGTGTCGCGATGCGATCCAGGAACCAGCGATCATGAGATATTACGACTGCACAGCCCGCAAAGTTTTCGAGAGCTTCCTCTAGAGCACGCATTGTATTGACATCGATGTCGTTCGTCGGTTCGTCGAGGAGCAAAACGTTGGCACCCGTTTTTAACATTTTCGCGAGATGCACGCGGTTGCGTTCGCCGCCCGAGAGCTGTCCGACAAATTTCTGCTGATCCGCACCGGAGAAATTAAATTTCGAAACGTATGTCCGTGCATTCATAATGCGGTTTCCAAGCGTCACATTATCGAGCCCGTCCGAGATCTCGTCGAACACATTTTTTTCGGCGTTGAGACTGTCACGCGACTGGTCGACGTAGCCGAGCTTGACCGTCTCGCCAACCTTGAATGTGCCTTTGTCCGGCGTTTCCTGTCCGGTAATTAGCCGAAACAGCGTCGTCTTACCCGCACCATTAGGGCCGATGATACCGACGATGCCGCCTTTGGGTAGTGAGAATTCGAGATTCTCAAACAGCACCGTATCGCCGTACGCTTTCGAAACGCCATGAGCCTCGATGACGATATCGCCGAGACGCGGGCCGGGCGGAATGTAGATCTCGAGGTCGTCGGCGTGTTTCTCAGACTCGGTCGCGACCATCGCTTCGTAGTCATTGATGCGCGCCTTGGACTTTGCATGTCGGCCTTTGGGAGCCATGCGTATCCACTCGAGCTCGCGTTCGAGGGTCTTTTGCAGCTTGTCCTCGCTACGCGCTTCCTGAGCGAGCCTCGTGCTCTTTTGCTCAAGCCACGACGAATAATTACCCTGATACGGGATTCCCTGTCCGCGATCCAGCTCGAGTATCCAACCCGCAATATTGTCGAGAAAATAACGGTCGTGCGTGACCGCGATGATGGTTCCCTCGTACTTTTGCAAATGCTGCTCAAGCCAGCCGACGCTCTCAGCGTCAAGGTGGTTGGTCGGTTCATCAAGCAGCAAAATGTCAGGTTTTTGCAGCAGCAGACGGCAAAGAGCAACACGGCGTTTCTCACCACCGGAAAGGTTCTTAACTATCGTTTCCGGCGGCGGACACCTCAGTGCGTCCATCGCCATTTCGAGTCGGCTGTCGAGATCCCAAGCGTCCGCGTGATCAAGCTTTTCCTGCACCTCGCCCTGCCGTTCGATGAGTGCGTTCATCGCGTCATCGTCCATCGGCTCTGCAAACTTGGCATTGATCTCCTCAAACTCTTTCAGCAGATCGACCGTCAATTGCACCGCTTCCTCCACGATCTGCTGGACCGTTTTTGTCTCGTCGAGTTTTGGTTCCTGTTCGAGATAGCCGACAGAGTAGCCCTTAGAAAAAACGACTTCGCCGTTAAATTCTTTGTCCGTGCCCGCGATGATCCGCAGTAAGCTCGATTTACCCGCGCCGTTCAGGCCAAGCACGCCGATCTTTGCACCGTAAAAGAACGAGAGGTAAATATCCTGAAGGACAGGTTTTTTGTCGTAAAACTTTGATACTTTGACCATCGAAAAGATGATCTTGTTTGGTTCTGGATTGCTCATACAATTACTAACTAATTTCTGAACGCTGATTCCGCGGATTAAGCCGATGAAGACGGATCAGAGATTCTATTTTCAGATCCGCGGAGATCCGCCCGATCCGCTTCATCCGCGTTCAAAATATCTTTACCGTTCTAACCGATATTTTTTCAATTCGATCTCGTCGCACCTCAAATCCGATTCCCGGCGCTTCCGGTGCGGTAATTGTTCCCTCAGACGAAACCTCGACCGCCGGTTCGATGATGTCTTCGTGCCAATAGCGAAGGCTGGCCGAGACGTCTCCGGGCATTGTGTAGCCGGCGAGGGTCGAGATGGCGATGTTGTGGGCACGGCCGATGCCTCTTTCTAACATGCCGCCGCACCAGACGGGCATTCCGGCTGTGCGGCAGATCTGCTCGACCATTTTTGATTGCGTGTGGCCGCCGACGCGGCCGTTTTTTAGGTTGATGATCTTGCCGGACTTTAGCTCGATCGCTTTTCGTGCATCTTCGGGTGATTTGATCGGCTCGTCGAGGCAGATGGGCGTTTTGATCTGGGCTTGCAGCTTAGCGTGGTCAATGATGTCGTCGTACGGCAAAGGCTGTTCGAGCATCATCAGATCAAACTCGTCGAGGCTCTTAAGCTTTTCGATGTCATCCAGCGTATAAGCCGAGTTTGCATCGCCCATCAGCAAGATATCGCCAAATTCGGCACGGACCGCTTTGATAACGTCATAATCCCAACTCGGCGAGATCTTGATCTTGATGCGTTTGTATCCGGCTTTAAGCTCGACGCGGATCTTTTCCAAAAGCTGCGCGACGCTATCCTGAATACCGATCGAAACGCCGCACTCGATAGTTTGATTGACTCCGCCAAGATGCCGCCAGAGCGGGACGCCGAGCCTTTTTGCTTCGAGATCCCAACAAGCCGTCTCGATACCGGCCTTTGCCATTCTATGGCCGCGTGCCCATTTCATTGCGTCCCAAACGTCGGCTGCGTTTTCAAATTCCTTGCCCACGACCATCGGAGCGAGTATCTGTTCAGCAGTCGCCCAGGCCGAATCTGTCCACTCATCTGAGTATCCCGGTGACTCTCCGCAAGTGATCTCTCCCCAGCCTTCGGCGCCGTCAGCGTCTTCGACACGCACCAAAATTATCCGCCGCTCATACGTCCTGCCAAAACTCGTCTCAAAAAAATGGACGAGCGGCAGGTTTATCTCGGTGAGTTCGATGGATCTGATATTGAGCATGACGGCAAAACTAAAGATTAGTAATTACCGGCGGGAAAATCAATGAGCGAACAGTTTCGTGTCTTGTTTCGCCAATACGATCGCCAAATTGCGCGAACAATCGGCGACAAAATTTCGTTACAACTTTATGGCGGCCCGCTTCATCTGAGAGGGCGCATTACAAGTGGCGGACCACAACGTTCGCCGTGGCATTTATACTATTTATTCGGAGGAACAACGGATCATGTCGGAATTTGAAGCAGAAGTAAAAAAGGCGGAAAAGGAACTTGAGCAGGGTTTAGTGCTGTCAAACGAACCCTTTGCTGAAAAGGTCGAACAGGACGAATTTTTAGGAGAATTAAAAATGCACGCACAGGAATACGGACAGAAAATTCAGGACGCGGCCGGCAAGGCTCGCGATTTTGCGAACGATAAATTTGCACAGGCCGGCGACAAATTCAAAGAGATCTCATCCAAAGATCCGCAGGAGCTGGTCGAGGATGCAAAAGAATTTGCCCGTCAAAAACCGGGCCAGACGATACTTATCTCGGCTGCGGTCGGATTGGTTTTAGGACTGATCCTGCGCGGCGGACGAAAGTAATTTACTGCCAAAATAGAAATGCCGCGAGGTCAATTAAGATCTCGCGGCATTTTCTTGTTTAGTACTGACCTATTAAGTTTGGTCGTGGATCATACGTCTTGTTTGGTCGCCAAACAGGACGTCGATCTTGTGCGGTTCGATCACTGCTGTAACTTCGCCGCGGCCAAATTTGTCGTGGGTCATCGCCTGGCCCTTTTTGTATTTGCGGGTACGGTCATACGGCGAAGCCGCCTTTCCTGTACCGCCGCCGACCGAGGTTTTGACACCGCGGGTAAACGTACTGACCGTCTCACACGTAGCGCAAGCCGCTTTGGTGATCTGTCCCTGTTTGGTAACGGTCACGATGTTGTGAGCCTGGTCGCTGTCACACGACGAACACATCATTTCGATCGTGCCATCGACCGCATAAACTTCTTTCTTAACTGCCATAAATTTTACCTACCTACCGCGACGGCCTCCAAACGATCTAAATGCACGTTTTGCAGGAGCCGGTTTTTTGACCAATCCCATGGGCATATCGTGTCCGCCAAAATCCGGCAACACAACGCGTTCGACCTTTTGGCCGGTCAATTTTTCAATTGCCCGCATTGAGTGCTCTTCGGCGATCGTAAACAGCGTGATCGCGCGTCCCTTGTTTCCGGCACGGCCCGTACGTCCAATGCGATGGACGTAATCCTCGGGCGCCTCGGGTATATCATAGTTTATCACATGCGAAACCGAATCGATATCGATGCCGCGTGCCGCAACGTCGGTCGCGACCAGCACATTTGTGTGGCCCGATTTGAAGCTGCGAAGTGCCGCCTCACGCTGTGACTGCGAACGGTCGCCGTGGATGCGGTTTGATTTATGATCGCGTTTTTCGAGCACGTGAGCGATACGGTCAGCACCGCGTTTTGTGCGTGTGAAAACGAGTACGCGGTCAAAATCTTCCTTGTCCAAAAGATCGAGCAGCAAAGGCATTTTCGATTGCTGGGCAACCGGATAAGCCGTCTGTTCGATCAGAGCAGCAGTCTGTCCACGTTTGCTGACAGCGACGTACTCCGGATTTTTGAGCAAGGTCAAAGCGATATGCTCGATCTCGTTCGACATTGTCGCCGAGAAAAATAGCGTCTGACGTTTTGCCGGGATCGCCTTAACGATGCGGCGGATCGACGGCATAAAGCCCATATCGAGCATACGGTCGGCCTCATCGAGGACGAGCGTGGTCAATTTCGAAAAATCGATCAACCCCTGCTCCATATAATCGAGCAGTCGTCCGGGCGTTGCAATGATCAGATTCGGACGGCGCCGTAGCTGGTCCATCTGGGCCTTATAACCGGAACCGCCGATGATCGCCGTACAGCGAATATGTTTTGGTGCCAGCTCGCGGCACGCCGCGTCTGTCTGATTTGCCAGCTCACGCGTCGGTGACAGGATCAGGACGGTCGTCCCTTTCTGCTGATTGACGTCGATCTGCTGCAAAATCGGTAAAAGAAACGCGGCGGTTTTGCCGGTTCCGGTTTCGGCGGTCGCGATAATATCGCCGCCCTCTAATACGATGGGAATAGCCTGTTTCTGAATAGGTGTAGGCTCTGTAAAACCTAATGACTCGCAACGGCCCAACAAAAAGGGCTGCAAGCCTAAATCTTTAAAACTCATTTGTGATTAAAATCTCTATCTACTGAAGGATGGTCCGCGTCGATCAAGCGAATTATACAATTCACCTGACGCCATACGCTAGCAAGCACACAATTGGCTTACGGGTACGGTTCCGAACAAAATTCTTCGGGATGTAATAAGAAGTACTAACGCGGAGTGTTCTTCAGTGTAACGGTAGCAAGGAAGGATCTACGTTCGAGGTGTCCACCCTCACGGGGGAACATCTTCTAACAGTTATTAACGAACCGTTTCTCGAACTATCTGTTACGCCTAAACATATAGGCGAATTTACCGTCGACGTATGAGATACGGAATTATCAAACTATGAGATTAGCGCGTTTGTAAATAATTAGCAAGCTAAATTTTACTCACCCACTCAGCCGCAACTTCACGGGGCGTGCGTTTCTTGCCATCGACCTCATAATTAAGCCGCCGTATCTCGTCGGTCGAGATGGCGTTGGTTAGCTTATCAAGCGTTTCTTTTAGTATAACGGCGGCATCTTGTCTTGCAATAAACACCGCCTGATATGGCGGGAAGTAGTGTTTGTCGTCGGCGAGTTGAAACAGATCGAGCGCCGCGATAAGGCCGTCCGTCGAGTTGCCGGCGATGATGTCGAGTTCGCTTGATTGCAACGCACGATATGTCAGCGACAGATCCATCTCACGCGGCTGTTTGGCAAAATTAAAACCGTAGGCCTTGGAAAATCCGGGATAGCCATCAGCCCGCGACATAAAATCCTGCCCAAATCCGGCTTGCCAATTCTTTGCCATCGGCACGGCGTCGGAGATGGTTTTAAGGTTATTCTTTCTCGCAACCTCCCCACGGACAAGGATCGCAAAATCGTTCGAAAACCCAAGCGGCGGACTTACCCCTAATTTGAATTTGTCCATATACTCCGCCTTTGTCTGATCATAAACAGCCTGCGAATCAGTGATCGGCTTATGTTTTAGGATGGCTGTGTAAGCAGTGCCGGTATATTCGGGATAGACGTCGATCTGACCTGAGATCAATCCATCGTGAGCAAGATTACCGCCAAGCTCAAATTTACGCTCGACATCGATTCCTCGTTTTTCAAGCATTTGAGCAAGTATCTCCGCGAGTATTACCGATTCGGTAAAATCTTTTGACGCGA
>Ga0138256_10009578_pt1 | contig 10161 bp, 10 predicted proteins | sample KNB2016incub_MG_FD_105486 | JGI IMG/M metagenome (GOLD analysis project Ga0138256, IMG submission 105486) | Active sludge microbial communities from wastewater in Klosterneuburg, Austria - KNB2014incub_MG | ecosystem: Engineered > WWTP > Activated sludge > Unclassified | place: Austria...
CGTAGGTGGCGCGGTCGCGCACCATGAGGCCGGCGACACCGGCGAGGTACTCCGCCGGGCCCGCGCCCAGGGCTTCGGGCCGGCTGTCGATCGCGACCACGTCGACGGTTGCGGGCACGTCGAAGGCGTGTTGCCGCATGCGCATGGACGTGACCACCACCTCATCGAGCGTCAGCGGCGCTGCCTGCGCCAGCGTCGCCGCACCGAGGGCCACCAGGCCGCGCAGCGCGGCCCATCCGGACGCGCGTCGCGCGTCGGTGCTGTGAATGCGCATCGGCTCAGCTCCCGACCGTGACAACGACTTTGCCGACCTGCGCGTTCGATTCCAGGTAACGGTGTGCGGCGACGATCGCATCGAAGGGGAAGGTGCGGTCGATGTGCGCACGCAAGCGCCCGGCCCCGAGCCCGTCGAGCACGAACTGGCGCGCACGCGCGTAGCGTTCGGGATGGTTGATGATCTCGAACACCAGGTAGGCGCGCATCGTGATGCCCTTGAGCGCCGAGGGGCCGAACGGGAACACCATGTGGCGCGCCTGGCCGCTCAGGTTGCCGTAGACGATCAGCGCGCCGCCCACGCCGAGCGCGTTCGCCAGCGTGTCGACGATCGGCCCGCCGATCGGGTCGAAGGCGAGACGCGCACCACGGCCGCCGGTGATGCGTGCGGTCTCGGCGGCGATGTCCTGCGTGTCGCTCGTGATCACGTGCGCCGCGCCGGCCTGCTTGAGTGCTGCCACCTTGGCAGTGCCGCGCGTCACCGCGATCGGCGTGGCACCGACCGCGTTGGCGATCTCGATCGCCGCGAGTCCGACGCTGCTCGAGGCGGCGGTGATCAGCACGGCTTCACCGGGGCCGAGACCGGTGATGTCGATGAGCGCTCCGTAGGCGGTCAGCAGCGGCATCCAGATGGCCGCGCCGTCGGTGGCACTCATGCCTGGTGGTCGTGGCAGCAGCGCGCTGGCAGGGACGATGGCGCGCTCGGCGTAGACGCCGTAGCGGTTCATCGAAAAGCCGGGGATGATGCACACGGCATCGCCGGCGGCGTAGCCGGCGACGCCCGGGCCGAGCGCCTCGACGCGGCCAGCGCCCTCGTAGCCGATGCGCGCGGGCAGCTGCGGCGGCTCGAAATAATGCCCCTGGCGAAAGGCGGCTTCGGCACGGTTCAGGCCGATCGCCTCCATGTGCACCAGGACCTCGCCAGCGCCCGGCGCCGCCAGATCCAGGGTCTCGATGCGCAGCACCTCGGGGCCGCCCAGCTCGTGAAAACGCACCACGCGCGTTTTCATGACCGCGCTCCGCCGATCCGCCACCTCACCAGCGTGCGGCCCGTGCCGTCCACGTCGCGCACCAGCCCATGCGTCGCCGCGCGCAGCCCGCATTCGGCGGCACAGCCGCGCATCACCAGAAAATCCGACCAGGTCGTGAGGCCCGCGAAGCTCAACGGCGTGCGCGCCGCGACGGCGCGCAGCCCGCCATACCACTGCCGTGCCAGGTCCGAGCGCGCCTCCAGCGTGCGCGCCGCGCGCGGCGCGAGTGCCTCGGCATGCCGCCGGCTCGCGGCGTAGCGGCCGTCCTGCACGACGATGAGCGTCGTGGCCGTGGCTGCTGCAACGCCGGCGATCGCGGCACCGTCACCACGCGCTGCGAGGGCGCCGATCCCCCAGGCGCCGGCCAGTCCGAACGTGGCGCCCAGCATGCGGCGCCGGCTCCAGGCGGTGCTCATGGCGCGGCCGCCGGCGGCTGCGGCCGCGTGAGATAGGCGCTGAGCTGCGCGAGGTCGGTATCGCTCAGGTCGACGCGCGTGAACGGCGGCATGCTGAGCAGGCCGTGGCGCACGACCTGGCGCACGTAGTCGGCGCTGAGATCGTTGCGCTGGGCGAGCAGCGCGCGCTCCGGGCCGAGCCGCCGGCCGAGCATGATCGTGCCCGGCGCGAAACCGACGTGGCACAGCGCGCAACGCGTCGCGAACAGCCGTTCGCCGGCCGCCACCTCGCCCGCGTCGGCGCGGGCCAGTGTTGCCGAGCACAACAGTGCCAGCATTGGAACGAACGCCAGTCTACGCACGCTGTGTTACCTCCGGTAGGCGCGCGGCCAGATGCCGTTCTTGCCGGGCGCCAGGATGCCGTTCGGGTCGAGCAAGTCCTTGACCCGCGTGTTCAAGCGCCCGAGCGCGTGATCGTTGAAATCATAGCTGTCTGCGACATCCTGCATGAAATCCAGGTGCGTGCGGTACTCGCCATAGCCGCGCTCGCGTGCGTCGGCCACCAGCGTGCGGAACAGCGCCCGGGCGTTGGCGACCATCGCCGCATCGTCGCGATTGTAGAGGATCAGGTTGACGTTGTTGATGTGCCGCTGGCCCATCGTGAACGAGGTGTAGTAGTCCAGCCCGAACTGCTCGAAGCGCGCCTTCATGCGGTGGAACTGCTCGAGCGCCACGGTGCCTTCGGGTGGCATGACGGGCGAGAAGCCGATGTGACCGCCGCGGCCGCCGAACCAGTTGACGATCTGCAGCGCCAGCACGTTCGGCCGCGGTGCCGCGGACTTCTCCAGCGGCTCGCCCCGATGCCAGGTGTCGAACACCAGTTCCTTCCCCAGGTGCGGCTCGAGCGCGCGGCGCACCACGCGCGCGTGCGCGCCGACCGCCTCGGCGTAGCCAAAGAGCGCGAGCCGGAAGCTCCACCAGCCGATGCCGTAGCGCTCGATGATACGCTGGGAGACCTCGTCCGGGATCGCGCCCGTCCCCTGGTACCACTCGGATCGCTGCGTATACACCGCCGCATCGTGCAGGTAGTTGCCGAAGACGAAGTTGTGCTCGATGACATTGCGGCGGCGCAGCTCCGCCAGCTCGTCGATCGCCCAGCCGATGTCGTCGGGCCGCGGCAGGTTGACACGCACGCTCATCGTGCACTCGGGCTCCGGCATCAGCCACAGCCCCAGCTTCGTGACGATGCCGAAATTGGACTGCACGAACATCTGGTCCCACGACGGACCGTAGCCGTACGGGTAACGCTGCCAGCCACGCGAGCCCTGCATCGCGCCCATGCCGGTGCGGACGATCTCCCCCGTCGGCAGCAGCACCTCCATGCCGCAGATCTTCGCCGTGTGATCGCCGTAGGGCGTATAGCCGATGCCGCGCTCCAGGGCGTTGCCCACCACGCTGCCCCAGCCGTTGCCCGGCACCGACAGCCACAGCTTGATGTCGTTGGCGCGCAGGTGGTTGTAAAGATCGATGAACCCGACGCCCGGCTCGATCAGGCAGTGGCCGGACTTCTCGTCGATCTCCAGGATGCGCTTCATGCGCCCGAGATCCACCACCACGCTGCCAGCCAGCAGCGGCGCGGCGCCGCCGTAACCGAGGTTCTTGCCGCGCGACACCGGCCACAGCGGCAGCCGGAACTCGTTGGCAATGCGCACGATCGCCTGCAGTTCCTCGAGCGACTGCGGTGCCACGGCGGCCGCCGGCCGGTGCTCGCGCCCGTCTCCGGGCGCATAGGCGTCCAGGTACGCATCGCGGTCGACTTCGCCCGCGAGCACCCACTCCTCGCCGACAATGCGGGCGCAGGCGCGCAAGGCGCGCTCCAGGGTCGGGGCGGATAACCGCGGGGTCGGCATGGGGCTATGGTGCAGGCGCGGTCTTGCGGCGGCAATGCCAGAAGCGAAGTCCCCTATTACAATGGGGAACGCTGAACGGGAGTCATTGCCGTCGGCGGCGCGCCCGTCATCGACACCCAGAGGATCCCGGACCGTGCTGAACATCGAATATCCCGAGGTCGATCTGCTGCTCGGCGGTGTGCGGCCCGGTGCCGCGCGCACGCGCGAGCCGGTGTTCAATCCCGCCACCGGCGAGCGGATTGGCACCTACCCCGTCGCCACCACCGCCGATCTGGACGCCGCGCTGGCTGCGGCCCAGCGTGGCTTCGAGCACTGGCGGGGCGTCAGCGCCCATGATCGCGGCCGGGTGCTCAAGCGCGCCGCACAACTGTTGCGCGAGCGTGGCGAGGGCATCGCCCGGCTGGCCGCGCTCGAGTCCGGCAAGTCGATCCACGAGGCGCGCATCGAGCTCAATGCCGCCGCCGACCTGTTCGAGTGGTACGGCGAGGAATGCCGGCGCGTCTACGGGCGGCTGCTGGTCTCGCGCGGCGCCGGCATGCGCCTCGCCGTGCGCAAGGAGCCGATCGGAGTGGTCGCGGCCTTCGCGCCCTGGAACTTTCCGCTCGGTAACCCGGCGCGCAAGCTGGGCGCACCGCTCGCGGCGGGCTGTGCGGTGATCATGAAGCCGGCCGAGGACACGCCGGCCTGCGCGCTCGCCATCGCTCAAGCCCTGCTCGACGCCGCGCTCCCGCCCGATACGCTGTCGATCGTGTTCGGCGTGCCCGCCGAGATCTCCAGCTATCTCATCGCTTCGCCGGTGATCCGCAAGATCTCCTTCACCGGCTCGACCACGGTCGGCAAGCAGCTGCTGAAGCTCGCCGCCGAGGGCGCCAAGCGCACGACGATGGAGCTCGGCGGTCATGCGCCCGTGCTGGTGTACGCCGACGTCGATGTCGACGCGGTGCTCGACCTGGCGGTCGCCGCCAAGTACCGCAACGCCGGGCAGGTGTGTGTCTCGCCGACACGCTTCTATGTCCACGAGTCGATCTACGAGCGTTTCGTCGCGGGCTTTGCGGCGCGTGCCCGTGCGCTCCCCGTGGGCGACGGGCTCGATGAGTCCAGTCGCATGGGCCCGCTGGTGCACCCGCGGCGCTTAGCTGCGCTGCAGTCGCTGGTGGACGACGCGCTCGCGCACGGCGCGCGCCTGCTGGCCGGCGGGGCGCGCCTGGAGCGCACCGGCTGGTTCTACCAGCCGACGGTGCTGGCCGACGTCCCCGATGCGGCGCGCATCATGAACGAAGAGCCCTTCGGGCCGATCGCGATCCTCAACCGCTTCGGCGAGCACGAGGCGGTGGTGCGCGCGGCGAACCGTCTGCCCTACGGCCTGGCCGCCTTCGCCTTCACCGAGTCGCGCCGCACCGCGGCGCTGCTCGGCGAGCAGCTCGAGGCCGGCATGGTCGGCATCAATCATTTCCGCATTGCGTTCTCCGACGCGCCGTTCGGCGGCATCAAGGAGAGCGGCCACGGCTCCGAGGAAGGCCCCGAGGGGCTCGAAGCCTGCCTCATCACCAAGTTCGTCAGCGAGGCCTGAGCGACCATGACTGCATCCGTTCCGTTCAGCAAGGAGTACGCGCGCGTTGCCACCGAGGAGGCCTTCGCCATCCCGGAGATGCTCAGGCTCTACAAGGAGCTGCTGGCGAGCGGCACGCACGACGATCCGGGCTTCCAGAGCCTGTGGGGCTTCTACGGCGGCAGCCCGTCGGCCCGCGCCACGGCGATCTACGAGCGGCTGCAGGACCTGGATGCGCGCCGTATCGGCGACATGGACGCGACTGGCATCGACGTGGCGATCCTGGCGCTCACGGCGCCGGGCGTGCAGGTGTTCGACGCGGCGACCGCGCGCACGGTGTCGGTGCAGGCGAACGACATCCTGGCCGAGGCGATCCGCCGCCACCCGACGCGCTACGTCGGGCTCGCCGCCTGTGCGCCGCAGGACCCGGCACATGCGGCCCGGGAAATCGAGCGTGGCGTGACGAAGCTGGGGCTGCGCGGCGTCATCATCAACTCGCATACGCGTCACGAATACCTCAATGACCGCAAGTTCTGGGCGATCTTCGAGGCCGCCGAGGCGCTCGGCGTGCCCGTGTACCTGCACCCGACGACGCCGTCGAAGAACATGGTGCAGCCGTTCATCGAGCGTGGCCTCGATGGCGCGATCTACGGCTTCGGCGTCGAGACCGGCATGCACGCCCTGACGATCATCACCAGCGGCGTGTTCGACCGCTTCCCCAGGCTCAAGCTGGTGCTTGGCCACCTCGGCGAGGCGCTGCCGTTCTGGATGTACCGCCTCGACTACATGCACCTCGCCGGCGTGCGCGCCGGGCGCTACGCCTGCATGCAGCCCCTGCAGCTGAAGGTGAGCGAGTACCTCAGGCGCAACGTCTGGGTCACGACCAGCGGCATGCCCGCGGCGCCGGCGATCCGCTACTGCCAGGAGGTGCTGGGTGAGGATCGGGTGCTGTATGCGATGGACTATCCCTACCAGTACGAGGCCGACGAAGTGCGCTTGTCAGACGCCGCGCCGATGAGTGCGGCGACGCGCAGGAAATTCTTCCAGACCAACGCCGAGGAACTGTTCGGCTTCAGGGTGCAGCCGCGCGCGTGAGATAGCCGGCCACCTGCGCGAGCTCCGCGTCGGTGAGCTCGACGCGCGTGAACACCGGCATACCGTTGATGCCGTGGCGCACGACGTGCGTCACCAGCTCGTGCGTCAGATCCAGGCGCTCGGCGAGCAGCGCCCGTTCAGCGCCCAGGCGGCGCGCCAGCATGAAGGTGCCGGTGCCGCCGGCGGCGTGACAGATGCCGCAGCGCGCAGCGAACAGCCGCTGTCCAGCCACGACACGCCCGGCCGCGTCGGCCGCGGTGGCATCGGCCGCATGCGCCGCGCCGCCGAGCAATCCGCCACCCAGCAGCAGGATGGCGACGGCCAGCCGTACGGGACCGGGGCACTCCGCGCCAGCGTGCCGGTTGCCGCCACGGCGCCTCACAGTTCCCTTCCCCGGAAGCGCCGTGGCCAGATGCCGGACTTGCCCGGTGCGAGGATGCCGTTCGGGTCGAGTGCGTCCTTCAGCGTCTCGTTCAGGCGCAGCAGCGCGTGGTCGTTGAAGTCGAAGCCGCGTGCCACGGGATCCATGTAGGAGAGGTGCGTGCGGTACTCGGCGTAGCCGGCGCGCGCGGCATCCTCGATCAGCGTGGCGAACAGCGCGTGCGCACGGCGCGTCATGTCGGCATCGTCGCGGTTGTAGATGATCTGGTTCACGTTGGTGAGGTAGCGCTCGCCCATGGTGAAGCCGCCGAAGTGGTCGAGGCCGAATTCCTCGTAGCGGCGGCGCGTGGCCTCGAACTGCGCGTGGGCTTCGCGCCCCGCGATCGGCAGGATCGGCGAAAAACCCATGTGACCGCCGCGTCCGCCCCACCAGTTGATGACCTGCAGGAAGATCAACGTCGGAATGTGGGCGCCGGACTGCGGCGGCGGCTCGCCGCGCCGCCAGCGCGTTTCGTGGATTTCGCCGCGGTAGTGCGCTGCGAAGGCCTCGCGGATGACGCGCGCCCTGGCCTCGAGGATGGTCTCATGGCCGAACAGGTTGATCGTGAAGTTCCAGCGCCCCAGGCCATACGCCTCCATGATCCGCCTCTCGACGTCCGGCGGGATCGGCCCCGGGCCGCGATGCCACTCGGCGCGCTGCGAACGCATGGTCGCGGTGCGCAGGTAATTGCCCATCGTCACGCTGCTGTCGATGACCCGCTGCAGCCGCAGCCCGCGCAGCAGCTCGAGCGCCCAGATGATGTCGGTCGTCTCCGGCAGCGCGAACGTCAGGCCGAGCGTCGCTTCCGGCTCGGGCATCAGCCACATGCCGGCGCGCGTCACCACCCCGAAGTTCGACTGCACGAACAGCTGGTCCCAGGAGGGACCGAAACCGTAGCGGAACAGCGGCGCGGCGCGGCCATTGCGCATCGCGTCCATCCCCGTCCGTACCAGCTCACCGCTGGGCAATGCCACCTCCAGGCCGCAGAGCTGCGCACAGTGCTCGCCATAGGGTGTGTAGCCGACACCACGATCCAGCGCGTTGCCGATGACGCTGCCCCAGGCGTTGGCCGGGTTCGACAGCCAGAGCGGGATGCGCTGTTCCTGCAGGTGCTGGTAGAGGTCGAAGAAGCCGACGCCGGGCTCGACCACGCAGTAGCCATGCCGGGCGTCGACCTCGAGGATGCGCCGCATGCGCGAGAGATCGAGCACGACGCTGCCGGTGAGACGTGGCGCCGAGCCGCCATAGCCGAGGTTCTTGCCGCGCGAGATCGGCCACAGCGGCACGCGGTGCTCGTTGGCGAGCCGCAGCAGCGCCTGCACCTCCTCGGTGGATGCCGGAGCCACGGCGGCTGCGGGTACGTGGTGCGTCTCGTTCGCCGGCTGATAGAGGTCGCGGTAGGTGTCGCGGTCCAGGTCGGTGTCGAGCACCCACTCGCGGCCGACGACTCCGGCGAAGGCGTCGAGAGCGCGCTGGAGGGCACGCGCGGACAGACCCGGAGGTACCGGCATTGACATCGAGCGAACCTCTGCGCGGCCGCGGGTGCGCCATCGCGCCCTAATGCCGCCTTTCCTTTGCTTTGCGCAGATTCTCGCGCCGCCGCGCCTCGAAAGCCAGGCGGCGTGGATCGGCGCTGCCCGACTCGCTCGGCAGCGCGCCCAGTACCTCGCCGAAGATCTCCTGCAACTCCTCGCGGAACTCGGCGTGCGGGAAGATGTACAGGTCATTGTTGCGGATGCCGCGCAGCACCTTCTCCGCGACCTCGAGCGGATCCATGCCGAAGCGCTGCAGCTCGGCGACACGTGCCAGGACGCCCGGATCCTGCCGGCCCACCTGCCCGGCGAGCGCCGCCGGCCGGATTTCGTCGCTGTGATGGATCTGCGTGTCGACGAGCCCGGGGCACAGCATCGAAACGCCGATGCCCAGCGGCGCCAGCGACCAGCGCAGCGATTCGCTCAGGCCGCGCACCGCGAACTTCGAGGCGGTGTAGATGCCCGCGTTGGGCGAGGCGATGAAGGCAGCCATCGAGGCGGTATTGACGATGTGCCCGCCCAGGCCGTGGGCCTTGAGACGCGGCACGAAGGTCTGCACGCCATTGACCACGCCGCCGAGGTTGACGCCCAGCAGCCAGTCCCAGTCCTGGTACGTGCATTCGTCGATCGGTGCGAAGAAGTTGACGCCGGCGTTGTTGCAGACGAGCTGCACGGGCCCGAATACGCGTTCGGCCTCGTCGGCGGCGCCCGCCATCGCGGTGCGGTCGGTGACATCGAGCTCGATGGCGTGTGCCGGGAGTGACTCCGCCGCGAGCAGCGCCTGCGCGCGCCCGAGCGCGTCGGCGCGCAGGTCGGCGATCACCACGCGCATTCCGGCGCGCGCCAACACCTGTGCCATGCCGAAGCCGATGCCGCTCGCCCCGCCGGTGATGAAGGCCACTTTGCCCGTGACGTCTTTCATGGTGCGGACTCCGATTTCCGCCGCGGCGGGCGTGCGGCGCCCTCGCGGTAGATCGGGTTGGCGAGCAGGAAGTGGATCTCGCGGGCGCGCGCCTCGTTGCGCGGCTCGTCCGGGAACGCCGCCATGATCGCCCGGCAGCGCTCCTCCATCGGCTCGCGGAACTCGCGGTGCGTGAAGATGTACATATCGTTGTGACGGATGCCGGCCAGCACACGCTCGCCGCACTCGAGCGCGTCCATCCACAGTGGTAAGACTGGCCGCTGCTCCAGCGTGCGCTCCAGCTCGCCGAAACCGCTGTTGGCACCGGCGAACTGCGCGGGGCGGGTGCGGCCCGTCTCGCCGATGCTGCTCTGCACCGGTCCCGGGCAGAAGGCCGATACGCCGATGTTCTCGGCAGCGAGCTCGCCGCGCATCGCTTCGGAGAGGCCGACCATCGCCGACTTGGCCATGGCGTAGATCGAGGCATTCGGGATCGTCAGGATGCCGGTCATCGAGGAGGTGTTGACGACGTGACCGCCCTCGCGGCGCGCGCGGATGCGCGGCAGGATCGTCTGGATGCCATTGATGACACCGGTGATCATCACCTGGATGCCCCAGTCCCAGTCGCCCCACTGGCACTTCGCCAGCGGGCCGATCAGACCGATGCCGGCGTTGTTGCACAGGATGTCGATGCGGCCGAAGACGCGCTCGGCATCGTCCGCGGCGCGCGCGTAGCCGGTGCGATCGGTGACGTCGAGTGTGAGCCCGTGCACGCGGTCGCGTTGTCCGGCGCTCTCGAACCGCGTCAGTGCCGCGCTGACGTGATCCTCGCGGATGTCGGCCATGACGACCCGCATGCCGCCGGCCACGAAGGCGCGGGCCATGCCGAGCCCGATGCCGCTGGCACCGCCGGTGATGAAGGCCACCTTGTCCTGCACGTCTTCCATCGTGGTACTCCTTCAGGGGGCGCTCAGCCCCAGCGCGAGTGCTCGGGGCCGGGCGCGAAGGCCTGTTCGGGTTGGCCACTGGGGCTGGCCGCGAGCGCCTTGCGCAC
>Ga0138256_10009579_pt1 | contig 10161 bp, 8 predicted proteins | sample KNB2016incub_MG_FD_105486 | JGI IMG/M metagenome (GOLD analysis project Ga0138256, IMG submission 105486) | Active sludge microbial communities from wastewater in Klosterneuburg, Austria - KNB2014incub_MG | ecosystem: Engineered > WWTP > Activated sludge > Unclassified | place: Austria...
AGGAATTTATGTTTATCGGATCGATAGGGCCGGTAAATCAGTGGGCTGGGGTAAACTGATCATACAGTGAAATTAACTCAATAGGCTTTATTTATAGTCAATTTACGCCTTTTTTAAAGGGAATTTTTCTAACTGATTTAGTAAGGTCTGCACCATAATCTTTGCACTTTTTCGATATTTATCTTTAACTTTACAGCAATGATTTTTCTGAAAAAGACATTTGTTGTATTAATTGCTGTTGTGCTGCTAATTTCGAGCAGTGGAATTTTCGTGATGATTCATACATGTATTGGATCAAAGAAAACAGAAATATCTTTTTCCGATGAGCATAAATGTTGCAATAATAAAAAGAAGAGTAAAAAAGCATGCAACATTGAACGCAAATGTTGTTCTGTGGATTATCAATACCATAAATTAAATGTTGTATCACATTCTTCTGAGGAAAATACAACTCCGGAAATAATTTTAAGTGAAACAACTCTTTTTGATATTAATATTCTTTCTGTAGAAAGGCCTTTTCATTTAGTGTATCATTCACCGCCCTTGTTAATCCGGGATATCTTTGTCCAATTTCATCAGCTCCTGATTTGAGATCCATTGCTTTTTATTTCGCTATATTGATAAATAGTTCTATTTATTAATATCGAAATTTTTCTGTCTGCGTTATATCTCCATCATGGATGATATCTGCGCTGGATTATTTTCAGAATACTTTAAATCAAAAGCAATGAAATTTATAGTGCATGTATTTTTTATTTTAGTGATGCCTTCCGGCCTTTTGGCACATAATCTGATCAAAGGAAATGTGAGCGAAAAAGGAAGCCCCGAAATTCCTATTCCTGGTGCTAGTATATTTTTCCCCGCGCAAAATACAGGTACAAATTCAGATAGCCTTGGAAATTTCATAATTGACGTCCATTCAGATTTACCATTTAAAATGATAGTTAGTATGGTAGGTTTTCAATCTGATACAATTGCCGTAACAGATATTTCTTTCAAGACCATTAGCCTTGAGAAATATAAAGATCTGAAAGAAGTTGAAGTAAGTGCAAAAAAAGAAGATCTGATGATCTCAACTATGCAACCTATGAATACACAAAAGATCAATGAGAATGAATTGTTGAAAGCAGCTTGCTGTAATTTATCGGAAGCATTTGAAACCAATCCTACAATAAATGTTGCTTATAAAGATGCGGTAACAGGAGCAAAAGAAATTCAGTTGCTTGGACTATCGGGTATTTACTCTCAATTGCTCACTGAGAATATTCCTAATATGCAGAGCATAGCCGGAATTTATGGATTGACGTATATTCCCGGGCCGTGGATGGAATCCATTCAGCTTACAAAAGGAGCAGGGTCAGTTGTTAATGGCTATGAGTCGACAACGGGATTGATCAATGTGGAATTTAAAAAGCCACATGAGAAAACAACTCCGACTTTTTATCTCAATTTGTTCACCGATAATAATGCTGCTGTAGAATTGAACACATTCTACAAAGTACAAGTAAATTCAAAAGTGAGTACGATCTTAATGGCACACGGTAGGTATATGAGTCATGAGAGTGATGTTAACAGTGACGGATTTATGGACTTGCCAAATGGAAAGCAAGTGAATCTGTATAATCGTTGGCAAATACATGTTGGTAAAAGAGTGGAGATGCAAATAGGATTGAAAGTAATTGCTGATGAAATAGATGGTGGTCAAATGGATCATGAAGAACTAACTTCTGGAAATCATCACGGTGAATTATATAAAACAAACGTAGACACAAAGCGAGGAGAAGCCTATGCTAAGCTCGGAATCGTTTATCCAAAGCGGCCACAGATGAGTATCGGTAACATTGTTCAATATGTTTACCATGATATGCGTTCCAATTTTGGTTTGAAGACTTATGATGCTAATAACAATTCCTTTTTTTACCAAGGTATCTTTCAGAATTATTTAGTAAAGTTGAATCATCAATATAAAGTAGGAGTAACGTATAAATTCAATGAAGTTGATCAGACCTTTATGGGTAATAATTTTAAGTTAGTTGAGAATATTCCCGGTGTGTTTGTAGAGTATACGTACAATTATCTGGATAAATTCACCTTGATTCTTGGTGCAAGAGAAGACTATCATTTTGATGACAATTGGATATTGACACCTCGATTGCACGCTAAGTACAATTTTACCGAAAATTCTGTTGTGCGTATCAGCGTAGGTAGTAGTTATCGCCGACCATATTTTATTGCCGATCATATTTCTGTACTCGCTACTGCACGTAGTTTGTCATTAACTGAAACGACACAAGCTGAACGAGCATGGAATTATGGAATTAATTTTACTCAGAAATTCAAATTCAGAGAAAAGCAATATTCAATTTCTTTCGATGCCTATCGGACCGAATTCTCAAAACAGTTGATAATGGATACCTATTCCGATTCTGCACAGATCAGTTTCTATAATCTGGATGGAAAATCTTTTAGCAACAGTATTCAGCTTTCTTTTACAGCAGAATTGATCAAAGATCTTGAACTACGTTTAGCATATAAATTTGACGATGTTAAATCAACCTATCAAGGCCAATTGCGTGAAGTTCCTCTTGTAACACGAGGAAGAGGACTAATGAATATTTCCTATGAATTACCTAGACGTCATTGGAAATTCAACTACACACTCGTTTACGAAGGCCAAAAAGCGCTACAGTTCGTCTATCTGCCTGAATCTGGAATCAGAGATACCCGTTCGCCGGAATTTATAACGATGAATGCCCAGGCAACCAAGATCTTCAAACGCTTCGAGATCTATGGAGGTGCAGAGAATATTCTTGACTTCAGACAAGAAAACCCCATTATAAATTCTGCTGACCCTTTTGGCAATAATTTTGATGCAACAAATATCTGGGGACCAATTGCAGGACGAAGGATCTATCTTGGTTTGAGGTTCTCAATCAGATAGCAAAGGGATGAAAAATAAATCCCGATAGCTATCGGGATGAAAACGTGGAATATCAATCTGAACCACCCAACAAATCACAAATAATAAAAGTCGAACATTCCCCAATATAGCATCACATAAGTCCCGTCAGGGACGTCATCTCGGTAACCCACCTCACAAAAGTCCCGTCAGGGACGACATATCGGTAACATGAAAAAGATAACAATAGCACTAGCAATCACCATCGCGCAAATGATCTCAGGGCCAACGGCCCACTCACAAAAGGTGAGCAATCAAAACGACACGCTCCGTATCCAAACCTCAGCAGTTTGTGAAACATGCAAAGAAACATTAGAACATGACCTTGCCTTTGTAAAAGGCATCGTAAGTTCTGAACTTGTTGTAAAGTCAAAAGAACTTACAGTGATTTACGATCCTAAGAAGATCGATGCAAATAAAATTCGTGTGGAAGTGACAAAAATCGGTTATGATGCTGATTCATTGAAGGCCGATCCAAAGGCGTTCAAGCGACTGCCCGAGTGTTGTAAAAAACCGCATAACGAATAGTAGACTGAATATTTATTTGCTGTAAACTTTTTCACCATTGACGTAAGTGGCTACCACTTTCGTCAATGGAATTTCCTTTTCGTCAATTTTCATAATATCATTGTCAAGTATGACAAGATCAGCAAATTTTCCTTCTTCAAGTGAACCTTTTTCTTCTTCTTCAAAATTTGCAAAAGCTGCACTGATTGTCATAGCTCTCAAAGCATCTTTTCTTTTTATTCTTTCTTCAAAAAGAAATCCCCCTTCAGGAAAATTATTGAGATCTCTTCTATATACAGCAGCATAAAAAGTGTAGAGTGGGTTAATATTCTCTACCGGGAAATCAGTGCCAAAAGCGATCATTCCATTTGCATCATCTTTCAAAGATTTATATGCATAGGCATCTTGCATTCTGTTTTTACCTAATCTTTCTTCTGCCCAATACATATCACTGGTAGCATGAGTTGGTTGAACAGAAGGAATAATATTGTTATTGCCAAGAATTTTTCTGTCTTTCGAATCCATGAATTGGCAATGTTCTATTCTCCAACGTTTGTTATTTTCAGGACTTAAGTGATCTTTATAAATATCTAGTACAACTTTATTTGCCGAGTCGCCAATAGCATGTGTGCAAAGCTGGAAACCATTTTCTGCTGCTTCATCGGCAATTTCAGTCATGTATTCCACGGTATTTAACATGTATCCATAATGACCTTTCTGATCTGAATATTCTTTTTTCAAGCAAGCACCTCTGGAACCTAATGCCCCATCTGCATAAAGTTTTATTGCCCTAACATTCATCCTGTCACTTTTAAAAGGACCGTGTTTAATAAAATGATTTAATGTAGCAGGGTCAGGCGACAACATCGCATAAATGCGCATTTTCAATTTGCCTTCTTTCTGCATATTATGTAAAGCTATTACAGTATCTTTACCAAGGCCTGCATCATCGACAGTAGTAAGTCCGACAGCAAAACAATTTTCCTGCGCTTTCAGAATAGATTCTTCTATTAACTGATCAGAAAATACGGGTATTTTGCTTTTAACAATTTCAACAGCATTATCAATCAACAATCCCGTCAACTTACCATTGCTTTGTAATATTTCACCACCATCAACTTTTGTGTCAGTGGTAATGCCTGCTAGTCTTAAAGCGACGCTATTACATATTGCTGCATGGCCATCGATGCGAGTAAGGTAAACGGGTTTGTCGGGAAAAAGACTGTCCAATTTTTCATTCGTTGGAAATTCTTTTATTTCCCAATCATTCTGATCCCAACCTCTTCCAAGATTCCATGCAAATTTATTTGTTTGAGAAAAGGCCTTCATTCGTTCAAGGACTTCGTCGAATGATTTGGTGCCATAAAGGTCACATTTTAAAAGGTCGGTGCCATAGCCATAAAAATGGCAATGTGCATCAATGAAACCCGGGTAAACAGCTTTTCCGGCCAAGTCAATTTTTTCTTTTGTAATAAAATCATTAAGCAGATCATCTGTAGCTCCAATAGCAACAATTTTTCCTTCTTTTATTGCAATGGCCTCTACAACGGAGAAGCTATTGTCGACAGTATAAATTTTGCCATTGTATAAAATTAAATCTGCATGCCTTTGAATATGACAAGATAAGACAGATAAAAGCAGTAAAATCGTGAAGCTTCCGAAGAATAATTTTTTCATATAGCGATGTGTTCAGACTGCAAAGTAAATAATATCTTCGTAAGTAAATCTATAGCCCTATTATGATACTTGACGATTTAATTCATCTTAAATTTCCGACCGGAAAATTTGTTGATCCCGGAAAACTCAATTTAGAACAGATAAAGAAACACATTTCTGATATTGAAATTCTGCCTTCGCAGATTGAAGATGAATACAAGAAGATTAAATCAAATGGTTTAATTGAAGTAGCCTATCGGCCTGGGGGTTGGACAGCCCGACAAGTCGTGCATCATTTGGCAGATAGCCATATGAATGCTTTGATACGCTTTAAAATGACGCTGACTGAAGAACATCCTACCATAAAGCCTTATCTGGAGGCGAGATGGGCAGAACTCTCGGATAGCAGAGAACTTGACCCCCAGATTTCAATTGATCTTCTGAAGGGCATCCATTTGAAATTGGTTTCTATCATGCGAAATGCATCAGAAAGTGATTTTGAAAGGGTTTATTTTCATCCTGAAAGTCAAAAGGAATTCAAATTATCAACTGCATCAGCTTTGTATAGCTGGCATGGACAACATCATTTAGGACATTTAAAAACAATTAACAATTTAACAACTACGAAATGAAACAACTACTTGTATTTTTGATGGTCATTTTGAGTGTGCCAGTCTTAGCGCAGGATAAATCAGATGGTAGTGATTTAAAGCAGTACTTTATGGTTATTTTAACAAAAGGGCCGAATAGGACACAGGATTCATTGACGGTTCAGAAGATCCAGAAAGCTCATTTGGAAAATATTGGTCGATTACATAAAGAAGGTAAAATTGACCTTGCCGGACCATTTGCAGATGATACAGATTGGCGTGGTGTGTTTGTATTTAATGTTGAGACGCAGGAAGAAGTTGAAAAACTGCTTCAAACAGATGAAGCTATTCATTCCGGCAGACTTAGTTACATTATTCACCCATGGCTCACTCAAAAAGGGTCCGTTTTACGATAGGAATGAACACAGAAGAAACTCCTCCAAAATTGTCAGTTGGACCCTTAGTTGTGGTTTTGGCATTGATCATTTTAGCCGTTTTCGTCATTGAATGGATCATAGGCAAAATTTGGTAAGAAAGTTGAAAAATCAGTGTCAAGTGTTAAAATACGAAGAACAATTTGTCGTTTATTTGAGTACAAATCAGGATCAAAATAAAAATTATGTTAGGTAAAGTGAAGGCATGGATCGGTCGCCGCAAAAAGTTGATCATTGTAACTGCCATTGCAGGAGGATCATTTCTCTCTTATAGTTTCGTTGAGGATTATTACTTTGAAGTAGGTAAGAACCTTGATATTTACACTACGCTTTTTCGTGATGTGAATATTTATTATGTCGACAGTATTCAGCCCGGTGAATTAATGAAAAAGGGTATAGATGCAATGCTGAGCACATTGGATCCGTACACCGTTTACATTCCTGAAAGCGAAATTGAGGATTATAAAATGACGCATATCTCTGCAGAGTATGGGGGGATTGGAGCATTGGTCCATCAGCGGAATGGTGAGATCGAGATCAGCGAAGTGTACGAAGGATTTCCTGCACAAAAAAGTGATGTTCGCATCGGTGATAAGATCATGTCCGTAAATGGCAATACTGCCGTTAATCGTACGGTTGACAATATCACTGAATACATGAAAGGGCAGAAGGGGACATCCGTAAAGATCGTTTTCAAACGAGAAGGAGTCGCAGAACCAATTGAAAAAACGATTGTTCGTGATGAGATCAAATTCAAGAATGTACCTTATTTCGGAATGGTTGGAGAAAATACCGGCTACATCAAACTTTCTCAGTTCCTTGAAAATTCTTCAACGGAAGTAAGGGAGGCGCTTGTCACTCTTAAGCAAAATCCAAAGATGACAAATCTGATCTTTGACCTTCGTGGAAATGGAGGCGGGTTGCTGAGAGAAGCTGTGGAGATCGTCAATCTTTTTGTTGATAAAAATCAAAAAATAGTTTCTCAAAAAGGGAAGGTGAAAGAAATGAATATCGATTACTTTGCCAGTAAAACTGCTGTTGACACAGAAATTCCTTTGATCGTTTTAGTAGATCGTGGTTCTGCATCAGCATCAGAGATCGTGACCGGTTCTATTCAGGAACTGGACCGTGGAGTAATTATCGGACAGCGATCGTTTGGAAAAGGACTTGTACAACAAACATATAATCTCTCTTACAATACGCTGTTAAAAGTAACTATAGCAAAATACTATACTCCTAGTGGCAGATGTATTCAGGCTTTAGATTATACACATCGTAACAATGATGGAAGCGTGTCGAAAGTCTCAGATTCATTGATAACTGAATTCAAGACAAAGAATGGCCGATCGGTTTTCGATGGTAGTGGTATTTTCCCTGATATCTATACTGATCCTGACTATTACAGTCCTCTGGCAATTTCTTTGTTTTCGAATTTCTTGATATTCGATTTTGCAAACAAATATTCTCGTGAACATACTTCTATTTCGCCTGCTAAGGATTTTAAATTGACATCGCAAGAGTATCAGGATTTCATGAAATTCTTAACCGGTAAGAAATATGATTATACTGAAAAGACAGAAAGAAGTATAGCAGAATTAAAAAAGACTGCACAAAAAGACAATCATTTTGAAGCACTGCAAAGTGAGTTTATCGCACTTGAGAATAAGATGAAGGAGTACAAATCAAAGGATCTTTTAAATCATGAAGATGAGATCAAACAAATTCTTGAATCAGAAATTTCAGCTCGCTATTATTTCCAAAAAGGACGTTTAGAATCAAATTTCAAAAATGATCAAGAGGTAAATAAGGCTGTAGAAGTGTTTAAAGATGCGGCTCTTTATTCAGCAATTTTAAGAGGTGATGGAATCTACAAAGTAATCGGTAAACCGGGTAGCGAAGTCCAGGCTAAAGCCAATAGTGAGCGGGAATTGGATGAGGATGAGAAGAACTGATTTGGTTGTTGAACTCGGTTTCGAATCGTCAATTGTTAGAAAAGGTCACGGGTAAAAGGTAAAAGGTCAAGGGTCAAGGGTCAAGGGTCAAAGGTAATGCAATCTGCAAACTGCCTGACCTTTGACCCTTGACCTTTGACCCTTGTTTGACCTTTAAAGTACTCGATGAACTTACCTCTAAAATACTTGTATTTTTTTCCCAAAAACCCTACGTTTGCAGTCTTCTAAAATTAATTTATGGGACGTGCATTTGAAAAGAGAAAACATAAGATGTTTTCCCGGTATGATAAAATGGCTAAAGCTTTCACTAAAGTTGGTCGTGAAATAGCTATTGCTGTGAAAGCAGGTGGTCCTGAACCGGAATATAATCCACGTTTAAGATCAGCGATTCTTAATGCCAAAGGTCTGAATATGCCTAAGGACAGAATCGACGGTGCAATTAAGCGGGCCTCCTCAAAAGACGAAGGAAACTACGATGAAACAGTTTATGAAGGATATGGACCTCATGGAGTAGCCATCTTAGTCGAGACTGCTTCTGATAATACAACTCGTACAGTTGCCAATGTGCGTATGTATTTTAATCGCGGCAATGGTCAGCTAGGCAAAACCGGCTCGTTGGATTTTCTTTTTCAACGGAAGGGCGTTTTCAGATTGGTGAAAGACGAGAAAATTAATCCTGACGAATTAGAGTTAGAGTTGATCGATTTCGGTCTAGATAGCATGGAAGTAGAGGAAGATGAAATTGTGATCCATACTGCTTACGAAGATTTTGGTAAAATGGCAAAAGGTCTTGAAGACAAACACATCAACGTAAAAAAAGCAGCACTCGAAAGAATTCCAACTACAACTGTAGAGTTAGAAGAAGCACAACAAGACGAGATCCTTGCTCTCATCGACAAGTTTGAAGAGGATGATGATGTGCAGGCAGTGTACCACAATCTAAAGTAAGAAATTAGTTAGGTCAAAGGTCAAGGGTCAAAGGTTATCGGGATATTATCCTTGACCCACTACTGTCCGATAAAAATCAAACTGTTTAATTAAAGCTTTAAAATTATAACTTAAATCAACTGTTCGCAGAATAAATTCATAGCAAGCCCCCACAATTTCTTGACACACATGTTTCTTAATCAAAGATAGAACAGTTATTGTGTGGGGAGTCAACCCCAATGGGGAAATCATTTGAAAAGTTGATCAAGGTTGTATCTAATAATCGAAGTTTCAAATGATTTGGTGCGCGTTGGGCCCTTTTTTTGTTTCTTTTTTTGGGCAAACAAAAAAAGAAAAATTGAAATCAAAAACTTGCAGCAAGCAATTACTGCCCTTTGAAATTAGTTTTATCGAACAGTAATGCCTTTGACCCTTGACCTTTTAATTTTTACTTCAAAAATCTACCGCATCAGATACATCTTCCCCCAACCCTTCTTAAAATACTTATCCGCTTCCGTTTCGCGTTTTTCGATTTTCTGTCCGTTTAAGTCTGTTACTACCCGATAGAGGTAAAGTCCATTTGCAAGCTGGTCGCCGAATTCATCTTTTCCGTCCCATGCATAATCAGTGATGTTTCTTCCGACATGAATATTTCCAAGTTCATTTAGCATGATCTCGCGAACGATCTTTCCTGAAACTGTCATGATCTGTATCTTCATGTTTGTCGGTGTTTCATTTCCTGTAAGCGTGAAAACGAAACGGGTAGAAGTGGAGAACGGATTTGGATAGTTCAATACTTCAGTGATACTTGATTTATTGACAACTTCAAATTGAATTTTATAATGGTATTTCCCTGATTCATTATTGCTTTTGTCAGCAGCCGAAACATCAATAGTGTAAATACCGTCATCTGACAAAATTGGATTCCAGTTGAGTCGGCAACTGTTTTTTGGAAGCATAGCTGGAGTAAAATGCAAAACATCACCATAGGTCTGCACGAGATAATTCAGGACAATTGGCGTTCCTGAGGTTGGTGTGGTAAGAGTCACAGTGAAGTGTGATGAGTCATCTAATGCAAGAAATTTATTTTCATCATTAAGCTGAATTGTGATCTCCGGCTTTCCTGATACAATATC
>Ga0138256_10009581_pt1 | contig 10160 bp, 1 predicted proteins | sample KNB2016incub_MG_FD_105486 | JGI IMG/M metagenome (GOLD analysis project Ga0138256, IMG submission 105486) | Active sludge microbial communities from wastewater in Klosterneuburg, Austria - KNB2014incub_MG | ecosystem: Engineered > WWTP > Activated sludge > Unclassified | place: Austria...
AGAGCACCACAGCGCTGTTGGAACCTGCGCTCGGCGCGGTGTTCTCGGTAACGGTTACCGTTGCCGTTGGATTCGCGCAGGGTGCGATACCGTTGACCGTATAGGTGTAAATGCCCGGTGCATCCACTGCGGGATCATAGTTGGCACCGTGCGCCGCGCCACCAAGTGCGGTCCATGAACCGCCTGCATCCGGACTTCCACCGAGCGAGGTGAACATGGCGACCGCAGCACCTTGGGCGCACACGCTCAGGTTCCCGTTCGCGCCGGCATCGGGGGCTGCGTTGATCGATACCGTTACGGTTGCACTTGCTCCCGGGCAAGGCGCGACGGCCGCGATGGCATACGTGTAGACACCTGCTGGATCCGTCGCTGGATCGAACACCCCGCTATGCGCTGCGCCACCGGGAGCGCTCCAATTGCCACCGGCATCCGGGGATCCGCCGAGCGAAGCGAACAACGCCGTGGGTGCACTTTGCGAGCACAACGTCAACGTGCCATTGATCCCGGCATCAGGCGTGGAGGTGATGGTGACGGTCACCGTTGCACTTGCGTTCGGGCAGGGCGCGATGCCGAGTACGACGTAGGTGTACACGCCTGCAGGATCCACCGCTGGATCAACCGTTCCACTGTGCGCTGCGCCACCAGGTGCCGTCCATGTGCCGCCTGCTGTAGGGGCGCCGCCAAGTGCGTTGAACAAGTTGGACGGTGCGGCTTGATCGCAGAGCACCACAGCGCTGTTGGAACCTGCGCTCGGAGCGGTGTTCTCGGTAACGGTTACCGTTGCCGTTGCATTCGCGCAGGGTGCGATACCGTTGACCGTATAGGTGTAAATGCCCGGTGCATCCACTGCGGGATCATAGTTCGTGCCGTGCGCTACACCGCCCGGTGCGGTCCATCCGCCGCCGATATCCGGCGAACCCCCGAGCGATAAGAACATGTTCGCCGCAAGAGAGTTCGAACACACGGTGAGCGCTCCATTGATGCCAGCATCGGGTGGCGCATTCTCGGTAACGGTGACCGTTGCCGTTGCGTTCAGGCACGGCGCGATGCCGACCACCGTGTAGGTATAGATGCCCGGTGCATCCACCGCAGGATCATAGTTCGCGCCGTGCGCCGCACCGCCGGGAGCGGTCCATGCACCGCCGGCTTGTGGCGAACCTGCGAGCGACAGGAACATATTCGCAGCCGGGCTGTTCGCGCAGATCGTCAACGTGCCGTTGGTGCCTGCGTTGGCCGCTGCGTTCTCTGTTACGGTCACTGTGGCCGTTGCATTGCCGCAAGGCGCAACACCGGCAACGGTGTAGGTGTATATGCCCGGTGCATCAATGCTCGGATCGTAGTTCGCGCCATGCGCAGCACCGCCCGGTGCTGTCCATGTTCCTCCGCCTTGCGGCGCACCGCCAAGGGACAGGAACATGTCAAGTGCAACACTGTTGTCGCAGATGGTGAGCGCACCATTGCTGCCAGCATTCGGTGCGGCGTTCTCTGTTACCGAAACTGTTGCCGAGGCATTCGTGCAAGGGGCGATCCCGACAATGGTATACGTGTACACACCCGGTGCGTCGGTAGTGGGATCATAGTTGCCACTGTGTGCGCCTCCTCCCGACGCGGTCCACGTTCCACCTATTTGAGGAAGTCCGCCAAGGGACAAGAGAAGGTCCGTGATAGGATCATTGGCACAGATCGCCAGAGCGCCATTGAGCCCAGCGTTCGGTGCCAGGTTCTCCGTTACAGTAACAGTTGAGGATACAGCCGGGCATGGTGGGGCGGCTGGTATGGTGTAGGTGTACACACCCGGACCGTCAATTGCCGGATCGTAGTTAGCGCCATGTGCAGCACCGCCGGGAGCGGTCCAGTTCCCACCTGCTTGTGGAGCACCGCCGAGCAAGCCGAACAAGTTGACAGCAGCGTCGGATGAGCATAGCGTCAGCACGCCATTCGTCCCGGCATCCGATGCAATGCTTTCCGTAACGGTAACGGTGGAAGTCGCGTTCGCGCACGGCGCAATGCCAACGATGGTGTAGGTGTAGACGCCGGGGACATCCACGGCTGGATCGTAGTTGGCACCATGCGCTAACCCACCGGGAGCGGTCCATATGCCACCTGCTTGAGGCGGCCCTCCGAGCGCAGCGAAGAGGCTCACCGGCCCACCCGAACTGCACAAGCTCCAGTTTCCGTTGGTGCCTGCGTTCGGTGCTGGGTCCTCCGAGACCGTAACCGTTGCAGTCGCATTCGCACACGGCGCGATACCAGCTACGGTATATGTGTAGATGCCCGGGGTATCCATGGCAGGAACGTAGCTGGCGCCATGTGCAACACCACCCGGTGCGGTCCATGTGCCACCCGCTTGCGGTGCACCGCCAAGAGACAGGAACATGTCGGTCCCAACGCCGTTCGAGCACAACGTCAGTGTTCCGTTCGTACCTGCATTCGTCGCGGGATTTTCAGTAACGGTGACGGTTGCTGTTGCGTCGGCGCAAGGCGCTACACCTGTTACCGTGTAGGTGTAGATGCCCGGTGCATCAACCGTTGGATCGTAATTCACACCGTGCGCTGCGCCGCCGGGGGCTGTCCAAGCACCACCTGCTTGTGGTGCACCACCGAGCGAAGCCAAAAGCGCAAACGCAGCACCGTTCGAGCAGATCGTAAGAGTCCCGTTCGTTCCAGCGTTCGTTGCCGGGTTCTCGGTAACGGTGACCGTTGCTGTTGCGTTCGCGCATGGTGCGACACCTACCACCGTGTACGTGTAGATGCCGGGGGCATCGACCACTGGATCGTAGTTCACACCATGTGCTGCGCCGCCGGGCGCTGTCCAAGCACCACCGGCTTGCGGCGTGCCGCCGAGCGAAGCAAAAAGCGCAAACGCAGCACCGTTCGAGCAGATCGTCTGTGTGCCGTTCGTTCCTGCGTTCGTTGCCGGGTTCTCGGTAACGGTGACCGTCGCTGTCGCATTCGCACACGGCGCTACACCTGTAACGGTGTACGTGTAGATGCCGGGTGCATCGACCACTGGATCGTAGTTCACACCGTGCGCTGCGCCACCGGGCGCTGTCCACGCACCACCAGCTTGTGGCGTACCACCGAGCGATGCAAAGAGCCCTACAGCTGCTCCGTTCGAGCAGATCGTGAGCGCGCCATTGTTTCCTGCATTCGTTGTCGTATTCTCAGTAACGGTGACCGATGCTGTTGCATTCGCACACGGCGCAACTCCAGCTACCGTGTAGGTGTAGATGCCCGGTAAATCAACGGTTGGGTCGTAGTTGATGCCGTGCGCTGCGCCGCCAGGAGCGGTCCAAGCGCCGCCTGCTTGTGGCGTACCACCGAGCGAGGCAAAGAGCCCAACCGCGCCACCGTTCGAGCAGATCGTCAGTGTGCCGTTCGTTCCTGCGTTCGTTGCCGGGTTCTCGGTAACAGTGACCGTTGCTGTTGCGTCGGTGCAGGGCGCGACCCCAGTTACCGTGTACGTGTAGATGCCGGGGGCATCGACCACGGGATCGTAGTTCACACCGTGCGCTGCGCCGCCGGGGGCGGTCCAAGCACCGCCTGCTTGCGGCGCACCACCGAGTGAAGCGAATAGCGCCACGGCAGCCCCGTTCGAACAGATCGTTAGAGTCCCGTTCGTTCCGGCATTCGTTGCAGAGTTCTCGGTAACGGTGACCGTTGCTGTTGCATTCGCGCACGGCGCAATACCTGTAACGGTGTACGTGTAGATGCCGGGTGCATCAACCGTTGGGTCGTAGTTCACACCGTGCGCCGCGCCGCCAGGGGCCGACCACGCACCACCCGCTTGCGGCGTACCACCGAGCGATGCGAATAACGCGACCGCTGCACCGTTGGAACAGATGGTGAGTACTCCATTGGTCCCAGCGTTCGTTGCCGGGTTTTCTGTCACCGTAACGGTGCTCGATGAACTGCCGCAAGGGCCGCCAACGCCAACAGTGTACGTGTAGATGCCTGGTACATCAACGGCTGGGTTGTACGCGGCAGCGTGCGCTGCACCACCGGGAGCTGTCCATGTTCCGCCTGCTTGAGGTCCGCCTACAAGCGAAGCGAACATGTTCGTTGATGCACCATTTGAGCAAAGCGTCAGCGTTCCGTTGGTGCCCGCATTGGGCGCAGCGGTCTCGGTAACAGTAATCGTTGCCGTGGCACTTGCACAGGGTGGAGCGGCAACGTGATAGACATAGATGCCGGGTGCATCAACGGCCGGATCATAGTTCGCACCATGCACCGCTCCCCCCGGTGCTGTCCACCACCCGCCAGCTTGTGGCGTGCCTCCGAGCGAGGCGAACATGTCAGCGGGCAAAGCATTCGCACAGAGGCTGAGCGTTCCGTTCGTTCCGGCATCCGGTAGCGGCACTTCCGTCACCGTAACCGTTGACGTGGCGGCCGCGCAGGGTGCTACACCCGGAACGGTGTAGGTGTATACCCCCGGGTTGTGCGTAACGGGGTTGTAGTTCGGGTTGAAGCCCACGCCGTGGGCAACACCGAGCGGATTCGTCCATGTGCCGGTGTTCGGCGGTGCACCACCTAACTGTGCGAAGAGCGGTGTGGCAGCGCCATTCGCACACACTGTCAGGGTTCCGTTCGTGCCGGCATTCGGCCCCGCCACTTCCGTAACGGTGACTGTTGCAGTGGCGTTGCCACAGGGTGCAACCCCCGCAACGGTATAGGTGTAGATGCCCGGTGCATCAACTGCGGGATCATAGTTCGCACCATGCGCGGCACCACCGGGTGCTGTCCATGTGCCACCGGCTTGCGGTGTTCCACCGAGCGCAGCGAAAAGGCTGGAAGCCGGATTGTTAGCACAGGTGTTCAGCGTTCCGTTGGCACCGGCGTTCGGCCCTGCCGTTTCCGTAACGGTGACCGTAGCAGTCGCGCTTGCACACGCATTTCCCACGGAATACGTGTAGATGCCCGGACCATCGACCACCGGATCGTACATGCCTGTATGTGCGCCGCCGCCGGGAGCGGTCCAACTTCCACCGACATCCGGCGTCCCACCCAGTTCAGTGAAAAGATCAATGGGCGCCGCGGTGCCGCAGACCGTTACTGATCCATTGGTACCGGGATCGGGTGCTGCGCCACCACCTTGGGTAACCACGAAGTTGATCGAGGTGCTGGCAACGTTCTCCACCGGACAGTTGCCATCATCCGCAGTAATGAGCACGTTCACCGGCGAGAATGCCGCGTCAGCTGTCCAGCAGATGGTAGCAGTGGCCGGGTTAGTACCGGTAACCGTGAAAGTAGCTCCCGGCAAGAGCACAGTTGCCAGTGACACCACTTGCAGCACGGTAGCAGGGTCGGCATCGCTGAAGACCACATCCACGCATACGTTGGCACCATCGCAAACTTCGATCGAATTCGAACCCGTGACCAGATAGGTCCCAGCACCACCGGTTACACCCGAGATACCGTTGGTCACGGGTACATTCCCGGTGCATGCAAGCACCACGAACATTTGGTCGCGCATCACCGACCCGATCAGCACGCCGTTCACGTCGAACTCCTGCACCAATACTGTCACCACATAATTGCCGATCAACGCTGGCGTGAAGCTGAGCTGGCCCGTGGCGGGGTCGATGGTAATGCCCGGTGCGGGTAGCAACCCCGTATATCCACCTTGATACGGAACGGGTGACCCGGCAGCGAAATACGCGGTGTTCAACGAGTACACAATGGTGTTGCCGTCAGGCTCGGTAACACCGTAGTTGTAGTTCACCGGCTGGTTCACACAGACATACGGGATGGACTGATCCGTGAACACCGGTGAATTATTGCATGGTGCTGTTGCGTTGTCCAGGTTCGCGTAGATGTACATCCCCGGGGTACCGGTCAGGTTCAGCGTACCCGCACGGCAGCACAAGTCCCAGCTGATGTTCCAATCGTTGCAGGGGGGGAGGTTCACGATGGTGGTGAACACGTAGTGCTCCATGCCTGGCCAAGCACCACCGCTGCACGAACTGTTCGGTAACTCCGCCGCACACAGCTGGCTTACCTCCACTGGTGCGGGCACGGGCATAGCAAGCACCGTGAACGATATGCCGCAATCGCTGCTGAAGTCCAGATCCTGTGGGATCATGGGTGCGCCCGAACAATCGAGGAAGAGATCCAGCGTGATCTCATACGAATTTCCGCCGAGGCATTCGTAGGTGATATCGCCACCTGCAAAGTGACCGGCGCGCGCTGCCAGTCCCGCGTAAAGCAGGCCGATCGCAAGGAGCGAACGTTTGAACCGGGTGCCGATGAGGGCCATGGGGGGGGCGCGGAAAAAGCTGTCGAAGGTATCGCGCGCAGGTACGCGCGTGGGAACCGCTTCGAAGCGGGGTTACGCAAGTCTTACTGTTCATCACAGTGTTGCAGCCTTAACGCTCCGGTGCCGGTACCATCAGGTTTCCAGCGTTGGGACAAGGCTACATTTGGCGCCCTTTCATGGAAGCCCGGCACACGATGATCAGATCCTTACGCTCCAGTCTTCTTCTCATCGTTGCGACAGCGGCCATGCCAGTGCTCGGCCAAGTGGATACTGCCTTGTACGCACCGGTGGACACCAGCCGGGCCGGGAATGCCCGTATGCCCATGTACGCTATCGATGCACAGGAGCTGGATGCCTCGCTCGGTGCACAGGATATCAGCGGGGTGCTGCAAAGTTCCCGCGACATCTTCACCAGCACGGCGGGCTTCAACTTCGGGAATGCACGTTTCCGCATTCGCGGGTACGACGGTGAGAACACCTTGGTCACCCTGAACGGTGTTATGATCAACGACATGGAAAGCGGGTTCGCACCATGGACACTTTGGGGTGGCTTGAATGATGTGACGCGTTGGATGCGGGTGCACAACGGCGTGGCTGCTTCGCGACAGACCTTCGGCAGCGTGGGGGGCCACACGGAGATCGGGCTGCGTCCGAGCGAACTGCGCAAGGGCCTTCGCACCAGCTTGGCTTTCAGTGACCGCAGCTACCGCAATCGCCTAATGGTGACCTATAACACCGGCATGCGGGCGAACGGTTGGGCGGTGAGCGTAAGTGGCAGCCGTCGTTGGGCCAAGGAAGGATATGTGGAGGGGACGAGCTACGACGCGTGGGCATACTTCCTCGGTGTGGAGAAGAAATTGAACGACCGCCATAGTCTTGGCTTCGTGTACTTCGGTGCACCCATCATCCAAGGCCGTCAAGGCATCGCGGTGCAAGAGGCGTACGATCTTACGGGCAACAACTACTACAATCCCAACTGGGGCTATCAGGACGGTGAGAAGCGGAACGCGCGCATGAGCCACGATCACAAACCGGTTTTCCTTTTCACCCATTATTGGGATCTGGGTGAAAGAGGAAAGGTGACCACGAGCGCGTTGTACACCTTCGGTCGCGACGGCCTCACCAACCTCAACTGGTTCGATGCGAAGGATCCGCGTCCCGACTACTACCGCTACCTGCCGAGCTATTTCGAGCAGACCGATGGGGACTATGCCTCGCAATTGGCGAGCCTCTGGGGCAGCGATGACGACACACGGCAGATCAATTGGGACCAGCTCTATTTCGCCAACGGCAAGAACCTGTACACAGTTGAGGATGCTGAAGGCATTGCAGGCAACAATGTGAGCGGTGCCCGCAGCAAGTACATCGTTGAGGAGCAGCGCACGGATCCCACCCGTTGGGGTTTGAACACGGTGTGGGACCGGGCTTGGAAGGAGGGTATGCACGTTACCGCGGGGGCCAGTTGGAACAACCAGGTGACGCACAACTACAAACTGGTGAAGGATCTTCTGGGTGGTGATTTCTGGGTCGACTTGAACCAATTCGCTGAATTGGACCAGGACGATCCCAACGCGGCGCAGAACGATATCGAGAATCCTAACCACGTGGTGCGCGAGGGTGATCGCTTCGGGTACAACTACGACCTGCACGTGAGCAGCATCAACGCATTCGGGCAGTTGGAGAAGCAGTGGCGCAAACTGGAAGCATACGTAGGCTTGAACGTGGCACACACGAGCTTCTTCCGCGAAGGCAATGTGGCCAACGGTCGCTTCCCCACCACCAGCAAAGGCAAGGGCGACACGCACAGTTTCTTCCACTACGGCACCAAGGCGGGTGCCGTGTACAAGATGAGCGGGCGGCACTATGTTTCCGTGAACGCCGCCCACATGACACGGCCACCGGCACCGCGATCAGCCTACCTGAGCGCACGTAACCAAGATGGCGTGATCGATGGACTCACGAATGAGAAGGTGACCAGCGCCGACATCAACTACCAGCTGCGCGCACCGCGCATCAAGGGTCGCCTCACGGGCTACTACACGAAATTCAGCGACCAGGTCTGGAGCCGCAGCTTTTTCCACGAGGAGTTCCTCACCATCGTGAACTACACGATGACGGGCGTGGATCAAACGCACATGGGAGTGGAATTCGGCGCGGAGGCGAACCTGACCGCCACATGGACGCTCACCGCCGTTTACGCTAAGGGACAATACACATACAGCAGTCGGCCGTCGGCAACGGTGACCCGCGACAATAGCAGCGAGGTATTGGCCAGCGACCGCACCGTGTATTGGAAAAACTACCGTGTCGGTGGTATGCCGCAAACGGCCGCCAGCATCGGATTGAAATACAATTCACCCAAGTTCTGGTTCGCCGGTGTCAATGGCAATTTCTTCGACGACATCTACTTGGATCCGAACCCCGGACGCCGCACCGTGGAAGCCACGGAGATCTTCGTGGACGAGGACCCACAAGTGGACGCACTGTTGGAGCAGGAGAAATTGGAGAGCGCCTTCGTGCTTGACATCTTCGCCGGCAAGAGCTGGATGTTCAAGCGCAAGTACCGCGTGGCGGTGAACGCCAACGTCAACAATCTGTTCAACGTCACTGACTTCGTCACCGGCGGGTTCGAGCAACTGCGCTTCGATCGCCAGGACGTTGATCGTTTCCCGAGCAAATACGGTTACATGTACGGCCGCACCTTCTTCCTAATGGCCACCTTCAGCTTCTGAACCATGAACAACCTCTTTTCATTGCGCAACCTCAGCATCGCTCTGGGCGCCGTTACACTCTTCGCATCGTGCGACAAGGAGTTCGATGCACCTCCCATCGCGTCGATACCGGATAGTGCGGTAATCACCATCCCGGAATTGCGCCAGATGTTCGGGGACAGTGGCCAGTTGCCAGTACGGTTCACGCAACCCTTGAGCGTGTATGGCATCATTACCGCCGATGAGGAGAACGGCAACCTCTACAAGAACGTTTACATGCAGGATGGTGGCCAAGCCATCAACCTGCGGTTGCGGAACAGCGGCGGACTTTACCAAGGTGACCGTGTGCGGGTGTATCTGCCCGGCTGCACGTTGAACCAATACAATGGTGTGTTGCAGATCGATTCGGTCGATGTGGACAACAACGTGGTAAAGCAATCGACGCTGAACGTTGTGGAACCCTTGGTGATGACCATCGCCGAACTCAACGCCTCGCACTTGAACGGCTACGGTTTGGACACATTGCAATCCATGCTCGTGCGGATCCCGAACGTGGAGTTCGTGCTCGATGAGGCTTGTTATGGACAGCCATATGCCGATGCGGTCGGACAGCAATCATTGGATAGGAACCTCAGTGACTGTAACGGGAGCATCATCGTGCGCAGCAGCGGGTATGCCAACTTCGCAAGCTTGCCGGTGGCAACGGGTAACGGGACTTTCACAGGGATCCTCGGTCAATACCAAGGCAACAACCAGCTTATCATCCGCGATCTCGGCGAGTTGGACATGAACGGCACGCGTTGCGATCCATGCCCGCTTCCATTCCAGCCATGCGCTGCCGCTGCAACGGTGCAGGAGGATTTCGCTACCGTGGTGAGCAATTCGAACATCAACCTGGCCTGCTGGTTCAGTGGTTCGCTCTCCACCGACAACCGCGTATGGCGCGGCGGTGCCTTCCAAACGGAACTGTTCGCCCAAGGCAGCGCATACACGAGTTCAGCGCCGTCGACCGTTAGCTGGTTGGTAAGTCCGAACGTGCAGGCCACTGGCAGCAACACGTTGCAGTTCATGAGCCAGCGCGCTTTCGGCGATGCAGGCCATGAGCCTTTCTCGCTCTTCATCTGCACCAATTTCGATGGCACCAACCTCGCTACCGCCAACTGGGTGCCGGTCACCAGCACCTTCGCCAGCGA
>Ga0138256_10009583_pt1 | contig 10160 bp, 9 predicted proteins | sample KNB2016incub_MG_FD_105486 | JGI IMG/M metagenome (GOLD analysis project Ga0138256, IMG submission 105486) | Active sludge microbial communities from wastewater in Klosterneuburg, Austria - KNB2014incub_MG | ecosystem: Engineered > WWTP > Activated sludge > Unclassified | place: Austria...
AGGTCATATTGTACGTTGGCTTTCTAGGACTCCTAAAGTTTACCAACATATTGTGGAGTGTTTTTCTTGGAATCCTGAAGATCTATCTATTGATGAAAATGCTCTACAAGGTGTTGACATAATAATCAATCTTACAGGCGAGTCTATAGCTGGAGGAAGGTGGACTAAAAAAAGAAAGAATAGGATTCTAGAATCAAGGGTAAATTCTATTAAAACAATAGTAAATGCACTAAAAAGGCTAAATCACAAACCCAAATTATGGATAAATGCCTCAGCAATAGGCATTTATGGAGATCAAGGCGAGAAAATACTTGATGAAGAAAGCCAATTTATGGGAAATGATTTTTTATCAAAAACTGTTCAAGAATGGGAAAATTATAGCGTTGAGCAAATCAGTCCTGTTGTTGAACGGCTCATTTTATCAAGAATAGGGCTTGTCGTAAGCGAAAAAGGTGGATTTCTTAGAAAGTTAATGTCTACAAACAAATTTGGGGCAACAATAGGTTTCGGTCCTGGAAAAAGCTATTGTTCTTGGATTCATATAAAGGATCTCACTTCAATTTTTCATTTTTTGATAAATAATGAACAATCAGAGGGTGTTTTCAATATAACTAGTCCAAATCCAATCAAAATGTGTGATTTGCTCTCAAAAATCCATGAATTGAACCCTTGTAGTAAAATCAAAATTACCCTTCCCGCTGGATTGATAAAAATAATTCTAGGAGAAATGTCAGATGTATTACTTTCTGGCAACTATGTAATACCGTTAAAACTCATACAATATAAATATAATTTTAATATAATACAAATTGATGAAGCAATTTTAGAAATAGTTGATTCACAAAAAATTTAATTTCAATATTTAGATTAACTTTGCATATATTATCTAAAGAAATCAAGCAATGCCAGTTCCAAAGTTTTCAGTAGCGCAGAATTCATTTCAAAATGAGTTAAGGATCAGAATTAATAATTACTTTCAGGAAAAAAAGATCAAAATGACGGGTAATTACCAATTATACATTAAGGCTATAATTTTGATTACTTCTATTGTGTTGACCTATGTACACGTTGTTTTCTTTACACCAAATGTATTTTTTGTCGTAATAGAAAGTATTTTGTTAGGGATACTTGTGGCAGGCATAGGATTTAATATAATGCATGATGGGTCTCATGGAAGTTTTAGCCAATCCAAATTTATGAATACACTTTCCGCATATACTGTGAATATTTTAGGTGCAAACAGTTTTATGTGGAATATGAAACACAATGTAATTCACCATACATACACAAATATTGACGGTGTCGATGATGATATAAATGTTGGTATATTCATGAGAATGTCCAAGACACAAAAAAAATTCATGTTTCACAAATATCAACATTATTATTTTTGGATTTTGTATTCATTACTTTATATTTTATGGATTTTTATTTTAGATTATATAAAATATTTTCGCGGTAAAATTGGAGAAATTAAAATCAATAATATGAAGTTCAATGACCATCTTGTCTTTTGGTTGTTTAAACTGATTCACTTGTTTATTTTTGTTGCATTGCCTATTTATTTCCTCGGCTTTAAGTTATTTTTAGTTTATTTTTTGGTTATGGCTTTAGTTGCTGGATTTGTTCTCAGCATTGTATTCCAATTAGCTCATACAGTCGAGCACACGCAGTTTCCTGAACCAAATAAAGTAACTGGAAAAATGGAAGACGAATGGGCTGTTCATCAAGTAAAAACTACTGCAAATTTTGCTACTAAAAATAAATTTGTAAGTTGGTTCGTCGGTGGATTAAATTTTCAAATAGAGCACCACCTCTTTCCAAAAATTTCACATGTACACTATCCAGCTATAAGTGATATAATTCGAAAGACTTGTGAAGAATTTGGTGTTCACTATATGGAATATCCAAAGGTAAGATATGCCATAGCATCGCATGTCAACCACTTGAGACAAATGGGAAATAGTTAGGTGAATGATTTTTAGAAAAAATTAAAGGTAAAATCAAACCCAATCAAAAAGATCGGATAGCCAGATTGTATTATAGACAATTAGGAGAAAATTCAGAGGCTATTTTTATACTTCATGGCATATTTGGAAGTGGAGATAATTGGCAATCAATAGCACAAGCATTATCAATAGATTATTCAGTTTATCTTGTTGATCTCCGCAATCACGGAAGATCGGAACATCTCAACGATTTTGATCTGGATCTTATGGTAGAAGATCTCCGTGCGTTAATGGATCAATGTGCCCTACATAAAATACATTTACTTGGGCATTCGATGGGCGGAAAAGTTTGTTTGCGCTTCTTAGAAAATCACCCAGACCTTCTTCAAAAAATAATAATAATTGACATAGCGCCAAAGTGCTACAAAAGAGGGCATGATGAGATTTTCCAAGTATTATTAAATTTTCCATTTGATGAGATTCAAAATCGTAATCAAGCAGATACTTGGGTTGGTCAGTTTATTCCAGATTTTGGCGTTAGACAATTTATTTTAAAAAATCTTCATCGCAATGAAGATGGTAAATTTAATTGGAAATTAAACGTGAACAGTATTTATAAGAATTATGAAAATATCTTAATTGACATTTATCCATCCTTTCCCAATTTGAAACCAGTACTTTTTATTAAAGGCGCCAATTCTAATTATATTTCTGATACAGATTGGATAAATATTAAAGAGCATTATCCGAATGCAACAATTCAAAACATCGCGAATGCAGGACATTGGGTTCATGCTGATAATCCCACGAATCTTTTAGATGCAATAAAGAAATATTTAAAGTAGGGTTTGATTAATTTTTAGGTGTTATAAATTAAAAAAGCAGCTCGAAAGCTGCTCTTTTAATTTATACTTTTTTTATTTACATTAAAAACTAAATAAAGTAGCTCTTTTGCTACAAGATGATTTTCCATAATAACCTAATGCAAAATTTGCTTCCAAAACCAATTGTGCAAATGCTGCAGTAGTAGCTTTGTCTTTAAACGCAACTTCACTAGGTGTAGGTAAATGTAATACTTTTCCATCTGCATTAATCATTTCACCAAAACCATAACCTATGCGCAATCCAAGCATAGTAGTGAATGTCTCCGTATTAAAAAGATATCCACCAACTCCAAAGATTGCAGATAGATAATTTTTATTATAGTATTTAGTCACATCAGATTCACGAAATACTCTTAATGGATTTTGATCATCACTTGTTACTTTCTGAATTAGTGAAATTTGTGGACCTAACTCAATATAAACACCGTCTCTTTGGTTTCTGTACAATACTGCAATATCTAGATTTTTCCACTTCACATCATGAAGATAATTTTTTCCATCTGTGTAGTTGTAATCAAACTTTTGTTTGTTTGTCGAAAACATCGCATCAACTGTAATACCATTGAATAAGCCAAAGTACATTCCTGCTTTTGCTCCATAAGAAACGCCTGAAGTCAATCGATGTTCGTAATCTCTATCATCGAATAAATTATTATTCAACATACCCGTGAGACCATATCCAACTTTGGCACCTACATCCCACCATGCATAAACCTTCTGTGCTTCTGACATAGTAGCAATGGAAATCAAACTTACTAAAATTAATATTTTTTTCATTTTTTTGAATTTTATATTTGTAAACTATTTATTTAATCAATCCTCTTCTCTTCATTTCTATATCAAGCAATCCCAATTCTCGACTCATATCACCAGACACACTCGAATTTTCTTGTGCCCTTCGAGTTAAATATGGGATCACATCTTTAACTGGACCATAGGGAACATATTTTGCTACACAATATCCTTGGCTCGCAAGATTAAATGTTAAATTATCGCTCATTCCCATCAATTGACAAAAATTTGCATGTGGATGTTCCTTTGAGATATTATACTCCTGCATATACTGGATCTGCAGTTCATTACTTTTCCAATTATGACTTGCATTGCAAACACTGATTCGGTCTATATGCTGCAAACAGTATCGCAAGGCTTCATTATATTGTTGATCTGTCGTTTCTTTATTTGGTTGGATCGGATCCACTTGATTCTTTTCCTGGGCTTGTTTTCTTTCTTTTTCCATGTAGGCACCTCTAACGATTTTGGCACCTAAATAGAAACCCATTTCCACAGCTCTCTTATGACATGACTTTAAATATTCTAATCTTTTTGTCCTGTACATTTGAAAAGTGTTATATAAGATCACTTTTTCTTTATTATAAATTGGCATATATTTATCTACCAACTCATCAATTGGATCTTGAATCCAACTTTCTTCAGCATCGATGAATATACCTACTCCAAGTTCATTTGCTTTAGTGCAAAGTATCACAAACCGCTCTTCTAGTTTTTCAAACGCCAATTTTTCATAATCTGAAAGTATTTCTCCAGCTTGTTTCTTTTCCAAAACATGAAACGGTACATAACCAGTTAACTTAGTACTAATCACTGGAACATTAGGATTTGAATATGCCAATTCTATGGCTTTTAAATTCTCGTTCAATGTCGCTTGAAAGTCATCATCTGATTCTTTGGCTTCAACTCCATAATCTAATATAGTCAAAGCATGTTGCGAATATAATTTGTCAATCATTTTCTGACATTCCAACAAATTTGTTCCTCCACAAAACTGCTTAAAAATAGTCTCCTTTATAAATGGATCTCCAATGTGGAATGGCAATTTAGCTGCCAAATTACCTAACATTGAGCCAAACCTTACGAAGGTTGGATTATTCATCAGTTTGAAAAGCATATATGTGCGTCTCAATTCGCGATTTGACTTATGCGCAAATGCTTTTTCTGTATCTTTAAAATTGATTTTGGGCTCCCCTACGAGTTCCATACTTTAATTATGTGACCAATATTCCCAAGACAATTCTGCTTGACGAAGTAACATCTCTCCTCCGTTCTTTGTAAAAGTGCCTTGAGTATTTCCATAGTTCAAAAATAGAGTTTTTTCTGGATTGTATATCAAATCATATAAATAGAATTCAGAATTCAACAAAAAATAGGGAATTTCAGGGAATTCTGTCACATTTGGGTACATTCCTAATGGTGTCGTATTGATGATCAACTTGTGATCAAGCAAAACCTTTTTAGTTATGTCTTGATATTTATTGTACCCATTTCGACTAATGATAAGGTACTTTATGTTCAACTTTTGCAATGCCCAACATACAGCTTTACTTGCTCCTCCAGAACCTAGTACTAATGCTGAATAATGGAATTGAGAACCTAAAAAAGTACACAAAGTCTCATAAAAAGCTTGACCATCTGTATTATGACCTACCCATTGATTTCCCTTTTTTCGAATCACATTTACTGCTCCGATTTCAATAGCTTCAACTGAAAGTTCGGAAAGAAAGTCTATAATTTCAATTTTGTACGGAATTGTGACATTCATTCCACACAATTCAGGATTATATTGCCAAATCAACTTTATTTCTTCAATAGATTGAATTTCATAGGGAGTATAAATATGATTCCGAATATTATTTTGCTCAAAATAATCAGTAAAGTATTTAGGCGAAAATGAATGTGTGAGTTTTTTCCCTATTATACCAAATTTTTTCATAAAATTTCTCCACTAAAATCTTGGAAACGAATTTACAAAGTTACAAAATTTATTCCTCTTCGACAATAGCATTCTATCTAGCTTCATTTCCTTTTATATTTTATATCAAAAGAAAGCCTTAACTTTACTTTTCAAGTTCAACTTAACTCTTGGTAATCTAAAATAGCCCAATACTTTGATCAAACAGCGACGACATTTTCATTCTTTTAATGCGTTACGATTCGTATCATTTTTATTGGTTTTTATTCACCATATTCCCGTCAAAGAAACTTCGTTTCTATCCTACTTTACCAAAACTGGTAGTGTTGGAGTTTCTTTCTTTTTTTCTTTGAGTGGATTTCTAATCACTTACATCTTGTTGGCAGAAAAATTAGAAAAGAATAAAATTTCACTTAAACATTTTTTTATAAAAAGGATATTGAAAATATGGCCTCTTTTTTATGCAATGCTCTTATTTGCTTACCTCACTCCTTTTCTCTTAGATTATGCAAATCTACCCTCTTCAAGTGATGGGTATAAACCAAACTGGTGGTATTCTGTATTTTTTTTAGAAAATTATCAAATGTTATTCACAAAAGATTTTCCCAATGTTTCTCCATTGCGTGTGATGTGGTCTTTGTGCGTGGAAGAACATTTTTATTTAATTTGGGGATTCACTTTGTTTTTACTTCCTGTTAAACAATTGCCAAAATTGATTTTATTTTGCATCTTTTTTGCTTTTTTTGTTAGGATAATTTATTTTAACTATGAAATTCTATCGATTGATATTTTTAGCAATATAGATTACTTTGCCTTTGGTGCCATTCCTGCTTATCTTTTAGCAACAAAAAATAATATTTTACATCTAATCAACAATATTTCATTGAAGACAAAATATTCTATAATTCCTATAATCTTAGTTTGTATTATTATTTTTCCACTTTTTAACGAATCCATTTTAAGATTCATTACTCCAACAATATATGGGTTCTTGTTTTCCACACTTATACTATTTACCATATCCTCAAGGAATTCTATTCTTATCAATGATAAATATGTAATTAGCAAATTAGGAATATATACTTATGGATTATACTTATATCATACAATTTTTATTAATTTATTTATTCAATTATTTAAAAACTCCGCAATCGAAATGAAAAATGTGCTCATCGCCATTTCTTCGCTTATAGTTACTATTGTTATAAGCATTTTATCTTATCATCTATTTGAAAAAAGATTTTTAAATTGGAAACGATATTTTAATCCATAAACATTCTTGTAAATAAGTTAATAGCTTAGCATTAACTTTGTAAAAGTTATTTATAAAAAACTATTTAAATGGCAAAGCAAATCAAAAAAGAAATAAGTAAAAAAGAACAAGAAGAGTTATTCAAAATATTGGAGCAACGTTTTGAAAAAAACCAAAAAAGACATAAAAATATAAGCTGGTCATCAGTAAAAATTAAGCTCGAAAATCAAATAGATAAACTTTGGTCTCTACACAAAATGGAAGAGTCTGGCGGCGAGCCAGATGTTGTAGCTTATGATAAAAAAACGGATGAATATATATTTATGGATTGTTCTCCAGAAAGTCCAAAAGACCGAAGAAGCCTTTGCTATGATAGAGAAGCCTTAGATGCGCGGAAGGAATTTAAACCAGAAGATAATGTATTAGATATGGCTTCTTCAATGGGAATCAAACTAATCAATGAAGAACAATATAGAGAGTTGCAAAAAATTGGACCATTTGATCTAAAAACTTCGAGCTGGATCGAAACACCAACAGCAATAAGAAAATTAGGAGGAGCCCTATTTGGTGATTATCGCTATGGAACCGTGTTTGTTTATCACAATGGCGCCCAATCATATTACGCAGCGCGTGGTTTTCGAGGAATGATAAAAGTCTAAAAATTTGAATATATAAATATACTTTCGTTTAAGGCAAAAATTACAAATGTAGATGTCACATATTTAATTTTCTTCTTCCATAATTGCTTTTTGTACAATGTGACTTAAGCGAGATAGCTCATCTAATGCAGAATGAAATGAAGTTGAAATAATTTTTGCATTCTTGAGAATGATTCCGGATTTGTGTCGCTTTGAACGTTCGATTCGACTATACTGCAAATTAAAAATTAATTGCGGTGAAATAGAGCGAACTGGACCAAATCTCTCTATTGTATTCTCTAGGATGAATTGGTGGATCTCTATCACCTCTGTTTCTTCCAAATCGGCATCTAATTTTACAATCGGAACTATAGTGGAAAGCTGCAACACGCCAAAAGTATATTGATCATAATAATGAGAAAACGTCTGATCTTTTTTTTGCGCATAGAGTAAAACAGCTTTTAGTTGAAAGAGCTCTGGTCTTAGGATTCGTTTGGATTCATCAGGCAACTCTACAAGAATACTTACATATTTATTCAAATCCATTTGATTGTAATATGTCGATAATTCTATATGATTTTGAAAGTTGAGACATTCATTTGAATAAATTCCTTCTCGTTCATCAAGTGAAAGTATCCATTGTTCTATGAAGTTGGTTTGTTTTTGTAATGACTTCGAAAACTCAATATTCTGACCGATCGTAATAAAATCAGTTATGATAATATATGTATTTGATTTAGAATTTTGGCTTTTTGATGATATGTATATCGCGTTCATTATAAAATCTTCATCTCTAGATTTAAATTTTTGATATAAAAACTCTTCTATATAAATCTTTATTTGCTTTGTCAAATCCCAAATGATGATATCGTGATTAAACTTTATAATCTGAATTTCCACGCCTATCCATATCGGTGTAACAACATAATACTCATGGAGTGACAATTCCTCAATATTAACTTCAATATATTCAACTTCTTTTACTGGTTCAAACTTTTTTATTAATGCTTTCGATTTACCTGTTTTTAATTGCTTCTTAATATCAGATTTAGAATGTAATAAATTCAAGGCATGGAAGATCGAGATATTTATTCGAGTTGTTTCAAAATAGGCAGCTAAAAAATCAAATAATATAAGATCTGAAATTTTTAATCTAAAGTTTCCTGTTATCATTCGGTTAATAAAATAGCGATCAATGTCGTGATCTAACAAGGACCATTGTTTCGTTACAAATTCTTTGATTTGATTTTCATCATTAAATTTTAACGTGTAAAGATTTTGAACATAAGGCAACGTTAATTTTACAGATTCGACGTTGATTGGCAATAATAAATTAATAGCATCAAGTACATCATTGCAATGTGATAGTGACTTTTCGAACAACCAATCTGGTAAATTACAAATTTCCTTTGTCCAGATTAAAAGATTCTGTGTTGTGCATATTTTTTTGCTGCGATGTGATTGAAAAAATCGAAACAAATCCAACACATGATCTTGCGATTGCGATTTACTATATCGCAATAACGCTGTGGTTTTTGAAATATCATTTTTGGATTCGTCAAAGAGCTGTAATAGTAATGCAAACTTCATTATTCTTGCTCAATACGCTCTCTTGTAAAAAAATGATCAATGCTTTGTGCATTGATTTTCTGTTCTTTCAGGTGTCTAGCAAAGTCATCACTAAATCCATGTGTAACAAAGACTGTCTCAGCTTGTGATGCAAGAACTGCTTGATTTAATGAAGGCCAATCTGCATGATCCGACAAAGTAAAATGTCTATGTGCCGTACTTCTTTTTCTGCCTTGTTTCGTCGCCATCCATCCTGATGCATCTGCCAGCTCATAGTGTGGGAAATTTTGTAACCATAATCCTTGACTTATTATAGTTGGTGTAAGCACTAAATACCGATGAGACTCATTTTTAGTTATTGAAAACAAATCGTCAAGAATAGGAATATCCACACCTGCATTTCGCAGTGCTATATTTGTATTTTCTATAGAAGGATGACATGTAATATATGGAGAATATTTATAAAGAGCTGAGATTAAGCGTTGGGATTTTCCTAATGGATATGCGGAGATAATAGATGCCTTTTTTTCTGTTTGATTCTGCTGCCACCAAGTAAAAATATCAGCAATGATTTTTTCTTGAGCTTGCCATTGATAGATGGGAAGTGCAAAAGTAGATTCAGTCACAAATTCATGACAGAATACAGGTTCAAAAGCTTCGGCAAGTCCATCCTTCTCTAGTTTGTAATCACCAGAAATTACAGCTATATGTCCTTTGTATTCCACTCTCACTTGCGCAGAACCAGGCAAGTGTCCGGCAGGATGAAAACTCAATTTAACTCCATTGATGAAAAATGATTCTCCAAAAGCTAACGATTGAACATTAATTTTAGATCCTAATCTAAGTTTTAATACTGGTTTTGTGAGATCTGTGCAGAGATATTTTATATTGCCACTTCTCGCATGATCTGAATGACCATGAGTGATTACAGCCTGTTTGACTTTCTTGATTGGGTCTATATAAAAGTCTCCTTTTGGTACATAGATTCCTTTTTCAGTAAATTCTAATAATGAACTCAGTCCCATGATAGCGGAATACCAACCAAACCACATAATTGAATCCCTTTATTAAATGCTTTAAAAGGATATTGAGAATTTTCATCTAGTAAATTCGTAAGTGAGTTGGAATATCGAACATCCACACCTAGACGTAATTTCC
>Ga0138256_10009584_pt1 | contig 10160 bp, 11 predicted proteins | sample KNB2016incub_MG_FD_105486 | JGI IMG/M metagenome (GOLD analysis project Ga0138256, IMG submission 105486) | Active sludge microbial communities from wastewater in Klosterneuburg, Austria - KNB2014incub_MG | ecosystem: Engineered > WWTP > Activated sludge > Unclassified | place: Austria...
AAATACTACATTGGATTTTTAGTATTCATTGTGGCCGCGTTCAATTTTAGTGATTCGAAAATACCAAAAAATAATCTATGTGAAAAAAATGCACTATTAAATATTTCCAATTCGAATAATGATACATTAAGATTAACAAACGATTGCACCGTCATGTCGTGGAATAAAATAAAAAAATCTGAAGCACTTCATTTGAATTCTATATTCCTCAAAAATGTGAATGTCATTCAAAAGGACGTAATCTTTTATCATTATGAATAAATATATGTAGCATAATTATGAAGGACTTAATCTATACTGGATCCTCCACTAAACAATATCATCCCCAATGGCTTGATTGGCTAGAATATTCATCAAGCCAGGCACAATAGTTAAGCCATACATCAGTGCATTACTTAGAATAGGGTTTTCAACAAACAATAGTTTCTGTAGAAATATACCCTTTTGAATTCGGGATGAAAGATAGGTAGAGATATACTTATTTTGTTTGATAATAATGGTTTCAAGATTCATACTTCCATCAAAAAAACCTCTAATCAAGGGTTGCAATTGATGGGCTGATCTAAAAGCAAGGCTCATGCCATTCCCAGTCAATGGCGGAATAAAACCAGCCGCGTCTCCAGACAATAAAACTTGATTATAAGTCAAATCCTGTATACTAAAATGAAATTGAGAAGTCACTATAGGCCCTTCTAAAATTCTATGATTAAGTCGCTTCATTAAAAATCGATTCTGCATCAATACCTGCGATTCTAACCTTGAAATATCACCTTGATACTTCTTCAAATCTTCAGCCCTCGCTAAATAACAAATACAATATTTATGATCTTCAATTCTAGAAATACCACAATATCCATTTTTAAAACTATGAATTTCTATAGTATCAGGTTTTAAATCACTTTCGATGTGATATTTAATTCCAACAAAACTTGTCAGCCTCCTAGGCTTAGGCTGAGGTAATAAAGGATTCATTCGTCCAAATGCCCCAATTACCAAAGTAGCACTGAACACCATTTGTTTATGAGTAGTCAACTCGTATCTCTTCAAGTCGGGATTATGATGTATTTCTACTACTTTTTGTTGTTGAAGGACTACAACACCGTTTGCTTGAGCTATTTGCATTAATAATTGATCCAAAAGATATCGACTTATTCCGAATCCTCCCTTTTTCAAGGTACAACTTGCGGCAGGTCCCAAATAAGATGTCAATGTAAATTGTTTAATAATCGGAAGGTTTAAATCCGGAATGGGCAAACCTAATTTTAATAAAAAACAATATGACTCCATACTGATGAATTCACCACAAACTTTATGTCTTGGATAGGAACCTTTTTCAATTACCAATACTTTGAGTCCTTGACGACTAGATAAAATGGCCGAAGACAAACCAGCTAGTCCTCCACCAATAATAATAAGATCCCAATGACTACTTAGATTTTCAGGCATTGAATTGATTATCTAATTTTTTTTTAAAATAACTTCAAACTATTATTTTGATTAGCATTTATGAACACTTGATTATAATTAAATGTCGAAATGCCCATTTCCATTTCAATGAAAAATTAAAAATTTTATTTTTCGGCATCATGATCTTCCATTCTATTGATGTAAAACCCCTCAATACAGATAATGGAGCATCATTCTTGGTAAACCTTGACTTAGAAAATAAACGTGTTAATATCATGATTCCATAATATGCAATTCTGGATCGCTCGAGATCATTAATAACTGCACCTATTCTAACATGAGTCCGTATGAAACTTAAAAAATCATTCATTTGTGACCCATTCAAATGATGACAAAATAAACTTGCTATTACTATATCCGGATGATTACCTTGCTCAAACCAATCTTTATAATCTGCTTTAACAAAATTTACCTTATTAACCAAATCTGGATATTGTTGCTTAACAAAATCAAATGCTTCAGGCATTATATCTATGCCTGTTAATTTTATTCGGACAGGCAGTTTATCAATATTTTCTATTAAGAAATTTAACATGTCTCCGGCACCAAATCCGATATCTACGATGTGTATTTCATGCTGATCAGTTCTATGATGTTTTAATAATTGTTTTATGCCATAGAATCCTAAAGATGGACCCCCAGTCATTTTATTTATTTGGATTAATTCTTTCAAATTAGTAAATAACTCTTCCTTTTTAACAATAGGCAAGTCCATTAATTCCAAATCTGAAGAACGCTGTTTAAATTGATCAACCATGATTTGAATTCATATGTTTAAACAAAGCACTCTCAACGGTTATTCCTGGTCCAAAAGCTGCGGCATAAACCATTTGAGAACCATTAGACTTGATACTCCTTTCCAAAACTTGTTGTAACACAAATAATATAGTCGCAGAAGACATATTCCCAAATTCTTTTAATATATTAAAACTAATACCTAATTCATCCTGATCCAAATGTAAAGCTTTACAAAAACTATTCAATATATTTTTACCACCCGGATGTATGGCATATGTAGTTATTTGAGATTTCAGTAATTTATTTTTTACTAATAATTGATCAAAACAATACTTGATATTTCGTTCAATAAAATCTGGAATGGTCCTTTTTAAAATCATTTCAAACCCTTGATCACCTATATCCCATCCCATTTCAGAAGAACTATCCGGGATCCAATCTGAATTAAAATCTACACATTCTAGATAGGGTCCGGCAATGGCTTCACCCTGCATAATGCAAGCTGAACCGCCATCAGAAAACAAAGTTAATGATAAAAGATTATCATCACTCTTGTCATTTCTCAAATGCAAGGAGCACAATTCAACACATACAATTAATACCCGGCTTTGTGGATTATCTTTCACAATTAAATCACCTAATCTTAAGCCATGGAATGCAGCATAGCATCCCATAAAATTAATCGCATGTTTTTTAACTTTTGAATCCAATTGCAATTCATGAGCTAGTAATAATTCTAATCCCGGTGCACACATGCCGGTACAAGAAACTGTAATCAAATGGGTTATTTCGTTGACCCGAATATTTGCTTTCTTAATACTTTCTTGGGCTACAAGAAGGCCCAGTTTAACAGCTTCCGATTTGTAAACTTGCATCCGTACAGATGTGGTAGGTAAAACATCCGTTTTTTTGTATAATAATGGTTCATTGCAATCTAAATCAAAATCAGGTATTACTGAATACTTATTAGTTATTCCTGATTCATTCCAAATAAATTGAAACTTTCGAAATATATTTTTGTCACTAAACATTTCATTTAAAAAATGAAATATCCGATCTCGACTAAATTGAAAATGACCAGCCCGACATGAAATAGCAGTAATGTTACTCAAATTAAAATGTTAAAATATTTAAACAAAAACACAGATCCAAAAAACAAATTTGTAGACCATGCTCCTAAATGACTCATCAACATTGTGTTTTCAAAATTCGCTTCCAATTCATCTCGCCATACTTTTTGAAACCAATTTGTAAAATATATACTTACAGGAAAAGTACAAAATATTAATAAAGGAATCATTAACCACGATTCATAGGAATATAAAAAAAATACCATCAGAATTACAAAAACAAACAACATGATTCCTGAAAAAATAAATGTCCCTCTTACACCCAGTACCATACTTAAGGTGAGAACACCATCTTCCCTATCTTGTTTGTGCTGATACACTTGAGTCAAAGGATAACTGGAACCCATCATAAAAAAAGAAATCAGCATTCCCCAGTATAACTTTAATTCAAAAATCACACTTCCTTGGAAACTCCATAAACTAATTAAATAAATAATGGAACCTTGAAATAACGCTACTATTAAAAATCCAACCCAAGGATATTTTTTTAATCGTATACCTCTATAACTATAGGTTCTTGATGCGATAATATAACTGACAATTAAAGCAAAAACTGGAAATCCCAAAAACATATAACTGATACATAGTGCTAAAACATCAAACACTATCGACAGCATATAAATAGATTGTGGTACTTCAGGTGGATTTTTGAGTCCACCAATGCTCCCTGTATCTCGATCCATAAAACTATTATATGCATTACTGGAAGGGTAAACTAATACATGTAGTACAACAAAACAAATAAATGCATGAATCCAATTAACAGAAGATGCTTGACTCATTGCAAATAAAAATACAGGTAGTAATAATATTGAAAAAGAAAACCGTAAATGTGTAACAATATTTCTAAAAAGACTAATTTCCATTTTTATTCATTAAAAACAGAACCATAAAGTACAGTCCTTAATGTAAATATAACTAAAAGAATTAAGAAATTATTATTTATTTTCTTGAGTATACCTCAAATTCAAACTAACTACATCAGATAAAGTCCAACTACTCTTACCAATTCCAAAATCCAATCGATTCAATACCAATGTTGCATTCAACACATCTTTATTAGTATCACTGGATACTTTAACATTAAAGCTTACCTTTTTTGAAATCCCTTTAATATTAAGCGTTCCTGATACATTCAATTCATTTGAAGAAATCACATTTATATTACTAGAAATAAATATGATCTCAGGAAAATCTAAAACATTAAAATATTCCTTTGATCGCAAGTGATTATCACGCATAGTCACTCCAGTATTTATACTTGATGCACGCAGAGTTCCATTGAATTTACTTTGTTGCGGATTGGCCTTATTGTAATACAAATCAAAGTTATATTGGGAAAAATATCCATTGGTATATAGACCTGCATTTTTAATTTTAAACTTAATAAAAGATGACTCACTTTGTCCAAAACCGGAATAACATATAACCAAAAAAAACAATCCTATATAAGTATTTCTTAACATCATTTTCATTTAGTATTTAACGTATTAAAATATTAGATTATTCTAATAAATTACATTTTGATCAAACTGATTTATTTGGAATATAAAACCATGATAGACAAGTCAATTACTTCAGTGAATCGTTACTAAAATAATAGAATGAATTCCTTTATATTCTATAGAATCGATCCTTTATGATCGTTCAGATACCCATTGAGCTACTTTTGGGGCCAATTCCTTCTGTGACTTAGCACCTACAAAAACACCAATATGTCCACCTGGAAATGCATATAATTGCTTGTCTTTAGATCCTGTCAAATGATCCATAATAGCAATTGTAGATTTATTTGGAATGATATTGTCTTCTGTTGCATATACATTCAAATAAGGCACCGTCATATTCTTAAGATTGACAACTTTGCCGTCCAGTTCGAAGGTTCCCTTTATAAGTTTATTATCTCTGAAAAAATCTTTAATGTATTTTCTATACATTTCCCCGCTTAGATCAGGGCAATCATTCTTCCATTTCTCCATTCTTAAGAAATTGATCAGTTTATCCTGATCCTCCATCATATCCATTACACCAAAATATTTGGCTATGTCCATACTTGGTTTAAGCATTCCAAAGGCACTATTCATAACATCAGCCCTAATAATACCCTGAGTATCTACCATGGTATCCACATCAATATATTTAGACCATTTATACAGCATGTTACAATTGGTATCTGTAAAATCAAATGGAGCTACATAAGTTACCAAACTTTGTAATTTCTCTGGAAATATTGATGCGTAAACCATACTAAATAAACCACTTTGACATATACCCATTTTATTAATTTTTGGGACCTTATGTTTGGCTCTAATAAAATCAACAGCATCATTCATATAGCCCAAAATATAATCTTCGATCGTTAAATAACGGTCTGCTCTGGTGGGATATCCCCAATCCATGATATAAATATCAAGACCTTCATCGAGTAATTTTTTCATCAATGAACGGTCTGGTTGTAGATCTAAGACATCATGTCTATTCATTAATGCAAAAGAAACCAATACAGGAATTTTACATGTAGCTGGTGTTTCTCTAACGTAATGAAACATTTTCACTTTATCACATTGCCACACCAATTCTTTTGGTGTAGTGGCTACTTCAACAGCATCAATGTTTTTAAGTGTCTGATATACTTTTTTGAATTTATCATTGACCGTTATCATTTCATTAAAAACGCTATTTGAATTGATCATATATTTTGAATTAAATGGTTAATTTATTGGGTTTAAGAATTAAAGTTGAACATCGCCTTTAAATCCTGTTTATTTTTTCCGTTTTGAAGGAGCTTTAGAATTCGATTTACCGGCTTGAGGTTTTTTAATTTCCGATGTTGTAATCGGTGACTTTACCTCAACTTGAATTTGTTTTTCTTCCTTTTTAATTTCGTTATTTGGTGGAGTATTTTTTTCTGATAGTGCGCGTTCTAAATTTCTTACCGTCTTTTTTAATTCATAAATAGTTTTGTACACCTCATCCATTTCTGTTCGGGTGGCAACTGGCATATTAACGAAAAAAGTTTTTTCCATTTCGATATCAACGGCCGCCTTGATTCTTTGTTTCAGACTACTGACTTCTGTCATAATCTTACTGTATTCATCACTTTCAAATAATTCTGTAAACACGGTATCTCCGGACATTAAATAGTACTGATACAATCCTACCATACTTTCAACCTGCTCTCCTTTTTGAACTTTTTCTGCAACATGTTTAGCCACACGTTCCATGGCTTGTGCACTTGCTTTGTAAGTCATCATTTGCATTTGAGTGCTTTTCAAATTATGCTCCACCGACATATCAATAATATCACTCCAAATCTTAGCCTTTTCAACAGAAGCGTTGCCTTGCATAAGTTTTGTCAATGGCAGTATTTGTTCATTCATTGAATTTCTCCAAGTATTATACATATCCCAGATATGAGTTGCGTTTGGCATTCCTGAACCAGACATATTGGGTATTTTAAAATTTAAACCATTGGAAGGATTCAAGTTCATTTCACTCATTTGTTTCATACCTTGAAAAAAGCTTTGACTCATTTGATCCATAAGCTTTTTTGCTTCATCTGGCAAAAATTTAAAACTACTATCAATAAAACTTTTGAATTTTTCAGCATCAAACATTCTTGCAAAATGTTCCATCGAAAATGTATTATTTTGAATGCTTTTTATCATTGGACTCCACAATTCAAAAAATTTACCAAAACTCTCCTTTAAACTACCCATTCCTTTAAAAGACTCGGCGGAAGTCATATTTTGGAACTGTTTATACCAATCCTGATCTTGGATATTCATAGCATCAAAATACTGTTTAGTAAATGTTCCCCACTGGTTCATCCCCTCCTTCATTTTAGATGATAAGTCTCCCATGTGGGATAATGGATGTTGGTCCATCAGGGAATGGTATGGATTCCCTTTCATTAGATTAGTCCAGGAAGAAAAATCGCTATTGGTCCAATCTTGCCATTTATTGATCCAATCATCTGAATTAGACTTAGGCTGACCCTCTTTGGTTTCATTATTGTTAAACATTTTTTTACTCCATTCCATCTGGTTATCAAACCATTGTTGAAAAAAATTTGAATTATTACTATCCATTAAAAAATTTTTATTTGAAAAAATTGACATGAAATGATTGAATTCAGGCGAATTCAACAAAAATTTATATTTTGTGGCGCAAATATACGACAAAAGGAAAAAAAAGACCCATTTACTGATAAAATAAGCTTATCATGATTCAGTTAGGAGACCAATTCAAGCATCACTTCAACTTTACGCAGGAACAAGTAAATCTATTTGCCCAAGTTACCGGTGATATCAATCCATTACACATTGATCCCAGAGCAGGTGCCCAGAGCCCATTTGGTCGCAATATTATTCATGGCTTTTTAGGAGGCAGTGTATTTACAAAGATATTTGGTGCCCTTTGGAAGGCAGATGGTCATATTTATATGAAACAAACCATGCAATGGCTCAAACCCATGTTTGTTGATACTGATTATGAAGCCATAATTACAGTAAAAGAAATATTTCCGGAAAAGAACCGTATTCTCTACGATTGTGCTATTTTTGACGTCCGGAACGGTGAAAAAACCTTTACCGGTGAGGCCTTACTAATGAACAAAAAAGAATACATTTGGAATCATTAACCTTATATTAAATAACTATAATTATACTACTTCTAGACAACCTACGTTCTTTTATTTATTAATTATAACAGAAAAACTCATTAGTACATATTTAATTTTGGTCTATTGAATTACTCAACACATTAAACATTAATCAAAAATCAAATAATTTGTTAATAGAAAATAGATTTTAACCTAATATTAATGATAACCAATTTAAGTATTTTAATATATAATAGAGATCCAAGTAACTTTGCTGAATTATTGGTATTTTGGATCTTTCAACGGAAACATTTTTTTTAATCACATAAATTTAATTCAATGAAAAAGTTTTTTTTATTATTAAGCGCTTTTTGTTTTTTTGCTGCAGTTCAAGCACAAACTCCAGCAGCTACTACAGCTCCTACTACAACTACTAAAACTACAACTACTAAAGCTACAACTGCAACACCTGCAGATAAAGAAGTTGCTAAACCAGTTGAACACGTTTGTACTGCTGCTTGCAAAACAGGAACTCACGTATACGCACATGGAGAAAAAGGTCATGCTTGTACTTCAGCATGTGCTGCTCCAAAAACAGCAAAAAAAGCAGTAAAACCAACAACTAAACCTGTTGCAACCGAATCTAAAGCTGCTGCACCTAAAGCTAAGTAATTTCATCTAAATTTTAATCTTAATACGGTTTGTTTCAAATCGTATTAAGATTTTTTTTTGCCCTAATTTTCAAAAAAGATAAAGATTTATAGATCTTCAATTTCAATCTTAGATATTTAAAATAAATTCTTTAAGATCTTTTTAAATTATAATTGCTTCCACAAAATTGAACCTTAAACACCTAAAATTAGTTTATCGTATATTCCTACACTAATACAAGGTTCATATGTTTTTTTTCTTCATACTTATTATTGTATTAATTCTTTTGGATGTTTATGCCTTGCAAGGAATTAAGGTTCTTACAACCAGTTTAAATAACTCATCCTGGGCGCTATTTATACAGTACTCATATTGGTTTATTACTTGGGGAAGTTTTATTATCTTGCTATATGGAATGTACCAATTTCGCCAAACGCATTCAATGAGTGCTATATCGAAGTGGGCATTAAACATGTTTGTCACGCTTTTTGTAACGAAAATATTTTTTATTATTATATTATTTTCTGAAGATCTCTTTAGATTAATTCAGGGCACTGTATCACAATTTTCTTCCACAAATCATTCCGATTCACCATTTTTACCATCAAGAAGATTGTTCTTTAGTCAAGTTGCTTTAGGGATTGCCAGTGTGCCATTTGTAGCTTTTCTATATGGCGTCACCAAAGGTAAATACAATTATAAAGTTCACAGACAAATTTTATATTTCGACAATTTGCCGGAAACATTTGAAGGATTTACCATTACACAAATATCAGACATTCATTCGGGTAGTTTTGATGATATAGAAAGTGTAAAAAAAGGTGTTGAATTGGCAAAGGGACAACAATCTGATTTATTTGTTTTCACAGGCGATCTAGTCAACAATGTAGCAACAGAAATCGAGCCTTATCTTGATCTTTTTTCTAAAATTGAAGCACCACATGGAAAGTATTCTATCCTAGGAAATCATGATTATGGAGATTACATCTCTTGGCCCAATGATGCTGAAAAAGTAGCTAATTTGAATTTATTAAAAAAACAACATTCTAAAATGGGTTTTTCACTCTTGTTGGATGAACATATTACAATTGAAAAAAATGGTGAGAAGATCTATTTACTTGGTGTAGAAAACTGGGGAGTTGGTTTCGGTAAAAGAGGAAATTTGGAAAAATCATTAAACGGACTCAATGCTACAGATTTTAAAATTTTATTGTCACATGATCCTTCACATTGGGAGCAGGAAGTAAAGCAACATCCCAACAAAATCAATTTAACTTTATCCGGTCACACTCACGGCGCCCAAATGGGAGTTGAAATTCCAGGGTTCAAATGGAGTCCGGTTCAATTCAGATATGCACATTGGGCTGGTTTAAAAACAGAATTTGAAAGATCCATTTACATCAATCGTGGTTTTGGATTTCTTGCATTTGCAGGTCGTGTAGGGATCTGGCCTGAAATTACGGTTTTGGAATTAAGAAGAACTGTGTAAATTATCCTAAAACTGAATTTATTATTATGCAATGCAACATATTTGCACTAATCAAAAGCAAACTGTTTAAACCATACAACTT
>Ga0138256_10009585_pt1 | contig 10160 bp, 5 predicted proteins | sample KNB2016incub_MG_FD_105486 | JGI IMG/M metagenome (GOLD analysis project Ga0138256, IMG submission 105486) | Active sludge microbial communities from wastewater in Klosterneuburg, Austria - KNB2014incub_MG | ecosystem: Engineered > WWTP > Activated sludge > Unclassified | place: Austria...
GACCAGATTATTATGTGGAGATGATCGGAATTGATTTTCACTACCGCAGTATCAGCCGCGGACTGATCGATACCCGTGACCTGATTTATTTCGGCAGCGTGATCTTCCTCTTCTTTGCCATTACTAACCGAAACCTCCTGAAACGATAACATGAAAAGCCGTACAGGACATATTATGGCCTCAAAATACTGGTGGGTATTGTTGCTGTTGATACTTTTTGCGGTCAATTACCTCGGCACCATAGTACATGGCCGTTTGGATCTGACAAAAGAGAAAAGGTATACGCTTAGTTCGGCTACCAAAAAATTACTCGGTGGACTCGAAGAGCCCGTACAGATAGATGTATTCCTGGAAGGGGAATTTCCTGCAGGCTTTAAAAAACTGGCTGGCAGTACACAGGATTTCCTGCAACTGCTGAAAGATCATAACGGTTCAAAAGTACTGTACCAGTTCATTAACCCAACAGATGAAATGCCCAATGGTAAACCCTGGGGAGATACACTGGTGCGAATGGGGGCTGTACCGATCAACCTATCCGTCGTTAAAAAAGCGGGGGAAAGCAGCAATATCATTTTCCCGGTAGCCATACTCCGTTACAAAGGGAAAGAAATGCTGGTGAACCTCTATCCCGGTGCTAATAACAATATTTCACAGAATGAAATAAACAGTGCAGAAGCTTTACTGGAATATCAATTTGCCAAGACACTGGATAAACTCACCACAGATAAAAAGCCGGCTATTGCCTATGCGGTGGGAAATGGTGAACCCGTTGACTACCGGGTGATGGATATGGAACAGGCGCTGACCCGTGATTTCCGCTTTGGTCCGATCGATATTACGACTCGCCCTATTCCTGCTGAAGCCGATGTGCTGATGATCGTGAAACCAACCAAAGGATTTTCAGAAGAAGTAAAACTGAAACTGGATCAATATGTGATGCGTGGAGGTAAGTTGTTGTTGTTTATCGACAACCTCATTGCTGAACAGGATAGTCTGCAGGGAAAAGCCAAAGGCGAAACGATCGCTTATGATCGGGACCTGAACCTGACCGACCAGCTTTTCCGTTACGGGGTGCGGATCAATACCGATCTCATTATGGATCTGCAATGCGACCTGATACCGATAGTGGTGGGTGGTACGTTGGAAAACCCACAGATGGAATTTCTTCACTGGAATTATTTTCCCTTCCTGGTTTCATCGGATAATAAAGTGAGTAAAAATATTGGCTATGTGGCCGGACGTTTTGTCAACTCCATCGATACCATTGAAGTAGCTGGAATAAAGAAGACACCTTTACTGGTTACTTCTCCTAATTCAAGGATCATCAGTACCCCGGCACTGATCAGTCTGAATGAGAATAAGAATGTGCCACAGGATATTAAATTCAACCGCAACGGCATTCCCGCTGCTGTTTTACTCGAAGGAAAATTCACTTCCCTCTTCAGGAATAAACTAGGTAAAAACATACTGGACAGCCTGAACCAGGCTAACCAACCATTCCAGTCAGCATCAATGGAAAATAAAATGATCGTGGTGGCCGATGGTGATATCGTATTAAACGATGTGCTCCCGGATGCCGGACCAATTTCAATGGGATGGAATAAATATACGTATACTGAGTACCTGAAAGAAAGTCCATACGCAAAGACCTTTCTTCCGGTGGCTAACCGCGACTTCCTGCTCAATTGTGTGGAGTACCTGGTCAATAACCCGGAAATCAGCCAGACCCGGAATAAAGATATTGTATTACGCCTGCTGGATGGTCCCAGGGTCAGTGAACAAAAATCCACCTGGCAGTTTGTAAATATTGCCCTGCCTGTATTAGTTGTGATCCTTTGCGGCTGGATCTATCAGCAAATCAGGAAACGGAAATACGCAGCTTAGATTCATCTTTTACCTAATAAGATTTTATAATGACAGCAGATCAGATCACTTATCTCGTTTTTGGCATTGTGCTGGTACTGGCCCTGGTATTTGACCTGGGTTTGCTGAGCAAGAAGGGACAGACCGTAACGATCAAACAGGCGCTCTACCAGACTTTTTTCTGGGTAGGACTGGCCCTTGCTTTTTTTGTATTTGTCTGGGTAGAGAAAGGCCAGGGACTGGCCCTCGAATACCTCAGCGCTTACCTGATGGAATGGAGCCTGAGTATTGATAATATTTTTGTTTTCATCCTGATTTTTTCCGCTTTCTCCGTAAAAGAAAAAAATTATGGTCGGGTATTGCTGATCGGTATCCTGATGGCCATTGTATTCCGGATCATCTTTATCACCGTAGGGGTGGCCCTGGTGGATCGTTTCCACTGGATTCTTTATGTATTTGGTGTTTTCCTGGTCTATACAGGCTATAAAATGTTTTCTGCCGGCGATGAAGAAGAATTTAATCCGCAGGAAAGCAAAGTCTATCTTTTTATGAAAAGATTCCTGCCCCTCGTTCCACACGACGGGGAAGGTCGGTTTGTAGTGAAGGAAAAAGGAAAGCGGGCTTATACCACCCTGTTTGTGGTGGTGATCATGCTGGCCGCGATTGACCTGGTTTTTGCCCTGGATTCCATTCCGGCGGTGATGGGCATTTCAAGAGATAAACTGGTGATCTATACCTCCAATATTTTTGCCGTACTCGGACTTCGTTCCCTGTTTTTCCTGTTAAGAGGAGCGGTTACCAAATTTGATTACCTGCAACAGGGAATCGCCATTGTACTGGTATTTATCGGGGTGAAGATGCTGGCGGAACACTGGATCAATCAATGGCTGGATAAAAATGTTCAGGTATTTATCTCATTGGGTGTAATTATGCTTTGTATCAGTGGTTCTGTTTTTTATTCTATATTCATTAACCGTAAAGGAGTGCCCCCGGATGTGAATGACAACAGCGTTTCCTGATTTATCTGTTTACGTGCAATACACTATCAGCGATATTACCGGTATTATGCAGGCAGACACCCGCCTGGTTCAGGATACGGAAATTACCCATCTCTTGCTGGACTCCCGTAAAATAATTGTCCCGGCTCATTCCCTGTTCTTTGCACTGGAAGGATTTCGCCGTGATGGGCATGACTATATTCCTGCTTTATATAGAAACGGGGTTCGCAGTTTTGTAATCAGCCGGGACATGGATTATTCAGGATATCCGGAAGCGAATTTTCTGAAAGTGAAAGATTCACTCGCTGCCCTGCAGCAACTGGCGGCTTTCCACCGGCAACAATTTCAGATTCCGGTCATCGGCATCACCGGCAGTAATGGTAAAACGATTGTCAAAGAATGGTTGTATCAGTTATTGCAACCGGAACATGCCATCGTCCGCAGTCCGCGCAGCTATAACTCCCAGATCGGCGTGCCCCTGAGTCTCTGGCTGATGAATGAGAAACATACCCTGGCCATTTTTGAAGCCGGTATATCCAGGCCGGGCGAGATGGAGCGGCTCGAAAATATAATTCGCCCGACCATCGGCGTCTTTACGAATATTGGTGATGCCCATAGTGAAGGGTTTACTTCAAGAGAAGCTAAGGAAAAAGAGAAAAGGATCCTCTTCCGTGAGGCAACCGAAGTACCGGCGCTCCGGGTGCAGTCTGTTACCCGCAATCTGCAATCATGCCTGATCCGGGCAGCTGACCCGAAGCAATCCGGTGAAACCATCTCCATAGAGATTCCATTTATTGATGAGGCTTCGGTAGCCAATGCGGTCACATGCTGGAGTGTCTTGTTATTCCTGGGATACAGTCCTGCTGTTATTTCCGAACGGATGAAAGGGCTGACCCCTGTTGATATGCGGCTGGAGCTGAAAAAAGGAATCAACCAATGCAGTGTGATCAATGACAGTTACAGTGCCGACCTGAGTTCGCTGGAGATCGCCCTGAACTTCCTGGTCAAACAGAGTCCCGGCTTAAAACGTACCGTGATCCTATCCGATTTTTTACAAAGTGCGGTGCCGGATGATCAGTTATACGCCCAGGTGGCTGCTGCGCTGCAGAAACATGAAGTAAGCCGGCTCATTGCCATCGGGGACCGGATTTCAGCTGCCTTTCATAAACAGTCTTTCCCTTTTACAATAGAATTTTACCCGGATACTGCCGCATTCTTACAGCAGTTCCGGTCCGGTGCTTTTAAAGAAGAAGCGATCCTGGTAAAAGGGGCCAGGCTTTTCCAGTTTGAACAAGTGGTGCAGCTGCTGGAGCAGAAAGTGCACCAGACCGTAATGGAGATCAACCTCAATTCGATCGTGCATAACCTGAAAGCCTACCAGGCCGTTCTTCAGCCTGCGACTAAAGTGATGGCAATGGTTAAGGCCTTTGCCTATGGCAGCGGAGGTGCAGAAATTGCCGGTATACTTCAATATCAGCATGTGGACTACCTGGGGGTGGCTTATGCGGATGAAGGAGTGGAGTTGCGCCGGGCAGGTATCAGCCTTCCTGTGATGGTGATGAATCCGGAAGAGCGTGCATTTGATTCAATTATTGAATATCATCTCGAACCGGAACTCTATTCATTTGAGATGATGAAGGCCTTTGACCTTTTTTTACAGAAAGAAGGATTAACGCAGTATCCTGTACATATTGAAGTGGAAACCGGGATGAACCGGCTTGGGTTTTCGGCCACGGAAGTAAAAGAACTGGGTGCTTACCTGGCACAAACCGTTTCGTTTAAAGTACAGACTGTCTTTTCTCACCTGGCAGCCAGTGAGGAGCCGGCACAGGATGAATTCACATTTCAACAGTTTTCGCTTTTTCAACAAGCAGTGAAAGAACTACAGGCATCGCTGGGCTATTCCTTTATCTCCCATATTGCGAATTCGGCCGCGGCTATCCGTCATCCTGCTCTTCAATTGGACATGGTACGTCTGGGGATTGGCCTATATGGCGTAGATAGCGCCGGTACCACTGCGTTGGACTTGCAAACAGTGGCGACCTTAAAGTCAACCATTGCACAGCTGAAATGGCTGAAGCCAGGCGATTCTGTCAGCTATAACCGGAAAGGGAGAGTAGAGAAAGCCTCGCTGATCGCCACGATCCGGCTGGGTTATGCGGACGGCTATCCCCGCCGGCTGGGTAATGGAAAAGGCAGTGTGCTGATCAATGGAAAACTGGCCCCGGTCATCGGCACCGTTTGTATGGATATGTTTATGGCCGATGTAACGGAGATACCCGGTGTTTCGGAAGGGGATGAAGTGATTATTTTTGGAAAAGAACTCCCCGTTTCTGAACTGGCCCGCTGGGCAGACACCATCCCCTATGAAATCCTCACCGGCGTTTCCCAACGGGTAAAAAGGGTCTACTTTGAAGAATAGGCAGTTAGTGTTGAACATTTAGAATATTTTCTTAGAATGGGCTGTTTACTCCCGACTCCCGACTTCCGACTCCCGACTCCCGACTCCCGACTCCTGACTCCCGACTCCCAACTCCCGACTCCTGACTCCCGACTGCCGACTCCCGACTCCCCACTCCTTTTCCTTATATTTGCTCCTTAAAATTCTGTCATTGAAACTCAGATCAGTTGCCCTCCTTATTGCCCTCATTATCATTGCTGACCAGGCCCTGAAAATCTGGATTAAAACGTCCCATGATACGGGTGAAGTACTGCGGGTATTCGGGGCAGATTGGTTCCGGCTTCATTTTATTGAAAATCCGGGCATGGCCTGGGGCTGGAAATTTGGCAATGAGACCGGCAAAATGATCCTGACCCTTTTCCGCCTGGCCGCGGTGATTTTTGGAACCTGGTACCTCGGGCAGATTGTGAGACAGAAGTACAGCAAGGGCTTTATTATTTGTGCCGGACTGATATATGCCGGTGCGCTGGGTAACCTGATCGACAGTATGTTTTACGGGATGATTTTTGATAAAGGGCTGCATTATGATACCGCTTTGAATGACTATATCAGTTACTCAGGGGTAGCTGCCTTTTCCTCCAACGGGTATTCCTCGTTCCTGCACGGCAGTGTGGTGGATATGCTTTATTTCCCCATCATTGTAACCAATGACTTCATTTTCTTTAGTCCCATCTTCAATATTGCTGACGCCTCCATCTCCATCGGCGTAATCACGTTGCTGATTTTTCAAAAACGATTTTTCAAAAAGCCTGAACCGGCAGAAGCGAATCCAACGGTGGAAACCAGCAGTGAGATCAGTGATAAAATGCAGGTTTCCTGACCACTACTGATTCGTTTTTAATACTGTTTTCTGTATATACCCATCCTGGTTGCGGATGCGCAAAAAATACATACCTGGCGCCAGTCCCATGGTGTTTTCAAATTTGATCCGGGTTACGCCGGATACCAGATCCACTGTTTTATGCCGGACAATTTTACCGGAAGCATCGATCAGTTCGGCTGCTGATTTATTATACTGCGAAGCGGCAATATCCACCTGCAATTCATGAGAGAAAGGATTGACTACGGAGACAAAGCTGAGCGACTCTTTCCGGTTCGATAACTGAATAGTTTTGGACCAGGCCGAATGCCCGCGCAGATTCTGCATCCTGATCCGGTAATAGGTTTTACCCGCAAGGGCCACCGGATCTGTAAAGTTATAAGTCTGTTCTTCTCCGGTATCATTCAGATGACTGTTAACACTTCCAATTTCTGAAAAGTAAATACCGTCCTGACTCTTTTCAATGATAAACTGCAGGGGCTCTTCTTCCTTACTGGTAGTCCATTGTAGTTCGGCCAGGCCGTTGTTGTTTTTCCCATTGAAGGATAACAATTGTGCCGCGAGCGGAGGTCCGCAATCAATTACGTTCAATGTGATTATATTGGCTACATCAGTAAAATTGCACAAGGCGTTGGAAAGATTGGCAGAAGTTGTGGCTACAACGAGCCGGTACAGGTCGCCATTATTTATTGGCAATGTTTCGGATGAAGGAACGGTATAGGACGTTACATATTCCCAGGCGGTTCCATTCCATACCGGTGTGGCAGGCCCTGAAGGGGCGGTTACATCCGTCCAGTTGGCGCCACCATCGGTACTCCGTTGCCATTTATAGTAGGTATAGTTATTAAAAAAGGACCGGACCGTGTCATAAATGGTGAGAATATTACTGTCGCAAACAATCGGTGTTAGCGAAGGCGAGTAACTCATATTGGGCGAACAGGTGGAAACGGAGATATCATCCAGCGCCCAGTCATTTCCGCCACCTCCCGGGGCGTTGTTAAAGAATTTCAGGGTAAAACTGGTCTGTGCCACACCGGTCAGGTAAGTAAATCCTTTTTTTACCCATTCCCCGCTGTACATCAGGTTCCCGGATGTATAATAATCGATCCCGTCAATTTCAAAAGTAAGATTAGGGGCCACACCTGATGAATCACCGGTGCCGGTGGGGATGTAATAAGGAGGGCCAGATGAATTGGTAGCTCCTTTACCATTTGAGTCACAACCACATTTGGAACAGATATTCCGCATCCAGCAGGAGATCTCATAATACGTGTTCGGACAAAGACCTGAAATCGTTTGCTGAAAAGCAGAGTCAATCCGGTAGGCCGCATTGATCACCAGCATATATCCCGCGTTTGGATTGGCTACTGTGTCAGCCGCCGGATTACCAAGCACGGGATCAGCTGCTCCTGTATGATCACCAATGATATCCCAGACGGTGAACACCCGGTGTGTGGGACTGGAATTATCTGGTTTAGCCCAGGTATTGGAAGTGGTATAATTAGAACGGGTGGAAGTGTTATTGGCAATCCCGTAATAATAATCCTGTGGGGAGTTCAGGTCAAAAAAGTTATAGGTATAACCAACAGGCACATTACCGGATGTGCCACGGTTCCTGGGCTGGCCACTACCAAAAGTACCGTTGAATTCTGTGCCAATGGCATTGGTACCGATTGAATTGGAACAAATGCCATAGTTGGTATATACACGCAATGTATTGGCCGGAAAAGTGAATGTGGTAATAGCGGCAGCTCCCAGTTTATAGGTCATATTACCCCCACCGGTACTGATATCGGTTCCGGTTGCAGCAGTTACTCTCACACTGAATGAAGCGATCATTATACAAGTGCCACCATAAAATGAGGGTTTATGGGTATTGGCTACCCGGCCCCGGCGGAATGCAGTAGCCGGAGACGCACCGGTTCTGTAACCCAGGTTAATAGTTACATTTGAACCCGAGATCCAGCCCTGATCATCCCCGTAAGCATCCGTAAACTGTTTATAGATTTTTCCTTCATTGGTCAGTACCCTGACTGTGCCGGGAATATAAACGGTGCCAGCAGGTACGGCGTCCTGGTAACGGCAACTGTCATACGTGCCGGAACGTACCACAAAGGTTGCCCTGATTTCTAATGTATCTCCTGTTTCAACCGTGCCGCCATTCAGTCCCTTGGTTACATTAATATAACTTTTACCAAAGTCAATATTCTGGGCCATGACCTGAACGGAGCCTGGCAATAATGCCACCAGGATAACCAGCAGGTACGGATGAATACAGTTTGGTATGGTTGTTTTCATGAATACGGTTTCTGTTTCTACATAGTCTGACTCCGGGTTTTAAAATTAGATTAATGGTTTACCATTGCCAATAGTAAATCTTCCCTATGGATAACGTCAAATACTATGCACCTGTTGTGTAAAATTCCCTATTGCAAGTGGAATTACTTAGACGTATTTTCGATCTGAATTATAACACTATGCATAAATCCTCCCTTTTCGTATTGACACTCTGTTTGTTAAATGGCTTCACCCAATCGCTGTCTGCTCAGGGCGAGCCATTTACATCAAGGACCGTGGTGTCCGGACTGAACTCTGCCTGGGAAGTGCTCTATGGTCCCAATGACTCACTCTGGGTGACGGAGAACAGGTCTTACCTCATTTCCCGTATCAGTATTGCCAACGGGACTAAGACCGTTTTGGTGGATCTGAGGGCGACAGACGGTACTATCAATTTTTTATCCAGCTCTCCGAATCAGCCGCAGGGTGGATTAATGGGGCTCGCCATACACCCGAATCTTTACTCCACCGATGCGGCAACCCGCGCTGCCAAACCCTGGGTCTATGCAGCCTATGTATATAATAAAGGGGTTTGTCCGGGTACCAATACCAGCTGTATTTACACCACAAAAATTGTACGCTTTGATTATGACGGGAATACACTTACCAATCCCACCACTATTATCAATACGATTCCTGGCAGCAGTGATCATAATTCCGGCAGACTGGTCATCAGTCCGGTCATAGAACCAGGTGCCGATGCCGCACATACCCAGTACCGTCTTTATTATACGGTGGGTGATATGGGGGCCGGTCAGTTTTTAAATACCACCCGTACAGAAAATGCACAGGTACTGGATAACCTGGAAGGAAAAGTATTACGCCTCAATACAGAAAGCGATGGCGATGCCGGACAGGATGCCTGGATTCCCAATGACAACCCATTTTTCAATGCAGCGTCTATTACTGCACAGGATTATGTATATACACTGGGGCACCGGAATGCGCAAGGACTTGCCTGGGGAAATGTCAATGGAACAAATATACTTTACAGCACAGAACAGATGGACCGAACCGATGATGAAATTAATATTATTACAGCCGGAAAAAATTATGGATGGGACCAGGTTTCCGGTTATTGTGATGACAATGTAAACGGGTATAAAATCGGCCAGAATACAAGCGCCAATGAAAATGCTTTTTGTTCGGTACCTGCCAATAATCACCAGGAACCCATATTCACCACCTTTACAGAACCAGCCTCCGGCATGGCCGCACTGATGGCGCAACCGAATAATCAATTGTGGCCCACCATCGCCTCCTCCAGTGTGGACTTTTACAGTTCAGGTAAGATCAGCGGCTGGAAGTATTCCCTCTTTATCAGTCCTTTGAAAAAGGACAGGGTATACCGGGTAAAACTGAATGCAGATGGTTCAGATGTGGTCGGCGATACGATTCCCTATTTTGCCGGGAATGGTAACCGTATCCGGCGGATCAGGGTATCCCCGGACGGATTAAAATTCTATGTAGCGCGGGATGTGGGCGCCACCAGCAATGCGGGTGCAATCATGGAATATACTTTTGCCGGAACAGTTCTGTCCCTCAATGAAAATCCGGCTGAAGGACCTGCCCGGGTGAATGATATGATCAGCATCTATCCGAATCCGGTCACCGATATACTGAATATTCACGGGAAAAGAGATTTACGCAAACCACTCTTTGCCCAGATCATGGATATCAA
>Ga0138256_10009586_pt1 | contig 10159 bp, 5 predicted proteins | sample KNB2016incub_MG_FD_105486 | JGI IMG/M metagenome (GOLD analysis project Ga0138256, IMG submission 105486) | Active sludge microbial communities from wastewater in Klosterneuburg, Austria - KNB2014incub_MG | ecosystem: Engineered > WWTP > Activated sludge > Unclassified | place: Austria...
CCGAAGGATCACCACCCGAGCACGTGGCTTTTCCTGGAACTGGACCCCGCGCACATCGACATCAACATCCACCCGACCAAGACGGAGATCAAGTTCCGCGATGACCGCACGGTGTACGCCATTGTGAACGCGGCAGTGCGACGTGGCCTGGGCAAGAGCCAAATGGGCCCTTCGCTGGATTTCGATCTGGAACCCGCCATCGACATCATGGCCGCCACCAACAGGAACACGATCACTATGCCTTCGGCGGCATGGCGCTCTCAGGATCTTGGTCGGCATACGCGGGTGGAAGGCTGGCAACAACTCTTCGACTTGTCCAGCGGGGCGAATGGACCTGTGCGTGTGCCAACACTGGAGAAGAGCAGAGCGAACATGGGTGGCGCCGAGCACGGGAATCTCGGATCGGATCCAAGCGATCTCGGGAACGCTGAGGCGGCTGTGCGATCCGAGCCAACTGGTCACAACTCCCCCATTACGCTCAAGAGCCGCTCGCTGGACGACATCCCCACCGAAGAGCGCCCGGTGATACAACTGCACGGCAAGTACATACTGGCCCAAACGCGCAGTGGCTTCATCGTGGTGGATCAGCAGCGCGCGCACGAACGCATCGTGTACGAACGGGCGCTACGATCGCTGGAGAACGGTCACGGGCTCAGCCAACAGCAGCTTTTCCCGGGCACCATCGAGCTTTCGGCTTCTGACAACGTCCTCGTGCGCGATCTGTTGCCCGACCTGCGGGCCTTGGGCTTCGACCTCGAACCCATGAGCGGTAGCACCTTCGCGGTGAACGGTATGCCAGCGGAAGCTTCCGACGAAGACCCTGCCGCCCTGCTCGGCTCCCTCTTGGAACAAGTGAAACACGAACGCGGCACGCTGCGCAACGAGCGCCACCATGCCCTCGCGCGCAGTATGGCGCTAGGCGTTGCTCAACGTAGCGTGAAGGCCTTGGCAAAAGCCGAGATGCACGACCTCATCGACCGGCTCTTTGCCTGCGAGCAGCCTTACCGCACACCAACAGGCCAACCCGTGATCGTGCCGTTCGGGTCGGATGAACTCAACGAACGATTCCAGCGATGATGCGCGCGTACGGATCGCCCTTCCAGTTGGGCGTGCCACCTGTGGTGAAGAACCTGTTGATCATCAACGGGCTCTTCTTTTTTGCGAAGACGGCATTCGGCAATGATGATCTCGGGATCAACAAGCTGGATCATCTCTTCAGTCTCCATTGGTTTACCAGCCCGCACTTCCGACCATGGCAGTTGGTAACGCACATGTTCATGCATGCGGATATCGGACACCTGTTGAGCAACATGTTCGGCCTGTTCATGTTCGGTAGTTCGCTGGAGTTCTTGTGGAAGTCGAAACGTTTCCTTGTGTACTACATGGTATGCGGCCTTGGCGCGGCTGGCCTGCACATGGCCGTGGAGTGGAGAAGTGTGCACGCGGCTGAGACCAGCGCTGCGGTGCACCATGTCATGGTAGACGATGTGTTGGATGCGAACCTCGTTGCCCACGAAGACCTGGCATTGGCGGAGAAGGAATTGGCTCAAGCTTCCCGCGACGAGGACGGTGCCATCGCCGCACACGAACTCTTCTGGACGTACGAAAGCACAATGCTGGGTGCGAGCGGGGCCATCTTCGGGATCCTACTGGCCTTTGGGATGATGTTCCCGAATGAGATCGTGTTCGCAGGGTTCTTCTTGCCCCTTCCCGCAAAATTCCTGGTAATCATCTACGGTGGTATGGAATTCTATCGAGGCTTCACGGGATCGCAGGATGGCGTTGCGCATTTCGCGCATTTGGGTGGTATGGTGGTAGGATTCTTCCTGATCCTCTACTGGAAGAAGAAAGTGTTGTTATAGGCCAACGTCGACCCAACGGGATGAAGATCCTTCGACTTGTCTTCCGGCTTCTGTGGCGCACGGCAGTCGCGTTGCTCACCTTCATTGCCGTGTATGCCTTGGCCGCTTGGTTGTTGCCGATGATACCGGCCAACGCGGATTTCGTGGAGGCAGAGACCGGCACCTTGATATACGTCCGCACCAATGGCGTGCACACCGATCTGGTTGTGCCACTGCGCAGCATAGCCAAAGACTGGTCGCAGCGGTTGCCGTTCGCCAACACATCATCCGGGGATAGTAGTGCAACGCACGTAGCGTTCGGCTGGGGGGACAAGGGCTTCTACCTGGAAACGAAAGAATGGGCGGATCTGAAAGCGAGCACCGCGTTCAAAGCGGTCTCTGGGCTCAGTGGCTCAGCAATGCACGTCACCTTCTGTCAGCCACCCGCACTTGCAGCGAATTGCAAAGCGGTGCGCGTGGATGATGCCACACTTCAAAAGCTGTGCAGGTTGATCGAAAGCGGTTTTGCAAAGGATGATAGCGGCAACCTGATCTGGATCGCTGACCGCTACTACGGAACAACCGATTCGTTCTATGAAGGCACCGGGCGCTATGGCCTGTTCTTCACTTGCAACACTTGGACGAACAAGGTGTTGAAGGACTGCGGTCTGCCCGCTGCGGTATGGACGGCGTTCGATACAGGTATCATACGCCACTACGAATAGATCAAGGGATCTGCTCCACCCGTGTGGCCGTCGGGATACTGCCCCCGATATTCACAAGTATGGGATCGCGATCGTTGCTTCCACCCACGTACTTCACGACACCATCCAACGTAGCATCCTCGGGGTAGTAGCCGAGGGCGGTATTGGTCGGGATAAGCCCGCCAACACGGACCAGGATCGGGTCACGATCGTTGGTGGTGCCGATGTATTTCAGTGTCCTGTCCCACACCACATCGCCCATCCACAACAGTTCCTTGCCAACGGAAAATTTGCGCGCTTCGGTTCCATAGGTGAGCGTTCCGGTAGAACTGAAGTCGAGCAAGGGCATTGTTGGGGAAACGGCGACCGGACCGGTTGTCATGCAGCCCAGGTGGTTGCGGTGCCGCACGGCGATGTGGTAGTTGCCAGCGGGCACGCCAACGCGCACGAGCGATGTCCCGTCAAGATCCACGATGTCGCCGTCGCGTTGCAACAGTGCGGCCCTCGAGGTGAGGATGGTGGCCGGTACCAACGCATCCCTGATCTCCACCAGCACCCAATCCACAATGGCGTCGTTGCCACTTACCAAGAGCACCGGCGCGGCCATTGTCTCACCGCCACCTTCACCTTTGAAAGCATAGCCCATGGCCGTGAACGGTTCCAGCAATGGAACCAAGCCCGCAAGACGCAGATCATCACGCATCAACTGCGCTTGAGCATCGTACGGCCCTTCGAGCAGTGTGCGCAAATTCAGCCGACTTCCACCGAACACCTGCACATCATCGAGGTAGAAGTTCTGTCCACCTTGTGTTTGCATCGAGAACTCGAACTGGGCCAAGTGACCGGTGGCCCCGTTCATTGCGCGCACCGTGGTGCGCCACTGATCGCAGGCCACCGGCACCCAAGGCTGGCCGGATACGAAACTGCCGTCGTTCGTCCACGCTTGGAAACTGCTGCCGCTGACCAACTGTTGCGAGTAGCCGAAATCGCAATCGTGCGCTTGCACGTAGAAGAACTCCGTGACCGTTGCACTTTCCCGTGCATAGCTGTGTTTGAATTTCAAGTACGGATCAACGGTGTTCAGTAGATCGAAATAGGGCGAGCGCAGAACGGTGTATCCGAACGAACCCGTGAACCCATAGCCATCCACCCATGCGCTGATGCCTTGGGCGCAAGAACTCGTAACGACCGTCTGCCAACTGATGCCACCTTGCCCGCCGGGACCGCCGATGCCTCCCTGCAGCGACCAACCCGCCGGCGGGAACACACCGCCCTCGAACGGCTCCAACATTGGGATCGGCTGACCGCCGGTTACCGTGACAGCACCTGTCCACACTCTATCGTCAGTGGTCAAGCCATCTCCTACCGTAAGCGTGACGTTGTAGACACCGGGCACCGAATAGATGATCGCCGGAGGATCCTGACCTGTCCACGCGTTCGGGGTGCCACCCGGAAAGGCCCAGGTCCACAATGAAGGCGCGCCCGTGCTCATGTCCGTGAACAGCACGTCGCCACCAGCGCACAGCACTGCTGGTGATCGGTTGAAGTCAGCGTTCAATGGTGCGTTGACGGTGAAGTCGGCACTATCCGTGATCACACCGGCGTAACCGCTCACGTCGCTTGGAACACCGAGACCAACGCTCCAGCGGTACTGGCCGTTCACCACATTCAACGCAAGGGAATCAGCCGAGGAAGGAACGCTTCCACAGAACACTTCAGCGCCATTGCTCCGATCGAAGACCTTGATGTATGTGCTGACATTCGGAGGCGGCGTGTTACGGAGGAAGCGCAGCACCACAGGGTTCTGGGCAATGTCCGCATCGTTGACGGGCGAAACGAAGGCTGCCGGTGCCACCATTCCTTGCCAACCGAGGTGATGTGGCGTATGTGAGCAGAGGTTCCATTGCCGGGTAGCTCCGCTCCCACTGAATGCGTTGTTGATCATCACGCAGCCACTCGCTCCGCTGCACGGGGCACCTTGATAGTTGCTGTTCACCCGCCCGTTGAAACTGCGCGTGCAGTTGGACGATGTGCTGCTGCTGTACTCGTCGAACGCATGGAAAATATGTCCGACCTCATGGCCGTACACACGGTTGATCTGGCTACTGCTCCAGCCATTCGCCCGCCAAAGGATCTGCGTGTAGGGACCACCGAGATAGGCATACCCAATGGCACCGTCTGTGAGTTGTGTGGGTGCACCGGATGGGTTGTACGCGACGAAACAACTAAAGGCATGGTCGGCCCCGACTTGTCCACGGCGAGCGCTATTGAACGCATCGAGCTTGGCGAAATGGCCTGACTGAGCATAACCCAGGTTGCTCATGATGTCACCGATCCAAAGTCCGTCCTGCCCGCCGCTGTGCAATACCGGTTCGTAGCCTTGCGTGCTGCCCGTGGCCGGCTCGTACCAATCCATCACTGCGGTCACGGTCTGGCCATTCAATGATGCGGTGTAACTCCAAATGCTCCATGCATCGATCACTTGGAGCTTCACATTATCAATATCGGCTTGGGTCCAGGTCCACTGGTCGGCATCGATGCTCCCATCGCTCTCCACAAAAAACGTCGCCGCGTTCACCACACCTATCATGAACTCGCTGTTGTAACTCGACGTGCACGTCCAATCCTCCGGTCCGTTGGCGGCGCTCTTCGCACCGCCATCGCTGTGGATATGGCGTTCATCCGGACGCAGGCGTTCATCGCCACCGGGATGGGCGTTCCAATCCATTATGGGATCATTGGGCTGCGTATCGAAGGCCCCAGCGAGGAATTCATTGAGATAGCGTGCGCCGATCCGATGCTCCGGTTTCATTGCATCCATTCGCACTTGATCCACTGCGGATGTGAACTGCTCCCACAAGGGGAATTCACCAGCGATCGTGTTCAGCCCTGCTCCAATCCGCGCGATGTAACAGCCTGGTGCAACGATGACAGCGGTGCGAATTCCGCGCTCGCTCAATTTGCGCACTTCAGTAAGCGCCGCCTTGGCATCCGTTTGCGGCGTCAGGATCAATACGGTCTGCTGGGCGCTGCACAATGACGACAAGAACATAACGAACAAGATGATGGAGACGCGCATGGGATCCGTGCTGATGTTTGGTCGGTGCAGGCCAGAAGGACGCAAGTGCCAGGGGACGGCTGCCTAATTTGCCCACGGAAAAGTACCCCAAGACGCGTGTTGTTGCCAAAACTGCCACCAGCCAAGCCATTGCTCTGGTTAACGATCATTGCCTTGGTGCCGCGCTTGGTTGCTGCAGTGTTCAGTCAAGGCTATTTCGCGCACGACGACCATTTTCTGGTGATCGAAGCGGCGCACAGTTGGGTGAAGGGGCACGACTACAACGATTGGTTGCCCTGGAACCAAGGAAGCGACCCGACACCCAGTGGTCACAGCTTCGTGTATGTCGGCGCTCATTTCCTGTTGTTCACCGTGCTCGATGCATTGGGCATGGAGGATCCGAAAGCATTGATGTTGGTGGTACGACTATTACATGCGCTGCTCAGTTTGGTGATCGTTCGCACCGGTTACAGGATCGCCGTGCGCTTGGCCGGTGAAGACATAGGCTGGCGATGTGGGCTGTTCCTTGCGCTGTTCTTCTTCATGGCGTTCATAGGCGTGCGCAACTTGTTCGAGTCGGCGTGTATTCCGTTCCTGATGTTGGGCGCTTGGCAGTTGGTGAAACGCACCGAAGGCCCAACACTGGTCACTGCACTTGTTGCGGGTCTTTGGATCGGCATGGCCGTGAACATCCGTTTCCAAATACTCTTTTTCGCGGCAGGTCCTGGACTCGTGCTGCTCTTCGGGCATTGGCGTAAGGCCGTTTCCTATGGCGCGGGTGTGGCTGTCTCGCTGCTCCTGTTCCAAGGCGGCATTGACCTGTTCATCTGGGGAAGGCCTTTCGCGGAAATCGGCGAGTACGTGGGGTACAATCTGGCCAACGCGACCACCTACTTCGATCACCCGTGGTGGTTCTACTTGCCTTGGCTGGCCGGGGTGTTCATTCCCCCGTTGAGCCTCTTCGTGTTCTACGGCTATCTGGCTTCGTGGCGGAAGCATGCGCTCCTCTGGGTCCCTGTGTTCCTGTTCATCGCCTTCCACAGTTGGCACCCGAACAAACAGGAACGTTTCATTCTGTCCATCTTCCCACTGTTCTTCACGATCGGTTATTGCGCCTGGGAAGAGCGACGCTTGGTGAGTACGTGGTGGAAGTCACGCCCAACGCTTTGGACCGGCATCGTGCGATGGACATGGGGATTGAACACTGTCCTGCTCATCGGTCTGCTCTTCACCTACAGCAAGCGCAGCCGGTGTGAAGCGATGTACCTCTTACGTGATGTGCCAAGGGTCACCGGTATCATCATGGAGGACAGCCGTTTGGGTGAGGCACCGCAAGCGCCGTTGTTCTATCTCGGGAACTACACTGCGGGTCTTACGTACTTCAACAACGACACGCTGGACCAACGCGCAGCGGTGATGGCATGGGAACCACCGCGCAGACCGAACACTGTTTGTTTCGTCGGCACCGATGATCTGGCCCAGCGGCGCATGGCGATGGAACGGCAATTGGGCAGGTTGACATTGATCGGCGCAGCAGAGCCCGGCCTGGTGGATCGCTTGGTGCACTGGCTGAACCCGGTGAACCGCAACGAGATGATCACAGTGTACCGACTTGACCTGCGGGATGCGCAAGGCCTGGCAATGCCCTGATCGCAAGCTGCGTTCTGCACACCGGAACTACGCTCGTACATGCCTGCTCAGTAACGCGCATACGGTTCTCGGTCCGTTTGTGGGCGAGGGCAAAGCCATCGTTGGTGATCCTCCTGCCGCCCGGATCGAGGACGTGGGCATATGCCTCTTGGTAAAGGCACCGTCGGGCTTCCAGAACAGCACACCATGGGTGAAGGATGTGCAAGTGAGTTTCATACTACCATGTGAAGTGCAAGCCTTGGCGATCGTGGAGACATTGCAATTGAGTTCGAAGCGGCGCATAAAGTGGTCGTCTCAGACGCCGTGGAAGTGGATCTGCAACTCGAAGGATGGATACACGAAGCCCGTGCGCTGTCCACTGCAAAAAAGCAAGGCTCAGCGCGGGGTTCCGCACCCAATCGATCCTAGTGCGTTCTTTGCGCCCCCAGACCATGGACTTCGACCTCAGTGTACTCCTTACCGCCGATGGCATAATCGCCCTGCTGACACTTACGATGCTGGAGATCGTGCTCGGCATCGACAACATCATCTTCATCAGCCTGATGAGCGGCGAGTTGCCGCCGCACCAGCGCGACCGGGCGCGCATTACGGGTCTGGCCTTGGCCATGTTCACCCGCGTGGCATTGCTGCTTTCACTCAGTTGGGTAATGAGCTTGGAGGCCACCTTGTTCGTACTGGGCGGGCATAATGTCAGCGGACGTGATCTCGTGCTCTTGCTCGGTGGCGTTTACCTGCTGTACAAAAGCAGCGTGGAAGTCTTCAAACTGGTGGAATTGAGGGAAGAAGGCGAGCACAAGACGAAGGCAGCTTCCTTCTGGTTCATCATTGCGCAGATCGTATGGATCGATATCGTATTGAGCCTCGATAGCGTGATCACTGCTTTGGGCATGAGCAACCAAGTACCCATCATGGTGATCGCCGTGGTGACCGCGGTGCTCATCATGATGTTCGCCAGCAAGTCCATCAGCGACTTCGTTAACCGTCACGCGAGTATCAAGGTCCTTGCCTTGGTCTTCCTCGCAATGGTGGGTATTGTGTTGGTGATCGAGGGAATGGGCACGCACATCAACAAGAACTACGTTTATGCGGCAATGGGCTTCAGCCTGCTGGTCGAAGGTCTCAACCTGCGTATGCGCAAGAACGCCGACCGGAGCAAAAACCTGCCAACGCAGGAAGATTAAAGGTTGGAGGTCGAGCGGCCGGCCAGTTCAAAGGCGGCCCGCCGCGGGCCCATGCGGCAACTCGCGCGCTCAAGGCAACTGTTCCGACCGGACGGCCGTTGGCAGATTGCCGCCGATGTTCACAAGAATGGGATCGCGGTCGTTACCGGTGCCCACATACTTCACTGTACCATCAAGGTTCACATCGGCGGTTGAGTACGACATGATGGTATTCGTGGGCAGCACACCGCCCACCTCGACCAGTATCGGGTCGCGGTCGTTGCCGGTCCCGATGTATTTGATCTCACCGTTATGGGTAACGTCGCCCGCCCACAAGCACCAATTGCCGGAAACATTCACAGCTGCCTCGGACGCGATACCATGGATGCCTGAGGCGAACTGTGTCAAGTCGAGCAAAGGTGAAATGGCGTGCAATGCCTGTGTGGTATCTGACATGATGCCCATATGGTTGCGGTGCCGAACGGCGATGTAATAGTCATTCGGAGGCATACTGAAGAGCACGGGACTTATCCCATCCACATCCACAACGTGGCCGGTCTTGCGCAACAGCGCATTTCGTGTGGCCAGTACTTGAGCGGGGTTGTTCTTATCGCGCAGTTCGAGCATGACCCAATCGGTCACCGCGTTCAGGCCGGTGGCATGCAGTATCGCCGGCGTAGCCTGCTCGCCACCGCTTCCCACCTGGGCAAAGCCGAGCCCTGTGTAGGGTTCGGTGGTCGGTAGCAACGAAGCCGTGGCCAAAGCGCTGGTCATACCGCCATTGATAGTGTCGAATGCGCCTTGTAGATAGACCTTGAGGTTTACCGTGACCGTGTTCAGTGGAACGACCAGATGGTCGAGGATGGCATCGAAAGAGCTATCGGCACGAACAGCAATGAAATCGGCCCAGGTGTGCGGCGTACCACTTACATCTTCGAAGCGGTTCGCAGCGCCAATCGAAGCCAATTCATTGTGGAACACTTCCTGATCGGCATTCCCATTGGTGCTCACCAGCAAATGAAAAAAGGTCTGCTGAGCGTTCACCGGGAACTGCGACAGTACGGTGAACAGATTGTGCTGCGTGGTTTGAGCGGGTACGTTGTAGCAAGAGAATTGGAGCGCCGGGCTTTCGTTGCCCACCACCCGTACGGCACCATCGAAGGAGGTTGCGCTGGAGAACATATTGCTTCGTAACGCGAGATTCAACGCACCGTAGCCACCCATGCTGAAACCGACGATGGCACGGTTCGACCGATCCGTCCCGACGCGGTATGCCGCTTCGAGATGTGGGATCATTTCATCGACCACGGTGCTGTAGCCCTGCACTTGCGCCGCGGTTCCCGTGCTCTGTGAAGCGTCATGCCAAAAGGCATTACCGATCGGATTGAGGACGACCATGACACAGCGTGGAAACGTCCCCGCCGCCATACGCGCAACGAACTCGCCGAAGTAATCCGTGTACACTTCCGTGCTGCCATATCCAGGAAGCAGCATGAGCAATGGATAATAGCGCCATGGCTCATTCTCATAGTCCTGCGGGAGATAAAGTTTGTACTGGATGTTCTGGTCGTGGATGCCACTGTAGTACGCCTGCAACGTGGTGGACCCTTCCGATTCCTGCAAAACACCACCGGGGTTGCACCACGGCACAACACATTGACCCGAGCTCACTGAGCTAAAGAGCGCCCCGGAAGCAATGAGCCAAACAGCGAGCGACCGTGATCGCTTCAACGGAAACTTCGGATC